>SKEQ01000103.1_pt1 | contig 98618 bp, 87 predicted proteins | sample 4826751 | NCBI WGS metagenome assembly SKEQ01 (sample SAMN11008805, study PRJNA524170) | human gut metagenome | biome: Human fecal sample; material: Feces; isolation source: fecal sample from pouch patient p44 | host: Homo sapiens | place: Israel: Tel-Aviv | collected 2013-07-11
TCTATGAGAAACGTTCCCCGATTCAGGGTTGATTTGTCATGAATTGTCGATTCTGATTTTTGAAAAATTATTGAAAATTATCTTTTTAAACTTGAAGATATATAACAGTCTCTCTGATAGACCATCAGCTTTGGACTTATACTATCATGTATAGGTTATTTCGTCAATCAAAACATTTATCCACTTCCCTCATTTCAATCCCAGCTCTTTCAATACCTCAGCCGAATACCAGCTTTTTCACACCAAAAAGTTCGTATACAAAAAAGAATGCCGTAAATACACAAAAACCAGTTCGTAAAATTCATATTTGTTAGATTCATAAAACACTATTTTCCATAATTGTATCATAATCACATAATCCGGAAAAGTAATTATTTTTTTCTTTGCCAATCCTTTTACTATCTTATCAAAATCAGATTCTATCGGCTGTGTCTTGTTAAAAATCCCACAAATCTAACAGTCTTTCATTATTAGGACCGTGACAGTCATATGCATTACCATAGGTACGAATATACTTATTCTTCATTCCCGGAAAGTATTTGTCCAAGGCATGATAAAAAATACTCTCTATCGCCCTCACGCATGGTATCCCCCATACTAAAGCAGATGATGCCTTTTATGCCTGCATGGACACAATAATCGAGAATCCCCTTGATATTCTCCTCAGTATTTTGGTGCTTTCTTTATAGATTCCATCCCTGATACTGTATTGTTACTACATAAACGATTTTGCGTGGTTCGTCAATGCGAAAAATAGCCATGTAGTTATCAATTATTAACTGTCCGTAGCCTTTTCCGGCATATCTGCCTTCGTTTCGTTCTTGGTGGGATTGAGGAAAGGTATCTAAGCTTAAAATGGCTTTTTTAATTCGGGCATCTTGTCCTTTGGCATTTTCAGGAGACAATTTATCCAAAATGTTTTTTCTCCAATTCTGCAAAAACTATTTCTGCATCAACGGCTTCTGCTCCGTTAGCGATTTCCTGCTCGGATTCGAAGATTGCTTGGTCGATGCGATTCATTCTTGCAAATTTATCATACAGTTCACTGCTCATTACAACCAAGTCTCTATATCCGTTTTTGGTAATAAAAATTGGCTCCTGTTCCTTATGTGCAATATTGGAAATCTCGGTTGTATTGCGTAAATCCTTAATAGGCATAATAAGTGACATGATACTTCACTCCTTTCATTGACATAATTATAGCATAATTATGTCAATAAAAAGCAACCGCGAAATGCATATCTTCACAAAATAATATATGGACAAAATTGAAAAACTTATTACAAAAAATTAAAAATAATGGTTGACAGATACACCACTATCGTGTATTATATAACACGTGCCAAGCATAAGAGGGCACACAACTTAATACATGCGATAGTGGCGTAGTTGGTAACGCGCGACCTTGCCAAGGTCGAGACCGCGGGTTCGAGCCCCGTCTATCGCTCTTATAACGAAAGAGATATCCTTCATGGATATCTCTTTTTCATTATAAGAGTGTAGCGGAACCTCTCACCCGCGGTGCAGAACAATTTATCAATACAACCGTTTTATCTGGTATCGTCAAACTTTTTTAAAAAAATTTAAAATTACTGTTGACAGATGCTCCTCTATCGTGTATTATATAACACGTGCTCGACACAAGAGAGCTCACAAACATAACAAATGCGATAGTGGCGTAGTTGGTAACGCGCGACCTTGCCAAGGTCGAGACCGCGGGTTCGAGCCCCGTCTATCGCTCTTATAACGAAAGAGATATCCTTCATGGATATCTCTTTTTCGTTATAGGAGTGTAGCGGAGCCACTCACCTGCGGTGCGGCTTCTTGTCTCCGTTCCACTCCGGTCGGCGCAGAACAGACGTCCCCCGGACGTCTTGCGCCCGTCTATCGCTCTTATAACGAAAAGGGGCTGTAAAATAAGCCCCTAATATAAGAAACGCCAATTCCGGCAAATGTCGGTTTTGGCGTTTCTTTGTATTAACTTTTCTATTTCTAAGCAAGTCTGCATCTTTGGGTATAAAAAAGTCCCCCTTCCTATGTCTCTTTATCTTTTCCAAAAAATAGCACAAGTATGTAAAGATGTCACTTATCTTTTTAAGGAACGGTACTATTTATAGAAATATCTTTTGTTTTACAAAACAACCAAAAGCTTTCCCTCACAAGAAGAAAGAATTATCTTTTTTTCCTGCAGCTGCGGAACCTCCACTGATGTCAGTGTCACACTGCCGGTGCCGGTATTTAAAAATACCAGGACTTTGTCGTCCCCAAAACTACGTAAAAATACATATACTCCCATCATATCATTGCAGTAAATTGTCCGGTAATTGCCCTTGCGTAATGCCACATGCTCTTTTCGGAGTGCAATCCAGCAGCTGAACTTCTCTGCCAGATTTCCCTGTAATCTGTTGTTTTCTGCCTGCTGCTCCATTACTGCCTGCCAGTCCATGGCTGCCCGATACTCCAGTTCTTTCATTCCCTCGATATACACTTCATCCCCATAGAATACCGATGGCACGCCCACTCCCATAAAGAGATAGAAAAATGCCAGCTCCATTCTCTTTCTATTTCCATTGCAATAGCTTAAAAATCTCGGAATATCATGGGAATCCAGAAAATTCATCTGTGCCAGGCTCACCTGCCATGGGTAGCGGTAAATCATCCGCTGCATCTGGGCATCAAATTCACTGACCGAAAGTTCTCCCTTTCCAAAAAAATCCCGGCACAGATAAGAAAAAGTATAATTCATCGTAGAATCAAACTGGTCTCCCTGAAGCCAGATGCCTGCTTCTTCCCATATTTCGCCTATTAGAAATATATCCTCTTTTACCGCTCTCACCGCATGACGGAAGGCTCTCCAGAATTCATGATTGATTTCATTTGCCACATCCAAGCGCCAGCCGTCAATATCTGCTTCCCGAATCCAGTAAGTTCCAACATTGCAAAGGTACTCCACCACTTCAGGATTTCCGGTATTAAGCTTTGGCATTTCCTTTACATAGGCAAACGCCTCATAATCTGGCGGATCAGCGTACTGTATCGTTTCCGGCAGGTGATAAAACCAGTTATAATATCTTGATGCTTTTCCATTCTGCCGCACATCCCGGAATGCAAAAAAATCTGCTCCACAATGATTAAATACTCCATCTAAAATAACCCGGATTCCTCTCTTGTGGCACTGCTGCACCAGTTCTTTTAAATCCGCTTTATTTCCAAGACAGGGGTCGATTTCAAAATAGTCAATGGTATCATATTTATGATAAGACGCTGCTTCAAAAATCGGATTCAGATAAATGCAGTTTATTCCAAGCTTTTCGATATAGTCAAGGTTTTCACAAATTCCTTTCAGTGTACCACCCAGATGATTCTTGCAAATCCGATCCGGTAAAATTTTTCCATTGCTGTCGCTTTTTCCATCCGGCAAAAGCATATGCCTTGTTGCTTTTTCCGTCAGTTTCCGTCTGTCATTTGCAAAACTGTCCGGGAAAATATGATACATAACAATGTCTTCTGCCCACTCCGGGATATCTAAAATATCCTCTCTTCTAATATATGGAAACTGGAAATATTCTGCCCTGCCACAGGACAGTTTCTCTGCAAATCCTCTTCCATAATAATAAAGGCTTTCTGTATCGTCCTCTAACCGGAAATAATAGCATACCCTGGTATACGGAGACGTAATCTTAACTTCATAATAATCATAAAGCATATCGGATGCCACATGTTCCATTTCACTTTGTTTCACCGGAAGTGGCTCTTCCATTGCCACCCGGTCTCCCCAAAGCAGCACGCACCGTTTTAAATCGCCCTTTTTACAACGGATTCTTATTACCAGCCGGTCTTCTTTTTCTGCAAAAGCAAATTGTGACAGTGGAATATGCAAAATTGCTTCTTTTTCCATTTTATTTCTATCCTTTCACACCACCTGCAGTAAGACCGGATACCATATACTTTTGTATACAGAAGAAAATAATCAGCACCGGAACAGATACCAGGATAGCGGCTGCGGAGAACATTCCCCAGCTTCTGGTGTAATCGTTGGACTGTAACTGATATAATCCACCTGCCAGTGTATAACTGTTTTCATTCAGTAGAAATGTTGTGGAAAACAGATATTCATTCCATACAAAAATAAGTACCATCACAGAAGTTACAATGATTGCCGGACGAGCCAGCGGCATTACTACCTTCCACAGCAGCTGGAAATCCGATGCACCGTCAATTTTCGATGCTTCTTCGATTTCTATCGGAATGGTATCAAAATACCCCTTCATATTCCAGATAGAGAAAATGCACATGCTTCCCGCATAAATAATCACCAGTCCCAGTTTCGTATCCAGCATATTCATCTGTTTTAAAAGACGGAATAATGCAAACATGGACAGAATCTGCGGGAATGCATTTAAGAGAAGCAGTAATTTTAAAATGCCATTTCTTCCCTTAAAACGGTATCTTGAAAATGCATAAGATGACACCATGGCAAATCCGATAGCAATGACCATTGTAAAGAAGCTTAATACGGCAGAGTTATAAAACCACCGCAAAAACGGCTTCTGCGTCAGTATATTTTTATAATTATCCAGTGTAAATTCCTTTGGAAACAAAGATAATCCGGAGGACAATGCTCCACCTCCCCTTTCAAAGGAAAGATTCAACGCATATAAAATCGGTACCAGTGCCAGCAGACACAGTATAATATAAAAAATATGTAATCCGCTAAGCTGTAAAATCCGTTTTCTCTTTTTCTTAGTCATAATTTTCCTCCTTTACCCCTCGATTGGTAAACAGCGAAAATACCATAATGAGGAAAAAGATAATAATGGATACCGCAGAGGACAGCCCATAGTTATTTGAAACAAACGCATTCTGCTGTGCATAAGTAATTATGGTCTGTAAGGTTGCCCCTGAATATGCTCCCTTCTGCATCGTAAGAAGATATACGATATCAAACTGCTTAAATGTGGTAAATGTCGTCATAATAACCGCCGGTGCAATAATTCCTTTCATTGCCGGAACGGTAATATGGATGTTCTTCGACCAGAAACCTGCTCCATCCAGTTCTGCGCTTTCATAATAGCTGCGGTCAATGCTGGACAGTGCACCGTATATCATCATAATCATAAACGGCAATGCCATCCACAGGTTTAGAGTCATGCAGGAGAGAAATGCCGGCACATTGGTGGAAAGGAAATTTACCTTTCCAAAGCCAAGTGCCACCAGAATCTTATTCAGAAGACCAAACTCTGTGTTATAAATGCCTACCCTCCACAAAAGAATGGACACATATGCAGGCATTGCCCACGGGAACATCAAAAGAGTCTTGTATACACGTTTTCCCTTTAAATCTTCTCTTTGAAATCCCAATGCAATAAAATATGCCACAACTACCTGTATCACCATATTTAATGTAGTCCAAAGTAATGTTGTAAACAGTGCTCCAAGGAAACCGGAGTCTGCCTTTAATAATGCCCTGCTATAGTTGGATAGTCCGATAAATTCATAATTTGACCAGTGAAAAAGATTCATATTGGTCAGTGATATATAGCCCGTATAAATAATTGGGAATACGATAACCATTCCAATCAATATCAGTGCCGGCATACTGTAAAGCCATGGCGTTAATTTCCGTTTCTTCTTCATATACACACTTCTCTTCCTAATTTTCCTCTTTATATTGCTTCTAAATAAACTCCTTCTTACTGCATATCTGCAATAGCATCCAATGCCTCCTGCTGATAAGTTTCTGCTGCAGTATCAATATCCTCCCCGGATTTGTTGACTGCCGCCAAAAATGCTTCTGCTGGACCCCACATAACGCTCATCTGCGGAATGTTTGGCATAGGCTGTGCAGTTTCTGCAGTTGCTTTCATTGCCATAATCATCTCATTTGCAGCAACATCTGCGTCATCATATGCTTTGCTGTTTGCCGGTGCACAGTTTGATTTATTCGCCAGTGCAATACCTACTTCCGGACTTGCAATTGTCTCTAATACTTTTGCAATTGCTTCTTTCTTATTTTCTGCTGCATATTTTAAGACACCAATGCTCTGTACACCTGAATATGGTTCCAGTCCGTTTCCATTCGGAAGTTTAAAATCCGCTAAGGATTTAATACCAAGATCAATGCCCGCTGCCTTGATTCCGGATACCAGCCATGGTCCACCGATGATTGCTGCTGCCTGGCCTTCATTGAATAATGCAGTTACTGTGTTGTAATCTCCGTCTGCCTCCAATGCTGCAAATTTCTTATTGTATGCGATAGCATCCTTGGTTTCCTGTGTATTTAATCCAGGATTTGCATCTTTATCAATAATATATCCACCAAAACCATTGATCACCGGTGCCACATTGTATGCGGTAGAATGCTGATTTACCAGCGCATAAGTTCCTGCATCCACATCGGTATGCGCTACCATATAATCATACAGTTCATCTGTTGTTTCCGGCACATCACCTTCCCATTTTGCCTTATTATACATAAAAAGCAATGTCTCATAATAAACCGGCATCAGGTACTGGGTATCCTTATAATTACCTGCTTCTACGGTCATCGGTAATAAATCCGCCATTACATCCTCACTGATAACATCCGTAATCGGAGCTAAAATCCCCATTTCTGCAAATGTTCCCAATGAATCATGTGCATAAAGATACATATCCGGTCCGTTGGATTCATCATTTCCATATAACTGAAGCTGGTCGGTCAGACCGCTCTTCTTTTCAAAGGTAACCTTGATATTATCCTCTGCCAGTTTCTCATTCGCACAATCCGCAATGGTCTGCATGATATTCTCATCCCCATCATGCCAGATTTTTACCTCTGTCATTTCATCCTCTGCATCATTTCCAAGTGCTTCTGTAGCCTTTCCTTCGTCATTTCCTGCTTCTTTTCCACAACCGGATAATGTGCCGATTGTCATTGCGGTACAGAGCAACAGACTCAACACCCTTTTCTTCATAAAAATACCTCCGTTTCCCGGTTTCTTTAGGAAACCGTTTTCTTTATTTTATTTTTTTCATGCAATTGGTTCCTCTTGCTAAGTCTATATTTATCACTTTTTTCCTTTATTTACAATGTTTATTTGTCAAAAATGATTGACTTTGTTAGGAAACCGCTATACTATATTTTTAAATTTATACATTTTTTCAGGAGGTATTTTATGTCTGTTACCATCAATGATGTTGCCAATGAAGCCGGTGTTTCCAAATCCACTGTTTCTAAAGTTTTAAATCACTGGACCACCATATCCCCAGCCACTGTGGAAAAGGTTCATGCAGCAATTGAAAAGCTTCATTATACCCCTAACTCCCGGGCTGTAAGCTTTGCAAAAGGTGCTACTTCCAATATTGTCTATCTTACCAATCTGGAGAAAGATACTGCTTATCGGAATCCGCATATGTTTGACATTATGTGCGGCGTACACCATACCTTGTCCGAAAACAACTATTCCCTGACGCTTGTCAACACTTCTGAAGAACACTATCCCGGAGAAAAAGTCAGTGAAGTTATCACAAGCGGTTCCTCCGATGGTCTTATCATCCACGGTTCTGCCATTAATAAAGAAATTGCAAATCTTATTCTGGATGCAGGCTTTCCACACATTATCATTGGGCATCCGAGTTTTGAAAGCCGCTTATGCTGGGTAGATACCAACCACGCCCTTGCCGGTGAATATGCCGCTGCCCACATGATAGCCTGTGGTTATACAGATGTCGCCTTTATCGGAGAGCGCAAAACCGATTATATTTCTGCCCAGCGTCAAAAAGGATTTATAGCAGGCATGTTAGACAGAGGCTTTCACATTCCGGCTGCCCGTATCGGAAATACCGATTCCAGCTGCCAGCACGCTTATTCTGTTACTTCTGATATGCTGACACAGCCTGTACCGCCTCGCGCTATTGTATGTGAAAATAACACCCTCGCATTAGGTGTCATCCGGGCCGTCAAAGACCGGCAGCTTTCCATCCCGGATGATATTGCCATACTTACCTTTGACGTCTACCCATATTCCAGCATCATCGACCCACAGCTTACCATTGTAGACATCAATGTCTATGATACCGGTGTGCAGGCAGGCTCCATGATGATCCGTAAGCTTCAGAACCCGGAACTTCTCATCCAAAGCTATACAACGCTTCCTGTTATCATCCAGGGAGAAAGCACCAGACCACTGACATAAAAAAGGGACTTATTTTACAGCCCCTTTTTCGTTATAGTCAGGAATATCTGTCATATTTTTGCGTCCCCACACATATTATATATAAAACAACCACAGGAGGCGCATATGAGTGCAAAAACAAAAATCGTCGTTGTAAAAATGAAGCATGTCATTCTCACCGGAGTGCTCCTTGGCATACTGCTTCTTCTGATAATTTTCGCTGCTACATATTTCTTTTCAGGTGATGAGCCAAAGCCTGCAGTCGAAGAAACCGGCATGTATACACCGGGTGTGTACAATACATCTGTAGCGCTGGGTGGGGCAGCTATCGATGTGTCTGTGGCGGTGGACAGTAATAACATTAACTCCATAAGCCTTGAAAACATGACTGATTCGGTGGAAACCATGTATCCGCTTGTTGAGCCTGCGATGAACGAGCTCGTATCGCAGATTGTGCAAAATCAGTCCACCGATAATATTTCCTACGCAAACACAAGTCAGTACACCTCCAAAGTGCTGCTCGACGCAATTGATAACACACTCTCCAAAGCAAAAAACTCTGACAGCTCAAATACCGAAGAAAATGCAAAGACTGTATCTGAATCACAAAAAGAGCCCGGGGATTCTTCAAAAACTGAAAATACCTCGCAGTAACCTGCGAGGTATTTTAACTTAATCATATAAATCGTAAAATATATGTTATGTATCAAAAATATAATCTACTGCTCACTGTCTGTAGATAATCCCTGTAGATAATCACTGACTGCACTGATATCTGCGTAATAGCAGTTCACCGGACGACTCTTCTCATAGTACTGATATCCGGAGTAACCGCCCCAGCCTACCAATGCGACTACAGCTGCCGCTGCAACAATTCGTGCTATAACACGCTTTACTTTATTTCTGGCATTTGTCTTTTTACGATTTGCCTTTTCATTCTTATATTTATCAACCTTTGCCTGACTCATTGCTTTTCTCCTTTAACTCAATGCAATAATTCTACTACATTTTGCGGGAGATATCAAGGCATTTCATCATAGCTTCAAAAACACTGCTTCTCATGCCCTTTTCCTCAAGCACACGCACAGCCTGGATAGTGGTTCCGGCCGGTGAGCACACCATATCCTTGAGCTCGCCCGGATGCTTTCCTGTCTCGAGAACCATTTTTGCGCTTCCAAGCACTGCCTGAGCTGCAAATGTATATGCCTGGCTCCTTGGCATGCCGCCTGCTACAGCTGCATCTGCCATAGCCTCGATAAACATAAACACATATGCCGGTGAGCTTCCGCTGACTGCTGTCACTACATCCATAAGCTTCTCGTCTATCATCTCAGCCTTTGAAAAGCCCGAGCACAAATCAAGCACTGTATCAAGCTCCGCCTGCGATACTCTTTCATTTGCACAGACTCCCATCATGCCCTCACCAACCATGGCAGGTGTATTTGGCATGGTACGTATAACCTTTAAGCTCTTTCCAAACATCTCGTCAAACCACGAAAGTGACTTGCCCGGTGCAATCGAAACAATGATTTCATCGTCACTAACAGTGTCCTTTATCTCTGCTATAACCTCCTCATAGTACTGTGGCTTTACAGCTAAAAACAGAATATCTGCAAACTCTGCTACGCTCTTATTGTCCGCTGTCAGCCTGATTCCAAGCTCTGCTGCATTCTTTTCTCTGGAGCTTTCGGTCTTTGCAGATGCAAGAATATCGCTTGCCTGTGCCTTGCCTGATGCCAGCACTCCGTGTATCATTGCCTTTCCCATGTTTCCACAACCTATGAAGCCTAATTTCTTACTCATATTATCCTCCTGCCGTAATCAATATATCTGACTATTCAAAGCATCCACAATCATGTTTAACAGTCAGTATTTTTGCAAACTATTTTAGCACACTTCATTCAATCATGCAAAATATCTTTTGACTCTCATATCATCTTATGCATCAAAACCTGAATGTACAGGCAGGCCTCTGTGCTCAACAGGAGTGGAAAAAACTATCTGTGTACTTGTCTTGCCGAATTTCTGCAGAGTGTTGATAAAGTCATCAAGATCCTCCGTATCTAAAAACTCCACCTCTATGAGCATAGAATACTCTCCTGTCACACAATTGCACTCTATGACATTCTCCACACTCTCAATAAACGGATAAAACTCTTCCTTTTGTACAGGCTCCAGATCCAGATTGACAAAAGCCTTTATCTTATAGCCCAGATTAACCGAATCAACAGCGGCATGATAGCCCTTTATGATTCCCTTGCTCTCCAATCTCTCTATTCTGGCTGTTACAGCCGGTGATGACAAAAACACCTGTGCCGCTATCTCCTTTATCGCTATACGTGCATTTTCCTGCAGCAGCTCTACTATTTTTTCATCAATCATATCCAATGCCTTCTTAGTCAATGTACGCCTCCTAACCTCTCTTTTGTAAATGTGATTTTTCCAACAAAAAAGAGGGCGCAGATAACCTAATATCTGAACGCCCTCGTTCGCTTTACTTTTTTAATTAATTACTCTAAAAAAATAATATCATTAATCAATATTACTTGTCAAGATTAAGATCTGTAATCTCCGTTAATTTTTACATAATCATATGTAAGATCACAGCCCCATGCCTTGGCTGACACATCTCCCTGGTGTAAATCTATGTCGATGTAAATCTCATCCTCATGCAGTATCTTTGCTGCCTCCTCCTCTGAGAAGTCAACTCCGGCACCATTCTCGCACACCTTGATGCTTCCTGCTGTTGAGCGCAGGTGAAGCTCCACCTTGTCTATATCAAAATCAGCCTCCGCATAGCCTATAGCACAAAGGATTCGTCCCCAGTTGGCATCCTCGCCAAACATAGCACACTTTAAAAGTGGTGAACGGATAACGCTCTTTGCCACAATAATTGCTGTATCAAGATCAGGCGCACCTGCGCATGTGCACTCTAACAGCTTTGAAGCGCCCTCTCCATCCTTTGCAAGCATTCTTGTAAGATTTGAAAGCACCTCGTACAGTGCATCCTTAAAGATCTGATAATCATCATTCTCTGTAGTAATAGGTGTGTTTCCTGCAAGGCCGTTTGCCATGATGCTTACCATATCATTGGTAGAGGTATCGCCGTCAATGCTTAAGCAGTTGTAGGTAACCTTTACAATCTCGCTCAAGGCCTTCTGGATGAGCTCAGATGAGATGGCAACATCTGATGTGATAAAGTTTAATGTAGTAGCCATGTTCGGGTGAATCATGCCGCTTCCCTTTGCCATACCGCCTACTGTACACTCACTGTCTCCAAGCATGAACTTTACCGCATACTGCTTTGGAACGGTATCTGTAGTCATGATAGCGTTTACAGCCTTGTCGTTGCCGTCTGCCGAAAGTCCCTTTGCAAGCTCCTTTATATGGCTCTCGATAGGCTCAATAGGAAGCACCTGTCCAATAACTCCTGTAGATGCCACGATAACCTCGTTTGGATCAATCGAAAGCTCTGCTGCTGCAAGCTCGCACATTCTCTGAGCCTTCTCTACTCCGTCAGCATTGCAGGTGTTGGCGTTTTTGCTGTTGGCAATAACAGCCTTTGCCGTATGTCCTGATGCCTCAAGGTGTGCCTTTGTCACCTGAATAGGCGCGCCCTTCACCTTGTTTGTTGTGTAAACAGCCGCTGCCTGACACTGTGTTTCTGAATAAACTAAAGCCAGGTCATTTTTGTTTTTGTCACTGTTTAATCCACAGTTTAATCCGTTTGCAACAAAGCCCTTTGCTGCACAGACGCCCTTTTTTACCTTTGTAAAACTCATTTGTATAATACCTCGATTCTTTTAATATGTCCAATCCCCAACATATCGTATTATTGATATATGAACGATAGACTGTAACATCCTCTCGTTACTCTATCTCTTTCATGACGCTCTTGTAAGCCGGACGGATAATCTTGTTCATGCCAACAATCTCCTCAAGCCTGTGGGCACTCCAGCCAACGATTCGCGCAATGGCAAAAAGAGGTGTGTAAAGCTCCATAGGAATACCAAGCATCTCATAAACAAAGCCGCTGTAGAAATCGACATTCGGAGAAACACCCTTAAAGATATGGCGCTTTTCAGCGATAATCTCAGGAGCTACCTTCTCTATTGTATTATAGAGGTTCATCTCATTATCTCTCTTCTTTGCCACCGAAAGCTTCTCCACATAGCCTCTGAATATACGCTCTCGCGGGTCAGAAAGTGAATACACCGCATGTCCCATTCCATAGATGAGTCCCTTGTGGTCAAATACCTCACCATCCATCATTTTTCTGAGGTAGGCTCTCACCTCATCCTCATCATCCCAGTGCTTCACATGCGAACGGATGTCCCGCATCATCTCCATCACCTTGATATTGGCACCGCCGTGCTTTGGTCCCTTAAGTGATGACATGGCTGCCGCGATAGCAGAGTATGTATCTGTACCTGCCGATGTAACCACACGGGTGGTAAATGTAGAGTTGTTTCCACCGCCGTGCTCCATATGAAGAATAAGTGCCATATCAAGCACCCTTGCTTCAAGCTCTGTATATTGATTGTCAGCTCTGAGCATCCTAAGGAAGTTTTCAGCTGTCGAAAGCTTTGGATCCGGCCTGTGAATATACATGCTCTGATCATTTTCATAATGATTATACGCATGATAACCGTAAACTGCAAGCATCGGGAATATTGCAACAAGTGATAAGCACTGTCTGATATTGTTGTCGATGCTCGCCTTTGCTACAAGAGGATCATATGAAGCCAGTGTCAGTATACTTCTCGTCATGGAATTCATGATATCCTTTGACGGAGCCTTCATGATGACATCCCTCGTAAAATTGGTAGGAAGGGTTCTGCTTCTTCCTAAAACCTCTGTAAACTCAGCCAATTCACTCTCAGATGGCAGCTGCCCGAAAAGCAGCAGATAAGCAATTTTTTCAAAACCAAACTCTCCGGGCTTGAGGTTATTTGTAAGTGTCTTTACATTGTAGCCTCTGTACCACAATTGTCCGTCACATGGCACGCTGCTGCCATCCTCGCCCGTCTTAAATGAAACAATCTCCGAAATATTCGTAAGACCTGTCAGAACTCCCTTTCCGTTTACATCCCTAAGTCCTCTGTTGACACCATATTCCCTGAAAAGACTATCTGAAATTGTGTCATTTTTAATACAGATATCCTGTTTTTTTGCAGCGTAATCCGCTAATAAATTATTGCTTTTTGTCATCCATTCACCCTTCCTTTTTATCTTTTATAATATATTATATCCGTTTTCTTAGAAATTGGCAAACCCATTCATGAATCCGTAGCCAAAAATTTTATTTGGGTAGTCAGTTTTTTCTTTTCTGCGGCAGTTTCTTACCATGACATTTTTTATATCCACTCCGTTTGCGAGCAAAACATTGCCTCTCACTATCATCCACTCCATGATGAGAGCCGCCACCGCTGCAGTGATTGCAGCAGCCGCCGATGTGCCACTTAGTGCTATATACATTCCTCTTAGATTTGCCCCTGTGATATCCACAGCCGGTGCTACGAGATCCGGCTTTATTCCACCGTCTGCGTCAAAGCCCCTTCCCGACTCTAAAAGTATTGCATCATTTAGGGAATTATAGCCTCCCGCCGTTATCACAAGCTTAGCATCCGAAGGCATGGTCAGCGTGGTATCAGGCTCCGAGACAATAAAGCTCACATCAGCATCAAGAAGTCCTGTCATCGGGAGCCACATATTAAAAACACCTCCAATAGTACTAAGTGGAAATACCCTGATGGTCCACACTCCCTTCACCACCTTTTCAAAGCGGATAAATATAAGCAAATCCCTCGTCTGTCTGCCGGTCTGCCTGTAGTCAATAGTCACCTGTGTTCCTTCAAGCAGAAATGAGTATTCACCGCTGTCTATTCGCATTGGTACCCCTGCCGGATTCGACTGACCACTCGGTGATATGACAGAAAGCGTAAATAGCTCAGGTGAAAGTGCCCAGCATTCCAGATAAAACCCATCCATATCCTGCTCAACATTTATCTCAATATCATCGACTGTATCTGTTATGCGCCCTTTATAATGATGCCTGCTGTTCGCCTCATTGCCCGCTGCCGCAACCACAGCCCTGCCTCTTTTTGCCGTGATATAGTCCAGATACTCTGAAAGATCCTCAGCTCCCGTGTGGCTTCCGTTATTGCAGCCAAGCGCCATGCAAAAGACAGCCGGTGCTCCCTTTTGACCTGCAAACTCATCTGCAAAATGCACTGCTCTCATCACATCAACCTCCGAGTACACCATTTTACGATCCGGAATAAAGTAGAAATCATACAGCTTTTGAGGTGCCCTTTTCAGCTTCACGACAATAAGCTTAGCCTGTGGTGCCACACCTGCAAAATCATCCTGCGGTCTGTCATTGCCACATATCACGCTCGCCACAAACGTACCATGCCCATCCTCATCGCCCGGTATGCTCTCATATGGATTTTCCGATAAAATAGCAGCATTTATCTCATCCTCAGAATAAACCGTATCCGTATTCTGATCCCACAGCACTGCAATCTTCGTCTTACCCTCAGGTGTCATAAAAGCCTCCTGCGCATAATTCACACCTGTGTCAATAACCACCACATACACACCATTTCCGTATAGTCCCGGAACAAACTCCCTTTGAAGCCTGAAAACACCGCTCTTTACAAGTCCCTGCGTGGATAAAGGAGCAAGACACTTTGGAATAGCCGAATACGAATAAACTCCCACCAGAAGTGGTGGGAGTCTTTCGTAATCCTCATATGTCCATATCTCGTAATCATCGCCCAATGTCTCTATGATATCAGGAGCTATTACCGGTGGAATGAACTCCTTTTTTGATACTATGAACTGCATATTTTACCTCATATGATATAATATTTAGATATGAGGGTCAAAAGATATTTTGACCCTCATATAATTATATTCTATAAATAAAAATATGCTACCATATTTATCTAATATAAACAAAGCTTCGACCAAAATTACTCGCGGCTTCCATGACATGTAAAATAAATCACCTGGTAATCCTGCGAAAGCACCGCAAGCAGCCTTCTGCCTCGAGCAAGCTTCTCATCATCCAGATTCACAAACGGATCGTCAAGTATGAGGAACGGTTTCTCGCCCGGATACATCGCATCCACAAGCGCAAAACGCATACATATGCCTATCAGGTCCTTGTAGCCTGCCGACATGGTTCTCACATCGCGAAGCTGCCCCTGCTCCTTCATCCTTATTGAAATATTGGCATCCACCTGCCAGTCTCTGTCTGTATTTTCTGTCAGGATACCGAAGTACTTCTGGAAGCCATTGGAAATAGGCGCCATGTATCTGGCAGTAAACTGCTCCCTTGCCCTGGTCAGATAGTCTGATGTAAGCCCAAGTATCTCGTACTTATGCTTTTCCTCAGCCTGTATCTGCTTACAGTTGCGATACTCCTGCTCCTTTTCATCCCTCATATCAAGCTGCTCCTGCAGATCATCCATCTGTCTGCCGTACTGCACTAAGGATGCCCTGATTTCATCGAGGCTGCCTTCCACCTTTGAAATCATCTCATTGAGCTCATCAAGTGTATACGGACACTCATTTGGTGTAAGGAGCTTGTCCATATCGTTGTCATTCTCAAACTGCGTTTTCTTCTGAAGAGCACTGTCCATATTTTCCTTTGCAAAGCCGGCCTCTGCGAGCTGCTTTTTCATCTGTGAAAGTGTCTGTGTATATTCTGCAGCACTGTCATATCCATAGAGACTTAAATACTCATCAAGCGAAGCCTTTGCCTTCTCATAGTCAGCCTTTGTCTTGGCGCGCTTTCCTATCTGCTCGTTGAAACGACTGTAGTCATGAGCCTTTGTGCGAAGCTCATAAAGCTTCTCCTGATACTGCGATTCATCTGCTTCAATCGAAAAGCTGTCAAAAAACTGCGATACCTCATGCTCCATTGATGTAATGCCGCTTTGAATCTGCTCAAGCTGCTCCTTTAATTCCTGAATCGGTATCTCCTTCTGCTTTATATTTTCCTCACGCTCAGCCATAAGCCTGATGTATGCTCTCTGCTTTTTGTTGTTCAGACGGATTCCATAGGCCATCATGACAACACCACAAAGCGCCATAGCGACTCCAGCTATGCCTACCACAAGAAACATGATTTCCTTCACATTGTACTTCTCATTCAGACTGAATACCGTGGCAACAGCCGCTGCCAAAAGGCCGATAACCATAAGCACAATACCTGCAGGTACAAGCTTAGTCTTCTCAGGTGTCTCCGGTTCCTCCTCATCATCTGCCATCTTTGCAAGTGAGGTCATCTGCGAGAGCTTGAGCTCCATGTGGCTGTACTCATTCTTGACGCTCTGGATGTTTGCAATCTTCTTTTGCATCTCATCAAGACCATCATCAGATGGCACACCATCCTTAAACATACCTGAAAGTGTATCTAAATACTGCTCCTCCTCAGGCGTAAAGCTCAGATTATCTTCTACAGCCTTTAAGCTTTCAAGCTCTCCGGCCTGCTTTGTCTTTTCCAAAAGCTCTGCCTCATCCGGAGCTTTGTCTCCAAAAACTGCCGATGCAGCATTGTAAATGCTCTCTTTCTCCTTTGCAACGGCACAAAGCTGCTCATAGTTTTCACGAAGTGCCTGCTTTCTGCTGTCCTCAGATGCCACCTGAAGCGCCCTGCCGTACTCGGCTCTGATACCGGTAAGTTCCTTCTTCTGGGCAGTTTTCTCATCTATTTTCTGTGAAAGCTGTGCTGCCGCCTCATCCGCGGCCTGATACTTCTTAAGCTCCTGTTCCAAGGCTGTGAGTGTATTTACACGCTTTTTGATGGAGCCTGTGATACGGTTTGGGGACATCTTGTTCATCATATCCTTAATGTCCGCTGTCGCCGACTCGAAGTTGTTGATGTCATTTGTATTTTCCGCCATATTGCCAAGCTTTGCGCTGATGCTGTCTGAGGACGAAAACATGCAGTCTGCCTGTGCTATGTATATCGTTCTCTTGAACGAGCTGCGGTCGAGGTCAAAAAGCTCCTCTCCAAGCAGTGGTGAAAAATCATCACACTCAACCATGGTTGCAAGCCTGTACAAGTGAAAATCATCCTGCTTTTCTGTAAGTCCAAATGTCCTTACAAGTCTGTACTCCACTCCATTGGCCTCAAAATCAAGCTCTCCACCATAAGTGCCGCCCTGCCATGGCTTATAGAGCTTTCTTTCCCTCTCAAAGGCGCCCGGCTCCTTTTTCGTATCAAAGCCGTACAGCATAGCCTTCAAAAAAGCCGCAAGTGTACTCTTTCCCCAGCCGTTTGGCTGGTTTATGACATTGACTCCATCATTGAAATTGATATTAAGATCTGACAGCTTTCCGAAGTTGTTTATGTGACAAGCTATTAATTTCAATTTCTAAATCTCCTCCCCGCTAAGCGCCGATATACCACACCTGATGACCTCAGACTTCTGCTCCTCGGTCATATCTGAGCCAAGCACCATCCGTATGAACTCACCCTTAAGTGATGCATCCTTTTCGTATTCACTGTAATTGATGAGAAGTCTTGTCTCATCATACACCTTTTCATAGTAGAAATATTCCTCGAACATATCCTTGAGGAAATCTGTGTTTATCTCACAATCCACGTCCACCTCACCTACCAGCACGAACTTTACCATGCTTCTCGATGAATATTCACTGTCCGAAATGGCCTTTTCCATCTTCACAGCCACATCCTGTGTGGTCATGGCTCCTGTCACATCCACATACAGCGTGTAGAGGCTCCTGTACGCAAATGGTACAAAGCTAAAGCCTGCCGTGAGCTTCTCATCATCTATATCAAGCACCACAAAGCCCTTTTGTCCACACTCATCAAAGCCTCTTCCCTCTAAGCAGCCGCTGTAGCAGTACATGCCACGGTTGTCAAGCTGTCCGCTCTGATACTCATGCACATGACCGAGCGCAAGATAATCAATTCCCTTATTCTTAAGGTCGCCTGTGGAAATCTCATCACCGAGCTGTCCATGGAGAGTGACAACGTTGTAATTGTCATTGTCGAGCACAAGAGAATTGTACATGGCAGCCTGGTTAGACTTGTCTATCTCAAGACCTGTTATTGTGATATTTCCATAGCTGTATGAGGTCCACTGATTAGAAAAAAGCTTAAGGTTGTCAGGGATTTCATCGAGCTTCGATATGAAATTGTCCGAGTCGTGATTACCCTTAAGATAATAGAAATCGATATCCGGATTTGACGTGATAGAATCCTTTACCAGATTTCTGGCAGTCGCTGACACATTTCTCGTGTCAAATAAATCGCCTGCTATGATAATCGCCTTTACATCGTTATTTTTGGCGTACTCTATCATCCTTGAATATGTACGCAGTATTTCCATTTTTCTCTCTTTTGCCTGCTCCTTTGACAGATTCGAGGTCATCTTCGAATCCAGATGCAGGTCTGCACAGTGGATAATTTTCATTTTTCCAATTCCTCTTGATATATGAACGTTTATAAATCATTACAGACCACACATAGATTCATTACGCATAGCCTGGTTGCATCATTTACAGCCAATTCACAATTTCATAATCATTTAACAATTAAACGTGCTGACTGTCTGCAAGCTCAGGTGTACCTCTCATCTGAATGAGCGGGCCACCCTTCTTCTCCACATAGTCCTTAGTGATTGTAACCGTGCCGATATTGTCATCCTTTGGTATCTCATACATGATATCGAGCATGAAATCCTCTATAATCGCACGAAGGGCTCTGGCTCCGACCTTCTTCTCCTTTGCCATCTTGGCGATGGCATAAAGCGCATCGTCGTCGAACTCAAGCTTTACCTCATCCATCTCAAGAAGCTTCTGATACTGCTTGATAATGGCATTCTTTGGCTCCTTCAATATCTTTACAAGCATATCCTCGGTGAGCGCCTCAAGTGAGAACATGATAGGAAGTCGTCCGATAAACTCAGGAATCATTCCGAATTTGCGGATATCATCAACAGTTGCCTGCATGAGCAGGTTCTCATCACCATCATACTTGTCCTTTAAATCAGCCTTGAAGCCTATAGAAGCCTCCTTGTTCAGACGCTCCTTTATGATATCCTCAAGTCCCGGGAAAGCGCCTCCGCAGATAAAGAGAATATTTCTCGTGTCAACTGTGGTCATCGGAACCATGGCATTCTTGCTGCTGGCACCAACCGGCACCTCAACCTCTGAGCCCTCTAAAAGCTTAAGCATACCCTGCTGCACTGACTCTCCGCTCACATCACGCTGGTTGGCATTTCTCTTCTTTGCAAGCTTGTCTATCTCATCTATAAAAATGATACCGTGCTCAGCTCTCTCCACGTCATTATCTGCAGCCGCAAGAAGCTTACTTACCACACTTTCGATATCGTCACCGATATATCCGGCCTCAGTAAGTGATGTGGCATCTGTTATGGCAAGTGGCACATCTAAAAGCTTTGCAAGAGTCTTTACGAGATATGTCTTTCCTGAACCTGTAGGTCCGATCATGAGCATATTTGATTTCTCAATCTCCACACCATCATATTTATTTGAAGCCTGCTTTGCAGTGGTGTTCTCTTCCTGCGCCTTATGCTTATTGTCAGCCATGACACGCTTGTAGTGGTTATATACTGCAACCGACATGACCTTCTTTGCATGCTCCTGACCTACCACATAGTCATCAAGACTTGCCTTGATCCTATGCGGTGCAGGAATTGAGTGAATGTCAAGAATCGGCTCGACCTTTTTCTCTTCTTTTGGCTTTTTCTTCTTAAGCTTCTGGCTGTTTGGTATGCCTCCTGTCAGATCTGACAAATTTATCATGCTGATATTTGGCATATTGCCAAAATCCATATTGCTTATATTACCCAGATTTCCGAAATTGCCAAAATTACCGTTGCTCATGGAGTCAAAGGTCTTTTGCATACAATCGTTACAGATGCACAGGTTCGGCTGGATATGTATCATCTTGCCTGCCACGCTCTCCGGTCTGCGGCAGATGTAGCAGACATCCTCGTAGTCGTTTGCCTTGTTATCGTTTGTATTATCTATGTTATTTGTAGTTTCTTCATTATTATCCTGAATATTGTCAGGTACTTCCTTGAAATCATCATTATTCATAGGTGAATTACCGCCTTTGTATCATTTGGCTACTTTATCAGCCATTTAACTATTATACACTACTGAATAAATGCGTGCAAGCAAGCTGAGGCGCTTTTGAAAAAAAAGAACCGACAGATCAAAAGACCTGTCGGATCCATTTTCTTAATATCTATTATAACAGCTCCATAAGAAGCTTATTGACAACAGCAGGATTTGCCTTGCCATTTGTGGCCTTCATGGTCTGACCTACGAGTGCTCCGATAGCTTTCTTCTTGCCATTGTGATAATCCTCCACTGCCTGTGGATTTGCATCGATGACAGCCTGGATTGTGGCTTTAAGCTCACCCTCATCATTCATGCTCTTAAGACCGTTCTCCTCGACATACTGCTCAGGGTCGATATCATCCGAGAATATTTTCTCAAATACTTCCTTTGCAACAGATGAGTTGATTGTGCCTGCATCTACCAGATCTACAAGCTTTGCAAGGTTTACAGGTGAGAATTTTATCTCATCTGCATCCATATCATTATCCTTTAACAGTCGCATTGTCTCAACCATCAGCCAGTTTGAAACCTTCTTCGGCTTGCCGCAGAGCTTTGTGGCAGCCTCAAATATGTCTGCCATATGCTTTGACTCTGTGAGAATCTTTGCATCATACTCAGGGATGTCGTATTCCTTCTTGTAGCGTGCAAGCTTCTGTGGACGAAGCTCAGGCTGCTTTGCCTTTATCTGTGCGATCCATTCATCGGATACGACGATTGGCACGAGGTCAGGCTCAGGGAAATATCTGTAGTCCTGTGCATCCTCTTTTGAACGCATGGCATGTGATGATTCCTTGTTGTCATCCCATCTACGTGTCTCCTGTACTACCTTTCTGCCCATCTCAAGAAGCTCTATCTGACGCTCACGCTCACCTTCTATGGCATGTGCAATAGCCTTGAAGGAGTTAAGGTTTTTCATCTCCGTACGTGTACCAAACTTCTTTGCGCCCACCTCTCTGACTGAGATGTTGACATCGGCACGCATTGAGCCCTCATTCAATTTACAGTCAGATGCTCCGAGATACTGGATGGTCTGACGCAGAGTCTCAAGGTATGCGATAACCTCCTCAGCGGAGCGCATATCAGGCTCTGATACTATCTCTATAAGAGGTACTCCGGAACGGTTGTAATCTACGATAGATACGTCCTCCCACTCGTCATGTACGAGCTTTCCGGCATCCTCCTCCATGTGGATTTCATGGATTCTGACGTTTTTCTTTCCGTTTGCTGTCTCAATCTCCACTGAACCGTTGCGGCAGATTGGCAGATAAAGCTGTGATATCTGATAGTTCTGTGGGTTATCAGGATAAAAATAGTTCTTTCTGTCAAATTTGCTGTACTGTGTGATGGTACAGTTAGTGGCAAGTCCTACTGCCACTGCGTACTCTACAACCTGCTTGTTTAAAACAGGAAGTGAGCCCGGCTGTCCTGTGCAGACAGGACATGTATGTGTATTTGGTGCGCCTCCGAAAGCTGTGGAGCAGGCGCAAAAGATCTTTGTTTTTGTAGCTAACTCTACATGGACCTCAAGTCCGATGACTGTCTCATAGTTTTTCATATCCTTTTTGCCTCCTTCCTACTGTGCACCGGCAGTTTTATTGGTGTCTGCTGCATTTTTGTTACTGTATTCCTCCGCAATAGCGCTGCGCTTAAGCTCTCTTGTTTTTTCAAAGCTGTAGGCTGCGCGGATGATATTCTTCTCCTTAAAGCAGTCTCCGATGAGCTGTAATCCGATTGGAAGTCCGTTTTTGTCCATGCCGCACAGAAGCGATATTCCCGGAAGACCTGCAAGGTTTACAGATATGGTGTAGATATCACCGAGGTACATCTGGATTGGATCACTTAAGCTCTCTCCAAGCTTTGGAGCTGTGGTAGGTGCTGCAGGTCCAAGTATTACATCATATTTGGCGAATGCATCATCAAAGGCTTTTTTGATAAGTGCTTTTACCCTTAAGGCCTTTAAGTAATATGCATCATAATATCCTGATGAAAGCACGAAGGAGCCGAGCATGATTCTTCTCTTTACCTCAGGTCCAAAGCCCTCAGAACGCGATTTCTTGTACATGTTGTGAAGGTCTGTGTACTCCTTTGTACGGTATCCGTATTTGACACCGTCGAATCTGGCAAGGTTTGAGCTTGCCTCAGCACAGGCGATTACATAGTACGCAGGAATGGCATACTCTACAAGTCCGAGGTCAAATTCCTCCACAACAGCACCTTTTTTCTTTAATTCATCTGCCGCTGCAAGGATTGCCGATTTTACCTCCGGGTCAAGTCCATCTCCGAGATAATCCTTTGGAATACCAATCTTCATACCCTTTACGTCATCGACAAGCGCCTCTGTAAACTTCAAATCGTCTCTGTTTACTGATGTCGAATCCTTCGTATCATATGAAGCGATTGCCTCAAGTATAGTAGCACAGTCTGTGACATCCTTTGCGATAGGTCCAATCTGGTCAAGCGATGAGCCATAGGCAATGAGTCCATATCGTGAAACTGTGCCGTAGGTTGGCTTGATTCCTGTCACACCACAAAAGGAGCTTGGCTGTCTGATTGATCCGCCTGTATCTGAACCGAGTGCAAACGGTACCTCCTCTGCTGCAACTGCTGCACAGCTTCCACCTGATGAACCTCCCGGTACGTGCTCTGTATTCCATGGATTTTTGGTTGCTCCAAAGGCAGATGTCTCTGTTGTGCTTCCCATGGCAAACTCATCCATGTTGGTTTTTCCAACGATGACACAGCCTGCATCCTCAAGGCGCTTAACAGCCTCCGCTGTGTAGGTCGGGATGAAATTGTAGAGTATCTTTGATGAACATGTGGTGAGAAGCCCTTCTGTACACATGTTATCCTTTATGGCTACAGGCACACCCGCAAGCGCTCCTTTTAGCTCTCCCGCATCAATTTTTGCCTGAACCTCTGCTGCTTTTTTAAGTGCACCCTCTTCGTCTATTGTGACAAAGCTGTTTATCTTTTCTTCTTTTGCTTTTATAGAAGCAATGGCAGCCTTTACAGCCTCTTCCACTGTAACTTCCTTTGCCTGTATTTTCTTGCCGAGTTCCACGGCAGTTAAAGACATTAAATCCATTTTTCTCCTCCTTGCCGTTATTCGCCGATTGTCTTTGGTACCTTGAATCCGCCGTCCTTCTTGACCGGTGCATTGGCAAGTGTTGCTTCACTTCCGTCACCGTTTGTGACAACATCATCTCTGAATACATTGTTTACAGGGAATACGTGGCTCATAGGCTCAATTCCCGAAGTATCAAGCTCCTCAAGCTTGTCGATATAATCAAGCATATCTGCCATATCCTTCTTGGCAGCCTCTGCCTCCTCCGGTGAAAGCTCAAGCTTTGCAAGGATTCCGACATACTCCATAGTCTCATCAGAGATTACGTTTCTCATGACTCCGTCCTCGCCCATCACCTTTGTGGTAACAGCCTGCTGCTCAGGAGTCTCCTCCTCAGGTTCCTCGTCAAGTGCTGCACTTCTGACCTTTGCATATACCGCTTCATCGCATATACCCTGATTGTTGAAGCCTGCATGGCGTAAAGTACCCTCATAATCCATGCCTGCCGCAACCATCACCTTGCCTGAATTTGGATTTTCAGTATCATGTCTGGCCCATATGCGTCCTGCACCGACCTCATTGATAAAAAATCTGATGATAGCTGTGAGTGCCTCTGTCATATAACCGTTATTCCAGAAACGCTTTCCGATACAATAACCGATTTCAACCGACTCAACTCTCTCATCAGTTTTAATTGCACTTATAGTTCCGATAGGCTGCTCGAGATCATTAAGCTCAATAGCCCACTGATAAAAATCTTTTTCGTCATACTTAGATATCCATTCTTTTAAAATAGTCTCTGTAGTATCAACACTTTCATGCGCCGGCCATGTAAGATATTTTGTCACTTCCGGGTCATTCGCCCAGTTGTAAAACATGTTCTCGGCATCTTCTATTTCAAATCTGCGAAGAGTAAGCCGCTCTGTGGCGATTTCTCTTGTTCCTATATGATTCATACGATATCCTTTCTCTCTTTCCTGATATTTTAATTTCTACTTGGGATTATACACACATGCCACTTCTAAGCCTTAAAGCGCACCCGCCATAATTGAATCCTGCATATCTGGGACTGCCAAAACTTGCATCCGGGTGCGCATCAACACCCTGCAACGCATGGGTGCATATATATTGTGAAGACAAATTTTTAACAGTTCCGACTCTCACAGCCTGTAATACCTCTCAGCATACATCCTGACAATAACCTATCCGCAGGAAATGTCGGAACAAGCTTAAAAATTTTCTGAGCAAAATATATACACACATGCTACCACACAGCCTGCATGCGCACCCGCCACACTTAGATCTATTACATTGAGTACTGCCAAAGCCTGCAGCCGGGTGCGCTAAACACCCTGCAGCGCATGGGTGTATATATATTGCGAAGACAAATTTTTAACAGTTCCGACGCTCACAGCCTGTAATACCTCACAGCATACCTCCTGCCAATAACCTATCCGCAGGAAATGTCGGAACAAACTTAAAAATTTTCTGAGCAAAATATATACACACATGCCACCTCACAGCCTGCATGCGCACCCGCCACAACCCCAAAAGCTGTGACCTATGGCTCCAATCTGCTGAGATCACGAGGAAACAGTGTTGCCTCACGCACATTGTCCTCTCCGATAAGCTGCATAGTAAGTCTCTCAAGTCCTATTCCAAGACCTCCATGTGGCGGCATGCCGTACTTAAAGGCTGAAAGATAGCTCTCCATACCCTCTGTCTCCATGCCACGCTTTGCGATTTTTTCCATAAGCTTGTTGTAGTCGTGGATTCGCTGGCCGCCTGTTGTGATCTCAAGACCTCTGAAAAGCAGGTCAAAGCTTAAGGTGTATGTCTCGTCTGCCGGATCATCCATGGCATAGAACGGTCTCTTCTTTGAAGGATAATGTGTGACAAATACAAAATCACTGCCATACTCTTCCTTGAAGTACTGTCCGATAAGTACCTCCTCCTCCGGCTCTAAGTCGAATGGGTTTCTGAACTGTCTGTTATATTTTTCTGCGACACGCTGCTTTGCCTCGTCAAATCTGACTCTTGGTATGCTTGTCACGTCAGGCAGCTTAATCTTTAAAAGCTCAAGCTCCTTGGCATATGAGGTCTTTAAAAGCTCCATGGTGTACTGCAAAAAGCCGGTCTCCATCTCCATGATATCCTCGAAGCCGTCAATGTAGCCCATCTCGAAATCGAGTGATGTATACTCATTCAGATGTCTCTTTGTATTGTGCTTTTCTGCTCTGAAAACAGGTGCAGTCTCAAAGACCCTGTCAAAGACACCTACCATCATCTGCTTGTAAAACTGCGGGCTCTGCTGTAATATAGCCGGTCTGTGGAAATATTCAAGCTTGAAGAGGTTGGCTCCTCCCTCAGCTGACTTTGCACCAAGCTTTGGCGTATGAATCTCTGTAAATCCATTATTATAAAGGAAATCCCTAAAGCCCCTTGTGATACCCTCCTGTATACGGAACGTAGCACGCTCTCTTGGATTTCTGAGTGCCACTGCCCTGTTATTGAGCTTTGCCTCAAGCGAAGTATTCAGTTTCCATTTGTTGATCTGAAGCGGCATAGGCTCCGCCGGCTCAGATAAAATTGTGATAGTGTCAAGACGAAGCTCGAAGCCGTTTGGAGAACGGTCATCACTCTTGTATGTGCCGCATACCTCCACGGTATCTGCTTCCTTTAGATCATCGACGCTAAACCGGGATTTGCCAGGCTCGTATACACACTGTATAAGTCCGTCCCTGCGTCTTAAAACGATGAATGCAACCTCACCCATATCTCTTATGGTGTGAATCGCACCCTTTACTTTGATGTTTTTGCCCTCGTAGTCGCCTGCAAGAATTTCTGCGATACCGAGGTCTTCCTTTTGAACTGCTCCTGTTAAGAATTCCATATTTTTGTGCTCCTTTGATTTTTTAAGCGGGACGGAAAAAAAGCCCCGGAGCATATCAAATTAATGAAATGCTCCGGGGCGAAAATTCTAAAAATATTCCGCGGTACCACCCGCTTTGAGAAAAAGGACTGTTCCTGTTTCTCCACTCTTATCCGTAACGTGGATGAATCGTATCTGCCTACTTTTGATATATAAAAAGCTTAATTCACATACGATAAACCAATCTATGCAATAAACCATATCAATCGTTCAACAGATCTGCTCCGGTAGTGTTCCTGCAATCAGCTCTTCCAAACAGCGCTCTCAGTCGGTGACGCTGTATTCCTGTCGGCGTCTGGTGATCCAAGTCTCCTTCAACGCATTTATTGTTCTTTTGTTGTTTAACGTTATAACACAATAAACTTATTATTTCAACCCATCATAATCAAAACTTAAGAAAATAAAGTATAGGAATATATTATAGTTTTTCTTAATTGTGGTTATAACAGAGCCTTCTTTTGCAACAATTATTAAATAAATTTAGGCTATTCCCTATTGCCTTTATTGAATTCGTATTGTAGAGTATATCTGGTATATGTAATTAATAATAATGAGGCAGGTAACACTTATGAAAAAACTATTATTTTTTGATATAGACGGCACTCTCGTTGATTTCGGCAATAGCACCATGAGCCCATCAACCGCTGATGCTCTAATAAACGCAAAACAAAACGGTCACATGATTTTTCTTTGCACAGGACGTAGTTACAATCAGATTTATCCATCATTAAAAGCCTTTGATTTTGACGGTGTGGTGGCTGCTGCCGGCGGCTATGTCACTGTGGGTGATAAGGTAATTGCACATCATGTCTATGGGCAGAATCTGTTACAGAAGGTTCTTGACACTGTTGGTGACAACAACACAGGACTTATCTTCCAGACAAAGGATAAAAGCATCACCAACCACAAGTGGGCCGACAAATTCATATCAGCATTCTCAAAGCAGTTTGATATGCATGTGATACAGGACAACCCGACATTTAAGGATATCGTGATTGATGATGAATTATCAAGCTTTTCTAATCGATACGCCGATGTTGAAAGCACCATCTACTGCAATTGCAACTACCACATTGATGATTTAAGAAAGCTCCTGGGCGATGAATTCGTAGTAACCCTGAGCAGCTTTAAAGAGCCTGAACCTTACAGCGGTGAGATTACATTGCGCGGTGTCAACAAGGCAACCGGCATACGTGATGTGGTAGAGTTTCTTCACATGAGTCAGGCTGATACAATAGGCTTTGGCGATGGCCAGAATGATTTTGATATGCTGCGCTACTGTGATGTCGGTGTTGCCATGGGCAATTCCAGCGATGAAGTCAAGGCTGTTGCCGATATAGTGACAGACGATATCAAAGAGGATGGGCTTAAAAATGCCATGGTGCATCTTGGACTTGTCTAAAAATGCACCATGGCATACTCTATGCCTCAATATTCATAAATCTGTCCCACTCGCACTCGTCTTTTGATGCCGATACAATCAAGGTGTACGAGCGCTCATCTGTTCCATCAAATACGAAGGTATAATTTTCATTCTCCTTCTCGATTAAATATGCGTATCCGTCAAGGAAATTGTTGAAGGTGTCGATATAATCTGCCTCATCTATCTCCTCGTCAGCCGTTGTGCTCTTTAGGTTGCCATCGGCATCATATGTCTTAAAGCCCTCGCGTATGAATGAAATAATATTTGCATCTGAAAGCTTTAATATAAGGCCGTTTGTCCTCATATCACGGATATCTCTGTTTTTAGAATTATCTGCCTTTATGATTACGTTGTCAAGGCATATTTTGAAGGTGCCAAAGCTCATCATGATATCGCTCACATGCACATCCGAAAATTTGAAATGTGTAAACTCGTTTTCTGTCCTGAATTTCATCTGTTATCCTCCGTATATACTCATGCCGATATTTTATCAGATAATTTTGCTTTGGGCAACTTGCATTTTATAACGTGCCGTACAGCTCAAGTGTATACCCCACACTGCCTCCGCATATAAAGTAATAGTCGCTTTGAGTGTCACCGTCTACAAAGATATACTGTCCGTACATCTTTATATTGCAAAAGAGTGCTGTGCGGCTTGATGCAGCAGCAATTCCATATCCCTTGTTTGACACGACAAGTGGCAGCCTCTGCTGTCTGCCTCCGAACGAAATATATCTGGCTTTGTTTGTCAAATCAGTAAGGTCTGTCGCAAGTATTCCCTTGGATTTGAGCTTTTCCGATTTATCCCAGTCAAAAAATGTGTAGCACTCGCCATTATTTAAAAGCCTTGGCTCTGTGGCATTTTCGCTTACAAGGAGTTTTCTGTCGGCATCAAAATACTGTATGGCTCCATTTTTCTTTTCTATCCTTAGTATCAGCTTCTCCGTTTGAATTTCAATAAGCGATTTGGATTCCTTTGCCACCCATTTGAAGGCTGTATCGGCCTTTTGCTTCCAATAGGTTTTGTGCGGCTTCACTCCAATTCCTTTTACAAAGATTACGCGTACTATCTCCGGTGTTATTGGTATCACATAAAGTGTGCCGTCCGCTGTGGCGATTTCAACATGCGATTTACCTTTTTTGAGCCATTTTACCTCAAACTTGCCCTTTGAATGTACCTTTACATGAAGGATATCGTTGTCCGGGATTGAGCCGTATGCGTATGGGGAGGGATTGAGAGGGAGGCTGCTCTTTTTTGCAGCCTTACTTACTTCCTTAATCTTAATTTTATTTGCCATATCTGTAGCAGTACATTGTGTTTGATTTTCCCTGTCTTTTTTTACAAATGCAGATAAATCAAGCTTCTCATTTTCAGCCTTATTTGTCACCTGCTCAGGTTTTAATGCAATGCGCGACGGACCAAAATACTCTCTTTCATCCATATCGCGTCTGCCATCAACACGCTTTTGCTCTTCTATCTCTTTTTCTGTCAGTTGCTGCTTTTCATATTCCTTTGCCTTAGTGAGCGGCTCTGCAGAAAACTCCTTCTGATGCCTGTTGGAAGGAGCAGGGTCTGCAATAAGCGGTGTCAGCCTGCCCCGGTGGAATACAGCAAGCTCATGAAGTGCACGAGTAGCCGCAACGTACAAAAGCTTCACATGACTATCATCAGCCGGATATTTTCTCTCTGATGGGTCAAACAGCAATACAGCATCAAACTCAAGTCCCTTTGTATACGCGACCGGAAGTACCATGACTCCTGCACCAAACTGTGCAGTTTCAATATCATCATCTGCTATTTCTATATGTTTTTTAAGCTCAGCAGACACCTTGAGAGCCTCTGCCTCATCACGGCACACGACAGCTATCGTCTCATAGCCTTCACTCTGCCAGCCTTTTATCGTGTCAACCGATGCCGAAATCAGTGAGCGCACATTGGCATACTCCTCTATGCGCACTGCGTTCCCATGCCTGATAATAGGCTCCACCGGATAAATTGCAAAATCTCCATGGCGCAGTATCTCTGTTGCAAATTCTGAAATCTCAACAGTGTTTCTGTAGCTCTTTCGAAGCAGACCGAATGCGTCATATGTGCCTGTGAGTATCAGCTTTTTCAAGTCCTCCCAGTCATTTAAGCCATACTCAAAATGTATATTCTGCGATGTATCGCCCATGATAGTGTATGTGCAGTTTCTGAGGCAGTAATGCAGACAGCAGTATGCCATCATGCCAAAATCCTGTGCCTCATCAATAACCACATGACTCGCCTCACGAACCGGATCTGTCTCCTTGATGCGCTTATAAATATACGCAAGCGCTGCCAGATCATACACATCAAATGAGTCCTTTGGAATATCTATATCATATTCCTTCTCCTTCTGACTAAGCAGAAAATCCCTGTAAAAATCATACACAGAGCCTTTCCAGTCATCCTTACCGAAATAGGTTTTGTATTTTTTATCAAGCTTGCTACGCTCCTTTGCAGGGAACTTCACTTCCTTACCGAGAACCTCATTTTCATACTTCGAGTAAATTATCTCATTTAACATGAGGATTTTACTCTGCATGGAAAGAAGCGGATTATCATGCAGATAAGTGTCTATCAGCACCTTTCCCACAAGCAGATTGCCTGTTTTTTCCATGTAGACCTCATCTCTTGGAATAGACTTTTCCTCGTAATCTAAACAGAATTTTTCAAGAGCTTCAAACCATTCTTTACTGCCCTTTATGCTGTTTCTACTGTCATTTTTGCTGACTTCATGTATGCTGTACTTTTTGTCATCCCAATCCTCGTACAAAAGCCTTGTAAAAAGCTGCTCCATAGTCATCTGTTTTATGCCGTACACATCAAGCTCCGGAAGCACGCTTGTAATATAGTTCAACAAAATGTGGTTACTGCCTATAATGTAGAAATCCTCCGGTCTGAAATCATCAGCATAATTATATAAAATGTACGATATCCTGTGCATTGCAACTGTTGTCTTTCCTGAGCCTGCAACTCCCTGCACAATGATATTCGTCTTTGGCGAACGGCGGATAATAAGGTTTTGCTCCTTTTGGATTGTCGCGATAATCTCTCCGAGCACTGCCTTTTTATTCTTAGCCAGATACTTTGTCAGAAGCTCATCATTTGCTACGACATCTGAATCAAAAAAATCGATGAGCTGATCCTCTGCAATCTCATAGGTGCGCTTTCTGTTTAAATCAATCTCAAAAGTACCCTCTGAGCTCACCGTGTACTTACATGGTCCAAGACTGCTCTCATAATATACGGATGCAATCGGTGCTCTCCAGTCAATGACCACAGGCTCTGATGCATTCTTTGCAATACCGACTCTGCCTATATAGTAGGACTCCTGTGACTTCTGACGCGGATCCTTAAAATCTATTCTGCCAAAATACGGCTTTTTCCGCGCCTTTTCACATCTTACAATATTTCTCTCGTTCTCATGAAGCTGCGCTGTCGCATTGTTCCACAGGGCAAGTCCCTCCTTGTCCTGTGCCTCGTAGACATCTCTTAAATCCTCTAAATCATCTGTCAGCTTTTTTACCGATTCCTTTGCACGGTCCAGATTATCCTGTGCAATCCCTATGATATTTTGAAGCTGTCTCTGCTCGTCTTTTAATGAAATTCCCGGTAAATCATTTTCTGTGCCCATCATGCCTCCACGACTTATATATGCTGTGATTATACTATACTTTTAATCTCATCTATCCTGTCAACACAGGCAAAAAGCATCTTTTTCAGCTCCTCATCAGGCTGTGTCAAATCCGGCACCATGACAACCTTACAGCCTGCAGAATATGCACTTTTGACACCATTTGGCGAATCCTCAACCGCCATGCACTCCTCAGGTGCCAGCTTAAGCTCGCTGCATGCAAACTCATACACATCAGGTGCCGGCTTTCCATGCTCCACCATAGGTGCACAGATGATCTTGTCAAAATATCCGTAGAGCCCTATCTTTTTAAGATATTTCTCAGCTCTTTCTATATCATTCGCTGTGGAAATCGCTCTGTGAATGCCTTTTTCCTTCAAATATGTAAGTATCTCAATTGCACCGGGCTTAAGCTCAATACCCACCTTTTCCAGATGCTCCTCCATGATTTTTCTCCGATATGCCCTGATTTTATTATAATCCATATCCGGATCATGAAACATATCCTTAAGATGCTGCGGTGCATACGGCTGCCCGAGGCTTCGCATTGAAAGTGCCTGCTCATCCGTCATCTCGTAGCCGAATTGCTTAAGTGCCATCGGCCAGAAAATACGATAATATTTCTCCGTATCTATGAGTGTTCCATCCATGTCAAATAATACTGCTTTTACCATTGGTTCTCCTTACGTTCTGTCAGGCTTTACTATGCTTCACCTGTTAATTTTACCACTGTCATATCATGATGCATGGCCTTTATCACCGGGCCAAACATGTCCTTTGTCTTTATCCTGAGGCTGGATGTATTTATGCATGGATGACATCCAACCCACTCACCTTTTAGCACATCCTCATCCACCAGAAGCCTGACCGCATTGTCATGGTCGTTCATCAGTCCCATCACACTGACTGAGCCCGGTGTGATATCCAGATATTTTTCCATATCCTGCGGACTTGCAAACGAAAGTCTCGCACTGCCTATCTGATGCGAGAGCTCTTTTGTCTTAAAGGTCTTGTCTCCCGGTATCATGAGCAGGTAAAAATCAGTTTTCTGGCGGTTGCACAGAAAAAGATTCTTACAGATTGTCGCGCCGAGTGTCTTGTCAATCTCCTCACAAACCTCCATCGTAAATGCCGCTTCGTGGTCTATTCTCTGATATTCGATTCCCAGTTTGTCCAAAAAATCGTATGTACGAATTTCTTTATCCAGTCTGCCTGTGGTATCTGTCGGTCTTCCATTCTGTAATTGCATTTGTGCCTCCTGAAATTAATTATCGCAGCTGTGTTCAGCACCGTAACCGCTGCTATTATTGCCTTTTAATTGCTATAGCTATAGATTATACACCTCTTTTATGTATTCTAACAAGCCCCGGCATCCACTGATTACATCATCAAAGGTCGCATCAAAATCACCTGTATACCATGGATCTGCAACATCGCGCGCTGCTGTAAGCTTATGATTTGTCCTGTAATCAGCAAATGACAGCATCTTAAATATCTTCTGCTGACTGTCACTGCCACCTGCAATCTTTGTCATATTCCTGATATTTGCAGTGTCCATTCCAATCAAAAGGTCATAGTACAAATAATCATCACGTGTCATCTGTCTCGCGCGGTGTGGAATAAGAGGAATATGCTCCTCGTATAGTTTGTTTTTGGTGCCGTAGTGCGGCGGATTGCCTATTTCCTCACGGCTGGTCGCAGCTGAATCTATCTCGAAAACAGCATCGAGGTGCTGTCTGTGGACCAGATGGGTGAAGATGCTTTGGGCCATGGTGCTGCGGCAGATGTTGCCGTGGCAAACCATGAGCACTTTAATTTTATCTTGCATATCTTCGTTTTTCCTTGTATATCCTTATTTTTCCTAGGTTTTATCACACTTTCACGACATCTAACCTAGTGTACCTATCCTAGCATAAAATCGCATATTTTACCATATCTCGGTAAGTAAAATGAGTACAAATCTAGGTATAAACCCGATTCGTACTCATTAGTACTTTTTCCCTATGCCATTTATTTCCTTACTTGGCACACTTTTTCTATCCTTTCAAGCCTCTCCATTTCTCTCTGTGCATCTTCCAACTTAAGGTGTGTATACACATTTGAGGTAAAGAAGGGATTTTTATGGCGGTTACCAATAATATCAGAGAAATCCGAGAGCAGCGTGGCATTTACCAGGATGACCTTGCCGCTGCTATCGGATACAGCACCAAAACTGTCGGCAGGATAGAGCGTGGGAACAGCACCCCATCTGCCGAATTTATGCTGCGAATATCAAAGTACTTTAATATGCTGGTGGAAGATGTCTTCCATGTAGAAGATTGAGTCGGAGGGAGCAATTCTGTAACAAAGCAATTTTTTATAACAGGCTTATTTCGTGCACCCTTTTTACTTGGGTGGTGACTGCTAAAACCAGACCCTATCGAAGAACCCTAAAAAACTATGCTTTTTTTAATGCCAGACCCTATCGATAAACCCTAAAATAGATTGGCAAACCCTAAAGAACTTTGATTATCCGAAAAATCTCGGAAGCCTTAATTTTACTATATTTGTTATCAGAAGGTTGTTCTGCTCGCAACGCTCACAGAACAACTTTCTCACTAACTTCGCGCTTACGCACTCATTAAGTGTTCAATGATTACTCGATAACTGTAGCAACACGTCCAGATTCTACTGTACGTCCACCATCACGGACTTTGGTTTCGTGATATTCGATTATTTGAAACTAATTTGTGCGGTTCTGTTGTCTAAAGTAGCTTATTTTTGCTGAGGAATTAGTGCTTTATAAAAATCTTGTAGCCAAAATGTAGCCAATTAACGTTTAGATAAGCACAGGCAAATGAATTTCAATAATTCTTTCAAAATAACATAATCACTTTAATATAAATAAGTTATGTTATTTTAAAATATATCTGCCTTCTTCTTTATATATTTCTTGCTTACCGTCAACACAAAATGCTGGTCTGATACCATTCATATCGTATGCATTCGTGCTTCCAATTTCACCTTCCGGTCCTACTGCATATACACAAGAATCATATGTAGAATCCGCACTTCTTAACCACCAACTTACAGTAAACTTTCCATTATTCGTAGTAGCAAAACGATTCTTATTATCTTTAAAATACAACAATGGCACCCCTTCAACTCCGACATGCCCATTTTTTTTATATCCAAGTTCAGTAAAAGACAACAAAAACACTTTTCTTACAATAGTTATCACGCTATCATCTATTTGATTCAAGCATCGTTCATCTAAAATCTCTATTTCCGAATCTTGAATTAAGCAACGAGTTTGAATAGGTAAATTATCAAAAAACTCTCCCATTAAGTAATTATCAATTTCACTTTCTTCATAGTAAGCCGAATAATCACTAACTCTTCTATTCTCTGGAAGAATTTCTTTTCTTAACAAAAGTGTTTTACCATTATAATCATTAGTTAATACAATATATGGAACAAATCCTGCTTTTTCTTCAATATATATGATTGGTTCAATTTTACATTTTTCAGAATATGCCAAATCACTTATTGTATTATATTCCTCGGTTACTGCTTGTCTTTTACTACAAGCATTTAATAGAACTCCAAGAACAATTGCTAATACTACTACTTTATACGTTTTTCTGAACATTTATGTGGCTCCTTAATTTCTCTGCTTTTTACGTCTTATTTTTGTAAATGCCATACACATCACTATACTTACCATGATTACAGCCATTAGACTACAAAATCCAACTGCAGATTCGTCTCCTGTTGAAACAGATTCTATCTTTTCTCCTCCATTTTCATTTATTCCCGAACCAGAATTATTACCTGTATTATTATCTTTTCCCGAATCAGGATTTTCTGGGTTCGCTGGATTTTCTGGGTTCGCTGATTCTCCATCTTTTTCAAATTTTGCAACTAAAAGGGTATCTTTTTCTACACAAAAACGATATTGTGTTTCTTGCGAAATTAATTTATCATTCTCATACCAACCAACAAATTGGTAACCTTCTTTAGCAACCGCTTCAACTTTTGCAAAATTTCCTTCTTGTCTAATTCCTTGACCTATAGCAATACCATGTTCATCCGAATCAACTTCTACTGTCACCATATAATAAGCAGATTTTGCATCTTCACCACTTAAATTTTGATCAGGATTAATTTCTTTACCATCAGGTGACTTCAACTCATACTCTGTAGTTGAACCTTCTATTTCATTATTTTGTTCATCATCTACATAAGCAGGAACAACTGCATTAAACACATCATTTTTATTCAAATTTATATCTTTATAATTAACGACTCTTGTAATATCACCTGCTGTAGAAGAAAATTGTGTTATTGGGCATTTATATAAATAGTAATTTATGAAATACTATATGTCTTGTAGATTCATTTCATAAATTACTATAATTTTTATAGTTTTATCATTTATACATTTGTTGAAAAAAGTTATATAAAACATTACAATATTTATTGATATAAGATTCTTTCTCGCCATCTATAACACCACAAAAATAACTGTACTTAGAACCATCAAAAACAACTGTACATATATTAGTTTTAAATAAGCTCATATTATCATCATTTTCCATATAATAGAGAATGTTATCATATATACTATATACATTCCCTTCATCAGCCTCTTCAATAGTTGGTAATAAACCTTCAAACTTTTCTAACGGTTCAGCCGTTATATATACTTCAATAGAAGAATCCACAAGATTTTCGTCATTTGTTTCATATTCAAATGTATATCGGAAATAAGCTCCACCGAAACTTTCATCTTCATTTAAGTAACATCGCATTCCAGAATATCCTTGGTCAAATGCAACATCTACCTTCGTATATTTTTCAAAAACATCATAATTCTTGTTATCTTCCACCACTACTTCTTTATAAGAATCATATTTCTTATAAAATGCTTCATTGACATTAGCAACTTCATTTACTTGGAGAAATTTGAAGTTAACTTCATTTATATTTATATTTTCTATGTTTTCCTCATAATACTTGTCAGACTTTATATATTCCCGTTCTTTGCCATCCTTTAATACATTCTTGCCTATAAAAATTAATGCAATAAAAAACAAGCATACAAATAATATTCTTATTATTTTCTTCATTCATTTCTCCTATTCTGTCAATCCTAAATCTATTGATTTTACTGGCTTTGACGATTTTTATTTTACCTCAAACAAAAGCCGAGAGTGATGGATATCGTAGTGTCATGTACCGAATAGCTGATAAATAAGTATAGCTAATAAAGCATCCTTTTAGTTTGCTTTATAAAGGCTATTTTCCCTCTGTTCAACTATGATGATGAACCTTCCGTGTCTAAGGGGATCATGTCCCAACTTCCTTCGTAGCATCTACCATTCACTGAGTGCCAGCCAAGCTCCTAAACGGGGGCATGCCCCACGGAAAAAAACGATGCCGGCTACAGCTCTTGTTTTTATGTTTGATTGTTACTGACCTGCATTCACCTGTCGTGGTACTGATTTACTCAGTGGACGCTATACCATCTCAGGTTCTTGTTGGTCTTTTGCAGATGCAGTCCGTTCCGGACTCCATACCATTTTACGGCTTCACGGCCTGCATCCGTTCCATCCGTTAATCCCACACTTTTCTCTGCATAGCTCACGATTTAATTGGCTCTACTGTAACCACGTCCTCTTAGTTTTGCATTATGCCAGATATTTTTCATGCCATTCGCTTAAAAGAAAATGGCAACCTTCGCAAGCTGGCATCTCATATAGATGAACAGCTCGCTGAAATAACAAAAGATGATATGGTTTCCTATGCGGTCTATTACGGTGAATTTCAGTATCAGGCGGCAATGTTGTCAACTTAAGCCCCAAAGCCTTGATTTTTCAAGGCTATAGGGCTTTATTTTTTTGTGAAAATTTCTGTTTTTTTCTGAAAAGACTTGACAAAAGCCTCCAAAAGTGAGGTCGTTGCAGCGACAAACTTAATCACACTTAGGAGGTATGTCTTATGAATCGAACCGACATATGCAAAAATATCATTCAATCCATAAAGGAGTATATCACAAACCCTGACAAACTGGAAGCTCATCGGAAAATGAAGTTTGCACATCGGAATTCAATAATAGCCTAATAGCAATTATTAATAAAACAGGCTGGGTAAATAACCATAATACTGCAATAGCAATACAAAAAATCCTACAAATATACCGATTGCAGCTATTCATGAATAATCCCCATCACAAGCGGCAATGATTGAACCAACAACAAATATTAAAATAAACACCAATATATGCATAACTGCCACCTCCGTAAATGTTCTATTAAACTCATTTATCATGCATCCGTCACTTATGCTTTCCTTATGCTTTATTTATAGCACTTTAAACTGTACAATAATCATCCCTTGTACATCGAATTAATGTTCTGTATTGCAACAAATCGGTGTAAAAAAGGACGCAGAATCTCTCCCACGCCCTCACTACTATCTGGCTTTATCTGCTCTTACCTTCGATACTTCCTTATGTGCTGCTTCCTGCTTCACCTCATCCACACCTCTTGCCTCAAATGCATCTGCATTATACTGATACTCCTGTGGTTCAGCGACCATTGGTGCATATACAATCTCTGCTTCTACTCGCTCAGCTTCTGCCCTCTCCGGCTCTGTCTGTTCCTTTGTTTTCGCATTCTCCATATGCTTTTCCTTATCAAGCTGCACATTCATAGCCAGATTATCCAGCTTATCAATCGAAGCATCAAGATGAAGTTCCATTGATACAAGCATCTTTTTCACTGTTTTCATAGGGGCAAGTACTGCCTTTGTAATGGGATGTTTCTGCTCTTTGCCAAGTGTAACGACCATTCCATCCTGCTCGTAGTAGAGCCACTCCTGTGTTTCAATGTTCCCCTCATACACGATGGTCACATCAAAATCAGGCATAAATAATCCTTCCTCCGCATCCCATACACAGGCTATTCCCTGTCTGAGTGTCAGATTCAGGCTTTCGACATACACAGACCAGCCGCTTACGACTATCTGAAAGTCATCATCAATCTCTGCAATATCATCCTCAAGCCCGATTAACTCCTCCATTTCCGATACTGCCTCTTCTATCTCACCTAACCGGTATCTCTTATTCATCCATCACCGCCTCCTTGTAAATACACCTGACCACAAAACGCATGGTTCCTTTCTGGGAACAGGTAAAAAGAGTTAATTCTTTTTCTGTACTCTGTGTCTTGATGCTGTTATCATACGGATTTACTACCTCTGTCTCTGTTACCTCATAGATATGCTTGGCTTCCCTTACATTACGCTTAAATCTTGAAAGACCTTTCTCTTTTACATTTACTTGATAGACTGTACTCTTCCTGTATGATTTCTTACCCATTGTTTCTGCTGCTTTTGCTCCAGCAATCTTAGGACCACGTTCTACTGTATAGATGTTACTGCCCTTTATCCTCGCTCCTTTGGGCTCATGAGAATGAATCTTGGCTTTCTCTTTTGTGTGAATGACCATAGGCTTATCATCCACCTTTTTTATCTTCAATGTTCTCACCTTCTTTTCCAAAAATTTCTGATTAAATCTTTATAAACTCGTTGCATAATTTGCTTTATCTGTGTATACTATAGTTAGTAGATGGGCTATATGCCTATCATGTGGACTGACACATAAAATCCGAAATTCTTTCCGGACTTCGGGTGCCGGACAGTTGGCTGGCAACGGAAAAACCAGTTTTCTTATCGGACTTCGGGTGCCGATCAGTTGGCGGACAACAGAAAAATCAGTCATTAAAGGAAGGTGTCATCTGCTACGGCAGAAGAACCTTCCTTTTAAATTTGCCAAAATACCATTTAAATATAAGGACCTTAATGCTTATGACTAAGAAACAGGCTATTGCCATCATCACCAAGTGTGCAAAACAATACCAACAGTATTTAGAAGGTAATCAGGTTGTTTTTGTCTATCGTGACGAAAACAATAAGTCAAACCATACTGCTGTAAGATTTCATTCGCATAACTTTCTCCACTTTACAGGAGTCACTCCAAGAACAGGAATGAATGCAAATGGCTTCTATCGTGCTGCCCTGAATAATAGGTTAAGTGAAAATGATTTTTCCTTCAAAAGCAACCATACAACAGAATTAAAACTCAAAGTACTTGGTATTATCATGAGTATGGATACCTCTGCACGTATGATAGGCAACTATACCGGACCACACCTTGAGCTATACACTGAGAAAGTAACCGGAACTACTACTGCATGTCTTGGTCTGATTCAGAGCAAAGACTGCTATATACCTAACAGCGTGTTAAGTGAAGATATCCGTTCCATAGTTCCAAAACCGCCAGGAAAGATATTTGCAATCTTTAAAAAACCAATTGGTGCACCACTATATACACAGCTTACATACAAATCAAAAAATATAAGTATTACAAAGAAATGCCTTCCAAAAGAGCTGCTCACTGAAGTTGATACATCTCTTTTAGAAGACAATAATAATTCAGATGACAACGAGCCGGCTTAATTTTCAGCCTGCTTTTTCATCATCTCGATTTTTTCGTGAATGTTGGTATTGTACAGCTTGTACAAATCTGTATCCTTGCTAATCTGATTATCAAACGGAATCACCACAGAACCACACTTAATAAGTCCCATTCCCGATGCGGTATTGGTTACGAATCTTAGCTGTGCCTCTGATACCCCGATAACTTCCGCCATCTTGGAACTGTCTGTATTCGCCTGTTTTAAGAGTGCTACAAACTCTGAGTTTGCAAGCATTGTTGTTGCTGTATAGTTCTGCAACAGATCTACTACGTTCTGCGTGATACCAGTACAAAGACCTCCCTGCTTTCTTACTTTCTTCCAGAGCTGCTGCAGATATTTTGCAGAATACTCGGAATTAAGTAAGACGTGAAACTCATCAATATAGAGCCATGTTGCCTTGCCTCTCTTACCATTCTCAACAATCCTGTTCTGGATAGACTCCATCATGACAAGCATTGTGATAGGACTAAGCTCCGTACCAAGATCTCTGATACCATAAACTGTGAATCTGTTGTCTACATCCACATTTGTCTGGTGATTGAAGATGTTAAGCGAACCATTTACGAAAAGCTCCAAAGACAATGCAATGTCCTTTGCCTCGTCCTCCGGCTGTGCCATAAGGATATCGTAAAAATCGCTCATCACCGGAATATACTTCTCTTTGCTTCTTGCAATGTCGATATACAGCTTTCTTACACAGCGGTCAATGATTGACTTCTGTCTTGAATTTAAGCTGTCTCCGATACACTGCTCACAAAGACCAAGCATGAACTCACCCTTTTCTCTTACCATTCCCTTGGAATCATTCGGATCAAGATGTCATTCATCCATTCTTATCTGCATTATATAATTGTTTCTATAATAAACGGGATTACTCCCGGAACTAAAATTAGTCAGGCTTTCCCTGATGTGTGTTGCTGCTGTGACCACCTCCTTTTAGGGCATAAAAAAAGCACCTTAACCTAAATTTCTTTGGCTAAAGTGCTCTTTCTTTATATAACTCTAATTAATCCTATTTTTTACATGTTATCTATATATATTCCCGTTCGTACAGCATATCTTCCACTAAATGAATATTGTAGCCTTGCCAGAACTGCCGTCTGAATTAATCCTGTGCACTCATATACAAATAATGGCACTACTGAAACAAATACACCCATTAAAGATATACTGCTACATATAGCACTTATAAAGGTTGTTGTGACAATACTTATTACTGCACTTGTTATATCTTTATCAAATGTTTCATAAAAATTTAAAGCTGATAATTGGCTTTCAACATACTCTAGTGTATCGTCTGTTAATGTCACATCATCAACTGCTGTTGCATGATTTTCAACAATATATTTTTTAATTAAAGGTGCAATTGTTATTAACGCTTTAGTTGTATTATACCCATTAACAGCTTCCATAGTTACTTGATTCACTCCATTGCTCAGTAGCTGATCCACACTATTTATAGATGTAAGTGAAGCCATATAATCAAAGTCCGAATATAACGCACTTCCTAGATTTGCAAGATTATTCGCCCAATTGGATAAATTAGCACTGCTCAAAAATTGATTATATGCACTAACATCACTTGTGGAAATAATATATGGCAAATCATTTGCTGTTGGTGCTCTCCCCGGTCCGTCTATATAATGTGACAGATACAGATATGATAAATAGTTTCCAAATGCTGTACCATCTACTTTAGAACCCTCATAATAATTTGTCCTATAATACTGTAATGCAATACCATAAATATTCTCTATTCTTTCTTTTTGCGTTACATCTGAACTTGGTAAATTTCCGTTATAACTTCTGGTATTAGATGATTCTGGTGAAACATCAAGTAAACTTCCTTCACATACAAAAGTTCCGTTATATTCTATTGACTGTGGTTCTATTTCATGGTAAAAAGAGTCTTCTCTTGGTAGTACACCAAATAAATCACTTATATCCTCTTCTGTCAATCCCATCTCTTCCAACTGTACTACTATGCTTTCCATCCCATCAAATAGAACTCCCAACTGTTGCTCAGTTATTGTGGACGAACCTGAAGCCATTGCGGTATAACTTTGAGAAAGTACCAGACTGACCGCAAGCACAATTGAACACATAAATTTTACAATCTTTGTTTTTGCCATACTTTTATCCTCCCATGTTTTGATTCAGTTTTTCTTGATTCCAATAAAAACTTAATTTTACTAGCAAGCCTTTTCTTTCCACATCTATAGTTGCATAAAGTTCATCACCTCCATAAACATAAAGCTCATCATCAACCGATTTCCATACAACATTTATATCACTTAAATTGTAAGCTCTAAATATAAATACATTTTCTTCCACAATTTGTTTTGATATTATTTCTATGTCTTCTGTATTTTTTACATAATACTCTAGTATAAAATCACCATTATGCTTATAGTCATCTTCCGCATAAATAACATTACCCTCAAAATAATTTTTTTTGCCCAAATACAATTCTAAGGAGTTCATTCCATAATCAAATGTATGATCCACCCCTGATGCCGAACCCATCATTGTACACAATATTCCAAAAAATACCACCCAAAATCCATAGATAAAATAAAATTTTTTCTTTTTGCATTTTTTATCTCTATATCTGCCAAAGCACATTACATGCGTTATCTGATGTGCGAAGAAGAACGTTAAAAATAATGATAGCGCTAAATAGTAAACTTTCAAATTGTTCTCACCTCTCATCATGCATAATATATTCATTTAGTTATTCATATATTTCTCTGTATAAAAACCATAATAATTATTATACAAAAAAATTTAATTCTAATGTTGAAAAATATTGTTTACTTTTTTTTGCTTCTATTTGTAAATGACAAAATAATTTTGTACACAATAATATAAACTAAAATCAATATATAGTATCGTGAATCACGAACTGTTCCAATAGCAATAAAAAATATAGTAGTCAATATAATTAGTATTGAAAAAACAGTAAAAATAATTTTTTTCATAAATATCTCCTATCGAAATTGTAACCCTTAATTGCATAAAAACGTTATACAACAATTAATGTGTTCATTCTACTTATTCTTTAAATTTAGTTGTACGCTTTACTTACCTAAAATATCAACGAATTTAACATCATTTTCATTTACATAGACACAGTATAACATAATTCCTGTGCCTATGCGATATCATTTAATGCTTATTCCGATATGAACTCATCTTCTCCACAGTTACCTCCGCATAAAAGTAAGTAAGAATCGTTGCCTTCGGAACTCCTGCAGCAAGTGCTTTCTTCACCTCTTCCTTCTGCTCCGGTGTATATGACCAGTGTAGCATTCTGTTTGTGATGGTATCCTCCCACTTAGGCTTTTCCCTCTCAGGATTCCTTACAGGCTTAGCTCCAGTACTTCCATTAGACGCATTGGCACTTTCTGCAGCATCAGACTTCTGCGATTCATCGACATACTCAAGCTCATTTGCTTGCTCCCTGTCAATCTTTGCCTTCTGCTCTGCTTCATCCTGCATTGAGAATCTTCTGCTTAATTCCGCATCACCAAGCATCATAAACTGCTCATAGGTAAGAGAATCTATATACACATTCTCGCCCTTATCCTTCAGTTTTTCATAATACTTAACTGCCTTATCTGACAGAATCTCAAATGGTGGACCGATAAGATTATCTGCTCCCATTATCTGATGAACATAAGGCTCTCCCTTGCCATCTGCTGTCTGGTTAAACATCGGATGATTGAATGGTATGAACTTATTGTCCATGATAGGAACAAAACCACGGATAAAGATAATACACTTTTTGTTATCCAGCTTTCTGACCTCATCGGGTGTAAACAGTTCTCTTCCTAATACATCATAGTTTCTTGAAGAGCTTCCCTGTCTGCCCTTAGTCTCACCGCTTGACTTCTTATCAATTGTACCTTTTCCAAGCAGCTCCGACACATACTTATGCGTACTCTGCTCATTGCCTCCAAGATAAATGAAAGTATCGCAGTTGCCTGGAATGGTTTCCCAAGTATCTTTGAAAAGTGCCTTTAACTGGGCAAAGTTCTGAATGATGATAATACTTGAAATCTCACGGCTTCGCATAGTACTTAACAGCGAACAGTAGTCATCCGGCAATGCGACATTCGCAAATTCATCTAACATGAATGTCACATGGATTACTTCCTGCCCCACAGTTCCAACCTTATAGAACTTTCCTTCATACTCAAGTACATCGCCGAAAAGTGCCGGAGTTGTTGTAATCTCCTTAACACCTGTGACAAATACCTGAGAGATTGTTTTCATCATTGACCATCCATGATCAATGCCGATTACTTCTAACTTGTTATTCATGTTCCTGTCTCTCCTTCCCTTCCGTAATATTTGCTTCCATATCCTGCTCATCTGTATCTTTTCTCCCTTCCTCTTCCATAAGCTGCTCAATAAACCTCTCTGTTCTGGACGACATTGCAACTAATGAATATAGAAAAACCAGGATGATACTTATTCCGACCAACACTACAATCCAACATAGCTTCATGTAAATACGCCTCCATCCGTAGATTCTTCTAAGAGACACTTACAATTTGCCTGACATTTTCGTGCCAGTCTTTGGAAATAAACACATTTCAAACATTCGTGCTCTGCCATAAATAATGCTTTCTCATTTCTGGCTACAATCTTTCGGTAACGCTTTTTCAAATAAGAAACATCATATAAATCCTGCTTGATTTCATTCATGGCATTTTGCTTCATTATCGCTGTGTTCAGTGAATTAATGTAGCTGACGAACTTTTCCTCAGTGCTTATATCCACACCTTTAAAAGTTAATTTCATTCACTACTTACCTGCTTTCTACACGGCTCATGCCATGTAGGTGTGCTTTTTTCCCATTTGCCTGCACACATAGGAATTACAGATAAGCCGCATCTGCGTTTACGACGCATTAAGTTAAATTAAATAATGCTATCCTCTCTACCGCCTTTTCGAGAGCCAGGAAGTTCCCTTTGAACACCTTCATAGTTTATTATCCTTCCGCAACAGTATTGACTACCCTTACTCGCTCCACTTTCATTTCTCAATCCTTCAGCACTCTTCGTAAGTATATTTGATTTCCATCAGGTATCTGAACCGGAATTATCACTATATCTGTAATTGTTATTCAATTGTATGAGCTGCTTTGCAACTCGCAGGATTATGATATAGCAAAATTTTGAATCCTTGAACTTCGCCAAAAGAAGTATTTTCAACATATCTATTCTTTTTATGTTAGTCCTCATTTGTGGTCTGTTCGCATTTTTATTATATAGTCCACATTTGTGGTTGTCAATATATTTTCAAAATAATGTACCACTTTTGTGAACTCTGTGTTAAAATATTCATATCAATTTGTTTGAGGTGATTATTAATGGATAATAGACATTCAATTGGAAGTAAAATTCAAAAATATAGAAAATTAAAAGATATGACACAGGACGAATTATCAAAACAGTCCGGTATTTATTTATCTACCATAAAGAAATATGAAAGCGGTGAACGCAATCCAAAACCAGATCAACTTCAAAAAATAGCTGAAGCTCTTGGCATTAGCGTAACTGTATTTCTTGATTACGATATTAATACCGTTAGTGATGTTCTTTCTTTGGTTATGAAGCTTAATGAACAATCTTCATTGAAAATATCTGCTGATAAGGATAAAGATGGCAACTACATCCCCAGCAGCATACACATGACATTTGAAGATTCACAAATAAATGAAGCTATTTGTTCTTATCTAAATTGTAAACAACAGATGGATTTAATTTCCTATGAGGATAATGATAAAGCTGTGATTGAACAGCAAAAAGAATTTTATGATGATAAGATTAACAGATTGCTTTTATTTAATGAACGTATTAAAAAAATCCGCTAAATTGCGGATTTTTCTTTGCTAGGACTCTTTTATAATACTTCTCTTTACATATCCTGAGTAGTTTATCCACTACTCAAATAGCTTTGGTAAATCGTTGGTAAAATCTACTGTAACATCCCCAAAACACTGTAAACTCAAGTATTTTTAATCAAGGTTAGTATATTGCCGTGGCAAACCATGAGCACTTTAATTTTATCTTGCATATCTTCGTTTTTCCTTGTATATCCTTATTTTTCCTAGGTTTTATCACACTTTCACGACATCTAACCTAGTGTACCTATCCTAGCATAAAATCGCATATTTTACCATATCTCGGTAAGTAAAATGAGTACAAATCTAGGTATAAACCCGATTTGTACTCATTAGTACTTTTTCCCTATGCCATTTATTTCCTTACTTGGCACACTTTTTCATTTCTTTTTCTATCCTTTCAAGCCTCTCCATTTCTCTCTGTGCATCTTCCAACTTAAGGTGTGTATACACATTTGAGGTAACACTTATATCTGTATGTCCCATTAAATATTTCAATGTTTCTACAGATATTCCTCTCTTTGCCGCATTCGTACAAAATGTATGGCGGCACACATGCGGTGTTATCTTTGGAAGTTGCACTCGATAAATTCTATTGTACTTCTCAACCACATGCTGAAAGCGTTTTTCCCATTGATAAGGCATCATTGGTTTCCCGCGCTTATCCAAGAACAGAAAACCTATATAACCATCTATCATTTCCTCGACTTTAGGTTTCTTTCTGTTCTGTACTACCCTCTTGAATGCTGCATAAACTTCATCCGACATTGGCAATACTCGTGTTCCAGCTTCAGTTTTTGTTTTTTCTATGTACTTTCCCTTATTCCCTACATACTGTAACTGATGATTCACGTTGATTGTTCTTTTCTCCAAGTCTATATCCTTTAACGTAAGTCCGCAAAACTCGCCTATTCTCAAGCCTGTTCTAAATAATATAAACATCCCATTGTAGCACTCACTGAAATGTTCATCCTGTTGAACAAACCTTAAAAACTCCTTTTCTTGTTTTGATGTTACTGCATCTCTTTTTAGTGAATCATCAATTAGAAAATTGTGCAGTTCAAAATCAAAAGGATTTTTTCTGATTAGGTCTGCCTCATAAGCCATCTGAAAAGCTGGTCTTACTACTCCACGTATTGTATGGATACTGCTATAGCTCTTTCCATCCTCCGACTGTAATTTTATTAACCAAGCCTTTGCATCTATCGTGTTGATATGATTAATCTTCTGACTTCCAAAGCAGTCTCGTTTTAATACATTAACCACTGTTTTATATCCAGCGGCTGTGGTAGGTCTGACATTGCGCTTTTGCTCCAAATATTTCTCTACCAGTTCTAATACTGTCATATCTCCACCGGATAACGAAATACCATTTGCCAAGTCACGCTCTAGCAATTTTTCCTTTTCTCTAAGCGATAAGTCTGGCTTTTTTCCCTCTGGCATTTTATCATGTCTTTCCAATTTCCAGCTGTATACAAATATTCTTTTTTTTGAAATTGGATCTAACGTGCTGAATAAATATCTCCCATCTGCACGTTGCTGTTCTCCTATACGTAATATGCGATTCTTATTGTCTCTTCTTTTTTCACTCATGGTTTATCCTCCAAACTCTAATACACTCCCCACCATTGGATGGGGAGTGTATCGGAACTACATATATTTTGCAAGGTATTTTTTACTTTTATATAGAGCCTGTCTCATCAATAAACTGCTCGAATATCTTACGTTTAATAAGTATCTTATTCCCTACCATAAGTATGTAGTCTGCATTTGGATTGTCCGACACCAACCTTCGGAGATTTTTCTCACCTATGTTGAAGTACTTTACTGCTTCTTTAATGGTGAGATTATATTTTTCATTAATTGCTAAATTATCTTTTTCTATATCCATACGATACAAAAATCCTTTCTTTTGTATCGTTATCCTTTTCATTTATTTCACAGCTTAGCAATGCGCAAACATATGCTAAACCGTGAAATTTGTCGTTTAGTCTTTTCTCTTAAGAAGAAAAGGTAAACACTTTCTTCTTTTCTGTCGTGTCTGTCAAGAACTCTTTCTTGACCTCATCCATAGCAGACTGTATTGCACTCATCATCTCATTGACTTGAGCTGTCGTATATGAATAATACTTTTTGTTTGACAGCTTCTTCATATCACCTATTGATGATATGAAGAAGCTGTCTGCGCCTCTGCTCTTTCTATGAAACGCAGTGCCTTTGCAAAAGATTTACGAGAATTACATAAAAAAGATTCCAATACTGGAAGTTATGATACTGTTTTTGATGAATTCATGGATACCTGTGAGGAAGTCCAGAAAGCAGACAGCATAACACAAAAGCAAATGCTGACATACAGTAAACTTTTTCAAATGAATTTTACGAAAATGGATCCTTACGAATTCAAGACTTTTATGGATATTGTGGAACGTTATTCGACAGCATTCAAATCTGCAAAAGGAAACGGACGTGGCAAAAAGAAGAGAAAATAGCGGTTTACCGCGTGTATGGATAGCAGACCTCGTCTGCGCAAGGCATAGCCTTGACCGGGATTTATCCCACAACTCCCGAAATAAAATGAGGGCGCACATCACCTGCCGTATGGGTAGGTATAGAAGTGCGCCCTTAGTGACTAAGGGATATATTATATATTATTAAAATAATAATTAGCTATCAATCCATATTTAAGCATAGAATATTTTTCTTCAAAAGCTTTCCCAATAATATCGGCAATCTGTGTAACCTGCTTCAAGTAATTATTTATCTCTTTTTCATCAAGAAATATAAGATCCCCACATATACAATCTTGAATACGCTGAAAAGTTTTTGTTTTCTTAAATTTGTCATCTATCATACCATTATTATGTATAATTGTATTTCTAATATTAACCAAATCAATCAAATCAAACCATGTTTTATCATCAATCATAGAACGAAGATTGATATTAAGAGCCTTTTTATAATGCTGATTTGCTTTATCAATCTTCATAAAATCATTTCCTGTACTTTTATTTATTACATTGGATATATAATTATCATTCACCCCAAAATAATTTATATGTATAAAAGCTTCAAAAAAATCTCTTAGAATAACTTCCAAAATAGAAGTAAGCTGAACCACTTCAAGATGATATACTTCATAAGTTAAACTTTTAATTTCTTCTTCATCATAAATTGTTTGTATTGTTTTTAATCCTACTGCATGAAAATGTCCTATACGCCCCAAACTACTTAATTGTGAAAAGACATTATATGTAGCTGAACTTTTTCCACAACTCCAACAATAATTAAAGCTTTTTAGTTCATCTATCGTTCCTTGTACAGGAATAACAACCACATGTCCACAATATGGACAACATAATTGGAGTAATTTTATCTTCCTACGTCTCATATTTGTAAAAAAAACTTCTTGTGGCAGGATTTTTTTCTTTATATGTCTACAAAAGTTATAATATACTTTGTAATAATAATCTTTCATAAATCCAATATGTTTGCCACTAAAATTACTCATAAAATTTTCATCAACTATATCATAAATACTATTTTCATTCTTTTTCATCTAATCGTCCTATAATTCTATCAATAATATGTTATCTACAATTTTCAAAATCGGGTAGTCCCATAATTATTAGGGGCAAAACAGGGGCAAATTCGCCCTGTCAGTTTCTTAAAGTATTGATTTCACAAGCATTTCAGGCGAATACACGTATGTTGCCGTGGCAGATGAATAATACTTTTATCATAGTTTTGTTTCTCCTTGATTTGCCCCGGAATGCCCTGTTTTGCAAGGGTTTTCGGGGTTATTGTGATATGCTCTAAATTTACAGATTTTGGCAAATCAGAGCAAGATGGAGCAAGTTGTTACTACCTGTTAGTAGTAAAATTGGTAGTAAAAAGGAAAAGGTTACTACTAAAAAACTTGGCACATTTCTGTACCAAGTTTTTTATATGATTTCATCATTCTCATCAATATTGAAATCATCGAAATACAATTCTTGGTTCTTTTTCATATCAGCCAACTTCTGACACATAAATGCACAAGTACATCAATTATTGCAAAGTTAACACCATATATTTCAACCATCATAATGTCACGCATAGTCATAAAAATCGGCAATTGTAATTTATTCTTATATTCTGCTATTTTTACTTTGCAGCCAAAAGTACGGTTTCTAGGCAAATTATAGCATATTGTTGCAAGTCTATTCTTACAATTCCATCAGAAAATGTTCATGCAGCGCACGTTTCACCTGATCGAAATTACCTCGCTCCGGACATTGGATGGAAACAACCAATCCCTTCTCTGGGAGAATCGTTGTAATCTGTCCGAATGCGCCATCAGCACGATAGGATCCTGGATATGGACTGATCCAGAACTGATAGCCATATCCTACATGCCAGGGATCTGCAGATGGCTCGAAGGTAAATTTCGGGGTGGACACCTCCTGCACCCAGTCCCTGCTGACAATCTGCTCGCCCTTCCAGTTACCCTCAGCCAGATAGAGCTGTCCCAGTTTCATCATCTCGGTACAAGTCAGATACATACCTCCGCCGCCATTCGGATGTCCCTGTGGATCATGCTCCCAGAGCGGCCATCCCATATCAAGGGGCTGGAATACCTTCTCATACAGATACTCTCCCATCCGCTTGCCAACGGCCCGTTCTACCATATGAGCAGCCAGAATACTGTCGGCAGAGGAATAGCAGAATGCACTGCCTGGCTCCACAGGAACCGGCTGTGCCATCATATATTTCTCATAATCCGGTGCGCCGACGCCCGGACGTCTGTCCGCATTCATCAGAAGTGCCTTACCAAAGCCACTGGACATGCAGAGTAGATGTTTCAACTGAATCTTCTCCAGATTTGGATCCGGATTTGAAGGAAGTTTATCTTTAAACACTTCCGCCACATGATCTTCCAGGCTTAGTTTTCCCTCTTCTATTGCGAGTCCAACTGCTGTTACCGTAAAACTCTTGGTATGTGAATAAATATTTCTCGGTGCATTTGCTGCGTAGTGCATCTCACAGAGTACCTTGTTCTCATCTCCGACACTGATAGCTTCCAGCGGCAGATTGTGGCTGCTGGCATAACGATGAAATTCCAAAAACTTCTCTTCCAGTAACATAATACCTCTATCCTTTCCGGCAAATCTCTGATCTGGTTCTATTATCTCATACACATCTCTGCATCTGTCGGCAGTGGCATCAGCGGTGCGGACGGCAGGGTCTGATACCAATAAGCAACACTGGTGTAATCATCGTAACGCGGTCCGGTCCAGCCCATGTTGTCGAGTGTCATACGAAACTTATTCTCAAAACGGATCGGGTCTGCAATATGGAAATGATACAGCAGGAATCTCTGCTGTCCGTTATAGAATTCCCGGTTGTCTCCATAGATTGCATACATGCCGGTATATAAGCCGCTGAAGGTCTGATAGTTCTTGATGATGATGTCATTTCCAAATCCATAGGAACCGCCGAAGTAGTCTTCAGTTCCGGTATAGTGGATAGACGGATACGGATCATCGTCCAGATACATGCGGGCTTCGCCTTCTACCCAACAGGTATTGTTGCCATTCATACCAGTTGCCAGAGTCACACCGACAAATTGTCCCCTGCCTTCGATTCCGTCAACGATTGTGTAGGTACGACCCTTCTGAACCGGGTGCTCTTGGCGATAGGTGGCATGGAAATAACAAGCTTCCGCCGGAATCTCCTGATAAGCTCCGGTGATAATATAATAGAGATTTTCATCCTTGTCACCACGGTTTTCCATCGTGATCCGAGCTCTCTTATGGAACGGCATCTCAAAATAGCTGTTATAGCCGCGACCAGGAGCTACCAGCATCATGGCAGAATTCAACACCGGATATTTGCCATCCCGGTCCACGAAATTTTCATCATAGGCACATCCGAAGAATGCAGAGAGCGGAGCTTCAACAGACGGATATTCCTGATCATCCCAATACATACGGATGATAAAATGGTGCCCTACATATCCGGTAAACCACATATGCTGGATCACACCCGGTCCTGCAGCATCTACCAGAGTTACGGTTTCCCCTGCATGAATCGTCACGGTCGGACGAAGCTTGGTGCAGTCACCGCCCTGGGAACCACCTGCGCGTACACCGGTTGGATTCTCTGCGGAAAATGCAAACGTTTTGGAGTTCTGGATCATACAATAGTTGTTCATATTCTTCTCCTCTCAGATCAAACCTGGATCATCTGAAATTATTGCTTACTACGCTATCGCGTTTCTCTATTCACTATAAATTCACTATAACATTTATCTCCCATGAAGTGACGGAATTACAGAATCATTCCGTCTTCGCCTTCTCATTTTCTTCCCGGATAATCTCCTTTATTCAAGTGCTTAAACTGATTATACCATAAATCTATGAACAAAGTTTATCTGTAAAGAAAATTGATACAGAGTTTTTCAAAATCGGTCCTTCTGCTCCCCGCAGGAACTTCTTTCACCACAAATCATATTCATTTTTATCGAGGACAGTCCGGTTAACAAATTCCAACCCGAAAGCTTTGATTTTAGGTTCATTCTCATTCCCAAAAGCCTTGATTTTAAGCCCCTTCAGACAAAAGTACGGATTCTGCCGTGGCAGATGAATAATATTTTAATCATGTATCTAAAACCTCTCTAAATGCTTGATTTTACTGTATTTTCGGCACTTGCAACAATTCTGCAATATTTCTATAATAGTTTTTTGTTCACATTTTTAGCATATTTCGGAATAACTTTGCATAACTTTTCCTTCGTTTGGGCTAAATACCGGGCTATTTTTAAACCTTTTAGCCCACAACCTTTTTCATCTCTTCTAAGGCATCCTCAAACTGTAAATGAGTATATGTATTAAGGGTAACTCCTATATCTGAATGTCCCCTAATATATTGTAATGTTTTTGGGTTCATACCAGATTTTGCCATATTAGAGCAGAAGGTGTGTCTGCAAACATGAGGTGTAATACTAGACATTTGTACTTTGTAAATACTGTCATACTTCTCACGGTTTTGAAAAGCAACCTGCTGTTGCTATCCCCTGTCTATATGATTTAATTATCACTCTTTGGTCATTACTTTTTGCACCAGATTCTTTTATCTCCTCATTAATTTTTTATAGTTTCTATGCACTTATTACGCCACTGCATTAGCATTAATCTGGTCAATAACTTTCTTGATATTCATCCACAGTGTCATATCTGTAAATATTTCAACTACACTTCCCCTATCAGTAAAAGGAGACTCCTTAAGCACCGACAAGTCTTTCATAATGCCATTATGCACAATGTATTCGACAATCTGATTCACAAAATATATCTGTCTGCTGTCAAGATTTGTATCATTTAAAAACTCCGAAAACGCTGCCTTTGCAGCATTCATATCAAGTCCTACAATCTCACGCACAAACTCTCCCAATGGTTTATGTCCATATTCCTTTTCATAATCATCCTTTGAGCCTAGTTCATTCCAAAGAATCTGCTCCAGACTTTCTATATCCACCTCCGTCAACGGCTGATTGGTTTTAAGTTTTGCAATTGCAATATTATCCTGATGCTGGCGAATATAAAATTCCACTTTAGCCTTATAATTTTTTAACTCATCATTTTCAAGTTCTGACTCATTCCACTCTGTCGATAATATTTCATCAGTAAAGTCTGTATCATATTTTATAATTCCCTTAGGCAGATATTTCATAAGATTACGGAGGCTAACCCTGATATACTCAAACTCATCAATTCCAGCATTATCTACATAATCAGTATGAAGAATTTTATTAATAAGTTCTGACTGTACCTGAATTTCAGGAATATTTGCAACACTTGCAATACCTTCTACCTTTTTGAAAAGATCACTTTTATGTCTGCCAAATCCCTTTCCTGCAAGATAAGCCAATTCCATTCCATACATCAAAGCATCAAAACGAATCGCACTTACTTCATCTCCATCCGGCTGAATTAACGGTGCTAACTCATCACGAACCATCAATGTATCCTCAAAAGTGATTGATTGATAATTACTTTCCACTGAATATGTATCTACATACTTAAGATGCTGCCTTACTGCAAAGTTTTCACGGTTCAGCTCCTGCACCTTGCCTGTCATCTTGTCAACAAGTTTGTTCCTGTAAGCAATAAGTCTGTCCATCTGATATTCAATGCTTTGAAGTTTATATGTAATTTCAAATTCAAGAGAAAAAACCGCCCCCTGTAAAGCAATCATATTTGCTGTTGGTCTTCCCTGATTCATACGAAAAAATTCAAAGTTTCCACAAAAATCAAAGATGTAAAACTTGTCCTTATCCTCTCCATCTATAAGTCCAGGACACAGTCTTGTACCACGTCCTATCATCTGCCAAAACTTCGCCTTACTCATTACCTTTTTGAAAAATACAAGGTTCAACACTTCCGGTACATCAATACCTGTGTCAAGCATATCTACAGATATAGCAATTTGTGGCATTTTGTCAGCATCCGAGAACTCATCTATTGCACTCTGAGCATATGTCATATAGTTATCAATTACTTTTGCAAAAGGCTGACCATTTTTACTAAGCTCAGGATACTGCTTGTTGAATACTTCAAGTATCTTCTCCGCATGATCATGATTTTTGGCAAAAATAATTGTTTTACCGATTTTCTGACCATAATCCACTTTAAGTCCATCTCTCATCAGCACATGAAGAACCTGTTTAATGGTATCCTCATTAAATACCCATGTATTTAAAGCAGCCGAATCTATTCTCTCTGGCAGTTTACCATCTTCAAATTCAAAAGTATCTTCATAAACAGCCTTATCTTCATCCGACAATTCATCATAAGCGATGCCTTCTTCAATGAATTTAGTCTTGCTTTCAACCGTTACAAAATCTACAAGATAGCCATCTTTTACAGCCTGTGCCAGCTCATATCCATATGTAGGCACTCCATTTTCCAAATCAAATATTTCATAAGTATTTTTTTCAATCTCATCCTTAGGTGTTGCTGTAAGACCTACTAACGGAGCATCAAAATAATTAAAAATATCCCTATACTTGTTGTAAATAGACCTATGTGCTTCATCACAGATTACAAGATCAAAATGTCCACAAGTAAATAGTTTTCCATTTTCGTCTTTAACAGAATCAATGCAGTTCATCATCGTCTGATAAGTAGAAAAAATGCAGTGTGCCATGTAATTATCCTTCTCTTCCACAAGATTAGAACATGACAAATCCGGCAAAAGATTTACAAAGTTTCTTTTTGCCTGTGTGACCAGCGAATTACGATCCGCAAGAAACAATATATTTTTAACCCATCCGGCATCCAAAAGGACTTTACATAATGCAATTACCGTTCTTGTTTTTCCCGAACCGGTAGCCATCACAAGAAGCGCTTTTCTGCGGTTACGATTATCAAACGCATCACATACCGCCTTGATTGCCCCTTCCTGATAATAACGACCTGCGATATTCTTATCTACAGAAATATGTTTCAGGCTTGTCCTCATTGTCTGAAGATTAAAAAGCTTCTCCAAATCCCGCTTTGAATAAATAGTCGCAACTTTTCTTTCAGGATACTGATTATCTATGATTCTCGTTTCAAAACCATTGGTAAGAAAAACTACCGGTCTTCTCTTGTACTCTGCTTCTAATAAATCCGCATAGAGTTTCGCTTGTTGTCTGCCCTTTGCAACATCCACACAAGTTCTCTTTGCTTCTATTACCGCAAGCGGTTTATGACTGTCATCATAAAGGACATAATCTGCGAAGCCTACTTCCGACTTATTTGGCATGCCCGGAAGTTCCATTTCATCGATCCAGTCTTTTCCTTCTGTCCAACCGGCATCCAGCAACATCGAATCAATATAGATTTTCCTTGTTTTGTACTCGGATAAATCTATAGGCTTTGGAACATAGGTCTGCTGCTGTTCCTCACGTTTGGCGGTCAATTCCTCCTTAAGCGCTTTGTTCTCAGCAATTAACGTCTTTAAATTCACATCATCATCCGAAGATTTAACCACCACCGGTTCTTTATCTGTTTTCCTCAACAGATTCACATCGTACTGTCTCTCTTCGTAAAAATCAGAATAGCAATAGGATAGATAATCCATAAAGATAAATAAATTCTGCAAACAAAGAATTGCCTCATCCTCTGTGATTTTTCTGCCATTATGCGCGGCTCTATTACCAATCTTTCGAATCAAATCCAGTCGTTTCCACAAAGTATCATCCACAAGATCATGAAAATCCTCTGTGCTCATAAGACTCACAAGCTTGTCCTGGTATGGCATCTCCAATGACTTATCTACCGAATACATCCACTTGATGGCAAACTCCATTGCCCGACGACAGTTAATCACACTGGATTCCATGTCAATCTTAAGGACTTTCTCTGCTGCAATCGCTACATCTGAGAAACTATTGAATTTTGGTTCTTGTTTCAAAAAATCAAAGTTAGTCATGGCACATGACCTCCATTATTAAATTTTTTATATTTTCTTTACCTCATCAATTATATTTTGAAGTTCAGCCTTATGACTTTCTACCGTCAGAGTATCAATTATATCATTTAAAAGATTTACGGCTACTTTCTTCGGCTTTAATTGAAATAATTCTTCTCTTACCCTTTCATTTGATAAAAACAAACGTGCAATTTTCAATTTTTCTTGTGTTCCAACCTCAAATATAAAATCATTTAAAACTAAATATGCCTCTGAACGTCCCCAATAATTTCCACACCATACACTTAATATTTCCTGATAAACTTCTTCAAATGCAATAGAAGGCACATCAATTCCGGCCTGTGCCAATGCCTTAGCTTCTCTATATTCAGCACTCCATCCATATACTGTGTTCTTTGCATCTCGTAAGTTATTGGCAAGTTTTCTAAATATTATTGCCCGCGTAGCATCTGGTATATATTTAATCCCATTTACTGATATCAGAGTTTCATAAACTCTACTCTTTGCATTAACATCGGCACTTGAATCTATTGATGGATCAAACATATAGTTATGAAATTTCATCCCCATATTAGTCTTTAAATCCTCAGTTGCTTTGTCCCATATATTGAAAAAGAGTTTTGAAATATTAGTATAAGATGGTTCCTCTCCCTTGCATATAACATCTAACGAAAAGCCAAACAACATACGAATATCCTTGTTATTATAACTTTCAATTTGTTGCTTAAATAATTCAATTTGTTCCTCATCCAATACTGCATTCTTTATGGGATCCAACAAACCAACAGGAGAATGGCCTGGATCAGGCATTGGTAATTCAAACAAATTTTTCTTAATTATATATACTAATCCCATTACATCCTCAGATGTAACAGCATCATCGCTATCATGTGAAGGTGATGCATGATTACGCATCCATTCAATCATCTCTAATGCTTTAATAGCTTTTTTATTTATAACACCTATTTGCTCAGCACCTTTCAACAAATTTTCATCATCCACCCCCGACCATCTTTCTGCAATAGTATCCCCATCTTTTTTATAATTTTTGCGACCTGATAGACTCGAAATACTAGATAAAAACATATCTATACTGTAAGCCTCTATTCGTCTTCTTAAATTATGAATTCCCGCATTCCATATTTCCAACAGCGAGTGCTCTGGAAAATCAAGATTCATTAACTGAGCCGCCTTCTCTATCATTACTAATTCATTTTTATCAAGCGCTTTATAATTATCAAGCTCTGCTTTTTCAATAATAACAATATCGTCCATTTTTTATCCTTTCTACCTTTAATATTTGATTTTCTCTTTTCCATGTCATACATATTCTCACTCATGCTTGTCAAAGAAATTTTGCATGAGGCTGTCAAATAACATCTGTACTTTTTCAAGAGATCTTTGTAGTGCGACTTTAGTCTTGTCAACTTGCTTGACGAAATCGGCAAACTGCTCCTGAAGTTCCATTGGTGGAACAATAAACTCTTTCTCCTCAAGCTTTGCCTTTGATAAAATACCTTTCAAAGCCATATTTATTTCTCCAACTAAATACTCTTTTGACAATTGAAGTAATACATATAAAAACAAAATATTGTAATTTACAGGAACCACAGCATTAATCTGCTGGTTAAAAGCTACTGTTCTATCCGTAACGCAAACTCTTCCAATACTAGTAACGCTTCCAGCTATACAAGCCATTAAAATTGAATCTTTTCCTACTGTTCTTCCAACTTTCATACCTTCTTCCGAAAGTTTTTCCGAAGCTTTAGTTGGATTCAGTAATCCAGATACAATATTATCAGTTTTTATCCATTCAATATAATCACCATAATACTTTTCAACACTTCTTGATGGAGTATTACCAGTAACTACCTTACATGTATCCTTTAACTGCTTCTTACTGAAACCATATGGATTACTTCTTGGATCCCCAAACATCTCGACAAATCGGGCCTTGATGAGATTGTCTAACTCCCTAATCTCATCATTACGCTTATCTAGTATTCCCTTCACCTTTTTCAATATTTCGACTATGGATTTCTGCTCATCAACTGAAGGTAATTCGATTAATGCATCAGTCAAATTAGCTAACTTGATATACTTTATAACTCCACCAATAGCCTGTTTCCGTAATTCATCTATATAATCTTCCATAAAATAATAAAGGTATGGCATATATAACTTTCCACTTCCATTAGCTTCTATTATATATGTTCGCTGATAAGCATCAAACTTTCCATTATAATATTTAACATTTAAATCTCCATTTCCAGCAACTAACACACACTCACAATCATACGAATATGTTGATATTTTCAATGGTTCTTTTGAACAAGTAAAAAATGGATACTTTCCATCTTCTGAAGAAACATTTGCATCAAGTTTTCCTGTCTTAATCTTAGTCAAATCACCAATTTTAACTTTCATCTACATTATCCCCTACAAATCCGAATTTGTCTTCCTTTCTATTCTATCATTTCGCACTAACTGCAATCAAATAATTCACAAAAGCACTACACGACACCAACATAAATTTTGCTTCCTCAAATGTTGATGATGGTCCACCAATATCGCCAGCATGTCTTATTCCATTAGCATCTGATGTATATCCATATAGCATATTAAAAGCCGATTTCAATCCTGCATGAATTACCACACCATTATCTTCTAATTTTTTCAACATTTTTCCCAATGAAGCCTCTTTCCCTGTTATTCCAGTAAGTATTTCACATAACGCTTCAACTGCACTAATACTTTCTTTGATAGAATTCTCGTAATCAGGCTTGCTTCTGTCTGCTAGTAATTTGTTTGCCTTAGATATATGCTCATATACTGGGCTATATGGGTTTTCTAACGCTTGATTTACTTCTGCAACTTCATATTCATCACTTATTGGTACAATTATATCATCCACAAACCGATATCCTATATACTCATCTCTAAAAAAATCATTAGCAGCTTGATACATGGATTTAATCGGATATTGTTCAAAACAAGTGTTGTAATACATAACTCCTTGCATATCAGTCCGATAGTCTTCCCAATATTGAATAATAGCTTCAATTAAAGTCAAAACATCATCATAATCATCTTCTTGTATGGTCTTATTAATCATTTTTAACACATCATCATCGTAATAAGTCCGTCTAGTATCCACTGGTTCTGAATAAACGGTTCCGATAACATATCTAAAAAATTCTTGTATGTTTTCTCCACCATAATATTCATCCCCATATATCTCCTGATAAAACTGGCTAATCATATTTTGCAATTGTATTCTAGTTCTCTTATCAAATTCTTTTAACTGAATCTCTCTATTTTCCGGTTTGATTTTATTTCTATCGGAAAATCCACCTCGTTTACTTACTTTTGCCATAATATCATTCTCCTAATAATCTTGCCAACTCTTCCATCCCGTTCCCAATCTCAATCTCAATCTCACGAATATTAGCCATAATCTCAGATGTAGGCGGATACTCCACAGGCACATACTCCACTTCTTTATACTTGTTAATACTAAGATCATACGCATTATCAACGATTTCCTGCTTAGGCACCATAAATGACTTATCTGTACGTTTTCTGTCTGACTCAGCATCACGGTTACGGAATCTTTCAATGATATCCGGAATATCATTATCAGCAATTGGAGAACGCTTGTCATCCAGACTAAATCCATCTGCCTGCATATCATAGAACCATACATTATCTGTTCCACCATGCTCTGTCTTTGTAAAAATCAAGATAGCTGTCGATACTCCTGCATATGGTTTGAACACTCCTGATGGCATTGAGATAACTGCTTCAAGTCTTTGATTTTCCACAATTTCTTTTCGTATATCCTTATGTGCCTTTGAAGAACCAAATAATACTCCGTCAGGAACAATACAGGCACATCTACCACCTACTTTAAGCATTCGAACAAATAATGCTAAGAAAAGAAGTTCTGTTTTCTTTGTTTTACACACCTTTAACAAATCTGCTGATATGATATCTGCATCAAGGCTTCCCTTGAAAGGAGGATTTGCCAGAATCAGTGAATATTTATCCTTATCTGTATTCTGGTCTGATAAACTATCTCTGTATTCTATAAACGGACTTTCTACTCTATGATTCATCATATTCATAGCGCCAATACGGAGCATCGTTCTATCCATATCATAACCGTAAAACATATGATTCATAAAATGATCTTTTTTCTGCTTGTCATAAAAGATTTCATCTTTCTTATTAGCCCACAGATACTCTCCTGCTTCCACCAGAAATCCTGCGGTACCACAGCTTGGATCACAGATTACATCGTCAGCTTTAGGATCCATTAGTTCTACCATCATTTTAATGATATGACGCGGTGTCCTAAACTGACCATTTACCCCTGCTGTAGCCAGCTTTGAAAGAAGGTACTCATACACATCTCCCCTAGCATCTGAATCATTCAGCTTTGCCATCTGCGTATATAAATCATCCATTGCATCCACAACTTTAGAAAGCATTAATGGTGTAGGCAGCTTGAAGATTGCATCATCCATATATTTTGAAAAAGCACTATCTTTATCAGCATGCAGATTCTTGATAAACGGAAATACCATCTCCTGCACTACAGAATACATTCTATCAGCTGGATAGTCTCTGAAAACAGACCACTTAAGCTGTGTTCCATCAATAGTCCTCTCTCCAATTTTTACCTCTTTTGCAAATACACTTTCGTATGGAAGCCCAAGCATAGCACTTTCTTTTGCATGTGTATTATCTGACACATCTAAATCATGAATGAACATGAGATATGTCATCTGTTCAATTACATCTAACGGGTTTGTAAGACCTCCCGTCCAGAAAATCTCCCACATACTGTCTATTTTATTTTTTAATTCACCTGTTATCACTTTTTTAAGTCTCCTTATCCCAGTTCCATTTATACTTTGTATAACGGCCATTTCCAATCTTTATTATCTTCTCTGCCTTGACTAAATCTGTTAGTGTCCGCTGCACTGTCGTTGTACTTATTCCTGACGCTTCTTTAACAATCTCCGCTTTAGTGATTGTACCCAAATGATTCTTTATCAATTCTTCTATTCTGTCTGGTTTTGGTACTTTCTTTTCTTCTACAATATGTGCCCTGTCAAAAAACTCCCGGTACGCAGCCGTAATAATTCCCAGTATATATTTTACAAAATGCTCGTAATTGTTTTCATCTTCTATCCAGCCTTGCGAGCTTGACTGTAAAGCATCATAATAACTATCCTTTGTTCGCTCTATTAGTTTTTCCAAACTTATATATCTTCCAACAATATAGTCATTTTGATATAACAATAATAAGGTCAATAATCTGCTCATTCTTCCATTTCCGTCATTAAACGGATGGATGCACAAGAAGTCTATAATAAACATGGGAATTAACAAAAGTGAGTCTGCTTCGCCTTTGTTGATTGCCTCATTATAAGCTGTACATAAATTAATGATTGCGTCTGGCGTCTCCCATGCAGGTAATGGTCTGAACCTAACAAACTTATTGCCCCTTTCATCTTCTTCCTCAATAATATTATCAGCTGTCTTGAATCTTCCTCCATTAGAGGCATTCTCGAATTTATATAAATCTCTATGTAATTGTAATATAAATGTATCACGAATCGGAATATGTTGAAAATTCTCATGTATTGTGTTGAGCACATCCCTATATCCCGCTATTTCTCGTTCATTTCTTGTCTTGGGCATTGTCTTATCCAAAACAATTTTTTTTAATCGTTCATCAGAAGTATAAATACCCTCAATTTTATTAGAGCTTTCTGTACTTTGAATCTTTGCTATCTCAACAAGATTTTCCAGTACATCAGCATGACGTTCAGCAATCAAGTGCTGTTTACCTTTGTACTCATGAATTGTTGTAAGATAACTTACAATTTGTGGTGTAAGCAATTTTTTCCATTTTTCCATGTAATCAAATTGTTTCATTTTAATTGCCTCATTTCGAATTTAATTTCGTCTTTTAAACAAAATGACTTAATTGAATTATATCATTTAATTTAATTAAAATCAAGTTCAATTTAGTCATTTAAGCATAAATGACTAAATTGAACTTGTTATGATGCAATTATAAAATAATCCAGATATCCTTTTTCGTTATCCCATTCCTTCAATCCACGATAATAGAACATCTTCAAATTGACCTCAATGATAAACGGAATAATATTGTATTTTAGGCACTCCTTAAACATAATCAATCTGCCCACACGACCGTTTCCGTCCTAGAATGGGTGAATCCGCATCATCAGAAACAGTTAATTCAAAATGATTTCGATTTGTTTTTATAAAGCCCTCTTTTTGTAACTTTGATATCTCTGTAGACATTGCTGCACGATCAATACAAAGATAATCTGCTAGCTGCTGCCTATCAAAAGGAATATCAAAAGATAACGACGAATGTCTGATAGATTCTGCCGACAGATATGATAATAGTTTATCTCTCGTCGTTCGCTTCCCAACATGTGTGATCTTATCGTTCAGAATCAGTATCTTATTTGCCAGAACACTGACCAGATTACGGATCAGCTTCTGATGATGCTCACATGCAGTTGGACAGGTAATCAGAAGTCTTTTGACATTTAATAGAATAATCTCACAATCCTCATCTGCTACCACACTGATATTTAAGACAGCTCTCTGGCTTGCTGCATACGGCTCACCAAAAAAATCTCCTGCGTGACATTTTGACAAAATATTTCGATGTCCCCAGATGTCTTCTTGAATAATGAGGACGCAGCCGGACACCACAATCCCCATTACTTCGGTAATATCACCTGCTCTGAAAATATAAGAATCTCGCTTTTTAGAAATTGTTGTTGCGTTTACACAATGCAATATGGATAATATCTCGTTATCAGTTAGACCTTTAAAAAATGGACTGTTTCTTAGGATTGGTAAATATTTTTGCAAAATAGTTCCTCCCTGTTGGAAATCAAACATACTAGTTGTATTCATAATACTATAATTCTAGCATAAACAAACGCTAAATACTATTGACGGAGGTTAAAATGATAAGAAAGATTATAAAGATTGATAAAGAAAAATGTAACGGCTGTGGTGCCTGTGCATCTGCCTGCCACGAAGGCGCTATTGATATCATTGACGGAAAAGCAGAATTGGTGAGAGAACATTTCTGCGACGGACTGGGAGATTGTCTCCCTGAATGCCCTACCGGAGCCATCTCATTTGAGGAGAGAGACGCACCTGCATATGATGAAGAAGCCGTAAAAGAAGCACAGAAAAAAATAGCTGCCAAAAACCGGGCAATATCCTCTCACTCCGGCTGTCCTGGATCTAAAATCATGCAGATCAGACGAACTGAAACATCTGAGCCTGTAAAAGCCACTTCAGCCGCAGATTCAGAATCAAAGCTTCAAAACTGGCCGGTACAGATTAAACTGGCTCCTGTTAATGCACCATATTTTAACGGCTCAAAGCTTTTAATCGCAGCTGATTGTACTGCTTACGCTTATGCCGCCTTTCATCAGGATTTTATTCGAAACAAGGTAACTTTAATTGGTTGTCCTAAATTAGATCAGGTGGATTATAGTGAAAAGCTGACTGCTATTGTTCAAAATAACAATATTCAAAGTGTAACTATTGTCCGAATGGAAGTTCCTTGCTGTGGCGGCCTGGAGATTGCGGCCAAAAAAGCTCTTCAAGCTAGTGGAAAATTCATACCATGGCAAGTTGTAACTATAAGTATTGACGGAAAAATCATGGAGTAAAGTCAGCAACCACCAGTTCAACTGGTGGTTTGCTATAGCCCCTCTATTAAGCCTCCCTGCACTTCTCATATGCAAAAAGTGCTGCACCAAGTGCTCCGCAAAGCTGTGCCTCATCGCAAATATACAGCTTTGCGCCGAGCTTTTCTTCAAGTGCATTTGTGATGCCTTTGTTCTTTGCCACTCCGCCTGTCATCATATACTCTCCCGGATTATCCTGCCCAAGCCTTGCTGCAAGTGCGCCTACCTTTGAAGCTACAGACATGTTTAGTCCGTGGATAATATCAGAAACAGCCTTGTTCTGTGCCACCAGCGATACCACCTCAGACTCTGCAAAAACTGTACACATGCTGGAAATAACAACATTCTCTTTCCACTCAAGTCCCATGGTGCTCATCTCCTCAAGTGAAAGTCCGAGTGTCCTTGCCATCATCTCCAGAAACCGTCCGGTTCCTGCCGCACATTTATCGTTCATCAGGAAATTCTTCACAGCACCATTTTCATCTATACTGATTGCCTTTATATCCTGTCCACCTATGTCAATAACTGTGCGCACGTTGGGATTCAGATAATGCGCGCCTTTTGCATGGCATGTAATCTCTGTTATACTGTCATCGCCGCTATTGATGTATGCACGACCATATCCTGTTGTTACAATCCTTACAATATCATCCTTTGATATACCGGCCTTTTCGACAGCCTTCTCCAGACTCTTTTCGGCGCTCATCATAGCGCCGCCACCTGTCGGTATAATCATTGTCGATTTAATTTTTCCGTCCTGATCCAGTATCACCACATCTGTGCTTGTTGAGCCGCTGTCAATTCCTGCTACATAGTAGACTCCTGATTCCATCCTTCTTCTTGCCTCCTCGCTTATGCCTTTTGTAGGGTCCATGTCATCTGAGCCCTCTATTGTCTCTGCAAATGCCTGTATTCTTGTCAGAAGCTGCCCGGCACTCTGGCTTGTAAAATCCGTCTCAAGCTTTAAAAGAGGCACCTTAATATTATTCTTTATGCTTGCATACTCAAAACCATAGTAATCGCAGAACTTTATCGTGTGATATATGATGCCCTTAAGGCTAGGATCTAAAAAAAGCTGGTTTCTTCTTGTATTATTGTTCATTCTGGCACACGGCATCTGTCCGAGCAGACTCTCTGCATATGCTACAAAGAGAGTCTCATCATCCATATTTCTAAGATCCTTCTGTAAAATAATGAGATTTCTGCCGGATGTGCATGTCATATTTTCCACATCCATCTGCATATTTTCACGTATTGTCTTCTCAAGAATACTGCTCACATGCACACCCATAAGACCTATGTATGGCTTGCGCTCAGATTCAGGTTTTGCAAACGACTTTATAAAAAGCTCCCTGTCGAATGTCCTGTGCGAATATCTCTCATACGCATTCTTCAAACGAAGAATTGACTGTGCAAATTTTATGTTCTCACACTCGTTATCCTCATGGGGCAGATCAAGCATATACAGGAATTTGCATTTCTTTGTATTCTCTATGATATCATAGACTCTGCGCATTGAATCACAGCAGTTCACGAGCACAAGCTCCTCTACCTTGCCCTCGAGCACAGCCTGTATGACTGATTTGCCGAATCCGCAGAGATTCGCATGAGCTATCTTATCTGATTTATCAAAATTCTCCGGCATCTCCTCAAGCACAGCACATTCCTGTCCAAAGCCCTTAAACAGCTCTACCGGAGCATATTTACAAACATAATTTATCATCTGTTTTCCACTTTCTGAAATTGGTTTATAGTAAATATCCACACACCGGACGCAATAACCAGTGTATTATTTCTAATTACGGTCCTGCTCTGTAAGCATCTCCACAAATGCCTGAAGCCTTGTGGAAATCTGTCCGTCACTGGCATTTGCCGGGTTGCAGCCGTCTCCGTCTAAAACCATAGTTGGAAGCCCTTCCCTCTCGAGTGAGCGCTTTATAAGGCTTGATGCACCGATTGTATTCTTACAGCCCCAGTGCGCAAAAAGCACTGCACCGTCTGCTCCAACTGTGTCGGCAAGCTCTTTTGCCTCCTCTATTCTCTGATTCACGCTGCCATTATAAATGCAGTAAACCATTTTTTCGGCAAGTGCCTCGTAAGGATCATCCGACTCCATGCTTCTGAAGCCATCCGCTATAAAATCGCTTACACTGATATGGATTGTATCACTGTAATTGAACACATCCTTCACTGCATCCTGCAAAAACGGCATGGTGTGCATCCAAAGTACATGAAAGCCATCTCCTGCAGGTGCACGTCTCACATCATCTCTCAGAAGCTGTGTATATCTGACTGATTCATCAGTTCCTGCAAGCAGATGACACATGAAAAGCGCATACAGCTCATTTGTGAGAGTTGACGCAATATCATGTCCTTTTCTCAGGTGAAGCTGCCTGTAATAATTATTTGATGCAATTTTGCTCTTATCTACAGCCTTTTTCACAGACTCCTCTGTGATTTTTCTTCCGGTGACATCCTGCAAAAAACTCTTAAGCTCCCTAAGCTGCTTTGCTACATACATAACAGAGTCATAATTCTTCTCATATGGAACATCTATATAAAAGCTTGGTATTTCATATCTCTCCTTGAGATACGGAAATGTCATCATATTGCCATCACATGCCAGGTTTGTATACACCATGCACTTTGGCTTTGGCACTACACCATTTAATGCTGCGCCCAGAAAAACCCTGTGATACGAGCACATAGTTTCCGGAAAGCCTTCCTTCTCGGTCTGCCTTAGAAAGGCCTGCTCGCATTTAGTTCCTGCAATAAAGCACGATAATGCCTCAACCGAATATGGTGTGAGATCTGCCGCCGTCAAAAGCTCACCCGGTACAAAAATACTGACCATGGCGGCATTTTCAGGCTTTGCAAGTGCCTGTATGATATTATTCATGACAATCTTTGCCACATACTGCCCTGACATTGGAAGCTTTCTGTCCGGAAATAATGCTAATCTTTTTTCCTGTAATCTATATCCTGCAAGTAAAAGCTTCCTTGCCTTGACAGGATCGTTTTCTGCTATCTCGCCTACTTTTTCTCCAAATTTATCTACTATACTCATGTGATATTTCAGCTCTTTTCTATATTCAAATATATATATATTCGGTTCACCATACTATTATAGCAATTATGCACAAAAAGTAAACTCTCATTTTAGTTATATTTCACTATAACTATTGTCAGATATCCTTTTGCTTCGGTAAGCTCATCCAGCCCCCTGTACACACGCTCAGACTCCATGCCACAGTTTGTCACACCATACACTGTCATTTTCTTTTTTCTGATAGCATCTCCTGTGCGAAGCACCTCTATAAGCTCTGCAAGCTTCTTTCCGGATTTCATGTATACACAGGTTCCACCATAGCCCACAGTATCCCTCACATCATACGAAGCCGGTATGATATGTATCTCATCCATCATCTCACCAAGCGAAATGCCAAGCCGCGCTGCAGCTGCACAAAACGACGGCACACCGCTTATCATCACTGCCGTAAAACCAGCCTGCATGACACGCTTATGGATATACATATATGTCGAATACACGCTTGGATCGCCGATTGTAAGCATTGCCACATTTTTGCCATCTTCAAGTTCACAGACTATGTCACTGTATATCTTATTGTGTGATATAGTAAGCTTTTCCTTGTCCTTTATCATTGGAAACGGAGTGCACATAATATGTTTTTTCTCTATCTCCGGTAAAACAGCCTGCACTATGCTGTACGCATAGCATTCCTCTTTTGAAACTGCAGGGATTGCAATTATATCACATGCTTTTATTGTATTAATAGCCTTTAAAGTCATAAGCTCGGGATCTCCCGGACCTACACCGATGCCATATAACACACCAATATTATTTTTATTGTCATCACCGGCTCTTTCTATCTGCTTGTCCATCTTTATAATTTCCTGCTTTCTATATCACATTTACAAGTAATGCATTCCTAACAAAATCATCACAAATCGATATCATATATTCTTCTTGTATCAATTATCGTCTCTGTACCATTATCATCCACAACTATCATCAGGTGCCCTATGCTATCAAGCTTTTTAAGATACCCTGTCACATGCTCATAGCTGCCACCCTCCTTGTGCTCATCCGGCACGAAGTATGTCACTTCAAAATAAATTTTAGTTCCTGTATTTATAGTATTTTCGTCATATAAACTGTCTGAATTGAAATTACGCTTTCTATAAAGCATCATGAGCTCATTCATTTTCTCATCAAGCTCTCTTTTTTTGTCCTCATCAGGCTCATGCCACTCGTTTGTCAGCCTCGCTGTCTCTGCAATAGCCTCCTCATGACCTGTAAGTGCCGCAAAAGGTGCAAACTGTGCTGAACGGTCCCATATAGACATCTGCGGATGTACCTTTGACACATGATGCGGTAAATCTATAATATCATCATATTTTCCCATGCCATGCTCCTTATATACTTTTTCGTAACTATTTTAAACCACTAAGAAAAATCCGATTAAGAACCACAGCGGTTGCTGCTATGCCTTGTGTCCGCCAATCTGATTGTTCCTTGAAATAGTTGTGGCCCCCTCCTCAAGATTCATGCCCTTTAGCATGGCATTCTTTCCATATTTCTTCTTGACGGAAATCATAGCCTCCTGAAGCTTTCTCTCCTTGGAAAGCGCCTCATCCTCTTTTAGCTTTTCCTTAGCCCTCTCCTGATAATCTGTAAATAAATCAAGCTGCTCAAACTGCTCACTTTCCTGCACCTTGCTCTCATCACAGACCCTGTTTGCCACCACAGTAATCCTTCGTGTCAGAAGAGAAGGATCTATGATACGGTCATAAAGCTCCATCACAGCATCCATGATGATGCGCGTGGATGACGTATAACGCCCTAAATTTGCTGTACCATGTGCATGCTTTGGAACCTTTCTGCCGTATCGGTCTATGGTAATCTCACCTGTATAATCTCTGTGTGTACCTTTTTTACCGCCAACACTGTCTCTGCCTTTATTATTTACTGCGTGGTCATAATTATTGCCCAAACAGCTATCAGCCTTATTAGACAGATTTGCAATATCATACCCTATAGTGAGTACTATCTGGTCTGTAACCAGCCTCTTATCTACCAGATCAAGCACAAGAAGGTCCGTCATCTCACGCACAATAAGCTTTGTCTTCTCATAATCATACGGCTTCTGAAGCACCTGCCCTGAACTGATGCTGTTGGTCTGCGGTCTGTATGCCTTGATATCAGCTATTGTAACAGGCTCATACCCCCATGCATGGTCTATAAGAAGCTCTGCATTGATGCCAAACATCTTATACAGCTTTTCCTCATTGTAAAAATCATTCGAACCGCCTGTTGAGCACCTGGCCACATCTCCCATTGTATACATGCCGGCTGCCTCGAGCTTTTTGGCATACCCTGCTCCCACTCTCCAGAAATCGGTAATCGGTCTGTGGTCCCATAGCTTTCGCCTATAGCTATTCTCATTAAGCTCTGCTATACGCACTCCTCGCTCATCAGGCATGGCATGCTTTGCCATAATATCCATGGCTATCTTGCACAGATACAGATTGGTACCAATGCCGCAGGTTGCCGTGATACCGGTATCCTTAAGGACATCGTCTATCATCTTAGACGCAAGCTCTCTTGCCGTCATGTGATAAGTGCGAAGATAGTGTGTCACATCCATAAAAACCTCATCTATCGAATAAACACTGATATCCTCAGGTGCGATATACTTAAGATAAATATTGTATATGCGTGTACTGTAATCCATATACAAAGCCATACGCGGCGGTGCAACAATGTATGTCAGCTCATACTCAGGATGTGCGTCAAGCAGCTTCGCATTATATGATGCATAATCAAAGCCTGCCATTGTGCTTTCTGTTATATCATTTTCTGCTATATCAATTTCTGTTACATATTTTTTTCTTCTCTCCACTGTCCCGGCAGCATGTCCACTCGCCATAAGCTTCGACAGACGCAGCTTGTTTACCTCCTTCACACGCTGTACCACCTCAAAAAGGCGCGCCCTGCCCGGTATGCCATATGCCTTAAGAGCCGGCGATACTGCAAGACAGATAGTCTTCTCCGTGCGGGTTGGATCTGCCACGACCAGATTAGTGGTCAGAGCATCCTTTCCCCTCTCTCTGCACTCTACTGATGCGTAAAATGATTTTAAATCTATTGCCACATAAATGTGCTCTTCATTATGCTTGTCCATACTGCAATTCTACATTGATTACGCTCAATTGTCAAGAACATATGTTTGTGTATATGAATTATTGTCACTACATAAGAAAATGCCACTACAGCACAGTTTAATGCATCAGTAAGCCTTAAGCAGTCACTTAGTGGCTGTTAGAATTATATCCGCACACAACAATGCCCCGCCAAGGATGGCGGGGCAAGGCGTTATGAATCACTAAGCTTTAAACACTACACTACAAGGAAGAACTTCACAAGGAAAAGAAGCGAAATAGCATAAGTAAGGATAGAAACCTCCTTTGCTTTTCCTGTAAAGACCTTGAGTACAGTATATGTGATAAGTCCAAGACCTATACCATGTCCGATAGATCCGGAGATAGGCATTGCAATAAGCATGAGTGCTACCGGAGCAACCTGTGAGAGATCCTCGAAATCCACCTTCTTAAGACCGCCAAGCATCAGGATACCAACATAGATAAGTGCTGATGATGTTGCTGCGGCAGGAATGATTGCTGCAAGCGGTGCTATAAATATGCATGCAAGGAACAGGATACCTGTTGTGAAAGCTGTAAGACCTGTTCGTCCACCGGCCTCTACACCTGATGCAGACTCAACAAAAGTTGTTACTGTAGATGTACCTGTTACGGCACCAACCATTGTGGCAACTGAATCGGAAACCAAAGCCTCCTTCATGTTTGGCATATTTCCCTCTTTATCAACCATTCCTGCTCGTGATGCAGTACCAACAAGTGTTCCGATGGTATCAAACATATCTATGATACAGAATGTGATGATGAGTGAAATTGCTGTAAACCATCCAATACTGATGAAATCCTTGAAATCGAACTTGAACAGTGTTGTATCTGCCATATCCTTAAACTGTGGCACAAATGAAGCTGTTGCAAGTGATGCAAAAGGATTTGTTCCAAAGAATATAGCCTCTCCTACCCAGTAAACTACGCAGGCTGCAAGCATACCAAAAAGTACTGCTCCGTTGACGCCCTTATGAGCTAAAATAATGATAACAAAAAGTCCGATGAACATAGTCACAACAGTGAGCACCATTGAAGAATATCCATCTGTCATATTTGTTTTGGCAAGTCCCGGTGTGAGTGCACCGAAGAAATCCTTCATCACATAAAATGGTCCGCCATCCTTTGAGTAAACACCGGCATTTGAGCCAAAGCCGATATTTAAAAGCATAAGACCGATAGCCGGTGAAATACCCATGCGGACACCATAAGGAATGGCATCTACTATCTTGTCACGGATATTGAATATTGAAAGTATAAAGAATAAAATACCCTCAATAAGGATGATACACAGTGCAGCCTGGAATGAATCAACATATGACAGGCCTGTGATGCTTACGATATTGGCAACTACTACAGCAAAGAAGCTGTTAAGTCCCATACCCGGAGCCAGTGCAAATGGCTTGTTGGCAAGAAATGCCATGACAAACATACCGACTGCCGAAGCAATACATGTTGCCAGGAACACTCCGTTCCATAGTGCTTTTGTTCCCTCAGCACCAAATCCGGTGAGGAGGTTTGGGTTAAGAGCAATGATGTATGCCATGGTCATGAATGTTGTCAGACCGGCAAGAATCTCTGTCTTGACCGTTGTGTTGTTTTGTTTGAGTTTGAAGATTTTTTCTAACATTTTTCTTCCTTTCCTTTTATTTTTTTTGCAGCTGTTATCCGCTTTCCTGCTACAGGCGCCTGTTAATAGCTGCATTGTATATAAAATTGTGAATCACAATTGATTCCTTGTTTTTTCCACGAACTCACTCGTGAAAACATCAAGTGTAACCGGCTTTGAATAGAAATAGCCCTGAATAATATTACAGCCAAACTGCTGTAATAGCCTTACCTGCTCCTCATTCTCTGCCCCCTCGGCAACACACTCTATGCCAAGCTCCATAATCATGGATATGAGGTGCTTTAACATGATCCTGCTCTTTTCATTGCTCTCGAGATTCTTGACCAGGGAACGGTCAATTTTAGCAATGCTGAACGGAAACTTAAAGAGCATCTCAAGATTTGAGTACTTCGTGCCAAAGTCATCCATCGAAAGACGAAAGCCCATTGAAATCAGTGACTGCGCGATATTATTTATCAATACAATATCCATATCACCAACCGACTCTGTTATCTCTATCTGAACAAGCCCCTCCGGGAGATCATACCTGTTCATTATCTCCTTCACATGATCCAGGAGGTCTGCATATTCCAGTGTATTTTTTGAAAAATTCACAGATACCGGAACCACTCTCCTGTCACTTATACAGCGAAGCTTCTGCGCCTTGCATACCTCATCAAGTACAAATAAATCAATAAGATGCGAGCATCTGTTTTCTTCTAAAATCTCGATAAAATGAATTGGTCCTACAACGCCATGAGCCTCATCAAAAAATCTGATAAGGGCCTCCGCCCCGACTGTGATGCCTGTTCTTGAATCAACCTTCGGCTGATAATACACCATGAAGCTTCCCTTTTCAATCTCAGAAACCACATCCTTAAATACCTTATTTCTCATTATACTGTCAAGACTCTTAAGCTTTGCGTCCTTTTCAATATCATACATTAAGCGAACCTCTGAGAGCTGCCTTGCTATGTCGGGCTTGTCCGTCCAACTAAAGCCAGTCGATACTGAGACATCCAGATCATCAAGGCTTTCCCTTACTATCCTGACAAGTCCCATAAATGATTTTTTATCAATATCCTTGCAAAAAACAACTATCTCATCCTGCTCGTACCTGTATATATCATAGCCTGTAAAAACGCCACTGATCACATCTGCAACCATCTTAAGACGCGCATTTCCTGCCATATACCCAAATTTTTCATTTATATCTGAAAGCCTTATGATATCTGATGCAAATACTCCCATAAAGCTGCAGTCATACTCCACATAGCTCTCTCCCAAATTATTAAAGGTCTCTCTCTTTCTTAAGCCTGTGACCTGGTCAAAATTGAGCCTGTACTCATACTCTGCCCTCGCCTTCTCATAAAACAGACTATTCGATATTGAAATACCAATCATTTCAATCAAATCCAGACTTCCTGAATTGGCTCTTGGATTCATAACCACGATGGCACCAAAGCATTGTTCCCTCTTGTTTAGAAGAACAGCAGATGTAGACCATATTCTGACATCAGCCATACGCTTGAATAAATCCCTGTATTCACCCTCAATTGACTGAATATCACTTATAAACACACGGCCGGTGTCATTAAACAGAGCGAGAAAATCTGTAATTGCACCTCTTGAAACAGATTCATTAACCACCTTTGCCATAATCTTAGCACTTGGTATATGTATCTCCTCAATTGTGTCCCACGCACTCTCTCCATTATAAATGACAGCCACACAATCTGCATTATAAAACTCTCTAAGCAGCCGTAAATAGTTCTTATACCCCAAGCCTTCGGTGGTATCATTAACAGCATCAATGAAATTCTGCATAAACGACCTGTAGCTGATTATCCGTCTCATAACAGCATTCAGCTTTGACTCATCACTCAAATCTATCATCTTGAGCAGTCTATAGCCATTATAATCCTTATGATTCAGCTTGATTATGAGCTTCTTTTCGCCTAAAAGCTTTGCAACTATATTGTCGGGATGATCCTTTCCTGAAAAAACCGATACTCTGTTTCCCTGCTCTTTTTTCCGTAAAAACAAATCAATAAACCCATCCTCAAACGGCTTTGAAATAAATTCATCAATCTGAGATGCTGTCATAACGCTTGAATTTCTGATAGCCTTATTGACAAATACTATTCTACGGCTCTCCTCATCTACTGCAAGTATATAGTCCGGCATTTCATCATACGAGAATATCTCCCTATCTGACATCCTGCAGGATACATCTGTAATGGAAGGAGCGCAGGAATTATGCGGAACGGTTATATCATTTTTCCTGATAGAATTGAAAAACGATATGCGATTCTTTCCCTGCCTCTTTGAGTAATACATAGCCTGATCCGCCTCATAGTACAGATCCTTAAAGGTCAGCTCTCTGTCATCGCCGGTAGTCATGCCGATTGATGCAGAATACTCCATATCAAAGATAATATTCTTCAGTCTTCCTGACAGCTTTACGCAGAACTCGTCCACAGCATCACTGTCCTCTAATCCAAATACGATCGCTGCAAACTCATCACCGCCAAGCCTGCCAACTATACCATTGGCTCCAACTGCTTCCTTAAGCACCTGTCCTGTCTGGCTTAATACCCTATCCCCTACATTGTGTCCCAAGGTGTCATTTACTATCTTGAAATCATCCACATCAAGCATCACAAATAAAAGCTTTGTTCCCTTTTGCCTGATAAGTGATGTACATTTATTCTCAAATGCAAGGTGATTGTATGTTCCTGTCAGCGAGTCCAAAAGCCCCTTTTCATCTCTGATATCAAACATTACTCCAACTACCATACATACCTTTTTATCCAAATCAGGTATGCTGACCATGTACATCTCAACCGGCTTGCTCTTGCCATCCTCTGATATAAAACTAAGCTGGAATGCAGTACGCATAGGCCGAAGCAGACATTTATCAAGCTGCTTTTTGAAGCATTCGATGCTGTCTGCCGGACACTCTGACATGTATGTGTCAATATTTTGTTTAAAAACCGGATATACTGTCTCCTGAGCCGGAGAAGAGTTGACTATTTTGAAAATATATGCCTCATCATCTTCCACATAGTACTCAAACATGCGCTCATGATTGTTTTCTGCAACAATCTTCATCAGCTCATAGTAAGCCTCTGTTATTCTATCTGTAATTCTTCTCCCTCTGTTACGCTTATCTTCCATGCGGAAACCCCATTATCTACAACATATTCATAAACTTTGCTTCAAACTAAATTCTTATCAGTGCTTTTCAATTTCCTCAAATACTCTGTCAGCCACCCGCGGCAGCTCAGAGAATTTGCGAATAGCAGGCACATCGTCATCTATTGTGCCGAACCCGTATGCTGCATGGATGAACTTAACTCCTGCCTTTTTGCTGGAATCGTAGTCTCCCTGTATGTCACCTACATACACTGCCTCATCTATATTATTGCGCTCTACAACAAGCTTTATGTTTTCTGACTTCTCAAGCTCATTGTTGCCGTAGCACTCAGTATCCTTAAAATACCTGCCAAGTCCGTGGTACGCAAAAAAAGACTCTATATAACCACACTGGCAATTGCTGACTATATAAAGGTCATAGCTTTCTGACAGCTCATCAAGTGTCTTTTCAACATCAGGATAAAGCTCTCCCCCATGAGCGGTCAGGTAATCGTTTTCTTCTCTATAGCATACATTAATTAACTCATCTCTGCAAGTACAATTAGGAAAGATAATGGATGCCAGTACATCCATTGTCTTTCCCATTACTGAATACATATCTTCTTTTGTGATAGGTGCCCTCTCATAGCCATAATCTGCTATGGCCTTATTCCATGATTTTGCCACATTCTCTGCTGAATCCCATAGAGTGCCATCCATATCAAAAATAATCCCCTTATGCTTCATCTATAGCCTTTCCGATATCATGTCTCATGTATTTATTATCAAACTGTACCCACTCTGTTGCCTCGTAAGCCTTGGCCCTGGCCTCCTTGAGTGTGGCGCCTGTTGCAGTGATACCAAGCACACGTCCTCCGTTTGTGACGATATTGCCGTCAGCATCAAATTTGGTGCCGGCATGATAGCAGTAATAATCCTCTTTGCCGTCAAACTTCTCAAAGCCAGTTATCTTAAAGCCCTTCTCATACTTGACAGGATATCCGTCTGATGCCAGAACCACGCATACGCATGCATTGTCCTCGAACTGAAGATCTATTGTGTCAAGAGTTCCGTCTACACAGGCCTCCATCACATCAATGATATCATTCTTCATACGAGGAAGCACAACCTGTGCCTCAGGATCTCCGAATCTTGCATTGTACTCAAGCACCTTTGGTCCATCCTCTGTGAGCATGAGTCCGAAGAAGATAACTCCTGTAAAAGGTCTGCCCTCTTTAGCCATAGCATCTACAGTTGCCTGATAAATATACTTCTTGCAGAAATCATCGACCTCATTGGTATAGAACGGACTCGGTGAGAAATTACCCATGCCGCCTGTATTAAGGCCTGTATCACCATCGCCTGCACGCTTATGATCCTGCGCAGATGACATAATCTTGATAGTCTTTCCGTCTACAAATGAAAGCACTGAAACCTCACGGCCCGTCATGAACTCCTCAACTACCATGGTGTTTCCGGCTGTTCCGAACTTCTTGTCCTCCATGATGGTTCTGACACCCTCTTTTGCCTCCTCAAGAGTATTGCAGATAAGCACACCCTTTCCAAGAGCAAGTCCGTCTGCCTTTAACACGATAGGGAACTTTGCTGTTTCTAAATATTTAAGAGCCTCTTTGGCATCAGTAAAATTCTCATATGCCGCAGTAGGGATATTATACTTTTTCATGAGGTCCTTTGAAAATGCCTTTGAGCCCTCAAGAATAGCTGCATTCTTCTTTGGTCCGAAGCACTTGAGCCCTGCCTTTTCAAACTCGTCAACGATACCACCTACAAGCGGATCATCCATGCCGATGATTGTAAAATCAATGGCATTATCCTTTGCAAATGATACGAGCTTATCAAACTCCATCGCACCGATTGGCACACACTCTGCAAGTGCAGCGATACCTGCATTGCCCGGTGCACAGTATATCTTGTCAACGCGTGAGCTCTTTGCAACAGCCCTGCATATTGCATGCTCTCTTCCACCGCTTCCTACTACTAATACCTTCATTTTTGCCTCCTATACCTAAGCTATATATAAGCTTTTCATTGTCCGGTAATCATAATCTATCTGTGTTTACATACTAATTACTTACAGCACTGTCATTATTTCTCATCTATAATAACATGTCCGTCTTCTACTGACACCCTGCCATTTGCTATCAGGTCGATAGCGTGTGGCATGATTTTCCACTCAGCCTGCTCCATAACCCTGCGCTGAAGCACCTCAGGTGTGTCGCCCTGCTTTACCTCGACTGCCTTCTGTAAAATAATAGGGCCTGTGTCTGTGCCTTCATCCACAAAGTGGCAGGTGGCACCTGTCACCTTCACACCGCGTGCAAGCACTCCCTCATGCACCTTAAGACCATAGTAGCCTGTGCCGCAGAAAGATGGTATGAGCGATGGATGGATATTTATGATTCTGTTTCTGTACTGCTTTATCATCTCAGGTGGAATCACTACCAGAAAGCCTGCCAGTACGACTAAATCCACATGATATGAGTTAAGCTGCTTTAAGAAATCTTCATTGAAGGCAGCTCTGCTTTCATAGCTCTTTGGCGAGATGCATACTGCCTTTATTCCTGCTTTTTTTGCTCTCTCAAGTGCATATGCATCTGCGTTGTTGCTGATAACAACCTCTATCTGTGTGTTTGTAATTGTTCCTTTATCTATTGCATCTATGATGGCTTGAAGATTGGTGCCGCCACCCGATACACATACTGCAATTTTCATTCTTTTTCCTCGCAACGATGTATACAATTATTAACAATATATTGAATGTTATTATACGAGATCTACACCCTTCTCGCCGTCAATAATCTTTCCGACTACGTATGGTGTATCTCCGGCAGACTTCATAGCCTCCATAGTCTTGTCCACGTCTGCAGGGTCAACTGCGACAATCATTCCAAGTCCCATGTTGTAGGTATTGTACATCATCTGCTCCTCGACATTTCCCTCTCTAGCCATCATTTTAAAGATTGGTGGAACAGGGTAGCTGTTTTTCTCAACTACGGCACGTTTGCCGTCGATAAGCATACGTGGGATATTCTCATAGAAGCCGCCGCCTGTGATATGGCTGCAGGCCTTTACTGTGACTCCTGCGTCCTTTACAGCCTTAAGAGCCTTTACATAGATTCTTGTAGGGGCAAGAAGTGCCTCTCCAAGTGTAGTGCCAAGCTCCTCATGATATGTATTTAATGTCTCCTTGTCCATCTTGAAAATCTTTCTGACAAGTGAAAATCCATTTGAGTGTACGCCTGTTGATGCCATTCCGATAAGTACATCACCATCCTTTAATCCCTCGCCTGTGATGATGTCCTTTCTGTCAACCACACCAACTGCAAAGCCTGCAAGGTCATACTCGTCCTCAGGCATAAGACCCGGATGCTCTGCTGTCTCACCACCAACGAGTGCACAGCCTGACTGCTTACAGCCCTCTGCCACACCGCTTACGATTGTAGCAATCTTCTCCGGATAGTTCTTTCCACATGCTATATAATCAAGGAAAAATAATGGCTCACCGCCTGCACATGCCACATCATTTACACACATGGCAACTGCATCGATTCCGATTGTATCATGCTTGTCCATGATGAAAGCAAGCTTTACCTTAGTTCCGCAGCCATCTGTTCCCGATAAAAGCACCGGATCCTCCATATCCTTGATGGAAGCAAGTGAGAACGCTCCTGAGAAGCCTCCGAGACCACCTAACACCTCCGGCCTCATAGTCTCCTTTACATGCTTTTTCATAAGCTCTACTGACTTGTAACCTGCCTCGATATCAACACCTGAATTCTTGTAATCCATTATTGTTCCTCCTAATAATCTGCAATTCGTTCAATACCTATAGTATACCTTCATAGTGCTAAATTTTCCAATTATATATTGTAATTATTCTTATTAGTTTTACTAATATAATATATCTTTTATAGAAATAATACTTATAATTTATTTCATGGATTATATTGACATCAGACATTCATCGTCCTACACTATCCATGCAAATAAATATTTAGATTTGAACGATTAATAATACAAAAGAAAGCAAGGAGAACAACAAATGCTTAAACAGATAAAAAATTTTCTGATAATGACACTCAGTATCACCATCATGGCAATCGGTGTATACTATTTCAAGTTCCCAAACAACTTCACCTTCGGTGGCGTAACCGGTGCCGCAGTTGTTTTTGCAAAGATAACACCGCTCTCAGCGAGTATGTTTTCTACTATTGTGAACATGCTTCTGCTTGTAGTGGGCTTTTTCTTCCTTGGCAAAGACTTTGCTATTAAGACCACCTATGCCACAATACTTTTATCTGTTGAGCTCCTGGTACTTGAAAAACTTGACCCGCTCACTCATCCTCTCTCAAATGAGCCAATGCTTGAGCTGATTTTTGCCATCGCTCTTCCTGCAATCGCATCTGCACTGCTTTTCTATGTAGGGGCTTCAAGTGGCGGAACCGATGTCATCGCCATGATTGTAAAAAAATATGCACATGTAGAAAATATCGGCATGGCTTTATTTCTCACCGACCTCGTCATGATTATCATCGCCTGCTTTGTATTTGACATAAAGACTGCTCTGTATTCATTTGTCGGACTTGTTGTGAAATCATTTATGATTGATGCAATCATCGAAAATATCATGCTCAGAAAATCCATAATGCTTATCTGCGATAACAAGGATGTGATATGCGATTATATTACTAACACGCTGGAGAAAAGTGCCACATATGTGGAGGCACGAGGTGCTTACACCGGTGAGAGAAACTATATCGTTTTCAGCACTCTCACAAAGAAGCAGGCCATAGAGCTTAGAAGCTTCATACATCAGAATAAGCTGCATGCTTTTATGTCTGTGATGAGCACCAGTGAAGTATTTGGTAAGGGATTTTCTTCTCTGTAAATTTTATTGTAGCATCATGCAATAGTCCAGTCTTCAAGCTTTAATCCAGCAACACGACAAAATTCTCTTGTATTATTTGTCACAAGAATAAGGTCTTTTGACAAAGCATGAGCTGCAATCAAAGTATCCATTGGCCCGATTGGTGTTCCCATAGTTTCAAGTCCAGCACGCACCAGACCATACTTTTCCGCTGCAATACCATCAAATTGTAAAATTGTAATTGATGATAAAAACAGAGAGAGCGCAAGATAATTTTTTTCGCGATACGTGCTTTTCTCCACACCGTGCATTAATTCGCCGTAGCTAATTGCTGATATACATAATTCATCTGATTTGTGTGATAAAATATGCTTTATTACTTCCTTAGGTTTATTTTTTATTGCATATATGCAAATATTCGTATCCAACATGTATTTCATAAAAACCCCTTTTCATTAAAAACTTTCTCGTACCTGTACTTCTGGCTGCATGCGTCCTTCTTTCATGAAATCATCTGTAAACATATCCAGACTACTAAGCAGTCCCGCCCACTCATTATCTTTAGGTATTAGAAAAACCACATCTCCGACTTTATTTATCATAACCTCGTCTCCATCAAAACGACATTCCTTAGGTAATCTAACTGCCTGGCTTCGCCCATTCTCAAATAGCTTAGCTGTTAACATAATAGAACACCTCCTTTTGCATTTAGTATATATCACAGTATATATCGTGTCAACCAGTTTTTAATATGACATTTATCTTTTATCACAAAACAGCCATAACCGCGATTTTCCTTTTCAATCGCAGCTACGGCTGTTATATTTACATGAACTAATTTATTTCAAAAACTAGTGCTTCGGAATAAGCTTCTCTGTACCACCCATGTATGGCTGAAGTGCCTTAGGGATATTTACAGAGCCATCTGCATTCAGGTTGTTCTCAAGGAATGCGATAAGCATACGTGGTGGAGCAACAACTGTGTTGTTAAGAGTATGTGCAAAGTATTTCTTGCCATCCTCGCCCTTTACACGAATCTTAAGACGTCTTGCCTGTGCATCGCCTAAGTTAGAGCAGCTTCCAACCTCGAAGTACTTCTTCTGTCTTGGTGACCATGCCTCTACGTCGCATGATTTAACCTTGAGATCTGCGAGGTCTCCTGAACAGCACTCAAGAGTACGGACAGGCACATCGAGACTTCTGAAAAGCTCTACTGTGTACTTCCACATCTTCTCATACCATTCCTTTGAATCCTGTGGCTTGCAGACAACAATCATCTCCTGCTTCTCAAACTGATGGATACGGTAAACACCTCTCTCCTCAATGCCGTGTGCACCCTTTTCCTTACGGAAGCAAGGTGAGTAGCTTGTGAGTGTGTATGGAAGCTTTGACTCATCGTTTATTGTATCGATGAACTTACCGATCATTGAGTGCTCAGATGTGCCGATAAGGTAGAGATCCTCTCCCTCAATCTTGTACATCATGGCATCCATCTCCTCAAAGCTCATAACGCCTGTTACGACATTTGAACGGATCATGAATGGCGGGATACAGTATGTAAAGCCCTTTCCAATCATGAAGTCACGCGCATATGCTGTCATGGCTGAGTGAAGACGTGCGATATCTCCCATCAGATAATAGAAACCGTTTCCTGCAACCTTTCCTGCTGCATCGAGGTCTATTCCGTCAAATCTCTCCATGATATCTGTATGATAAGGAATCTCGAAATCAGGAACAACAGGCTCACCAAACTTCTCGTTCTCCACGTTGAAGGTATCATCCTTTCCGATTGGAACTGATGGATCGATGATGTTTGGAATCTTCATCATATCCTCAAGCACCTTGTCCTGATACTCTTTCTCGAGCGGCTCAAGCTCTGTGAGACGCTTTGAAATCTGTGCAACCTCAGCCTTTACAGCCTCAGCCTCTTCCTTCTTGCCCTGTGCCATAAGAGCACCAATCTGCTTAGAAACCTGATTCTTCTTTGCACGAAGATCATCAGCCTCCTGCTGTGCTTCTCTGGCCTTCTTGTCATACTCGATTACTTCATCGACGAGCGGAAGCTTGTGGTCCTGGAATTTCTTTTTAATATTTTCTTTTACGAGATCCGGATTCTCTCTTAAAAACTTTAAGTCTATCATAATTCCTCCAAAGTATTATGTTTTTATAACTTATAACATTTTACTCTGAAAACCCTTAAAATGCAAGAGGATACTTGTCAGTAAGTGTCTTGATGATAGCCTTTGCAGGCTCAACTGCGCTCTCGCCCTCTTTGATGATCATGGCGATTGCCTCTGCAACCTTGTCGAAATCATCCTCCTTTAAGCCTCTTGATGTAGCAGCAGGTGTTCCGAGGCGGATTCCGCTTGTGACAAATGGCTTCTGTGGGTCGTTAGGAATAGTATTCTTGTTGGCTGTGATATGAGCCGCATCGAGAAGCTTCTCGATAGACTTTCCTGTAAGACCAAACGGAGTTAAGTCTACAAGCATGAGGTGGTTGTCTGTGCCGTCTGATACAATCTTGATGCCACGGCTCTGAAGCCCCTTGCAAAGTGCCTGCGCATTCTTTACAATCTGCTTCTGATACTCCTTGAACTCAGGCTGTAATGCCTCCTTGAAGCAGACTGCCTTTGCAGCAATAACGTGCATGAGAGGTCCACCCTGGATTCCCGGGAAAATAGCCTTGTTGAAATTGTACTTATCCTGCATCTCCTGACTGCAGAGAATCATTCCTCCACGAGGTCCGCGGAGAGTCTTGTGTGTAGTGGTTGTAGTGACATGTGCATATGGGATTGGGCTTGGATGAAGTCCTGCGGCTACAAGTCCTGCGATATGAGCCATATCAACCATGAGCACTGCGTCTACCTTGTCTGCAATCTCTCTGAAACGCTTGAAATCTATAGTTCTCGCATATGCAGATGCACCTGCGATAATCATCTTTGGCTTGCACTCAAGGGCGATCTCCTCTACCTTGTCGTAATCGATGAAGCCCTCGTCATTTACACCGTAAGGCACTACATGGAAATATGAGCCTGAGAAGTTGACCGGTGAACCATGTGTGAGGTGTCCGCCGTGGTCAAGATTCATTCCCATGATGGTATCGCCCGGCTTTAAGATGGCGAACTGTACTGCCATGTTGGCCTGAGCACCTGAGTGTGGCTGTACATTTACATACTCTGCGCCGAAAAGCTCCTTGGCTCTTTCTCTGGCAAGCTCCTCTACCTCGTCCACGCACTCGCAGCCTCCATAGTATCTTCTTCCCGGATATCCCTCAGCGTACTTATTGGTGAGAATGCTTCCCATAGCTGACATAACAGCAGGGCTTACCCAGTTCTCAGAAGCAATAAGCTCGATGTGGCTGTTCTGGCGCTCAAATTCGTCTGTGATGGCGCTTGCAATCTCCTGATCTTCTTTCTTGATGTCGTCAAGTGTATACATATATGTGTCTCCTTTTCTTTATTGCAAAATACTTGCATTATTTACCGCAATTATATGCTTTTCTGTGATTTATTACTTTGATGCGCTACCGCATAAAAATAATCCTTGCTACAATTCTACTATTTAAAGCAGAAAGTGGCAAGGATTATTTGATATATCCTTCATATTTAATTCTAATAAGTAACTATATCCAAATCAAATAACTAAAATCACATATATGAATACATTTAAAAAATACGGTCATCCTATAAAAAAGGAGGTCTGAAAACATGACTACTGACCAAAAAGAAAAACGAAATGATGAATATAACAAATATGTAAAGCGCGTCACACCTACTCACTGCCTTTCTGCAAACATGCTAAAGGCATTTATACTCGGTGGCATCATATGCACTATCGGACAGCTCATAGTAAATACCTGCACACAATACTTTGGGTTAAGCAGCGATGAAGCCTCTGCCTGGTGCAGCATGATTTTGATTCTCATAAGCTGCATACTGACAGCGCTAAACCTGTATGCACCACTCGCAAACTGGGGAGGTGCCGGTGCTCTCGTTCCCATAACAGGCTTTGCAAACGGAGTATGCTCATCCGCATGTGAATTTCAGGTGGAGGGGCAGGTATTTGGCATAGGCTGTCAGATATTTAGGATTGCAGGTCCTGTGATACTGTACGGCATATTTTCAAGCTGGGTGCTTGGTGTGATATACCTTGTTGTAACGGGCTTGTGATTGATTAGCATTTATGGCAATTCTTGTGTAGGTAAATGTGGGTGTGCTTTCACTAATACCACTGTACATCATAGATTTTAAGTTTTTCTGCAAACTAAATATTGGTTTACAGCGCAAGATAGCACTTGCAAAGGAGCGCGGACATGTGGCGAGAGGCATGATTGTGAAGGAGGATGCAAAGAGGCTCGTTGTCAATAATTCACAATCCGCTTACAGCTACTGGGCTGCCAGATACACATATACTGTAGACGGAAAGGAGTACCGCAAGCGTTTTTCATGCGATAACAGTCGGATGTGATACTTTTTGGCACAAAAAATCCGCTATACCAAATACAATGGTTAGCGGATTTTACTATTTACATTTTGATAAATTATTCCTGCCTGATGCTACACAGTCTCCGGCACCTTATAGCCTGCTTCTCTCATTAATTTTTCAAACTCACTGACACTGACACCGGCTTCCTCTGCTGCAGTATCAATATCGAGCTTGCCCTTTGTTACCAGAGTAAACAACATCTTATTTGCACCTTTTTCTATACCTTGTTCTAAGCCTTGTTCTAAGCCTTGTTCTAAGCCTTGCTTTATTCCTTGTTCTAAGCCTTCCTCGATAGCATCAGCTCTTTCAAGCTCAAGCTGCCTGTCAAATTCATAATTTAACTGCATACTCTTCGTCACCTCACTTCTGTAAGTCTTTAGAAACTCCTTCAGAATATCATTGTCAATACAATAGTCTATAGCCTTCTCAATATCTATAGCAAGATCATCAAATGCCCCGTCTGCATGATACTCTCTGACCTTATTTACAAATGTCATATAATCATTCAGCCAGCCACAGGACTCCATAATAGCCTTGTTCTTTCCGTCGTTTATATTGTACACCTTACATTTAAGCTCAAGATTCGGCTCGTCGGTCGGCTTCTCAAACGCATCGGACAGCTTAAGCTCCTGAACCTCCGGCTGTTCCTCCTCACCATTGTAAAATACCACAAAATGTGGTGTCGGTATCTTTACCAGTCTTCTGCCATAGATGTTCTTGCCACTTTTTGTTCCTTTTTTCTTGTCGCTGAGCATATCTGACAATATCACACTGAAATAAATAAGACTTCTCACCGGCATATTCGGACAAACTGTGGACTGATGCTCATATATGCTCAATCTCGCATCCACGATAAACGATGCATCATTTCTGACCGAAAGTGAAATGCCGCCATCGTGAATCACTATCTCAACATCCTCCGGATTGTCATAGCTAGACCCATTCATTGCGTTATACAGCTGTAAGGCTCTTTCCTTATCCTGCATCAGCATACTGAAAACATCACTTTTGTACTCTCTGTTACCACTCATATAAAATCCTCCTTCATTTGAAAACACTAAAGCAGGAAATATCTGTGTGGTAAAAGCCCTCTTATCCTGCTTTAAATAAAATAATGAAATATTTAAAAGCAAGAATTTCAGGGAATATGAAAAAAATTAAGGTATTGAAGACCCTGCACGCCCTTATCGCCGGACGACATCTTATTATGCCTCACATATTTACAGAGCATATAGTCATATCTGTAATTAATGTGCCAACGACCGCACAGGTTGCTATAGAAAAACTGCTTTGACTATATTTTAACATATGTGAAAGAAATAGCAAGCGGTTTGTATTTTATTATATTGTTTTTGTTGTATATGCAACATATTTTTGGACAAAATTATAGTAATATTGTATTATAAATAATGAAATCAACATTCAAGAAAGAAGGACAAGAAATCCTATGGACAAGGTTTTCAAAATAGAAGATTTACGCCCTATCCGCGACGAGATGACCATCTCACGAAATTCAAGGCTAAGTGACAAAACACCCATAACCTATTTTTCTCTCGGTAAGGGCACGTCAATCTCTCAGGAATCCTACGATAATACCACTGTATACATCGGTGCAAAAGGATGCGCTGATTTTCTTCTCGGAGATTATGCTGCAAAACATACCATATCAGAAGGTGATATGCTGGTAGTCCCTTCGAAAACACTCTGCGGAGTAACAACAGAAACCGGCTGTATTTACACCGAAATCATCATAAAAAAGGAGAACAACAATATGAACAAAATTATCAAATCAGGCGAGGTCATGAAGCTTAAGGATCTTATCTCATATGAGGATGGCAGTATCACGAACATTGATGTGGTAAGCAACGACACAATGAAATTCGTGCTTATGGCATTCGATGAGGGCACCGGTCTCACACCGCATCGCGCGCCTGGAAATGCAATAATTTTCGCACTCGAGGGCAAGGCTGTAATAGACTACGAGGGCAAAGATTACACAATCTCAGCAGGCGAAAATTTCCGTTTTGACAAAAACGGACTGCACAGCGTAACCGCTGACGAAAGGTTCAAGATGGGACTTCTTCTGGTGTTGGAGTAAAGCCTGCTTCACTCTTTTTTCAAATCCCATGCCCCTGCTTCCTAAGCACCGGCATTGTGTATATCTTCACCAAAAGCGGTATCACCATGATAAACCATACTATCGGCTCTGCCACTATCACTCCTGTATAGCCAAGCAGTGGCACAAGTGTGAATGCAATGACAATCTTTCCTACCATCTCAAGTGAGCTTGATACAAGCGGCGTAACTGTATCGCCCAGTGCCCTAAGTGCCGCCGCACATGCATCATACAAAAATGTCGCTACAAGCCCTGCTATTATAATAAAAATATATGACACAGCCATTCCCATCAAAAATCCTATCATCAGATTGCTGAGTGTCGTGGTGGCTCCGACTGCTGCCAGTGAGTTTTCTCCCAGATATGATCCGACTATTCTCGTGTCAACTATACTGTATGTGAGCTGGAGTATATTTGCCATAAATATTGGAATGGCAAATGCCAGTATGAGTTTTGATGGTTTTCCTTTTGTAAGGTCTTTCATGTATGTATATCCTCGTATATTTCAAAATATTTTCATCAATATATTAGCAGATAAATTTTAAAATTCAATCTTTTTAATCGGTAATATAATCATTTCTGATCATACTAAAATATAAACAACAATATATAGTTTATATACGCAATAATTATACATATTAAATTTATATATATTATATTTACACGCATTGAATTTATACGTATCATATGTTATATTATATATATACTAAAGAAAGGTGGATAAAAATATGCCGATCAAACCAACTGAAATGGAACGTATAATACTTGCCGATGGGTGGATTTTCAAAAACCAAACCGGATCACATCGGCATTATATTCATCCTTCAAAGCCCGGAAAAGTAACTATTCCTTTTCATAAAGGCAAAGAACTGAACAAAATCACTGAAAATTCTATCCGTAAGCAAGCGGGAATCAAATAATCATAAGGAGGTATACTCATCATGTTATCAATATATCCGGCATGTTTTTTTAAGGAAGATAATGGATACTCTGTAATCTTTCCTGATTTAAATTATCTTGCAACACAAGGAGATACCCTTGAAGATGCTGTGGCCATGGCTGTTGATTGTCTTGCAGGATATCTGTATACGGCTAAGATGGATAATGAAAAATTTCCTAAAGCATCCAAATTATCTGATATCAATATTGACAGACTATCTGACGAATTAGACATAACAGGAACATATACCGATGCATTTACCAATATGGTTTCAGTAGATGTTAAGGCATATGCCAAAGAGCATTTCGATAAATCGGTCCGAAAAACCCTTACCATTCCGGCTTGGCTAAATACTGCTGCGCAGGAAGAGGGAATTAATTTTTCAAAAACACTGCAGGAAGCACTTATGTCAAAGCTTAAGGCTCATTAGATATCTGCATTATAATTCGGAGACATTATGAACAACGATATAAAATACAAGCTGGCCAATGCCATGAAGGAATGCATGTTTTCCTCTCCTGTCGAGAAAATTACGGTTAAGGAAATCTGCGATACATGTGGTGTGACCAGACAAACCTTTTACAGAAATTTTCAAGACAAATATGACCTGATAAACTGGTATTTTGATAAGATACTGATTGAATCCTTCCACCAGATGGGTGAGGGCAGTACCGTGTACGAAAGCCTTGTTAAAAAATTTGAATATATCCGGATGGAGCACCTTTTCTTTAAGGCTGCTTTTAAAAATGATGAGCAGAACAATCTAAAGGAGCATGATTTTGAGCTGATTCGTCAGTTTTATATTGACCAGATCGAAGGAAAAAGCCACCGGAAAATATCCGACAAGCTATTGTTCCAGCTTGAGATGTACTGTCAGGGCTCTGTCTTTATGACAACACAGTGGGTGCTTGGCAATAAAAACTTCACCCCTCAGGAGCTTGCCGGACTGCTCGCTGATGCTATGCCAAAGGAGCTTGCCGACGTGTTTCGCGAGGTAAACCTGATATAATTCAAGTAAAATATGTGGTTTTCGCCACCAATTTATAACAGAGTAAAAATCCGGGACTGCTGTCAATTGACAGTTCCCGGATTTTTACATCCCTGTAAGCTGTTGCAGAATTACATAATCTTACGGAAAAGAGCCTTCAAATCCTCAACACTTGCATCCTTTGGATTTCCAGGTGCACATGCATCCGCGTGAGCAGACTCTGCGAGGAAGTCTAAGTCATCCTCCTTAATAGCCTCGAGTTTTGTTGGGATTCCTACATCTACAGAGAGCTGCGCTACAGCATCGATTGCAGCCTTTCTGTACTCCTCTACAGACATATCATCTACGCCCTTTACTCCCATTGCGCGGGCAATTTCACGATATTTTTCGCCTGTACAGTCTGCATTGTACTCCATTACAATTGGAAGCATCATAGCACATGCTACTCCGTGTGGTGTATCATAAACAGCTCCGAGTGTATGAGCCATTGAATGAGCGATTCCAAGACCTACATTTGAGAATCCCATTCCGGCAATGTACTCTCCAAGTGCCATGCCCTCACGTCCCTCTTTTTCATTGGCAACTGCACTTCTTAAAGATCTTGCAATAATCTCTATTGCTTTGAGATGGAACATGTCTGTCATCTCCCAGGCAGCCTTTGTTGTGTAGCCCTCGATAGCATGTGTGAGTGCGTCCATACCTGTTGATGCTGTAAGTCCCTTTGGCATTGATGACATCATGTCCGGGTCTACGATTGCGATGATTGGCATGTCATGTGGGTCCACACATACAAACTTTCTCTTTCTCTCTACATCTGTGATGACATAGTTGATTGTAACCTCTGCTGCTGTTCCTGCTGTTGTAGGTACTGCAATGATAGGAACACAAGGCTTCTTTGTAGGTGCAACCCCCTCTAAGCTTCTTACATCCTCAAACTCCGGGTTTGCGATGATGATACCGATTGCCTTTGATGTATCCATAGAAGAGCCGCCTCCGATTGCAATGAGGTAATCAGCTCCTGATTTCTTAAATGTCTCTACGCCATGCTTTACGTTGTCGATTGTTGGATTTGGCTTAATCTCTGAGTAAAGCTCATATTCCAATCCGTTCTTATCAAGGATATCTGTTACCTTTGCTGTAACTCCAAATTTGATTAAGTCAGGGTCAGAGCATACCAGTGCTTTTTTAAAGCCATGCGCCTTTGCCTCTGTTGCAATCTCCTGGATTGCACCTGATCCGTGATAAGATGTCTCGTTTAACATGATTCTGTTAGCCATAGTGTAAAATCTCCTTCCAATTTTAAAAAATACTCCTAAAAAACTCTGCCGATAAATTCTTATAACTTATCTGCCTGACTATATTTTAACAAAGTATTAAACGAGATGTAAGTTACAAACCTGCCAATGTGTAACATACCTGTTGCAATATGTAACCTGCCAGTTACCTATGTATATCCCACCGACTGCCAATCACACCTTATGGCTGTCTGATATAACTTTCTTTAACTCTCTTGCCGCCGCACTAATCGGTTGATGTATATCATATACCATACATATATTTCTCTGCGGTATCTCCTCCTCCAGAGCTATCTCTACAATCTCGCGATTTGCTATCGCAGCCTCTGCCATAGGCTTTGGCATAAAGGCAAGACCAAGCTCACTTTTCACAAGTGGCAGTATCTGATCTGTCGTTGCGGTCTCTGTATCAGGCGCAAATTCAAGTCCGTGTGACATAAAAAGCCTGTTAAAAAACTGAAATGTCATGGTCTCCCGCCCCAGTCCGATAAGCGGATAATTATGCAGCTCATTTAATGACAGAGTCTGACTTCCGAGCGCAGTAAAGGTAGTTCCACCCACAAGAATCTCCTGAAACGAACCAAGCTTTATCATCTTAAGAGGGGCCTCCACCTCAGCCGGTGTCGATACCACTGCAAAATCAATCATGCCGTTTTTTACGGCATTTATAGCCTGTGGGGTGGAGTGATTATATATCTTAAGCCTGATACCCGGATATGCCATGTGAAAAGGTTTTAGCCTGTCAAGCAGATATATGTTTAGAGCTGTCTCACTGGCTCCTATTGATACGCTTCCGTGTGACAGTCCTGTGCTGTCTGACAGCTCCTCCTCCGCAGCAAGTATCTGTGACATCGCTGCAGATACATGCGCGTACAGACGCTCTCCCTCCGGTGTGAGCTGCACACCTCTGTTATTTCTGATAAAAAGTAGGCTGTTTATCTGCTGCTCCAAATTGTTCATGGCGCGGGTTACATTTGGCTGGCTGTTTCCAAGTGCCCTCGCAGCTTTTGTGAAATTACAGTATTTTGCAACATAATAAAATATCTTGTAGTACTCAAAATTTATATCCATATTCAAAGCCTCCTTTTATTATCGCTTTACTTGTCATTTTCCTTTTGATACGCAGATATTCATGATATAATTTTGATATATCTGATATATCAATTATATTTTTTACTTATTTATGATTATACATTATAATAGCAAATGTTCTTGAATACAAGAACAGATTAAACCTACTCCAAAAGCATTTTCTCTCAACTAAAAATGCAAAAAACCCAGAAAATCCGAAGATCCCCCAATTGTCTTCGGATTTTTATTTTTAAGTTTTGAATATTAAACTGTCTCTCTAAGTATCCTTGCAGCCTCTACCATGTTCTTAAGGCTCGCCTGCGTCTCCGGCACTCCTCGAGTCTTAAGTCCACAGTCAGGATTTACCCAGAGCTTTCTTCTGTCTATCTTTGTGAGCATCTTTTTAAGCACTGTGACTATCTCTTCAACAGATGGCACTCTCCTCCTGCCATTTCACGCACTCTTCAATCTTCTTATTAAAATTGACATACTTCTCCTCCGTAATCTCACCCTTTTTAAAAGCAGAACGGTTTGCCTTTACATCCTTTGTCTGTGGGAAAGAACTGTATTTATGCCCTTTTTCTTAAGCTCATCAAGTACTTCAAGAGTCCTCGCATAATGGTTTTTCCAGATATTTTTTCCGTTTACAAGTCCTGCAAAAAGCAGCTCATCCTTTGGAAAACCATATTTTTCTATAAGCAGTGAGGTCTGTTTTCCCTCGATAAAATCATGCGTTTGATATAGATTTTTCCTATGGATAAAATATTCCAGCTGTGCATTCTCACAGATATAATAATGTGATATTTCAATTATATCAATTATACTTTTTACTTATTGCAGTCATGATTGTATAATCATAAATGCTCAAAAGAGAAATATTGATTATATAAGAAAAGGACGTGTTTCAAATGAGTGAAAAGACAATGTTTCCAAGAGAAGACCATACAGAAATGCTGTTTCAGAAGATACTAAACGATCCATGGGCGTGTGACAGGCTTATGGAAACCTTCAATGAAAATCTGGTTTACAACGATGAATTTGATGTATCACTTCCGGCAGAAAAATTTGCTAAAGCTCTCTTCAATGCATATACCAACCGCGATCTTTCCGCACTGCTTATGTGTCTGTGCAACAACACCGTATTTGATTTGCTGCGCAATTCATATATCATACCGTACAGGTTCAATGCCGACGGACATCAAAATCCGATAATCATGACCGATGAACACGGAAATCCGCTGCCCGAGTATAAACACATATCTCACGACAAGAACTATATACATTTTCATGAGATATACAATGATATGCCAGATAAAAAGGATATCTACTACGCACAGGCTTACCGCTACAGTCACACATATGATTCCGAGCATATGACTCCCACGCAGCAGGTCATTGTAAAGCATGACGGAATACTCTTGATACGAGAGCTTCCCGATACCGTAAAACTCAAGGAGACTGAGGCTGAGGCTTACTCTGCCGTATGGGATCTGATGATACAGATTGAAAAGGAGCTTCCTATGGCATATGTTTTTTACGGTCAGGACTCTCTTGTGGAAAATGACAAGCGGTATGATGAAATTGGTATTTTCCTGCGAAGCTCTCATTTCCTAAAAAATCTTGAAAAACATGTACAAAAGGCCGAGGCGATAATTTATGGCAGATAACAGCTACACAGATATCATGGAAAAAAATCATATGGAAATCCCCTGGCATGATTATGCCAGACAGGATGGAAATATACTCATAGATAAGGCAGGACTGATTGAAAAAGCCTCTGTAATCGGACGTGTCGGACTCATCATGCTCTCCTGCGGCACCGGAGCCTGGCGTGTGAGAACCTCCATGAACCGGCTCTCAAAGGAGCTTGGTGTCACATGTACAGTGGATGTCGGACTTATGTCAATCGAGTTTAACTGCTTTGACGGAAATGACTGTATATCACAGTCACTCAGCATAGCAAACACAGGTGTAAACACATCAAAGCTCTATCGCATGGAGCAGTTTGTCGACAATTTTCCTAACGAGGAAGCTCATCTGACCGGCGAAGAAATCCACCGGCGACTTGATGAGATTGAACAGATTCATGCCATTTACTCCCCTGCAAGGCTTGGACTTGCAGCAGCTATAGCATGCTGTGCCTTCACGTTTTTGCTCGGAGGAGGTCCTATTGAAATGATACTGGCATTTGTAGCAGCCGGCATCGGAAATCTCATACGTACAAAGCTTATAAAACATCATTTTACTTTGTTCCTAAATATAGCGGTATCAATTTCTGCCTCATGCTTCATATATGCGGCATTTTTAAAAATTGCAGAGATGGCTTTCAATGTACCATCAATTCACGAAGCCGGATACATCTGTTCTATGCTCTTTATCATACCCGGATTTCCGTTTATCACAAGCGGAATCGACCTGGCAAAGCTGGATCTACGCTCCGGTCTTGAACGCCTTGCCTATGCAATAATAATAGTCATGGTAGCCACGATGTTTGCATGGATTATGGCACTGCTTCTGCGACTGCAGCCTATGGACTTTGAAGACTTGAATCTGACCCCCGTACTACATCTAATCCTGAGGCTTATAATGAGCTTCTTCGGTGTGTTTGGATTCTCAATCATGTTCAACAGCCCTGCTCCCATGGCTGCAACAGCCGCACTTATCGGTGCCATAGCAAATTCACTGCGGCTAGAGCTGGTAGACCTGACAGGTATGCCGGCTCCTGCTGCCGCATTTGCCGGAGCTCTCACAGCAGGGCTTCTCGCTTCATTTATCAAGGAAAACAACGGATATCCGAGAATATCCCTAACTGTTCCATCCATAGTCATAATGGTTCCGGGACTTTATCTGTATCGGGCTATATACAATTTCGGCATAATGGCACTTTCGGATGCTGTTTCATGGTTTGCATCAGCAATCATGATTATCATTGCACTGCCGCTCGGACTCATCTTTGCAAGAATACTAACTGATAAGACGTTTAGGTATTGCACGTAACAGAATCATACACATTATAAGCAGATTTGTTTTATACCATTCAAAATCCGGACAGTACAAGCTCTGCACCAACATACAAATATTAAACTCAAAAAACAAGGAGGCATTCATCATGCTTACAGCAGTTACAGGAATAAACTGGGGAGACGAAGGAAAGGGTCGTGTCATCGACCTTCTCGCAGAACATGCGGATATCGTAGTCCGCTATCAGGGTGGTAACAATGCCGGACACACAGTAGTTAATAAACAGGGAAAATTTGTCTTAAATCTACTTCCATCCGGAATACTTCACCCAGATGTAGTATGTGTGCTCGGTGACGGAATGGTTATTGACCTAAACCATCTGTCCAATGAAATTGCACAGATCAGAACACAAGATGTATCTGTTTCACCAAAAAACCTGAAATTATCAACAAGAGCCACAATTTCAATGCCGTGGCATAAAATACAGGATGAGCTTGAGGAAGAGCGCCTTTCAAAGTCCGGAGCAGCCTTCGGCTCTACCAAACGCGGTATTGCCTATGCATACAGCGATAAATACCGTAAAAAAACAATCCGTCTCGGTGATTTACTCCACTTAGACGAAGAAAATGTACAGGCCAGACTTAAGACCATGCTTGAAGCTAAAAACCTTGAGCTTGCAGGCTGCTATCATCAGGAGCCTATGTCTCTGTCAGCTCTTTTGTCATGGTGCAGGCAGAAGGCTGCAAAATATGCACCTTATATCACAGATACCGGTGCATTCCTTGAGGATGCACTATCAAAAGGAAAACGTGTTGTACTTGAAGCACAGCTTGGTGCAATGAGAGATATAGACTATGGTATTTTCCCATATACTTCAAGCTCCTCCACCATCTCAGCTTACGGTCCTATAGGTGCCGGTATCCCCGGTGCCTCATTAGATCATGTTGTCGGTGTACTAAAGGCATACTCTACCTGTGTTGGAGCCGGACCATTTGTCGCAGAAAAAGCTATGAACGGTGAATGGACTGAAATGGTCCGCAAGTATGGGGGCGAATATGGTGCTGCCACTGGAAGACCACGTCGTGTGGGTCCATTTGATGCCGTTGCAAGCCGCTATGGTCTAAAATGCCAGCATGCCGACAAAATCGCACTGACCAAGCTAGATGTCCTAAGCATCATGGATCAGATTCCTGTTATCACAGGATATCAGTATAAAAATGCCGTAACAAACGTCTTTGACCCTACCGAAAATCTCGAAAAATATACCCCGGTAGTCAAAATGCTGCCGGGGTGGAAAACCGATATATCAAATTGCAGGTCATATGATGAGCTGCCTGTAAATGCTAAGCGCTACATAAACTTCCTTGAGGACATGCTAAGACACGAAATACAATTTGTCTCAGTCGGAGCTGAGAGAAATCAATATCTTCTCAATGGTAAGTGGCTATAATTGCCTTTAACATGCTTTAACCAACCTCTATGCCATTGCCATATTATTTTTCTGATTTACTAAGATATTGTATACACGAATGTGCTGCCACATTTCCTTCTCCGACAGCCTTCGTGTACTGGTATGGCCTGCCTGTGCAGTCTCCTGCCGCAAAACAGCCTGCCACATTTGTCTGCTGGGTTCTATCCACCAATATATGTCCGTTTTCTATTTCAAGCTGCGGCATAAGCTTTGATGGTGCGATGGCGTTCCTGAGGCAGAATACTCCGTCTACGCTCTCAGTCTTTCCGCTTCGAAGCGTAATTCCTTCCACAAATGAGTCTCCGATTAATGCTATAGGTGCATCCTTTGATATCTTTACATTTGGAAGCTCTATTTCGCTGTCATTATAGGCTGGGAAATACAATACCTCTGCCGCAAGATCCGCAAGATATTTTACCTCATGCTCATACTTTTTGTCATTACATATGACAGCTATCCTCTTATCCTTGTAAAACATGCCATCACAGGTGGCACAGTAGCTGAGCCTCTTTCCAAGCAGCTCATCCTCCCTGTCCAGCTGCTTTGCAGACATCACACCCATGCAAAGTATGAGAGTCCTTGCCTCATACATCTCATTGTCTGCAAGCACCATAAAGCCGTTTCCTGCAGGCATGATATTTGTCACAGTCTTTTCTGTTATATCAATTCCCGCAGCTCTCCTATGAGCGTCAAAGCGTTCAAACAGCTCCTGTCCGCTTATCTGTGGAAATCCGGGATAGTTTGTGATTTTCTCTGCCTTTTGCACCTTTTCGCTTAGGTTCTTCGAACCAAACCAGATAAAATCCTTTTTATATGTTTTTAAATTCAGGGCTGCCGACAGTCCGGCAGGACCTGTTCCTATTATTATACTATCGTACATGCTATGCTCCTTGTACCAAATATTTGTATATATTTAGACCTTATATATAGTGTGGGGCACTAAGGTATACATCGAATTGCATGCAAGTATGCATCGATGATACGACCCTTTAATCATATTATATTATTGTAACGTCACATACAGTGCGCCTTCAATGCTTCGATATACTCCCTTGCATATCGCGAGAGTACCACACCCTTTCTGCTGATAATGCCTATCCTCATATACTCCTCCACATCAAGTGGCTTTGATATAATATTCCTTCCATTGAGCTCTGCGGAAATCACTCCTGAGCACACTGTGTAGCCATTTAAGCCAATTATCAGATTAAAAAGTGTAGCTCTGTCTCTTACCCTGATATTCTTTCTGCTGTCAAGAGTACTGACAAACTCCTCCGAAAAATACTGTGAATTGTACTCTCCCTGCTCATACGTCAGGTACGGATAGTCCTGCAGATCATCCATCGTGATGCTCTTTTTTGAAGCAAGCGGGTGACTGTCACATATGAATACATGCGGTGTGGCTGTAAAAAGCTCTGTGAACTCGAGTTCATTACGCTTTAGCATCTTCGAAAGCACCTCCGTATTCTTGGAGCTAAGATATATGACTCCCAGCTCACTCTTTAAATTCGTGACATCCTCAATAATTTCGTGAGTCTGCTCCTCCCTGATGGTAAAATCATACTGATATGCATCAAACTCTCTGATTACATCCACAAATGCATTCACTGCAAAGGAATAGTGCTGACACGATACCGCAAAGTGCGGCTTACTCACCACATCATCCTTGTAGATTCCCTCTATGAGATCTACCTGCTCGAGCACCTGTCTGGCATGACCGAGAAATCTCTCACCATCTTCTGATAGTATCACTCCCTTGTTTGTCCTGATGAAAATAACTATCTGCATCTCTTTTTCCAGGTCATGTATAGCGCTGGTCACAGTGGGCTGCGAGACAAAAAGCTGCTTTGCAGCCTCTGTTATATTGCCGCATTCTGCCACTGTCACCACGTATTTTAATTGTTGCAGAGTCATGCTCATTCTCCTTTTGTTACATATCGAAATATTATTTTACATATTAATTGTCTTACATCGCTTACGTCATCTCGAAACTATTACTGTATGCCGATAATCTTTCTCAGAATCTCACCCAACAGCTTTCCGAGCATAAGCGGGATGACAACAAGCACCACATACCACAGCAGCTTGTCATACCACACCCTGCCATCATTTATCACACAGATAAAGTGCATGGCAACAACTGCCACTGCAAATACAGATGCAAGAAGCTGCAAAAAGCTCGCCACATGAAGCTTATTTGTTACCTTGCCAAGCGTAAATAAAAGCATCGCACCAAAGAACATCGCTATATCTGCCTCCCACGGTATCATTTTACTATACGAAAACAGCTTAAACATATCACGATACTCCATATGCAGCTCAAGAAACAAATCCACTGATGCTATCATGAGCAATACTGCTCCTATTGTCGAAAATACCGCTGCCAGATATACATAATTGTTTCCAATCCTGTGCTGTCTGAGCTTATATTTAAGCATACCCTTTTTCTGCACATACTGTGTACGCAGATAAGAATCTGTCGCAGAGGCAATAGCCCTGTCGCAGTACTCGGCTGCTGTCCTGTATACTTTGACTCCTGCATCGTTATTTTTAAGAGCAAACTCCACTAGGCTCTCTCCTGCTCTGTTGTTGCCACGCTCCGTCGCAGTAACCAGATACCCTGCACCAAGCTTCTGCTCCTTGCCATCAAAAAAGGTAGTGACCAGATACTGTCCGTAATCGGCAAGTGCATCCACATTTCCAAGCTCCACCGCTTTCTTCCACCAAAACACTGCTCGCCCAGGATCTCTGTGTGTGCCCTGACCTCTTTCAAACATATTTGCAGCCATATTCATGGCATCTGCATCGCCAGTCTCTGCCAGTGGCAGAAATTGACGGAATGCTCCCTCCATATCATTTTGTCTGTATGCCATCATAGCCATATCAAACGCTGTACTTTTCATATTGTTCTGCCACTCAAAATGTGTTTAAATATTCTCAAACACATCGAGAAATTAAAGTCCTTGCGGATACTTCTTACTGCTTCATTGTGTATGCTTTGGCGATTGTAAACAATACGCTACTCACAAGTTCTTGTACACTCCACAGTCGTAAATTCCTGCGATAGCCCGCAGTACATACTTACGTTTGCGTTGATTATGCAACCTCGTAAGTTAAAGCATCTTTTAGATTAAGAGCAGCGTTAAAATCCCTATCCTCGACATAGCCACAATCACAATGGTATATTCTGTCTGAAAGTTTCAAATCTTTCTTGATAGCACCACAGCAGTGACATATTTTAGATGACGGATACCATCTGTCTACGACTCTTAATTCAATACCATTTTCATCACATTTTGCTTTAAGCTTGGTTCTAAATTCATAGAACTTCTGTGACGCAACAGCTTTTGAAAGATGTCTGTTCTTCATCATTCCTGATACATTCAAATTTTCAATAGTTATATAAGA
>SKEQ01000117.1_pt1 | contig 92037 bp, 79 predicted proteins | sample 4826751 | NCBI WGS metagenome assembly SKEQ01 (sample SAMN11008805, study PRJNA524170) | human gut metagenome | biome: Human fecal sample; material: Feces; isolation source: fecal sample from pouch patient p44 | host: Homo sapiens | place: Israel: Tel-Aviv | collected 2013-07-11
TATGTACAAATAAGTCCCAGCCAGTACACAGCATTCGGGCAATGGTGATTGCTCTAGCGAGCCATTTCAGGCGCGGTTTTAGCGTAGGCGAAATCCACTGCTTACGGAGACTTAATCGTGAAGGCTCTCCTGAACGATTTAGTCGCAGTTAGCAGTTAGTTCGCTGGAGCGTTGCGCCGGCGAGTGAGCAATCACCATTGCCCGAATGCGTCCGCCTTTAACAACTTTCAACACATTAAATAACAAGTTAAGGTATTTTCTTGTATGTGAAAATAGGCTATAATATAAATAATTCAAGCAAAGTAAACGAGGTGTACTATGGGAAAATATATAATGGCATTGGACCAGGGAACTACCAGTTCCAGATGTATTTTATTTGATAAAAAGGGAAATATGTGCAGCGTAGCACAGAAAGAGTACAAACAGTATTACCCGAAGCCAGGCTGGGTGGAACATGATCCGAAGGAAATCTGGTCCTCCCAGATTTCAGTGGCTACAGAAGCCATGAGTAAGATCAGTGTAGATGCAGAGGATATTCACGCTATCGGAATCACGAATCAGCGAGAGACTACGATTGTGTGGGATAAGAAGACAGGAGAGCCGGTTTATCCGGCAATTGTATGGCAGTGCCGCAGAACAGCTGATATGATTGAGAAGATGGAAAAAGACGGCATGTCAGAGTTGGTTCGAAAGAAAACCGGTCTGATTCCGGACGCCTATTTTTCCGGAACGAAACTGAAATGGATCCTGGATCATGTAGAAGGTGCCAGAGAGCGTGCGAAGAATGGGGAACTTCTCTTTGGAACAGTAGATACCTGGCTGATCTGGAAATTGACAAAAGGGAAAGTTCATGTGACGGATTACACCAACGCTTCCAGAACCATGCTTTTTGACATCCATGAGAGAAAATGGGATAAAGAGATTCTGGAATACCTGGATATCCCAGAGTGCATGCTGCCGGAAGTGAAGCCAAGCAGTTGTATTTATGGTTATACCAATGAGAACCTGATCGGGGGCAGAATCCCAATTGCCGGGGCGGCAGGAGACCAGCAGGCAGCTCTTTTCGGACAGTGTTGCTTTGAGTCAGGTGATGTAAAGAATACATATGGTACCGGCTGCTTTATGCTTATGCATACAGGAGATAAGGCAGTAGAGTCAAAGAACGGACTTCTTACCACCATCGCAGTGAAAGCAGACGGAACACCGGGATATGCCCTGGAGGGAAGTGTTTTCGTGGCAGGTGCTGCTATTCAGTGGCTGAGAGACGAAGTGGGAATTCTGGAGAGTTCCCCGGATTCTGAGAAATATTGTCTTTCTGTGCCGGATACAAACGGTGTTTACGTAGTACCGGCTTTCACAGGTCTCGGGGCACCATATTGGGATCAGTATGCAAGAGGTGCTATCCTTGGGCTTACCAGAGGTGCAGGAAAAGCTCATCTGGTGCGTGCCACGGTAGAGTCCCTGGCCTATCAGGTACACGACGTTCTGGAAGCCATGGAGAAGGATTCTGGCATTGATCTCAGCGCCCTCCGCGTAGACGGTGGCGCCAGCGCCAATAACTTCCTCATGCAGTTCCAGGCTGACCTTCTCGACACTCAGGTAGTCCGCCCTAGCTGCATCGAAACCACCGCCCTTGGCGCCTCTTATCTTGCAGGGCTCGCCACCGGTTTCTGGAAAGACGCCTCCGAAGTAAAAAGCAACTGGCAGATCGGCCGTCAGTTCACCCCACAGATGACAGAAGAGGAGCGTAAGAAGAAGCTGAAAGGGTGGAAGAAGGCTGTGAAGTGTACGTTTGAGTGGGCGAAGGATGAAGAAGAATATAAGTAAAAAATGCCACATAATCAGGAATTTATTTTTACACTTTACAATAAACGTGTGATTTAAAATCCACTTTAACATGTATAATAAAGAAAATAGATCTGACCATAGAGCAATTTCAGGTTTCCCAGAATCTCCTTTCTGCTCTATGGACAGTCTTTCAAGAAAGTAGCATTTACTTTGATCAAGACAGTTACTTTGAATAGGAATCAGCAGCTGACAGAAGAACAGAGTCGGCAAATTGAAAAAGCCACTAAAAGAGAAATTGTTAAGTTAAAAATGATTGTTTAAGAGGGGGAATTTTATTCTGCTTTCTTATACTTAATATAATTCACCACCATCATCGCTAACTTAAACGTTAACGCATCCTCAAAGGTTCGGATATCCAGCCCGAATTTTTTCTGCAGCTTTTCGAAGCGGTACACCAGTGTATTTCGGTGTACGTAAAGCTGTCTGGAGGTTTCGGAAAGATTCAGGTTATTTTCAAAGAAGGTGCGGATGGTAGTGAGTGTTTCGTCATCAATAGAATCCAGAGTCTCTTCTTTGAAAAACTCATCGATAAACATCTCGCAGATCTCCACCGGCAGTTGATAAATAAGACGTCCGATTCCCAGGCGGTTATATCCGAAAACATTTTTGCCAGTATAGAAAATCTTGCCCACTTCCAGGGCAGTTCTCGCTTCCTTGTAAGCATCCGGGAGCTGCTTCAGGTCATCTGCAATATTGCTGTAGGAAACCCAGGCGGAAGTCATGGCCTCTGTATTCAGCATGTCCACCAGCATATGGGCAATCTCATCCAGATCGGAATAATCCTCAGAAGGCTGGAGCTCACGGAGAATAATAATTCCGGAATCGTCGATAGCAGTAATAAAATCTCTTGTCTTAGCTGCAAAAATATTACGGATGGTAGCTAGGGCATTTTCGTCCTTGCTCTGTTTGGTCTCCACCAGGAAAACAGCACGCCGTACAGTGGTTGTAATATGAAGCTTTTTCGCACGGTTAAAAGCGTCTACCTCAGAATAGGAGCCAAGGAGAAGATTCTGCATAAATACGTTTTTGTCGCTCTTTTCCATGTAAGCGGTAAGCAGGCTCTCAATCTGGCAGACAGCCAGTTCCCCGATGGTGGAAGCGGCCTCTGAATTTCCCCATACAATCAGGATATACTGAAGCTGGTGACTCTCTGTCACTTTATACAGCCGGCAGTTCATATTGGAAATACACAGCGCCTCATCTTCCTTAAATTCTTCCAGCTTCTCTTCAGATGGAAGGGCTCTGTCGCAGGTGCTGATATAAATAGTGTTATCTAAATTTACAAGGCAGAAATCCAGATGACTGATATTCTTCCAGTCTTCCAGACATTTCTGGAGAATCTGAAGTAATTTCATAGGTGTGCTCCTTTAGTAGAAAAGTAATAAAGTTTGCTCAAGGTGTGCGTACACACGAAGCGCGTCCGGCGTCTGTGGCTTGGACTTGCTAAGTGTCCGGGTGTGCATTCGCACTAAATTCGCACTGCACCTGTGGGCTTACGCTCATTAAGTGCTCATAGTATACCACAAAAAAGCCCCAGGGGAAAACCCCTGAGGCCTAACTAAATTCATCCTTCTAAATATTAGTTGCAGATAGTAAGCTCTGTCTCTTTATCGAAGAAGTGAGATTTCTCCATATCGAATGCGAATTTGATTGTATCGCCTGTCTTGGAGTTTGTACGAGGATCAACTCGTGCTGTAACCTGAGTTCCGTTTACATCGAAGTACAGGAATACTTCAGCACCAAGAAGCTCATAAACTTTAACTGTAGATGTCATTGGAACGCTTGGAGAAGCTTCGATGAACATCTGGGAATCATGAATATCCTCTGGACGGATACCAAGAACAACTGTCTTGCCAACATAACCGCCGTCTTTCAGCACTTTCGCTTTCGCTGCCGGGATAACGATGTCATACTCACCAACTTTAGCAATAAGGTCGCCGCCTTTTTCAGCAATCTGAGCGTCAAGGAAGTTCATCTGCGGGGATCCCATGAATCCTGCAACGAACAGGTTGCCTGGCTGCTCATAAAGGTGCTGTGGTGTATCAACCTGCTGAACAACACCATCTTTCATAACAACGATTCTGGTACCAAGGGTCATAGCCTCTGTCTGGTCATGTGTTACATAGATGATTGTTGCGCCCAGTCTCTGATGGATCTTGGAAATCTCGATACGCATCTGAACACGAAGCTTAGCATCCAGGTTGGAAAGAGGCTCATCCATAAGGAATACCTTAGGATTACGAACGATAGCACGTCCCATAGCAACACGCTGTCTCTGTCCACCGGAAAGAGCCTTCGGTTTACGATCAAGAAGTTTCTCAAGGTCAAGGATTCTGGCTGCTTCTCTAACAGCTTTGTCAATCTGATCTTTCGGAACTTTACGAAGTTTCAGACCAAATGCCATGTTATCATATACTGTCATATGAGGATACAGAGCGTAGTTCTGGAAAACCATTGCGATATCACGGTCTTTCGGCTCTACATCGTTCATAACCTTGTCACCGATCTTTAATGTACCACCGCTGATCTCCTCAAGACCTGCGATCATACGAAGTGTTGTAGATTTTCCACATCCGGATGGTCCAACGAAGATGATGAACTCTTTGTCTTCGATTTCAAGGTTGAAATCTTTAACTGCCTGGAAACCATTCGGGTAAGTTTTGTTAATGTGCTGTAATGATAAGCTTGCCATGATTTTTCCTCCAAATTTCTCAATTAATTATTATAATCAAAATTGTTTCGATGCTTTTTTCATCTGATGTTAGTATAGCGAAAACCACCCAAAAGGGCTAGGGCAGAATCGTACAAACTTTTAAACAGTTTCTTGTCAATCTGACGAAAAAGCAGTAGCCTTTGGCGCTCGCTTCTCATTTATGAACATTCCTTGTAGTAATTTTGCATGAAAAAGCTGTTGAAACCAGTCGCATTTGCACAAAAACAGGTAGTAGATGTTCAGTCCGCAGCCATGCAGAGTCTCGTAATTTCCCTGACCTTTGGCAATGATCACGTCAGCATTATATAGAAGTTCTCTGGCGTGGGTACTGATCCCGTGAAGCCAGGTACCGCCTACGTCGTTTCCGTTTCCAAGTACAGGCACAACATCAGTAAGACCGCAAAATTCAGCGTCCTCCATGGTTGCGTCATTTCCAGCGGGCAGTCCGCGTACTAATGCTGTGATCCGTATATTTGGAAATATCTTTTTCAGAATCTGGATGGCAATTTTGTCCAGAACGATCTCACCGCAGTTATCGGTAATATATACAACATTCTCTGCCTTTTTCATATCCTGGCAGAATTGACGATATTCCTGTTCGTCAAGATCATCCTTGTTTTCACTTTTAATAAGAGAAAGTGCAGTTTCCTTGCTGACTTCCGGAAGCGCCGCAAAGTCGATATAGTTGCCGGTGCGGGCATAAATAAGTGCGGCTTTTAAGGGATCTTCTGAATAACGGATAGTGGAACGAAGCTCAGCTTCCAAATCCAGCATAAGCTGGTCATATTCTTTGTTGATCCGGGTGAAATCTTCCATAGGAACGCCCCAGAAGGAACAGTAGAATTTCTTCAGTTCTGTGGAGATGCTTGGAACGCAGTCGTCATCCTTTGGATGTTCAAAACGCTGGCGGATTGCTTCCATATATTGTTTTTTTCTGTCTTCGTCGTTAAAATGACGAATTTTTGCTTCCTGTTTGCGTATCTGACAGGCCATACATTTTGAATTTAATTTCATTCGTACCTCCTGAAAATAAGTTGCTGGCTAATTTTTCAATAACATTATTGAAAGAAACTATAATTAATGAAATGAGTGTCAAAAGGTCTTTTGGCACTCATTTGATACCCGGATTGCTACGCAGCTGCGCTGCTCCCGCAATCCTTCAAATATTCGAAATCCGCTGATTTACTGCGTAAATCGCTGCTTTCTCATCCAAGTTCAAAAGCCTTATTGTGCAAGCACAAACAGCTTTTTGACCTGTTGACACTGGTATCATAATTACTTACATTATAGCAGAAATTGTCTGACAGAACCAGAGAATGTTTGAAAAATAAAGTCACTGTTCACTGGTAACGTTCCGCGAGGCGTTTTTTGTGAACAAAGTTCACAGAAAACCCGAGAATTAAGTTTGCGCAGCAAACGCTACTTCTTGTGCTTGTCACAAGAAGGTTCGTCTTTCTGTGCTTCGCAAAGCGCGTTACTGCGAACGGAGCGAACAGTAACAAAATAAACTTGTACGTTATTTGAAAGGTTGTATGTCATAAAATGTATTATAGAGAGAAAATAATATAGAAAAACGTTTAATTAGACGAAAAATATAGTGATAATCCATAAAAATCAAGTATATAATCTATAAGAAAAGCTGAAAAAAATAAATAGTATTTACAAAATCCATTTGACGTGCTACTATCAGTTTAAAGATAAGTAAAACGATTAACGAGAAACCAGTAAACTAAAAGAAAAACATGGAATTAATCCGGTTTTTTATTTTTTACAAAGAAGATTAAACGATTAATCAAAATCGGCAAAGGCAGGTGCAAATATGAAAAAACACTTGAAACAGTTGGATCTGAAGAGAATCCGGATCACAGACAGTCTGTTTGGGGAATATGTGAATAAAGTAAGCGAGAAGATCATTCCCCATCAGTGGAAAATTCTCAATGACCAGCTGGAAGATTCAGAGCCTACCTATTGTATCCATAATTTCCGTATTGCCGCAGGTGAAGAAAAGGGAGAGAGAAAAGGAGTTGTTTTCCAGGACACAGATCTTTACAAATGGCTGGAAGCGGTTGCCTACACCATAGCAGGTGGCCGTGGGGAGCATCTGGAAGAGCTGGCAGATCAGGTTATTGATCTGATAGGGAAAGCACAGGAACCAGATGGATATCTGAATACTTATTTTTCCGTAAATGCCCCTGCGAAGAAGTGGACCAATCTGGTGGAGGGCCACGAATTGTACACAGCCGGACATATGATCGAAGCTGCTGTTGCTTATTACCAGGCTACAGGTAAGGAGAAAATCCTTAATATTGCAAAGAAAAATGCAGATCTCATATGCAGGGTGTTTGGTACAGGAAAAGGCCAGAAACGAGGTTATCCGGGACATCAGGAAATTGAACTGGCCCTGGTGAAGCTTTACCGGGAGACCGGAAAGAAGATTTATCTTCAGCAGGCCAGGTATTTTATCCAGGAGAGGGGCAGGAATCCTAATTATTTGCAGGCAGAAATTGCGGGAAGAGGACATCCGGAATTTTTTCCGGAGTTCGAGAGGTACGATCTGGAATATTCTCAGGCTCACAAGCCTCCTGTAGAGCAGGATGAGGCAGTTGGACATGCAGTAAGGGAAATGTATATGTGCTCCGCAATGGCTGATCTGGCCGGAGAAGATGCCGATTCAGGGCTTATGGAAGCTTGCAGCAGAATTTGGGAGAACATGACGACACGGCGGATGTACATTACAGGAGGAATCGGAAGCAGCGGCTTCCGCGAGCGGTTTACTACAGATTACGATCTTCCAAACAGTACCAACTATTCTGAAACCTGCGCATCTATCGGTGTGATGATGTTCGGGCAGAGAATGGCAGCCATCACAGGAGATGCTTCTTATTATGACTATGTAGAGAAAGCGTTGTATAACACTGTGATTGCAGGAATCAATATTGCAGGAGACCGGTACTTTTATGTAAACCCACTTGAGGTGGTTCCGGAATTTTGCACAGAGCACACTTACATGGAGCATGTGAAACCGGTAAGGCAGAAATGGTTTGGAGTTGCCTGTTGCCCGCCAAATGTGGGAAGAACCCTTGCTTCTTTGGGACAGTACATATACGCAGAAGATGAGGAAGGGGTTTATATTAACCAGTTTATCTCCTCTACAGCAGATACAGAAATCAAAGAGAGCCGTATGAAGATAAAAATGGATTCCACGCTTTTGCAGGATGGAAAGGTTCAGCTCCAGGTGCAGTCGTCCGGACCAGGAATCCTGAACATCCGCATTCCCTGGTACAGTGAGAAATGGGAATGTGTGCAGAATGGAATTTCCATAAAAACGCAGCCTGACAAAGGCTATCAGAGGCTTTGCATTTCACCGGGAGACACACGGATCAGTATTGATTTCCATGTGGTTCCCAGATGGATGGGAGCCAATGACCAGGTGAGGGCAGATGCAGGAAAAACAGCCCTGATGAAAGGTCCGCTGGTGTATTGCCTGGAGGAAAAAGAAAACGGCAGATTCCTTTCAGAGATTTTTGTAGAAGAGAACACTTCGATAGAAGAAAACGCTCCCGCAGAAGAACTGGTAGGAAATGTTCCAACTCTTTCCTATAAAGGAATACGTGTAAGAAACAAAGGTGCAGACGGCGAAAATCAGTTGTACGGAAGTGTAGAGCTGGAAAAAGAAGAAGTTTCTCTGCGGGCCGTTCCGTATTGTATGTGGAACAACCGGGGACAGGGGGAAATGCTTGTATGGCACAAGCTGCGGATATGACAGTATTACAGATTAACTTTAAAACAGTAAATGTTTACAGCGGCCAGGCAAAGCCGTTATAATAAGATTAAGAAAAGGAGAAGTAGTATGAAGAAAAAACAGTTATTGGGGATTTTACTTGCAGGTACAATGATGGTTGGAGCAGCAGTTCCGGTTTTTGCAGCAGATGGTGACAGAGTAAAGATCACATATGCACAGTGGGGAAATGAAACTGAGACAGCAGCTACACAGGCAGTTGCTGATAAGTTCAACAGCGAACAGGACAAGATCGAAGTAGAAGTAGTGAAGATCGATCACGATACCTACGTTACCAAGCTGAATGCCATGGCTACAGCTGGTGAGCTTCCGGATACCGGTATTATGAGTGAGGCCGGCGTGCTGAAATTTGCAGAGAACGGACTTCTTGCAGACATCAGCTCTATGTATGGTGAAGGCGATGCCAAACCTCTGGATTGTCTGACATTCCGTTACGACGGCACACCAGTTGCATATTCTGCAGCAAACGAAGTTCTGAACCTTTGGTACAACAACGATCTTCTGAAAGAGGTTTGTGAGAAGCAGGGAATCGATCCTTCAGAGGTGACTCCTCCGGCAGATGCTGAGGATGCATGGGATTGGGATACTTTTGTCCAGACAGCACAGAAGCTGACTCTGGATATCAATGGAAAGAATGCTTTGGATCCTGATTTTGATCCGGACAATGTAGATATTTACGGATGTACCATTAACACACTGCCATGGCAGCTGGAAGTATGGGCAAAATCCAATGGCGGCGGATATTACAGCGAAGATGGCTCTGAATGCACCATTGACTCTCCGGAAACGGTAGAAGCACTTCAGAGAATCGCAGATCTGTCAGACGTTTACCACTGCGCACCTCCTGTAACAAGTGCTGCTAATGCTCTGGAATCCTCCCTTGGAAGCAAAAAGGTGGTTATGGCAACAGACGGTGCATGGAACGTCGGCACCTTCCTTGGACCAAGCGCTGATTTTGATTACGGTGTAGGTGTTCTGCCTTACATGAAAGAAAAAGTTACTATCTGTACTGGTGGACCAAACGTGGTATTCTCCACAACAGAGCACCCGGAAGAAGCTATGGAATGGCTGAAATGGTATTATCAGGAAGAGAATTCCTGGTCCCTGATCGAGGCTGGAACATGGATGCCGATCCTGGATTCCTGGTACACAGATCCTGAGAAAACAGATAAATGGATCAGCAACCCGAACTATCCGGATAAAGACATGTACAAGAGCGCAGTTGTGGATTATGCTATGAACAACGCACAATCTACCTCCTGGTATTATGTAAACGGAACTGAAGAGTTCAACGCCACACTTGATTCTGTATTCTCCAGCGTATGGGCTGGTGAGGAGACCATGGAAGAAGCGATTAACGAGAACCTGGAAGAGCTTCAGGATATCTTTGCTGAGAACAATGGCTGATCGGAGCTGTTCATACAGGCTCTAGAGCTGGTTATTTTATAGCAAAATAGTGAACGAAACAGTTACTGATAATAGGTAACATGAAGCAGCAGTGAAAATCTGCTGAAAAATAGGAAAAGCAACTGGACTGACCGGTTACTGTCCAAGGATATTATTTCATATTACTGACAGATACCGGTCAGCTCCCTTTTAAGAGGTGCGGGCATGAAAGCAAATAAGAAAAACAAAATAAAAGTGACATCAAGGGCCGGTAGAAAAGAAGAAAGGACCGCTTATCTCTGTCTGATACCGGCATTCCTTGGAGTAAGTCTGATCAGTTATCTGCCGACACTGGCAGTATTTGTTTTAAGCGTATTTAAGTGGAATGGTCTTTCCTCACCGGAGTTTGTAGGTCTGGAGAACTTCCAGCGTATTTTTACAAAAGATATTTATTTCGCAGATTCTATAAAAGCGACAATTTTGTACGCTCTTCTGGCTGTGGTAGGCGCTATTATCTATTCTCTTCTGGTAGCCCTGCTTTTGAATATGAAAATATGGGGACGGACATTATTCCGTTCTGTTTTCTTCATTCCATACCTTTTGCCTGCAATCGGTGTTTACAAAGGATGGCAATGGTTATATGAAGGTAACTTCGGACTTTTTAACTTTGTCCTTCGAATGGTGGGACTGAAACCTCAGAGATTCCTGGACAGTCCGAGTCAGGTAGTACCTTCCCTGGTAGTAATTGCAATCTGGACAAGCGGCAACCTGATCGTGGTTTTCCTTGCAGGACTTCAGAATGTACCGCGGGTTTACATGGAAGCAGCGGAAATTGATGGTGCAAATGCATGGCAGCGCTTCTGGAACGTTACCATTCCAAGCATTTCCCCGATTATTTTTTACAACGTGCTGACTGCCCTGATCACACACCTGCAGGTTATCAACCCGGCGCTGGCTCTTACAGATGGCGGCCCAGGAAAAAAGTCCATGTTTATGTCCTATGTTATTTATCTTTATGCATTTAAGAAAAACAAACTGGGATATGCAGCTGCTTATTCTGTGATCTTCTTTATCCTGGTTGGAATTTTTACGGCAGTACTCTTTAAGACGCAGAAAGAACAGATTTTCGGAGAGGGGGAATGAGAAATGGCTGGAAAAATGGCAAGCAGAAAGAAAAAAGAAAAAGCCTTTAATGTTCTGGCGTTTTTCATTGTACTGATTCTGGCTGCATTGGTACTTCTTCCCATCTGGTGGATTTTCCGTTCTTCCCTGATGAGCACGGCAGCATTGAATGAATATCCGCCTTCCTTTATTCCTCATGAGTGGCTCTGGTCAAACTATTCCAAAGCGCTGGAGACTTTTGAGTACTGGACTTATTTTAAGAACACATTCACCATTATCATTCCGGCAGTTACCTTTGGTACCATCACTGCGATTTTTTGCGGATATGCCTTTGCAAGACTTCGTTTCCGCGGGAAAAAGCTGATCTTCAACATCTGTGTTGGCACGATTCTTCTTCCGGGAATGGTAACCTTGATTCCTCTGTATATTTTCTGGACAAAGGGAATGGGACTGGGTGATACATATTGGCCGTTGATCTTGCCGTTCTTAACAGGTGGTGGTTTTTTCAACATTTTCCTGATCCGGCAGTTTCTGATGACGATTCCAAAGGAACTTGATGAGGCGGCTTCCATTGACGGGGCTGGAAGAATGAGAATCCTATGGACAATTCTTGTTCCTTCAATTAAACCGGCGGTAGTTGTAGTTGGAATGATGCTGTTCATCCAGATATGGAACGACCTGCTTCAGCAGATCATTTACATTAACAGCATGAGCAAATTTACCTTTGCCATTGCGCTGACCAACTTTACCGGCTCATTCGGAACTAACTGGCCGGTGGCACTGGCAGCCACGTTTATGACAATCCTTCCTGGTATTGTGATTTATATCTTCGGGCAGAAGAGCTTTGTGGAAGGAATTGTGCTGACTGGTATGAAAAATTAAATTATAACAATATTAACATTTTCAGGCAGGGCGGTGGTCCTGCCTGTACGAAATTTAAAATGAGGATGTAAAAAGCCTCTTTTTCAAACACGCTCTAAGACAATGCTTTGTGGGGTGTATGAAGAGGCTGTAATCAGGCAGTAATTTTGAGGAAAAGCATATGAGACTGACAAAAAGATTCATGGACTGGTATCAGGGAAATAATGATAAGGAGAAAGAGACGCCAAAGGGCGGTGTGAAGAGAGTTGGTTATGTACTCTGGAATTACGCCGGCAGACTGGTTGGGGCAAATGTGCTGTTCCTTTTGTGCTGTATTCCAATCGTGACGATTCCGGCAGCTCTGTCAGCACTGAACCGTTATCTTTCGGCGATTTACCGGGTAGGATATGGTTTTTCCCTGGAGGATTACTGGAAAGAATTTAAGTCTGATATTCTGAAAAATCTTCCGGCGGGAGTGCTCACCGGCGCTCTGGGATTCTATTCCTGTTATCTGCTCAGTCTTGCTGGAAATTTCGGCAAGGGAACTACCCATGATGTGCTGATTGGGTGTGGGATTGGTGTAATGATCTTTGCCATACTTATTGGTGGATATTATTTTGTAATGTCCGCTATGTTAGACCTTGGCGTGGGGGTATTGCTGAAAAATACATTTCTCATTATGGTATTGGAATGGAAGCTGAGTATGGTGATCGTAATCACTGTGGTAATTGCCGGCGGAATTTTGCTGGCACTGGCACCATATTCTCTGTTTCTGCTGCTTACGATCGGCGTTTCTTTTCCGCAGATGGTGATATATGCCTGTGTGGACAGGGCCGTGGAGCGAAGGGTGCTGCAGCCCTTTGAAAAATTACAAAGTAGAAGAGCAGGGGAGTAGAGATGGCGATTGTGGCTGTGAATAAAATATGATAAGATTGTGATAGAAAGAATTAATAAAAAAACCGGAGGGAGAAGTTCCATGCCGACCATAAAAGAAATTGCAAAAGCCTGTAACGTATCAGTTGCGACTGTTTCCAATATTATAAATCATAAAGGCAGCGTTGGTGATGCCACCAGGGAGCGTGTAGAGAAGGTGATTCGCGAGATGAATTATACGCCTAATTATGTTGCCAAAAATCTGAAAACCAAAAACACCAGAAGTATCGGTGTTATTGCAGAAGATATGACAGTTTTTGCTCTTCCTGATATTATCGACGGCATTACGGAATACTGTGAGGAAGCTGATTACCAGATTCTTCTTGTAAATCTCCGTCTTTATAAGAAATTCCAGGATAATTATTACCGTGATAACCGTCACAAAGAAATTGTACGTCAGGAGTTCCAGAAGCTTCTGGCAAAGCAGGTCGAAGGAATTATTTATGTGGCTGCCCATGAGCGCCTGATCGATATTATCCCAGAGGATCTGCCCATTCCAACGGTAGTTGCTTATGGCTTTACTGGCAGTGGGAAAATCCCATCTGTAGTGGTGAAGGATATCAAAGGTGCCCATGATCTGGTCAGTTATATTGTTTCCAGAGGACACAGGAAAATTGGTGTTATCGCAGGTAAGAAGGAGAGTATTCATACCCAGTCCCGTCTGGAGGGCTACCAGAAGGCTTTGTTCGAAGGAGGGATTCTCTATGATCCGGATATGGTTACTTATGGGGACTGGGATCGGCAGAGTGGCTATGAGAACACGGATATTCTTTTGGAAAAGGGTGCAACAGCTATTTTCTGTATGAATGATTTCATGGCTGGTGGAACCTATGACCGTTTGGAAGAGCTTGGGCTTCATGCTGGGAAAGATGTGGCTGTGGCTGGCTATGATAACCGTGAAATGGCATGCTATGAAAAGCCGCCGCTTACTACCATGGCTCTTCCTCTTCATGATATTGGCTATAAAGCCTGTCAGATCATTATTGGGATTCTGACAAAAGAAGAAGTGGAGTTGGATAATGGAAATTGCTTTGTGGAGTGTATTCCTTGTATTCGGGAGTCGGTGAATGCGGTGGAGGCATAGAGAACGGTATTTGCTATTTAATGTGTTGAAAAGTTCTTCAGGAGGGACGCATTGTCCAAATGCGTCCGGAATAACGACCAGCACATTAAATAGCAACTTTTTTAAGAAATCGCAGCTTCAGCGAATGCAGTTGTAACCAGGTTTTCACAATCTGCCCTGTCAGATAATTCTCCTGCACTCTCCAGAATATCCTGCAAAAGTTCAAAACTATCTTTTTCGAATATCAGATTCTCTTTCCAGGTATCCTGCTCATAATAACGCTTGACAATTGTGGTAAGGGTATCTATATCTGTTTCCGGGAATTGAGGGGAAATCACCTGCGCAATTTCCTCAGGGGAATGGCTTTGTACATAGTCCATGCCTTTTTGAAGGGCGTTTGTGAAGCTCTGGATAATCTGTGGGTTTTCGTTAAGAAAGCTGGTCTTTGCACTGTAAGAGGTATAGGGGACATAGCCGGAATCCACGCCCAGAGAAGCCACTACATAGCCTTTTCCTTCTTTTTCCAGGGCGGTTGCAGAAGGCTCAAATTCAACAGTAAAATCTGCTGACATGTCGCCGGTAAATGCAGCTGCAGTGGAACCAAAATCAATACTCTGGTCGATTTCCAGATCCGACGCCGGATCAATATTATGATTCTTTAAAATGTACTCAAATACCATTTCCGGCATGCCACCCTTACGACCACCAAGAACTCTCTTATCTCTCAGCTCATCCCATGTGAAATCCGGCATTTCTTCTCTTGCCACAAGGAAGTTTCCAGCCCTCTGGGTGAGTTGTGCGAAATTCACAACCGGATCAGTGGCACCTTCCTGATAGGCATAGATAGATGCCTCGGCCCCCATAAATCCAATATCAGCTTCTCCGGAAATGACAGCAGTCATAGTCTTATCCGCACCAAATCCTGTGACAAGTGTCAGATCTAGCCCTTCCTCTGCGAAATACCCTTCTTCAATCGCCACATATTGCGGTGCATAGAAAATTGAATGCGCCACTTCGTTTAAGGTAACCTTTGTAAGCTCCTCTTTTGATTCTCCATTCTTTGCAGCAAAGACTGTGGCTGGCAGTGCAGTTACTGCAAAAATCACAGCTGCTGCCAGTGAGATCCATTTTTTATTCTTCATACAGAGACTCCTTTTTGACTTCTGCTGTTAGGATATGCAAAATATGGGAAAGATGTTCGTAATAAGTATATTGCAAAGCTTAAAAAGAGGGTCGAGAAAAGTTATTTACCTGCCTTTTCTGATAAAATTTGTAATTGGATTTTTAACTTTCCTAACAGTTAAAAAATATGAAATGTATTTAACAACAATTCAATTGTGCTCATCTGTCAATTCTGCTATGCTTTAATCACAAAAGCTTTTGGAATTTTAACCGAATAAGTTGCGAAGCAGCATTCGGTTATGAGCAAGTAGCGAAGCGGACCTGGAATATCCGCTTGACTCAGGAGAAAAATATGATGAATATTGGAAATGTGATTAAAAAATATAGAAAAGAATTAGGTTACACGCAGGAAGAAATGGCAAAACGTCTGGGAGTAACCACTCCGGCGGTGAATAAGTGGGAAAATGGAGTTTCCCATAGTTAAAGATACCGCATCAGACATAACAACGCCACGCTTATATAATATTAAAAGCACGCCCAAATTACTGATTAGTAAAATTGGGGCGTGCTTTCATATTTAACGAGGTGTAACCTTTACCAATGTTGACAAATGATCCTTGTTTTCCTGACGGGTTCTTTTTTTATAGCCCAATTTATCGCATATATATTCGATTTTTTGAGCAAAAATGTCTACGCTCAATTTTGACATATAAAGATTACCGTCATCATCTCTAGAACTTGAATGCCATTGCTGTTCATCGTCTAAAGGATGTTCGGGGCGAAAATCGTAAATGTTAAATATTTTATGCTCAACTTGAGTTATCCATGCTGCGCCAACTTCCATCAATGCACCCCATGAACTTTTCGTATTATGACTTGTAACGAAAATAACATAAATCTTTTGCGTAGAATAACTATCAACAAAGAAATCTCGCAAATAGTCGTATATCCCACTTTTTCCTACGTCGCCTTCTGGGATGCGTGATACTTCATCATCACAGTTTGTATAAATTATATCTTCGGGCGGTACGTTGTTAAATACCAACATATTGTAAATAATATCCGCCAAATCCTTGTCTCGATATGTCTGACTAATTAGCAATTTCTTCTTTTGAGAATCAATAATGCTTTTAATCCCCATATCCGGACTGTTGGTGTTTATTTCATCAGAAAGTATTGCCTCTACTTCATCAGCTTGCTCTGTACTAATACCTAAACGAGAAGAAATTTTTTGAGCTGCTTTCTTAGCGGTGTTTTTTCTGAAAGTATCTACCGACTTTTTAAATGAAGCTTCGTTTTGACGTTGCTGTTCTAGCTTTTTTTCTTCTTTTTTCTTTTTGCCCAAAGACACAAACAAATCTCGCATTTTCAAGATATCAGGCAATAAAGTTTTTCTAACATAATCTAGTACCGCCTGATAGCGAGGATCATCCGTTTTATATCCTTGACGATTGCTTAGAGCCATATCGGGTAACTCCGTCAGTTCAAAAATATCAACATGAAGTTGACCTACGACATAGACTTCATTCAATTTATTTTGTCCAACAACAGGAAGTATATTAAATTCGCCCATTTTTTGGTTGGCATACAGAGAAATAAAATTATCAGGAAAATCCGTTAACTCTACTTTTCTGCCGCGAGTTGATGTATAAGTTCCTATCCATCCTTTGATTTCTACGTTATATGTATGTTCAACACCAGATTTGTCATCCATACTAATGGGCATTGTTGCTAAAGGTTTATTTTTGCGGAGTTCTGCTATTTCATTTCCATATGGCGTCTGGAAAAAATCATTAAGATATGTAAATTCATCCCCTAAAGTAATTAGAGTAGAGAGTTCTGAAATCATTTCCTTATCAAAGTTCTCAATGGTTTCCGCTTCCGTTCCCCGAATTAGGTGAATTTTAAACTTCTCATTTACTAACGGGAATATCTTAAGTAAATTGCGTTTAATTGCCTTTAATGTACTATGAAGTTTGTACTGCGGATTCTGCATAACGACAGAAGTACCGTTGCCAGATACTCTTTCGAAAGAAATTTGCTCGTCAGTGAGCGGCACAAGTAAATTATTGTCGTTTATATGGCGAGATAATACAAACCCTGATTTTTCTCCATTTGAAATCGTCTTTATAAGAACGTTCTCAGAAACCGATAGGGCAGCTAGTTTTCCTACGCCTTTACGCCCCATTTTCTTCCGTTTCATAGGGGTTAGAGATTCGGCATCGGTATTTCTAGAAACCGCGGCAACATTAAGGTATTTCTGGATATCGCCGTCAGCATATGACATTCCTTTGCCGTCATCTTCAACGGTAATATCATCCTTGTTAGCAATGATATATACATTGTGGGCATCTGCATCGTAAGCATTAGCAATTAATTCAGCTAGCACATAATAAATGTTTGTATACAGGCTTGGACCTAATAATTCCAAAATACGGGGATCAATATTAAGTTTGTATTCTTTCTCTTTCATTTGCAATCGTCGCTTTCTTTTGTCTCTTTTTAGGTAAACTTCTAATTATACTTTCTCCAATCACTTCGCCCAAACGAGGCGGAACAGCATTTCCTATATGGCGTGCTATTTTCCTTATCGGAACTTCAACATTGCTAGGCGAAAATTGATAATCAGGAGGAAAAGACTGTAAAATAGCGCCTTCCCGTAAAGTAATCGCCCTGTCCTGTTCTGGATGTCCAAAACGTCCGGTTCCATAACCGATAAATTGTGTGGTGATAGTAGGAGACAAATCATCCCACTTCATTCTACCATATACTGATGCATAAGTTTTTCCGCCTTCTTTTTTATGGCAGTTTAATACTAAACGTTCAGGCCAATCACGCCATGTACCGCCGGGAACGGAATGTTGTATTCGTTCCAAATTGATAGGAGAGAGTGCTGGCGAAATATGAAGCCTATCGTTTTCATTTGCCTCTCCAGCGGAAATTCTCGGTAAGCTACCAATAGCGTCTCTAACTGTCAGATGTTTTTGATGTGTTGCATCAATAAGTTTTATTTCTTTGCGACGCGACGCAAGCAAAATCAACCTTTTTCTCCGTTGCGGTACGCCATAATTTGCGACATTTACAACTTGATAATTTACAATATAATTCAAGCCTTCTAACGTGGAAACAAAATCTTTAAAAACTTTTTCTTTTTCTAATTCTGGCACATTCTCCATTGATACTATGTGGGGACGAGTTTCTTCCACCAACCGCCCAAATTGGTATAGTAATTTCCAGTCTTTATGTTTAGAACGGTTTTGCTTATCTTTTTGATGGCTTGAAAAAGGTTGACATGGCGCACATCCGACGAGTATTTTAACGTCAGCGCCTCGCAAAAGGGCGCGTATTTCTTTTCCTGTGACATCTTCAACGCTTTTATGAATAAATGTGCAGTTGTTGTTGTGAGTATAAGCGTATTCGCAAGAATCATCAATATCAATTCCTGCTACAACTGGAATTCCCGCTTTTTGCAAACCATAGGTAAGCCCGCCTACGCCGCAAAATAAATCAACAGCTTTAATTGTCATCGTTGTGTCCTTTCAGAAGAACGACTCAATATTGACTGAATTTTTTCGACTAATATAGTTTCGTTTCTCTTTTTTAATTCGCATTCCCAAATACGCAGAACTTTCCATCCGCGTGCCTCAAACATGGCAGTCACATCTTTATCGTGCTTCATATTACGTTCGCATTTCTTTTGCCAGTATTCCTTATTTTCTGCCGGGCGTGTATTTCGGCAATCATGACCATGCCAAAAGCAACCGTCTACGAATACTGCAACTTTTTCTTTTAGAAACACAAAATCGGGATGTCCTTTGACCGGATAATTGCGCTTCCATCCAGTAATACCATTCTGTTTAAATATGTCTATCAATCGCAGTTCTGTTGATTTGTTCTTTTTTGATTTAACTTTTCGCATGATTTCAGAGCGTTTTTCATTATTAAAAATATCCGCCATGATAAATCATCTCGCCTCAAACTCAATGCGAAGGCTCGGATCAGTTTCAGCCTCAAGAACAATTTCGTTATAACGACCAATAATATCTGAAAGCGTAGAATTTCTCTTGCTTTCATCAAAAAGGCTATGTTCATATACATTGGACGAAAGGAATTGCTGAATATCCCAAACCTCAACGCGCCCGGCAAGGCCCGCATCTTCCGCAAGATTTAATGCTGTATGTACACGCTCAAAAATTGTAATGATGACAGGATGGCATCCGCCGCGCAAGTTCGCCTTGCATTTTTCAATCAGCAAAGCGCCGGGCATTGTTGTACAATGGATAATCGTGTTGTTTATAACAAAATCGCCGCTTCGTTCAGTTGGCGCGTCCGCAACAGAAGCGCCATGAATCTCAAATGCATTTTCAGGCATAATAAGACATAATTTCGCGGCTACTAAGTGCTGCAAAACCGTTCCCAAATACTGCGTTCCCGGATTTTGTTTCTGACGTTTCTTAGCCTGTTCAAATAGTTCGTCTAAGTTTGCTCCAATAGTTTTGGAAGTATCGGCGGTCAAAACAAACGGCTGATTTCTGAAATATTCTCTAACTTGTTCCGCCCAAAATTCTTCCACGATTGAAAAATCAACAGTTTCTTCTTCGTTCCATGCGTTGAGAAAATCAACGTACTTTATCATTAACCCCATACTTCCGCGACTGGTGCGCCCGCCTTCTGCGGATAATTGTTGTGTAATGCCATGCTCTTTTAATATTTTTTTGAGATTACCGCCGCCAAGTCCAGCAACCTGTCCTTTACTGCTTGTTTGAAAATCGTCTGGATTTAAGGGAAAATCCTTGTTCTGAACAAGTCGAGTAAATTGAACTACTAGCGACAGCGGCCCTTTCGTATAGATATTATTTTCCTCTTGAAATGCTTTTAATCTTTCTTCTGTACTAATCATCGTATACGGCCTCCGCAAGTTTTGTTAGGAAATTTTCTCCTATGAATTGAGCTACCGGCATTGCGACAGCATCTCCCATCGCTTTATAACCATCGTTGTAGCTACCGGGGAGAATAAAACTATCCGGCGCTCCCATCAATCGAGCGGCTTCACGAACAGTCAATAGGCGAGCATGAATCTCATCATTTTTTTTCACAACTAAATACTGTTTGCTACTTCCGCCTTCTGGCGTTCGTAAACAACCGGCAATACCATCGAAGCGCAATTCTAGCTGCTGCTCTCCATGACGTGTTCGGCGATAGCCCGTAGCATAAACCGTGTCATGCTCATTTAGCTTGATCTGGTGCCGTTCTGGAACAAGCGGCAGGACAGTATCTTTATCAAATTTTGTTTCTTCTTCAATAATATCTTTTAATGTGCTGTGGCGGCGCGGAGGTTTCTCCGCTTGCCACCAAATCCATCCGGGTAAAGACCGACCCAAATCAGAGGCAGCTTTATTATGCAGCCAGCAAGGGGCATCTCCGGTCAGATACGCCGGGATTGCATATCCATGTTGCACAGCAATAACAAAAACCCTCGGTCTTGACTGCGGAACAAAATGGGAAGCGTTTAAAACGATAGCTCCACAGTCGTAACCACGCTCCACAAGTGCCATATGGAGAACCCGATAATTATCGCCGCCATTTGTGGAAAGCAAGCCGGTTACATTCTCTAAAGTCAATATTCGTGGCTTTTCTTCCATCTCATCCAACACACGTAGCCATTCCCACACCAATCCGCTTCTGGATGCGTGAATACCGCCTAAAGAACCAGCCAAAGACAAATCCTGGCATGGAAAACTGGCCCAAGATAAATGAGCAAAAGGCAAATCCCTACCATTCACATCTTTTATGTCGCCAAGTTCAAAATGTTCGCAACCAAAATTAGCTTCATATACAGCCGCTTTCTGTTCGCTAATATCGTTAGCCCAAATTGGTGCAAACATACCTTTTAAGCCGTAGGCGACTAAACCGCTTCCGGCAAAGAATTCATGCATTGTCCAAGGCGCGGAGGACAAGTCGATATTTTGTTTTTTATACAGAGTGCGTTGCAGCAAACTTTTTTCCTCCCGTCTTATTTGAAGTTCGTTTGGTATTGGTCGGTTTTTGAGCATTCTCAGGAATAATCCAAATGCGGCTCATACGCATAGCGCCAACAATTCTGTTCTCTTTACAAAGAATTTGAACTTGACGCGGCGTTACGCCCCATTTTTCAGCAGCTTCCTGAACTGTTATATACCCATTCACTTGCGGCACCTCGAACCTGTATTTTGGATTTTGAAAACTGATATAATTATATTCGTTTGAGCGAAATAAAGCAAGGGATTTCAAGAGGATTTCTCGGCCAATTCTACAATAATACTACTCTGCTGATACAACCAGTCCGTAAATTCTTTCGGGCTGGCTGTTCTTTCTTTTACAGCCCGTTTTCTCTGCAACGCTTCTTTCTTGAACGCTTCAAAAGCGGTCAGCATTTCTTCCAGCCGGTCAGCCGGGAAGCCCGCTGTCCTTTTTGCCTTGTTGATCTTGTTGCGCCAGTTCTGGCACTCGTTTTTGTAGAGCAAATCGTAGTTGTTTTCTCTTGCCCTCTCGTCAAACTCCCTCTTGTTTTGAAGTGCCTGCTTCTTTCTGCATTTGTCGTTGCACAGTTCGTACCGCTGGCTTTTTGCGAGGAAGATATGTCCACAGACTTTGCATTTTCGGAAGCACAACCCCCAATCATTCAGCCGGTTCAGATAGTAGGTTATCAGCGGATAGAACGTGGTATAGGCCGCGACACATTCTGTCGTACGCCGGTTGTCCGGATACCAAAGGTCAAGCCGTGTTTCCGCTGCCGGTACGGAGCCGAATATCCGGCTGGAAATATGGAACGGCTGCGGCCTACCGGTATCGCTGTCAAATTGAAGCGGGCTTCTCTGCTGAAAGGTCATGGTAAAGTGACTAATTTTATCCATGAAGCGGTCACAGGCTTCCGCACGTTTCGCCGGTTCCCTTGCCAGCAGATAGCCATTCCAGATACGGAACGCAGCATACATCCGCAGCGGATCGCCGGTATCAAACTTTGTTTTCAGAAATTCCCCTGCGGCCTGCTCTAAGGCTGGCTGCTTCCAGCGGTTTGAGTGCAGGGCATCCCTCAGCGGAGCCAGGCCAAAGCGGTTCCATTCCCCGTCAGGGTCATGTTCAAACTCTGCAAGGAACGTTCCAAGCGGGCGTGTTGTATCGCACAGCACATCCGCATCCATATCCCCCTGTAATCGAAAGCGCACCTGTAATTCTTCCCCAATTAAAATCCGCTCTTTCATTTTCTTCCTGTCCAGCGTCAGGACGAACAAAATCCGGTCATAACACGGCTCATGCCGCACAAATTCCATTTCCATTCTATTTTCCTACCTTTGCTTATGGTAATTTTATAATTCTGTTATATCAGTTACACTCATAGTATCGTAAAAGTATTGTTTCGTCAAGGAGAAGTCGCTATGATAATTGCACATGGTAATTTCGTTCCATGTAGTACCTTGGCAAGTAAATGACCGTCCAAAAGGGATATGACCGGCAGGAGAAGTGACGCATCCGGCGCACCAATGCAAGGAAACGCCGCAGGAATGGGGCAGGATAACGGCTTTTGGGTAGAACGGCAACAGGAAGCAAGAGAATTGATTTTAATATGGGAGGAACTAAATGAGCGATAACAAGAGATTAAAAAATTATGATGATCTTCCGCTGGTGCTGGACGTGGCGGACATCCGGCGCATTATGGGAATTTCCAGAGTGAGCGCCTATGAGCTGGTTCACACCCCCGGTTTTCCGGCGTTCAGAAGCGGCAGGCTGATTAAGGTCAGTAAAAAGGCGTTCTTTGACTGGATGGAAAAGGGTACGGAAACCGTACCGAAAGGCAACAAATGAGCGCATGGTATCTTTCCCTATCTGGAATACTGCCGCCATTTTCAAAGGCGCATACAGAGGGGAAAAACCTTGAAAATGACACCGAAACGCTACACCAAAACCGTCTATCTGCGTATGTCGGATAGAAACGGGGAAAGGAGCCAATTACGCCGAGAATGAGCAAGAAGCGCCGGTTGGAGTGGTCTTTCTTCTTAAATGACCGCAGCCGTGTCACTTATAACGAGCTATGCCGCAGATGCCGCCGTGACTGCAAGCAGAGCTTCCGGGCAGTCGTGATCGAATGTCCGAAGTATCTTTCCAAGCGTTCCCGCAAAGGAGCGGAAAAAAAGAGGGAAAACGGAGCAGAGCCGGAAACGGCAGAAATCCCTTTGGAACAAAGGGCGCACTTCTATACATAGTCTGACGACCATGTATCGTGCGTCCTGCGGAGCCGCCCCCTGACCGCTGACAGCATCAGCAATCCGGGGGCCTGCGTCACTTCGTTCCGTACAAGGGGCTGCACCCCTTGCGCCGCTAAAGCGGCTATCCCTGCGCACCCGATGAAAAGATACACCCGCTTTGCGTCTGCATCTTTTCATCGGGTTTGATAGACGAATACCGACACCCTGACCGTTATCCATACGGTCATTTTTATTTCAGAGCAAAGGAGTGAGAACATGAGCAAATCTTTGGAAGAATTGCAGAGAGAGTACGAGAAAAACACCGTCAAACTGGAACAGGAAAAACGAAAGTTGCGCCGACTGGAAAACCGAAAATCCTATCTGGACAGCGGTTCCCGCAAACAGCGCAGCCATCGGCTGATTACCCGTGGGGCGGCGATTGAGAGCGTCATGCCGGAAGTGAAGATACTGACCGAGCAGGAATTTTATTCCCTGATGGAGCGCATTGCCGAATGGCAGCCGGTTCAGAACATGGTACGGCTTGCGGTTGAAAATCACAGCCAGCCGCAGGATGGTAACTGACGATGGCGCTTTATCATTTAACGGTCAGCCAGATCAGACGCAGCGCCGGACAGAGCGCCATTGCCGCCGCAGCTTACCGGGCCGGGGAGTGTCTTTACAGTGATTACTACGGCGAGTACAGTGACTACACCCGCAAGGGCGGCGTGATCTGTTCCGAAATTTTGTTGCCGCCCCATGCCCCGCTGGAATACCAGGACCGGGCGACCTTGTGGAATACGGTGGAACAAGTAGAGAAACACAAGAAAGCGCAGCTTGCTTACAGCTTTGATATTGCTTTGCAGAATGAACTTTCGATGGAAGAAAACATTGCGCTGGCGAGGGAGTTTGTGCAGCGCTGTCTGGTGGACAAAGGAATGGTTGCCGATTTTGCCGTCCATGCCCCGGACAAGGAGGACGGAGGCATCCCCAACCCGCACTTCCATGTGATGACGACCATGCGCCCCATCAATCCAGACGGCACATGGGGACAGAAGCAGCGCCGGGAATATGTGCTGGATGATGAGGGAAACCGGGTGCTGGATAGGAACGGCAAGCCCGTGTTCAACGCCGTACCCACTACCGACTGGGGCAGCCCGGAAACGCTGGAAGAATGGCGGGAAGCATGGTGCCGGATGGTCAATGAAAAGTTTGCGAAAAAGGGGCTGGATGTTCGTATTGACCACCGCTCCTATGTGCGGCAGGGGATTGACTTGATCCCCACCGTCCATGAGGGGCCGACTGTCCGGCAGATGGAAGCAAAGGGCATCCGTACCGACAAGGGCGAACTGAACCGCTGGATTAAGGCGACTAACCGGCTGATGCTGGACATAAAAAAGAAAATTAAATCCCTGTTCGGCTGGATTTCAGAAGTCAAAGAGGAACTTTCCAAGCCTAAGACACCGAGCCTTGCCGACCTGCTGATCTCCTATTATCAGGACAGAAACGCCGGGGCATGGAGCCAGAAAGCTAAGGGCAAGAACCTGAAAGAATTTGCGGAAGCGGTCAACTACCTGATGGAAAACAAGCTGCTGACGCTGGAAGCGTTGGAATCCCGCCTGTCTGCTGTCAGCACAGAGTTTGACACATTGAGCGACACCATGAAAGCGAAGTCAGCCCGGATGAAAGAATTGCAGGAGTTGATACGGCAGGCCGAGAACTACAAGCGGCTGAAGCCGGTGTATGACGAGCTGAACGGTATCAAGTGGAAAAAACAGCGGGAGAAATTTGAAACCGCCCATGACGCTGATCTGCGGCTGTTTTATACGGCCCGCCGGATTTTGAAAGAGAAGCTGGACAGGAAGCCCATCACCCTGGCCGCATGGAAACAGGAATATGACCGGCTGCAAGCGGAGTATGCCAAGCTGTCCCCGCAGTATAAGCCGCTTCGGGAGGATTTAATGAAAATGCGCCGAGTACAGTACTGCGTTGACCGGGTATTGCAGCGGCGGCAGCCAGAACAGGAAGCGCCGAAAAAGAAACAGGATATAGAACTATGACATTTACGGGAGGAAGCATTTGAATGTGTTTGAAGCGGTGAAGCAGTCCGTCACTACCCGGCAGGCTGCTTCTTACTATGGAATACGGGTAGGGAGAAATGGCATGGCCTGCTGTCCATTTCACAATGACAGAACGCCCAGCATGAAAGTGGACAGCCGCTACTATTGCTTCGGCTGCGGCGCTTCCGGGGATGTGATCGACTTTGCCGCTTCCCTGCATGGTTTGGGAAAACGGGATGCGGCGGTCAGACTGGCAGAGGATTTTTCAATCCCCTATGACGGAGCCATCCGCACACCGGCAGCAAAGAGAACGCCGCCCAAGCCTACGCCGGAGCAGAGGTTACGGCAGGCGGAACAGCATTGCTTCAAAGTGCTATGTGACTATCTGCATCTATTGGAACGCTGGAAAATCGAATATGCTCCACAGCCACAGGATGCCGCCTGGCATCCTCTTTTCGTGGAAGCATTGCAAAAAAACAGCTATGTAGAATATCTGCTGGATATTTTGTTGTTTGGAGAAATGGAAGAAAAAGCGGCGCTGATTGCCGAACAGGGAAAGGAGGTGGTGCGGCTTGAGCAGCGAATTTCAGAACTTACCGCCAGCAGCGCAGGAAGCAGTTATGCGGACGATGGACGCAATGGAACCGGCGCAGACGCAGGAAGAAATCCGGGAAATGCTGGAGGGGACGCAGAAAGGCGGCGTGAAGAACAGCATCAAGAACTGTCTGACAGTGTTCCAGCGTGACCCGCTGCTGCGTGGAGCAGTCAGCTACAACATTCTTTCCGAAAGGGTGGATATTGTGAAGCCGCTGGGATGGGAACGGACCAGCGCCACTCTGACCGATATGGATATGAAATATTTGCTTTTGTATCTGGAAGAACACTACGGACTGACCAGCGAAAAGAAAGTAGAAAATGCAATCCAGATCGTAGCCAATGAAAACCGCTACCATCCTGTCAGGGATTATCTGAACAGTCTGCAATGGGACGGAACCGAGCGCATCCGCTATGCTCTGCATCACTTTCTGGGAGCAGACACGGACGAGTACACCTTTGAAGCCCTGAAACTGTTTATGATGGGAGCCATCCGGCGGATATTTCAGCCGGGGAGCAAGTTTGAAGTCATGCTCTGTCTGGTAGGCGGTCAGGGAGCCGGAAAATCCACCTTTTTCCGACTGCTTGCAGTTAAGGACGAGTGGTTTTCAGACGATTTGAAAAAGCTGGACGATGAAAACGTGTATCGGAAGCTGCAAGGGCATTGGATTATGGAGATGTCGGAGATGATCGCCACCGCCAACGCCAGAAGTATTGAGGAAATCAAGTCGTTTCTAAGCCGCCAGAAAGAAACCTATAAAGTGCCGTATGAAACCCATCCGGCAGACCGGCTCCGTCAATGCGTGTTTGGAGGAACCACCAACCGGCAGGACTTTCTTCCCCGTGACCGCACCGGCAACCGGCGCTTTATTCCCGTGACCGTGTACCCGGAACGGGCGGAGGTTCACATACTGGACGATGAAGCGGCGGCGAGGACATATATCAGCCAAATGTGGGCGGAAGCCATGACAATCTACCGCAGCGGGAAGTATAAGCTGTCATTCAGCGCGGAAATGAACGCTTACCTGAAAGCCCACCAGCAGGGTTTTATGCAGGAGGACACGCAGGCCGGTATGATTTACGCCTATTTGGAGGACTACACCGGCGACAGGGTATGTTCCAAGCAGCTTTATGAGGAAGCGCTGGGAAACTGCAATCCCCCGGCAGAGTGGGAAACACGGGCAATCTGCGAGATTATGAATACCGGCATTGCAAACGGCAGCATACAGGGCTGGACAGCCTACAAAAGCCCTAAGAGATATAAGAAGTACGGTTCACAAAAAGGCTGGGAGCGTGTCAACCAGCCCCCAGCAGACAAGGATGGTTTTCGGGAAATCACAGAGGAAGAAGCCCGGCAGATGGAGCTTCCATTCTGAAAAAGCCCCCGGTTGACAGTTTGGTTGACGTTTCAGTTGACAGGAAAAAGTCTGATATTTCAGGCACTTCTCCTCTTTGTCAACCATGTCAACCAAGAAATCAAAGAAAAAGTAAAATAGAATAATAGAGCGCCTGAGGATTGTTTTCAAAGTCTTTTGTGCCGGTTGACACGGTTTGGTTGACATTGGAGCAGTCTACGCCACACATAGCCTGACATTGCCTTGTCGGGCATATTTCATTTATGGAGGTAAATGCCTATGGTAAAAGCCAAGAGCGAAAATAACACCAACAACAGCGGCACTATGCTTACCGCTGCGGACGGCACCCAGTATTTTGTCATGGGGAAAATTCGTATCAAGGTATCGGAGCATTTTGCAGAGAACGGGAAGCCGCTGAACAGCCTGCTGGAAGATGTAATCCAGCACGCCGCCGCTGCTTCCTGAAAAAAGATAGATTTGTGACTGTCAATCATCCCACGCTTATGATATACTTGTACCAGCGAGTATTGTATAAGCGTGGGTTGTTTCTTTTTAAGGAGGATTTTTGATGAAACAACCATACAATACAACGGTTTATAACACCGCACTTTATTTGAGATTGAGCCGTGACGATGAGCTGCAAGGCGAAAGCGGCAGCATCCAGACACAGCGCATGATGCTTCGGCAGTACGCCGCCGAGCATGGATTGACCGTAGTAGACGAGTATATTGACGATGGATGGAGCGGCACGAACTTCGACAGGCCGAGCTTCCAGAGGATGATCGACGACATCGAGGACGGGAAAATCAACTGCGTTGTGACAAAGGACTTATCCCGCTTAGGCAGAAACTACATTCTGACCGGCCAATACACAGAAATCTACTTCCCAAGCAAAGGCGTCCGCTACATTGCGATCAACGACAATGTGGACACCCTCAACGGAGAAAGCGAGCTTGCCCCATTCCTGAATATCCTGAACGAGATGCACGCCCGCCAGACCAGCAAAAAGGTCAAGGCCGCCATGCGGACACGGTTTGCAAACGGCGCACACTACGGAGCCTACGCCCCGCTGGGTTATATCAAAGACCCGGATAAGACCGGGCATCTTCTGGTTGACACGGAAACAAGGTGGATTATCGAAAAGATCTTTGACCTTGCCGTTCATGGCAGAGGGGCGGCCAGCATCACACGGATTTTGGTGGAAGCAAAAGTACCCACCCCCGGATGGCTGAACTTCCAGAGGTACGGCACTTTCGCCAATATCTATGCCGGAGCGCCGGAGGAAAAAGCCTATGCGTGGACGATAGCGCAGGTCAAAAGCATCTTGAAAGAGGAAACCTACATCGGTCACAGCGTACACAATAAGCAGAGCAACATTTCATTCAAGAACAAGAAAAAGGTACGCAAGCCGAAAGAGGAATGGTATCGTGTGGAGAATACCCACGAAGCGATTATCTCCGAAGATGTGTTCCGACAGGTGCAGGAGCAGATTGCCAGCAGACGCAGACGGCAAAAGGACGGCACAACGCAGATTTTTTCAGGGCTGGTAAAGTGTGCGGACTGCGGCTGGTCGCTGGCATACGGCGAGAATAAGCAGAACAAAACCCCGTATGGCTACTATCATTGCAGCAAGAACGGACAGGGATTGCGCCAATGCTCCATGCACTACATCCGCTATGATGTGCTTTACGCCTATGTCCTCTCCCGCCTGCAATACTGGTCACAGCAGGCCCAGCAGGACGAGGACAAACTTCTGAAAAGGCTGCTCAACGCCAGCGATAAGGAACGCAGCTCTGCGAGGGAGAAACAGGCATCCGAACTGAAAAAAGCCGAGAAGCGAAAAGCAGAGGTTGACGGGCTGTTTGCCAAGATGTACGAGGACTGGGCTGCCGGACGCATTACAGAGTACAACTTCAATATGTTGTCCGAGAAGTATCAGGGCGAACAAAAGGAGCTGGACGAGAAAATCCAGCAGCTTCACGAAGCGATGGAAGCCGTTGCGCAGACCGCCGTTGACGCTGAAAAGTGGGTAGGGCTGATGAGGCAGTATGTCAACCCTACGGAGCTGACCGCCGAACTGCTGAATACGCTGATTGAAAAAATCTTTGTGCATGAAGCGGTTAAGGGCGAGGACGGCAGCCGGGAGCAGGAAGTAGAGATTTTCTATCGCTTTATAGGCAAAATCGACTGACACATCTTTTTTTACCCAACAATATCTTTAACTAAGGGAAAATGGGAACTCCAATCCTGATATTGAATTGTTAGCTCCTATTGCAAGATTACTGCATATTTCCCTTGATACCCTGTTGTCTTTTCGCGAAAATCTGACTGACCTTGAAATCGAAGAGATGATCCACAAAATGGACAAAATGTTTTCTGAGGAAGGCTTTGAGAAGACTTATCAGTGGGCTGTAAATACCATAAAAGAATATTCAAACTGCAATTTGCTGATCTGGCAAATTGCGGTAATGCTTGATTCGCGCCGGATCATTGGCATGTGCGAGAATCCGGATAGGTACGATGAGCAGATCAATTCCTGGTACGAAATGGCGCTGAGTGATAAAGATGAAAAAATTCAGCACTATGCAGCTGATTCCCTGTTTGGCTTTTATTTGCGAAAAAAGAATTATGAAATGGCAGAAAAATATTTAAACTATTTTTCCGATTATGATCCCATGAAAAAGGTGAAGCAGGGACAATTATATATGAAGCAGGGGAAAAAAAGAAGAGGCATTTGAGATGCTGGAAAAGGCTGTTTTTTCAGAGTATACCACCTTGAATTTGGCTTTTGGAATCATGATTACTAAGGCTCTTGAGGAAAAAGACCATGGATACGCAAGGTTTCTGGCAGAGAAAATGTGTACATTAGCTTCAGGCTTTGATATGGGAAAATACAATGAATGTGCAGCAATGTTGAATGTCGTGACCGCCGAGAACAATGTGGAGGGCACTTTCCAGGTCGCAAAGCAATTGCTAAACAATGTGGACACCCTAGGTGATTTTCAAAAATCCCAATTATACAAGCATATGAAATTCCGGGAAGTCGAAAATCCATATACGGAAGAAATGAAAAAAGAATTGCTGGAAGGCTTCAGAAACGCGGAAGAGTTTGCTTATATGAAAGGATATGAACCCTGGGAAAAATTGTTATCAGGGAATTAAAATTGTCACTTTCCTCAAAATGGTTGTATATCAATGAAGAAAGATGTATAGTATGTGCAAGGTTTTTTCTTTTATTCAAAATCAGGAACATGCTTATGTGGTAAGCAGAGTATAGAAAGACATACGAGGAGTGACAACAATGGAAACAATCACAAGAGACGAGGCTTTTGCATTATTAAAAAAATACAACAAGGATCCATTTCATATCCAGCATGCACTGACTGTGGAAGCGGTCATGAAATGGTATGCAAACGAACTGGGCTATGGAAAGGATGCTGAATACTGGGGAATTGTAGGACTTCTTCACGACATTGATTTCGAGCTTTATCCGGAAGAGCATTGCCTGAAAGCGCCGGAAATGCTTCGCGAGGCAGGGGTAGGCGAGGATGTGATACACAGTGTGGTATCTCACGGATATGGAATAACCGTAGGCTGCGGTGTAACGATCGATGTAGCACCGGAACATGAGATGGAAAAAGTGCTTTTTGCAGCAGACGAACTTACCGGATTGATCTGGGCAGCAGCTTTAATGCGTCCGTCCAAGAGCACCAAGGATATGGAACTGAAATCCCTGAAGAAAAAGTACAAGAGTAAAGGCTTCGCAGCAGGCTGCTCCCGGGAAGTAATCGAGCGCGGTGCGCAGCAGCTTGGCTGGGAACTGGAAAAACTGCTGACCATGACACTGCAGGCGATGGCAGCCAGTGAAGATATGATTAATGCGGAACTTTTTATATAATGAAAAATCCTCTTGAAATGACAGGACTATTAAGTACCCATCAATTCAAGAGGATTTATAGTATTGAGTTATTCTTTAGAGGACTTATTTAAATTTACTGGCTGATCAGTTCCTGTAATTCAGCATCATAGTCAACTCTTTCGCCACTTGTGGTATCGAATACCATAGTAGACTTGTTATCATCTGTATAGGTGCTCCATGCTGGAACCTTATCTCCATTTGGATCTCCAGTGCGTGCAAAGTTTACCCATGCACTTGCCATTACATCCTGCAGATCATAAGCATCCTGGCTTCCGCCATAGCAGTCAGATACCAGATCTACATTGTGGAATACAAATGGAATTTCTCCACAGTGCCATAAGTTTACACCACCGTCAATTGGAGATTCATAGGATACAAGATAATTATAGTTTTTAGTATCTCCGGACGCCAGTCTCTTTGCCAGTGTTCCGAAGTCACCTGTACGATTGGATACATAATAAGCATCGCAAGCGCTCTTTTCAGGATAAGCTTCCAGGAATGCTTCTTTTACAGCTTCTGCTTTATCACCATATTTTTCAGTTAATTTTTCGTCTACTTCTTCTTCTGTCCAGGAATTCTTGTTAGGTTCATTCGGATCCAGAGCAGTCCAGCAATTGAATTCTCCAAATACAGAACCTACCATAACCGGAACGTCATTTGTCCAATCCAGGAAATCAGTATGAAGATAATCTTCATCAAGAACAGGACTCCAGCCTACGGAAGTTCCCAGTTCCTCGCCTACCTGTTTCTGTGCTTCAGTTGCAGCTGCATCAAGAGTATCATAAGGAACCTCTTTTAACTGTTCAACCTCATTGTCTGAAATTCCTAAAATCTCAAGAGTTTTTGCAGTTACTTTTTTTGCGGTATCCTGGTCGATATGACCTTCACCGCCACTCTGTACTACTGCCTGATTGAATAATCCTTCTGCTTCAGAAGTAGCGAACATATTGAGAACCTTGCAGCCGCCGCCGGACTGTCCGAAAATAGTTACGTTGTCAGGATCGCCGCCGAAGTTAGCAATGTTTTCTTTTACCCACTTTAAGGATGCAACTAAATCTGCTGTGCCGCAGTTACCGGAGTACTGATAATCCTCGCCATAATCGGAAAGATCCATGTAACCCAGTGCATTTAAACGATGATTTACAGTTACCACAACTACATCACCAAAGTCACTGAGATTCTTTCCATCATATGCAACGCCTTCAATAGAGGAACCGTTGTAGAATCCGCCACCATGGAACCATACCATAACCGGCTTTTTGGCATTGGAATCCAGATCCGGTGTCCAGACATTAAGATTCTGGCAATTCTCGCTCTGAGCCCAGTAACGATGAGGAATGATGAAATCTCCACCATCCGGATCGGTCATCTTTGTAATAGGAGCTGTTGAACCATAGACAAGGCAATTTCGGATACCATCCCAGGAATCAGGAGCCTCTGGCATTTCAAATCTGTCAGCTTTTGCATAAGGAATTCCACGGAAGGTATAAGTTCCATCATCAATAAAACCACGAACCTTTCCAGATGTGGTATCTGTTACGCCATCTGTTCTGCTAACTACAGTACTTTCTGTGGCTGCTGTGTCATCAGCTGCTGCAGCGGAAACGGTTGAAATTCCCATAGAAAAAATCATAGCACTGCTTAAAAGAATCGTTAAAATTTTTTTCTTCATTTTTGAAATCTCCTCCTTCGAAACAAGTGACTTTATTATAAAAAAACAGACCTGTCAGTGCTATAAGTTTTTGAATCAGAGACTATTAATTTTTTGATTGTTTTGGAATTGAAAAATCCTCTTGAAATGACAGGACTATTAAGTACCCATCAATTCAAGAGGATTTATAGTATTGAGTTATTCTTTAGAGGACTTATTTAAATTTACTGGCTGATCAGTTCCTGTAATTCAGCATCATAATCAACTCTTTCTCCACTTGTGGTATCAAATACCATAGTAGATTTGTTATCATCTGTATAGGCGCTCCATGCTGGAACTTTATCTCCATTTGGATCTCCGGTGGTTGCAAAGTTTACCCAGGCACTTGCCATTACATCCTGCAGATCATAAGCGTCCTGACTTCCGCCATAGGAACCGGCTACTAAATCTACATTGTGGAATACAAATGGGATTTCTCCGCAGTGCCATAAGTTTACACCACCATCAATTGGAGATTCATAGGATACAACGTAGTCATAGTTCTTAGTTGCACCAGCTTCAACTCGCTTTGTAAGAGTTTTTGAAAATTTGGTACGATCTGCTACATAATAAGCATCACAAGCGCTCTTTTCAGGATAAGCTTTCAAGAAGGCTTCTTTAACAGCTTCCGCTTTATCACCATATTTTTCAGTTAATTTTGCGTCTACTTCTTCTTCTGTCCAGGAGTTTTTGTTGGTTTCATTTGGATCCAGAGCAGTCCAGCAATTCATTTCTCCAAATACAGAACCTACCATAACCGGAATGTCATTTGTCCATTCCTGGAAATTACTCTGAATATAATCTTCATCAAGAACCGGACGCCAGCTTAAAGAGGTTCCCAGTTCCTCGCCAACCTGTTTCATTGCTTCCGTTGCAGCTGCATCAAGAATATCATAAGGAACCTCTTTCAACTGCTCAATCTGGTTATCTGTAATTCCTAAAATCTCAAGGGTTTTTTCAGTTATTTTCTTAGCAGTATCTTTTTCGATATAACGCTCACTTCCACTTTGTACAATCGCCTGATTAAATAATCCTTCTGCCTCAGGAGAAGCTAACATGCTGATAACCTTACCGCCGCCGCCGGACTGTCCGAAAATAGTTACGTTGTCAGGATCTCCGCCAAAATTAGCAATGTTTTCTTTTACCCACTGTAAGGATGCAATCATATCTGCAGTACCGCAGTTACCGGAATACTGATAATCCTCACCGTATTCAGAAACATCCAGGTAGCCAAGTACGTTTAAACGATGGTTTACAGTTACTACAACCACATCACCATATTCGCTGAGATTCTTTCCGTCATATGCAACGCCTTCAATAGAGGAACCATTGGTGTATCCACCACCGTGGAACCATACCATAACCGGCTTCTTTGCATTGGTATCCAGATCCTGTGTCCAGACATTCAGATTCTGGCAATTTTCGCTCTGTGCCCAGTAACGATGAGGAATCAAGAAATCTCCACCATCCGGATCTGTCATTTTTGTAATAGGAGCGGTTGAACCATAGACAAGACAATTGCGGATGTCGTCCCAGGTATCCGGAGCCTCTGGCATTTCAAATCTGTCCGCTTTTGCATAAGGAATTCCACGGAAGGTATAAGTTCCATCATCAATAAAACCACGAACCTTTCCGTATGTGGTGTCTGTAATGCCTTCTGTTTTGCTGACTACAATACTTTCTGTGGATGCTGTGTCATCAGCTGCTGCAGCGGAAACGGTTGAAATTCCCATAGAGAAAATCATAGCACTGCTTAAAAGAATCGTTAAAATTTTTTTCTTCATTTTTGAAATCTCCTCCTTCGAAACAAGTGATTTTATTATAAAAAAACAGGTCTGTCAGCGCTATAAGTTTTTGAATCTGTGACTATTAATTTTTTGATTGTTTTGAGATTGAAAAATCCTCTTGAAAGGAAAGGACTGTTAAGCGTCTATCAATTCAAGAGGATTTATAAGATATGTATTATTCTTTAGAGGATTTATTTAAGCTTACTGGCTGATCAGTTCCTGTAATTCAGCATCATAACCAACTCTTTCTCCACTTGTGGTATCGAATACCATAGTAGATTTGTTATCGTCTGTATAGGTGCTCCATGCAGGTACATTATCTCCATTTGGATCTCCGGTGGTTGCAAAGTTTACCCATGCACTTGCCATTACATCCTGCAGATCATAAGCGTCCTGACTTCCGCCATAGGAACCGGCTACTAAATCTACATTGTGGAATACAAATGGGATTTCTCCGCAGTGCCATAAGTTTACACCACCGTCAAGTGGAGACTCATAGGATACAAGATAGTTGTAGTTTTTGTTATCTCCGGATTCCAGTCTCTTTGCCAGTGTGCCGAAGTCTCCTGTTCGGTTGGATACATAATAAGCATCGCAAGCGCTCTTTTCCGGATATGCCTTCAAGAATGCTTCTTTTACCGCTTCCGCTTTATCACCATATTTTTCAGTTAATTTTGCGTCTACTTCTTCATCAGTCCAGGAGTTTTTGTTGGTTTCATTTGGATCCAGAGCAGTCCAGCAGTTCATTTCTCCAAATACAGAACCTACCATAACCGGAACATCATTTGTCCAATCCAGGAAATCAGTATGAAGATAATCTTCATCGAGAACAGGACTCCAGCCCACAGAAGTTCCCAGTTCCTCGCCTACCTGTTTCTGTGCTTCCGTTGCAGCCGCATCGAGAGTATCATAAGGAACCTCTTTTAACTGTTCAACCTCATTGTCTGAAATTCCTAAAATTTCAAGGGTTTTTGCAGTTACTTTTTTTGCAATATCCTGGTCAATATGACCTTCACCACCACTCTGTACTACCGCCTGATCGAATAATCCTTCTGCTTCAGAGGTAGCGAACATATTGAGAACCTTGCAGCCGCCGCCGGACTGTCCGAAAATAGTTACGTTGTCAGGATCACCGCCGAAGTTAGCAATGTTTTCTTTTACCCACTTTAAGGATGCAACTAAATCTGCTGTGCCGCAGTTACCGGAATACTGATAATCCTCGCCATAATCGGAAAGATCCATGTAACCAAGTACGTTTAAACGATGGTTTACAGTTACCACAACCACATCACCATATTCGCTGAGATTCTTTCCATCATATGCAACACCTTCAATAGAGGAGCCGTTGTAGAATCCACCGCCGTGGAACCATACCATAACCGGCTTCTTTGCATTGGTATCCAGATCCTGTGTCCAGACATTCAGATTCTGGCAATTTTCGCTCTGTGCCCAGTAACGATGAGGAATGATAAAATCTCCGCCATCCGGATCTGTCATTTTTGTAATAGGAGCGGTTGAACCATAGACAAGGCAATTGCGGATGCCGTCCCAGCTATCCGGAGCCTCTGGCATTTCAAATCTGTCTGCTTTTGCATAAGGAATTCCACGGAAGGTATAAGTTCCGTTGTCAATAAAACCACGAACCTTTCCATATGTGGTGTCTGTAATGCCTTCTGTTTTGCTGACTACAATACTTTCTGTGGATGCTGTGTCATCAGCTGCAGCAGCGGAAACGGTTAAAATTCCCATAGAGAAAATCATAGCACTGCTTAAAAGAATCGTTAAAATTTTTTTCTTCATTTTTGAAATCTCCTCCTTCGAAACAAGTGACTTTATTATAAAAAAACAGGTCTGCCAGTGCTATAAGTTTTTGAATCAGTCACTATTACTTTTTTGCTTGTTTGGGAAATCCGATTGAAAAACAATTTGATTGGTTGTACTATATTTACTATGAAAGTCCTGGATAGCAGCTGTGGGAGCGCCATAGGCGCGGAACAGCTGACTTTCATATATTCAATATGAAAAGAGAGTTCTTATGAAAAAAAATCTGAAGATGTTTTTATTAATTGCTGTTTGCGCCATGGCAAGCTGTTGTCTGTTATATATCAGAGAAGCGGATGAAAAGCAGCAAATTCACAGTGAAAAAAAAGAAAAGGAAAAACTGGTATTTCTTACATCTAAGAGAGAAACAAGACATATTTTTGAAAAAATCATTGCAGATTTTAATGAATCACAGGATGAGATATATGTAGAACATATGGCAGTACCAAATCCGGATCAGGAGTTACAAATACGGGCGGTTCAGGGAGAATTTCCGGATATTGTTGAATTTATCGGAATGCAGAAAGATGAACTGGGAAAATATGTAAAGGGTGGATATTTGCGGGCATTGGATACTTTTTCCGCAACTCATTGCGTAAATGAACACTTTCTGGAAAAGTTAAAGATTCTTGGTGGCACTTATGTACTTCCATTGTCTGTGAATTACAGAGGGATATTTTATAACAAAAAGCTGTTGGAAGAGGAAGGATATCAGATTCCTTCTACATATGCGGAGCTTATTGATACGATGCAGCAGATAAAAAAAGCAGGAAAGCTTCCGATCATTTTTGCAGATAAAGACAGCTGGACGATTCATCAGGGGTGGGATGCGATTGACATGTCCTCAAGGGGAAGCCAGGACGATTTTTTTCAGAACGTGTTGAATGGTGATGCTTTCTTATATGAAGATTCTATCGCGCTTGATTCTACCAGAAAATTTTTGGAAATAAGAAAATACGGACAGAAACAGACCGTAAATACAGGATATGACGAAGCTGTGAAAAAATTTGCAAATGGGGAAGCCTATATGTTTTTTCAGGGAAACTGGGCGTATCCTATGATAAAAAAAATCAATCCCGATATAGATCTGTTGTTTATGCCGTTTCCTGCATATCACGAAAACCAGGCAAAGGTTGTGGTGAAAATAGATGCAACACTGGGGGTTTCCGCTTCCTGTAAGCATTTAGAAGCAGTCGAACAATTCCTGGATTATGTTTTTTCAAAGAATGTCAGTGAATATTATGCAGACAAAGCGGGGGCATATTCCTGTATAAAATCTGTAGATGTAGAAGACAGTTATGCGAAGGCATTTACAGATAGTATCAGAAGCGGTGAGTTTTTTCTGGAGGAATTTGCTTACGAGACCGAAAAATCGGATGCGATAAATGCTTTATTTCAGAACTTTATCAGTTCCCCTCAAAGGGATACAGAAAAATCATTTTTGAAAGAATTGAATGATCTTTTGATTCAGCAGAAAGGAGACTGAGGATGAAGAAAATTGCAAGATTACCTGTATGGTGGCAGCTTTTTATTGGGTTAGCATGCAGTTTCCTATTTTCCTTAATCATAATTTGTGCTTCTTTTTTCATTGATGTAAGAGAGGCCGAAAAAAATAACTGGTCTTATCTGCACGGAATGAACAGTCAGTGGGAGATGGAGATTGAGACCATAACGAAGAATCTGGATTATTTGAAATATTTACCTTTAATTGATAAAGGTATCATGACAGATCTTCGAAATGATTATGAAAAACAATCTTTAAAAAAACAACTTTCGTCCAAAGAATATGTAAATGGTATTCTGGAAGATATCTGTGGAATTAATCCTTATATTTTACGTGCTGCGATTTTAACCCAAAATGGAAATGTTTATGGTAACTTTGTGGAAGATTCGCTGACACAGATTGAACAGGCACAAGACCATATTGTCTATTCGAAAGTCGGTCATAAAAGTGAAGAATACATTACAGACATATATGAAGGCGAAATAAATCTGCTTCCTTATAAATTATTGACAATTGCATATGCTATGTATCCGGTGGAATCGGATGAAAAGCTTGCTACTATTTATATTGATTTGGATTTTGAAGAAATAGAAAAAAGTTTTTCTGTGTTTTCAAACGATGAAATTGAATGCTGCCTTTTTAACAAAAATGGAATCATTTATTCTTCTGAAGAAGAAAACAATTTTCTTCTTGAGGATGTGAAGAAGATTTATGAAAATTCAGATCATCAGGGAATACTGAAAGCAGATGGTTCTGCCTGGAATGCATATGTTGTTAAAGTCGATGATTTGGACTGGTATCTGGTTCAATGCATGCAGCAAAAAAGCTTTGTATTCAAAAGTATGAAGAATATTATGCTCTTTTGTTTTTGGGCTTTGCTGGTTTTCGTTTTTTTACTGATGGGTGGAATGCTGCTGATCAGTCGTATTACAAAACCTATCTCTGAATTTTCAGATGCTTTAGATCAGGTAACCTTACACAAAAAGCAAAAGCCACAGCACATTCAATTAGAAGAGAATGTACCAAGGGAAATTTCCACAATGGTAAGTGGCTATAACGATCTTGTATCCCGTATTGAAGAGAATATTATTCTGGCATACAAGAACGAAATAAGCCAGAAAAAGACAGAGCTGCAAATGCTGCAATACCAGATCAATCCTCATTTTTTATATAACACATTAAATATTGTCAGTGCATTGGCGAAACTAAATGGGATTGATGAAATATCGGAAATTTCAGAATGTCTGTCCCATATTTTCCATTATAACGTAAAAGGGGGAAATATTGTGCAGCTGAAAAAGGAGCTTGAGAATCTTCAGTGCTACGTAAAAATACAGTCCATACGTTTTCCGGGAAAATTTGATGTAATATACAACGTAGAAGAGGATATGCTGACTTGCGAAATGTTAAAGTTTATATTGCAGCCATTGATGGAAAATGCAATGGAACATGGTGTTATTCCATGCAAAAGAAGAGGACGGATAGAAGTGACAGGAAAAATCACTTCCGATCATATAGCTGAGATCAGTATTTGCGATAATGGGAATGGAATAGGCGATGAAATGCTGCAGAGGTTACACCAGGAGCTGAAGAAGGACTTGCAGCAGGGCGTGAATCATAGTTCCTCTGGAATCGGACTTATAAATGTGCACCAGAGGATTAAAAACTATTATGGAGAAGAATTTGGAATTTCAGTTGAAAGTAATCAAGGGGAATACACTTGTGTGAAAGTTTGTTTCCCGGTATTGCGAGAAGAGGTGTGAAAATGAATTTTAAAATTTTAGTTGCAGATGATGAATATTATGCGAGAAAAGCACTTGTTATGATGCTTGAAAAATCAGAACTGCCGATTTCAGTGAATGGAGATTTTGAAGACGGGGAAGAAGTGATAGAATTTCTTCAGGAGAATGAGGCGGATATTATCATTACAGATATCCGGATGCCAAATACAGATGGCCTGGAACTGGCAAAATATGTGCAGGAACATATGCCGAAATGCTCGGTAGTAATAGAAACCGGATATGAAGATTTCCAATATGCAAGAAATGCGTTGCGCTATCAGGTAAAGGATTATTTGACCAAACCGATCAATGAATCAGAATTACTTAAGTCAATAAAGAATATTCTTGCTGAAAAAACACAGTCTGATAACCTGGAAAATATGAATAAATTAAAAGGGGTTGTTGAGAATCTGGATTTTGCACAATTGATACAAAACGAAAAATTGTTTGATGATCTGATGCCTGCTGATCTTTGGAATGTTCATTGCTGGTTTTTTATGGTGAAGGGAGAAGTTTCACATTCAGGATATCAGAAGATAAAAAACTATTTGCAAAATAAAAGAACTACTGCAGGTGTACAAAGCTGGTATTTTAAAAATAAAGGCGAATGCATATTGCTCTTTTTCTGCAATGAGAAAATGAATTTCAAAACATGTATTGGAGAAGCTGATTTTTTACAGTTAAAAAATAGTATAGACCCAAATTCCTGGTTTGGAATCAGTGGGATCCATAAAGAAAGAGCGGAAGTTGAAAAGGCGTACAGAGAGTGTATTTACGCAATCAATAACCGTATTTTAATAAATGAAAATCTGTTTTTCTGGAAGGAAGAACTGGAAATTACGGAATTACTGGAAAAGGATACTTTGGAAATATTCAGTAGGTTTATAGAATTTGGACGCATTCGTGAGGCAGAAAAGATCATAGACAAACTATTTGCCAAATGTATAAGAGAGCATGCAAACATTTACAGCCTTTATAATGCAATCATACAGCTTTTTTCTGTCCTCAGAAAAAACTATTACAACGGATGTCAGGTGCCCTCTGGAGAAGGGGGATATTTCCTGTTTGATTTTAAAATCGATCTGTATCAATTCCATACAGCGGATGAGCTGAAAGAGCATTTGCTTATGATTTTGAAAGAAGTCTGTGAGAAAAGCGAGGAAAATGAAAATGAACTTCTGATAGAAAATATTTTAAGTTATCTTGAAAATCACTATGCAGATGATATTACATTAAATGAGCTTGCAGAACATAAATATTTTGTAAGTGTGGGCCACCTTAGCAGAACATTTAAAAATAAAACAGGATTGACATTTTCCAAGTATCTGACAGAACTTCGCTTGAAAAAGGCAATAGAATTTTTGAAAAATACAGACTTTGACATTACGGATATAGCTACCTTTACAGGCTATAATGATGCTTCCTATTTTACTCAGATTTTTCGAAAATCCTGCGGCATGACGCCTTCAGAATATCGCATTCTGGAAAGAAAAAAAGCAAAGCAAAATAGTGATATTTAAAAAGAAAATAATTTATAGGATTTTTCTTTTGGGAGCCTTAAAATGAAGATATCAAAAAATGAATTTATCAAAAAAGGAGGCTCTGTTTAAATGAAGAAAAGGATGATCGTATTAGCTGCATTACTTACTTGCTCCACACTTTTGGGAAGTGTTCATGTATATGCAGAGGAAAATGAAAAGAACGTTGTTGAAACAGTGTACGGAAAAGTGCAGGGAATCAACAGTACGGATGAAAATTATCAGGAAGTTGTGGAGTTTCGTGGAATTCCCTATGCAGCACCACCGGTTGATGATTTGCGTTGGAAACCACCGGTAGACCCGGAAAAATGGGATGATGTACTTGTGTGCGACACTTACAAAGATATCCCGATGCAGGTATTGGGCGGAGCAGAGGTGGAACCATATAAAACGGATATTTATTACGATGGAGTTCCTAAAATGAGTGAAGACTGTCTGTATCTGAATGTAATGACAACAGAAGATTCACTTTCCTCTACAGAAAAGAAACCGGTATATGTGTGGTTCCATGGAGGTGGACTGAATAGCTGCTATACCTTTGAGCCGGAAGGAAACGGAGAAGCTTTTGCAAAGAACGGAATCGTTGTGGTAACAGTGGAACAGCGTCTTGGCGTCTTTGGTTATCTGTCATTGCCGCAGCTTAGCGAGGAACAGGGCCAGAGCGGAAACTATGGTCTGATGGACCAGATCAAAGCATTGGAATGGATCAAAGAAAATATTGCGAACTTTGGCGGAGACCCTGAGAATATCACGGTTGGCGGACAGTCCGGAGGTACTTCAAAAGCAGTGGCTATGGTTGCTTCTCCTAAAATGGATGTAGAAGTAGATAGATTGATCCTGCAGAGTGGTTTAAATTACGATTGGCCATTCCAGACTCAGGAAAGTGCCGAAGAAAGAGGAACTGCATATCTGGGAGATCTGGGACTCGATGAGAACGCAACACTTGAGGATCTGAGAAATATAGATGCTGAAAAGCTGATTGACAATACCAGTTCCAATTATCCGGGAGGCATGAATCTGGATGGTTTGTATGTCACCTATGAAAGCACTAAGGATGCCATTAATGATGGAGTGTTTGATGATATTTCTGTTATGTCCGGAACGAATATGGGAGAGGGAAGCTATCCGAAGGTATCCACAGCAGATGATTTCTATGCACAATACAAAGAACTTCTTGGTGACTTGTATGATGAATACGATTTTGAAAATCTGGTAAAAGTAGATGACAATACAGCAGCTATGGTCAGCCGTCAGTTAGGAACCTATGGTCTTGGTTCATACGTTAGCAGAAATCTTATGGCTAATCGAGTATACGGAAAGATGATGTCAGAAAGAACGGATGGAAAAGCAGTAAACTACACATACTTATTCAGCCAGTGTACACCTGAGAGCATGTCAGATTTAGGAACAGACAGAGGCTGGGCAAGCCAGTGGGCATGGCATACAAGTGAACTGTGGTATGCATTTAATTCTCTGCGTGAGGGTGTTCCGGAGGTAAGACAGTGGAGAGATTGGGACTATGAATTAGCAGAAAAAATGAATCAGTATTGGTCAAACTTTATCAAAACCGGAGATCCAAATGGAGACGGACTTGCATTCTGGCCGGAAGCAGATGAAAATATGGGCTATATAGACCTGGGAGCCGGAATCAGCACACATGATGAGGAAATGACAGATCTGGAAAAACTGATGATGGATTATACTGTCAACTGTTTCAATTTTCCTGTAGCAGATTAATAATAGGTAAAGTCGCCGGCTTAAAAGGCCGGCGGCTTTTAATTTGGTAATATAAAAAAATTTCGCTCTGGTAAGAGAACAGAAAAATCAAAAAAGTGATATTAAAAAAGAAAATATCTTATAGTATTTATCTTTTGGTAACCCTAAAATGATTTTATCAAAAAGGAGGTTCTATTTATATGAAGAAAAGAATAATCGCAGTGGCTGCATTACTTGCCTGCTCCACACTTTTGGGAAGTGTTCATGTATATGCAGAGGAAAATGAAAAGAACGTTGTTGAAACAGCGTACGGAAAAGTGCAGGGAATCAACAGTACGGATGAAAATTATCAGGAAGTTGTGGAGTTTCGTGGAATCCCCTATGCAGCACCACCAGTTGATGATTTGCGCTGGAAACCACCGGTAGACCCGGAAAAATGGGATGATGTTCTTGTGTGCGATACTTACAAAGATATCCCGATGCAGGTATTGGGCGGAGCAGAGGTGGAACCGTATAAAACGGATATTTATTACGATGGAGTTCCTAAAATGAGTGAAGACTGTCTGTATCTGAATGTAATGACAACAGAAGATTCACTTTCCTCTACAGAAAAGAAACCGGTATATGTGTGGTTCCATGGAGGTGGACTGAACAGCTGCTATACCTTTGAGCCGGAAGGAAACGGAGAAGCTTTTGCAAAGAACGGAATCGTTGTGGTAACAGTGGAACAGCGTCTTGGCGTCTTTGGTTATCTGTCATTGCCGCAGCTTAGCGAGGAACAGGGCCAGAGCGGAAACTATGGTCTGATGGATCAGATCAAAGCAATGGAATGGATCAAAGAAAATATTGCGAATTTTGGCGGAGACCCTGAGAATATCACAGTTGGCGGACAATCCGGCGGTACCACAAAAGCAATGGCAATGACTGCTTCTCCTAAAATGGATGTGGAAGTAGATAAATTAATCCTGGAAAGTGGCTTAAAGTACAATATGGAATTCCAGACTCAGGAAAGTGCAGAAGAAAAAGGAACTGCATATCTGGGAGATCTGGGACTTGATGAGGCTACGACACTTGAGGATCTGAGAAACATGGATGCTGAAAAACTGATTGACAGCACCAGCTCTAATTATCCGGGAAGTATGAATCTGGATGGCCTGTATGTCACCTATGAAAGCATTCAGGATTCTATTAATGACGGAGTGTTTGACGAGATTTCCGTATTGTCTGGAACAAATATGGGAGAGGGAAGCTATCCGAAGGTATCCACAGCAGATGATTTCTATGCACAATACAAAGAAGCTCTTGGCGATTTGTATGATAAGTACGATTTTGAAAATCTGGTAAAGGTTGATGACAATACAGCAGCTATGGTCAGCCGTCAGTTAGGAACTTATGGCCTTGGCACAAATGTCAGCAGAAGCCTTATGGTCAATCGACTGTACGGAAAAACGATGTCAGAAAGAACAGATGGAAAAGCAGTAAATTATACATACTTATTCAGCCATGCTACACCTGAGAGCATGTCAGATTTAGGAACAGACAGAGGCTGGGCTAACCAGTGGGCATGGCATACAGGTGAAATGTGGTATGCATTTAATTCTCTGCGTGAGGGCGTTCCGGCGGTAAGACAGTGGACTGACTGGGATTATGAATTAGCAGAAAAAATGAATCAGTATTGGTCAAACTTTATCAAAACCGGAGATCCAAATGGAGATGGACTCGCATACTGGCCAGAAGCAGATGAAAATATGGGATATATTCAGTTGGGCAATGGAATCAGTACACATGACGAGGAACTGACAGATCTGGAAAAACTGATGATGGATTATACAACCAACTATTTCAATTTTCCTGTAGCAGATTAATAATAAACAAGACTATCACTTATAGGTAAAGTCGCCGGCTTAAAAGGCCGGCGGCTTTTATTATGTAATTTGAAGCGGACTTGTCCGCTTTGTTTTGGAATATATCAGTCAATTATGGTATACTGCATCATTTCATAATGTAATCTGCATCCCTCTGTAATGTCAAATGGCAGAAGTGCTCTTGCTACCAGCTTCAGTTCTTCTTCGGGAAGATCTGTCCTGCGCAGATGAGCGTAGTCGCCGTCAATAGATTCTACAATATAATCACAAATTAACATAGAAATTATCCCTCCGGTTTGTATTATTTATATGCTTATAGAATACCACAGAGAAAAACGTTTTTCAAACACCAATTCAGGTGCTATAATAGAATTCACAGATGAAAAAATTATCAGTGAATAGTAACAGGAAATGAGGTATCAAAAATGTCAGCATTAACAATCAGCCCGGAGGATGAAAAAAGAGTAAAAGGAATGGGCTTTCTGAATAACAGAGGAACCGATCTGTTTTCTGCAAGAGTTCTCACGACAAATGGAAAAGTAACTGCAGCACAGCATCGCTGTATGGCAGATGCAGCAGAAAAATTCGGAAACGGTGAGCTTTTGTATACCACCAGACTCTCTGTGGAAATCCCAGGAATTCCTTATGACAAGATTGAAGAATTTCAGAAATTTATAGCGAAAGAAGGCCTGGTAACAGGTGGAACAGGGGCTAAGGTACGTCCTGTAGTGTCCTGCAAAGGAACCACCTGTCAGTATGGACTTCTGGATTCCTACGCAGTATCAGAAGAAATTTACAGACGTTTTTATGAAGGTTACAGGGAGGTTGCACTTCCACATAAATTTAAGATTGCTGTGGGGGGCTGTCCAAACAACTGTGTGAAACCAGACCTGAATGATGTAGGAATTATTGGACAGAGAATTCCAAACGTCAATGCAGATGTATGTAAAGGCTGCAAGAAATGTGCCATTGAGGCTGCCTGTCCAAACAAAGTGGCAAAGGTGGTTGATGGGAAGATTCAGATTGACAAAAACATATGTAAAAACTGCGGCCGCTGTGTTGGAAAATGTCCGTTCCATACCATTGAGGACGGCGCTTATGGCTATAAGATATACATAGGTGGACGCTGGGGTAAAAAAGTATCTCAGGGAAAAGCCCTTGGCCGGATTTTTACATCCAAAGAAGAAGCCCTGGATGTAATTGAAAAGGCCATTCTTTTCTTCCGTGACAATGGAATAAAGGGAGAACGTTTTGCGGAGACTATTGAGAGAATTGGCTTTGAAAATGTGGAGAAGCAGCTGTTGGAGCAGCTGTGAAAAGACGTTACCCGGGAGAGTCATTACAATTGGTGGAAATGCTCTGCACAGATAAAATAGAATTTGGAGGAAATATAACATCTATGAATACAAGAGAACAGATCCATGCATTATCTGAGGAAATGCTTGAAAATCTTGGAAAGCTGGTTGCCGTTGATTCCCAGCTTGGCACCCCGTCAGAGGGGAAACCTTTCGGAGAAGGACCGGAAGAGGCACTTGAGATCGGGCTTGAAATTGCCAGAGAGCTTGGTTTTAAAACCGTAAATCTTGATAATTACTGTGGTTACGCCGAAATGGGAGAAGGCGAGGAAATCGTAGGTATTGCAGGTCATCTTGATATTGTACCTGTAGGTGGTGACTGGACCTACGATCCATTTAAGCTGACACGAGATGGCGACCATGTATACGGACGTGGAACTACAGATGACAAAGGACCTGTAATTGAAGCTCTCTATGCGATGAAACTTCTAAAGGATTCCGGTGTGAAACTGAACAAAAGAGTCCGTCTGATCATGGGATGCAATGAGGAGACCGGTTCCAAATGTATGGTACATTATAATGAGGTAGAGGAAGAGTTATCCTGCGGCTTTACACCTGATGCAAATTTCCCATGTATTCATGGTGAAAAAGGCTATATGTCCATGATGGCATATTCCAAAAATACCAGAATTATCTCCATGAATGGTGGCTTTGTTTCTAATGCAGTATGCGATAACTGTACCACTGTGATTCCGGCGGAAGCTGGTCTTAAGGAGAAACTGGAGCAGATGCTTTCCGAAACAAAACTGCAGGAATATAAAGTTACGGAAGCCGAAAACCAGATCACCATTTATGCAAAAGGCGTACCGGCTCATGCCAGCACCCCGACACTTGGTATCAACGCAGCAGGTGTTACCATGGAATGTCTTGCAAAGGCAGGCCTTGAAGACGATTTTGTTAAATTTTATAATCAGCACATTGGAACTGCCTGTGATGGCTCCGGTGTTGGCCTTAAAATTGCCGATGAATTTGGTGAGCTGACCTTCTGCAATGGAATCGTAAAAACAGAGAATGGTGTGATTTCCTGCACCATCGACATCCGTGTACCTGTAACCTTCAAAAAGGATGATATTCTGAATCGTATAGAGGGTAATCTGGAAGATGAAAATGGCCGTATTGAGGTGGGGGAAATCGGTAATCCGTTGTTCTTCCCAAGAGAATCTCCGCTGGTAAATGCCCTGTACAAGGCTTATGTGGATGTGACTGGCGACACGGAGAACAAACCAATGGTAATTGGCGGTGGTACCTATGCCAAATCTCTGAAAAATATTATTGCATTTGGTCCGGAAAAGTTGGGTGTGGATTATCGTATTCACGGTGCAGATGAGTTCATTCTTGTTTCCGAGATGGAAGAGGCTGTGGAAGTGTATATGGAAGCAATTAAGAATTTGTTAGCAATTTAACCGAATCAAGTAAGTTCCCTGGGGCGATTGCGAAAAGCAATACGCAGTGGGAGACTTTCTTGTATCAGGAGGAGTGTAAGCTCCTTCTGATAAACTGCGAAGCAGTTATTCGGTTATGAGCAAGTAGCAAAGCGGACCTGGAAGATCTGCTTGCCTCCAATTAAACAAGTTTTGAATACAAAAATAAAAGAAGAAGTCCTCGAATGTTACTGGCATTCGAGGGCTTCTTTGTGTGATCAGGAAATTACTTTGCAATACTTCTTTTACACAAAAAAAGCTCTGAGAATATTGAGATTATATTGCAATTGGAAAATGTCAATATCTGTATCAGAAATGACAATGTTAGAATCGTCTTTTTTTAACAAGCAGGTATATAATAGGCGTGCATTGAAAAGAAAGTGTCAACACAGGTTAAACTGAGTTAGCACTAATCCTGGCTTTTCAGAGAATTGTATTCACCGGGATTGCAGCCGAAATACTTGCGGAATCCGATGGCAAAACGGCTTGCATTGCTGAAGCCTGTCAGGGCAGCAATCTGAGTCATGGAATACTGCCCGCTTTGTACCAGGGAGAAGCTCTTTTTCGCCCGGTATTCTTCCAGATAGGCAGTGATGGTTTTGCCCGTCATTTTTTTGAAAAGACGGCAGCAGACCTCTCTGGACAGATGCACATGATCTGCAAGCTGCTGTAGGGATATTACAGAATCAAAATGCGTATTCAGATAATTCAGCATTTGTTCCAGACGTTCAAGCTCCAGCTGATTGGAAGGCGTGTAATGGGAGGAATAGTTCTGACTCTCAAAGAGAATATCACTGAAAATCTGGCATAGAAGTCCTTTGATTTTCAATTCGTAACAGTAAGGTTTGTGATCAAAAAGCTGTTCGATCAGATTAAGCTTTTCCAGGATCTGTTGGTGCGAAGGTGTATCAGGCGTCAAAAGAACACATGGAATTGCTGCGTTTTGAAGAAAAGGTCTGAAACAGTTTTTCTCCACATCACTTCCAAAGTCTCCGTACATAAAGTCCGGGCGGACCAGAATGGTGCTGTATCTGGCTGGTTGATTGCCCGGTGAATGGCAGCTGTGAGGCACATTTCGATTTATGAGAAGACCTTCTCCTGGATTCAGATGATAGCTTTTTTGATAAATCTGATAGATAGATTCTCCTTTTCTGGGAAGGCTGATCTCCAGATCATTATGCCAGTGAATGGGAACACTTTTTCCTTCAAAATCCCAGAGATCATCATGACTCACTGTCATTGGAAAGCTTTCGGTTCCATGAGGGCAAAGTTCTCTGTTGGTATCGTCTACCAGAATTTTTCGCATTGACATATACAATTCTCCAAGTGGTTTAGGGTCTGCTAAAAAAGATTCTAAGCAGACTAAAGCAACAGTGGCAGTTTGTTACAACATTATATTTTTATTATAGCGCCAGCACATGTGCAGCGCAAGAGGGAGGTACAGATGTCTCGTTCAAAAGAAATGGATCTGACCACAGGAAATCCGTTCTGGTCTTTGCTGAAATTTGCCATTCCTGTAATTTTGGGAAACCTGTTTCAGCTTTTTTATACTCTGGCAGATTCTGTGATCGTGGGAAAAACGCTGGGAGCAGATTCCCTTGCAGCAGTTGGTTCTACCAGCATTATTATCTACTTTGTGTTCTGTTTTATCAATGGATTTACCGGTGGATTTGGTATCTGCCTGGGGCAGCGTTGTGGTGCAAAGGATGAAAAAGGAATGCGAAAAAGCATTGCTGTTTCCACTCTTTTAAGTATTGCCTTTACGGTGGTTCTTACACTTGTCTGTTGTCTGCTTGCGCATCAGATACTTAGCTGGATGCAGATCCCTGAGGATATTTCCGGAGAAGCCTATGACTATATGTTTGTGGTGCTTCTGGGAACTGGCGCAACTGTTTTTTACAACATGATCTCCAACATGCTGAGAGCACTTGGGGACAGTAAAACACCACTGTATTTCCTGGTATTTTCTTCTGTTTTGAATATTTTTCTGGACATATTATTTATTGTTCCACTGCATATGGGTGTGGCAGGAGCAGCATGGGCTACTATACTTTCCCAGTTCCTTTCCGCTGTACTTTCCTTGCTAGTAGGAATGAAAAAATTTCAGATTCTTCATCTTCACAGAGAAGATTTTCATGACCTGAAAGACGCAGCAGTCCTTCATTTGAAAACCGGTTTTCCAATGGGTTTCCAGATGTCGGTTATGTGTATTGGACAGCTGGCCATGCAGGCTGTGGTAAATTCTCTTGGAACGGCAGCAGTAGCCGGTTATACTGCCGCTTCCAAAGCAGACCAGCTTTCCGTCCTTGTAAATAATGCTATGATGACTGCAATTTCCAATTATGTGGCGCAGAATTTTGGGGCGGGAAAGAAGGAAAGAATCCGTCAGGGAGTACGGGCATGCCTGATTCAGACAGAAGCTTTTAACCTGTTCATGTGTGTGGGAATTCTCATCCTTCGCCATCCGATCGTGCGGATGTTTCTTTCTGATCCTACACAGGAAATATATCATTATTCCGATATGTATCTCACAATTGTGGCACCATTTTATTTCATTCTTGGTCTGCTTGCCGTATACCGCACTTCCATCCAGAGCATGCAAAACGGCCGGGCTCCTTTCGCAGCATGCATGATCGAGCTGGTAATGCGAATCATTGCTACTGTTGGAATGGCAGGAATCCTTGGCTATACGGCTGTCTGTATTGCCAGTCCACTGGCATGGTTCGGTGCATGTGCACTTCTGATCCCTTGCTATTACAGGATGATGAAAGACAGCGCACAGACCGCTTAAATTGTGGTATTTTTATGAAATTAGTAGATATTGGCATGGCGAGATGGTATAATCAAGGTGTTTTGGGTGGAATGACGGGAGAATTATATGATTCGTTCCAATCGGGAAAGTGGTTTTGGACGCTATGATATTATGCTGATTCCGCGTCCTCAAAGGGAAGGCAGTCTGCCGGCTATGGTTCTGGAATTCAAGTTTTATAATGAAAAGATTCATCATTACGGATTTGCATTTAAAGGAAAAGAAGTACTCATAGGAGAATAACTGCCTGGAGTAGCAGAAAATTCTATTAGATAATAAGATCCGACAGATGTTGTGAAAATATCATCTGCCGGATCCTTTTATTATCTGTTTGTAGTTCTTAACAAACTATGTTCGCAAATATACTGGAACACAAAATAAAAAATAATTCCCTTTGAAACGGTAGAAAGTGTCAGTGCCCACCAGATTCCATTCAGTCCCAGTGCAGTGTTTGACAGAACCAGTGCAAGAGGAATTCGTATAACAGTCAGTCCAACGCTGATCAGACTGCAAAGCTGTGTCCGTCCAAGACCAGACAGGGCGCCCACAGTCATCATTTCCACGCTGAGAAAAATTTCGGAAAATCCGATGATCCGCAGGTAATCAACGGAAAGCCGGATAACCTCCTCCTCGTGGAAAAAGAGCACAGAAATCTGCCGTGGGAAAAATACAAAGGCAACAGTGATCAGTGCAGCCCAGCATATCAGAAGCCGAATGGAAATGTGGTATCCTGATTTGATTCGGTCTTTTTTTCCTGCTCCGTAGTTCTGCCCCATGAAAGCGTTCAGGGCAGAGCCAAAACCGTCAGCCGTGTTCCAGGAAAGGGACTCAATCTGTCCGCCTACACGCTGTACAGCAATCGCTCCGTCCCCAAATCCGGAAACCATTCGGGTGAGTATCATGGAGATGATACAGTAAAGGCTTCCCTGAAGTGCAGTAGGGGTTCCAATGCGAAAGACTCCTTTTAAACAGGCAATATCCGGTCTGGAAAGCAGACGGATTTTGTGTAGTACATTGGCTTCACCGTGGTCACGGAGAATTTCTGCAACAAGGATCAACAGAACTACAATCTGTGCGGTAACAGTTGCAACTGCTGCTCCTATAACTTCTAATCTGGGAAATGGTCCTACACCAAGAACGAGAAGCGGATCAAGGATCATATTTAGTATCAGGCCAAAGAAGTTTGCTTTCAGCGGTGTTTTAGAATCACCCTGGGCTGTAAAAAGGCCTGTCAGCACCTGGGAAAGGAAGGAAAACAGGATCAGTCCGCAGGTGATCCTCATATAAATTCTGGCACTGTTGTAAGTTTCTGCATCATTTAATGCAAAGAACTGCAGCAGCGGATTCGTAAATAACATACTGATCAATGTAACCAAAAGAGAGAATAGTATGGTAAGCTGCAGGGCTGCCTGTGCAAAGCCTGCGGCAGTCTTCTGATCACCTCTTCCAAGGGAATGCGCCATGTTTACCTGTCCTCCCATTCTTGCCAGGGAAGAAAGTCCCTGGGAGAGCCAGACGTACATACCTCCCACACCTACGCCGGCCACTGCCTTAGATCCCAGCATTCCTATCCATGCCATATCTGTAATATTGTAGGCTGTAGACAGAAAGGAAGAAGCCATGATTGGCAGTGCAAGTTCAGACAAAGTCCGTAAAATAGGACCGGAGGTGAGATTTAATTGTTTCTTTTTCATTTTATTTCTCCTGAAAATGGTAAAGTATCATTATTATAACACAGAAAACGCATTTTAAGAAGATGAAATATGACTTGAAAATACTCTAAAGCTTGTTTGAAAAAGCCTAATGTGAAAAAAATATGAAATTATGTTCCATACCTTGACTTTTGAAAGGATGAATGTTATATTACAAATAGAACAAAACAAAAGCTGTTTCCCGTTGATGTTCGGGAGATGGACAACAGCATTCCCCGGAAGAGATTCCGGGGAATTTGTAGATACTGAATAGTTACAATAAATTGACATTACTGCATTCAGAAAATATATTACAAAGTGTATGGATGAAAGCTGTGAGCAGTAATGAATTTATTTCGCAATATGAGGAGTCAGAGGTGACCAGTATGGGAGCAAAGAGAGATTATTATGAAGTGCTGGGAATCAGTCGCAGCGCGGATAAAGATGCTATAAAGAAAGCTTATCGTAAGATGGCAAAGAAATACCATCCGGATTCAAATGAGGGAAATCCGGATGCTGAAGAAAAGTTTAAGAAAGTCACAGAAGCATATAATGTGCTCAGTGACCCTGAGAAGAAGAAATTATACGACCAGTTCGGTCACGCAGCATTTGAAGAAGGTGCTGGCGGTGCCGGATATGGTGGAGGTGGCTTTAATGGAAACGGCGGCTTTGACGGCTCTGGATTCGGTGGCTTTGGCGGTTTTGGAAATAGTCATAGCGGTGCTTACAGAAGTCCGGATGGCAGCTATCAGGAATTTCATTTCGAAGGTGGTGACATGGACGATATTCTGAAGAATCTGTTTGGAGGAGGCTTCGGAGGAGGAAGCAATTCTGGAAAAGCTGGTTCCGCACACGGATTTGGAGGAAGCGGTTTTGGTCACTCTGGCTTTGAAAACGGCTCTTTTAGAAGCGGATTTAATGGTAGAAGCGGATTTAATGGTAGTTTCGGCAGTGGCGGTTTTGATGGTACCGGTTATGGAGATGGCTTTGGAAACAGCTGCAATAGCGGCTTCAGTGGCAGTCACCAGCAGAAAGGCCAGGACCTGAACGCCGAAATTTCCATCAGCTTCAACGAGGCTGCATTTGGTTGTGTCAAGCTGATCAATCTTTCTGGTGCAGACGGCAGCGGCAAACAGACTCTGAAGGTTCACATTCCTGCCGGAATTGACAACGGTAAGAGCATCCGTCTGAGAGGCAAAGGAAACCCAGGTTACGGAGGTGCTCCGGCAGGGGATCTTCTTCTGAAAGTTCATGTAGGTGAGCGCCCTGGTTTTGAGAGAAAGGGCACCGATGTTTACACCACCGTAAATGTGCCGTTCATCACAGCTGCTCTGGGCGGCGAGGCAAAAGTCCAGACCCTGAATGGCCAGGTAATGTGCCGTATCCCGGAAGGCACACAGTCTGGCAGCAAGATCCGTCTGAAAGGAAAAGGTATCCAGGTAATGGGAAAAGCTGGAGTCTACGGTGATCTGTACGTAACCGTCCAGGTTCAGGTACCGAGAAATTTAAGCGAGGAATCCAAACGGAAACTTCGTGAATTTGATACCAGCACCAGGGTGGCTGGTACAAGAAATTCACGTACCGCATAAAGGTATAAAATAGCTTACCTGTATAAAGTCTGGGTTAATAAATTGAGGCTGAATGCATGTAAGCTTTTTTATATCTTGACAATAATCCGAAATCGGACTATACTAACAAAAAGTCCGATTTAGGATTATTTGCGTGCCTATATTACGAAATCGGGAATGCAGAAAGGAAAAGAAGACGTATATGGCGGAAATGACTTTCAAGGATTTTTTACGAGATGTAAACAATATTTATAAGAAAAACTGTGCAGTGTATTATAAACTGGCTTCTCATTATGGTCTTACAGAAACGATGTTCGATATTTTATATTTTGTCCGGGAAAATGAGGACTGTACGACCCAGGCACAGATATGCAATAATCTGTACCTTCGGAAACAGACGGTAAATACTGCACTGAAAAAGCTGGAAAAAGAAGGTTGCATTTACCTGGAGAAGGATGTTGGAAACCGAAAGAATAAAACCATCCATTTTACGGAAAAAGGAAATGAACTGGTTAGAAATACGGTAGATCATGTCTTTGAAGTGGAGAGAAGAGCCTTTGAAAAGCTTTCCGAGGAAGAAAAAAAAGGAGTCCTGTATTATGGACTGAGACATGTGAATGTGTTGGCAGATGAGACTGAAAAGTTTCTGACAGAAGAGAAAAACTTGACTGAGTAGAAAAATGCATTAGAAAGTGTCCTATTTTTAGGATTGAACATTTTAAGTGGAGCAAATATAAATTTTATAAAATTAAGGAGAAGTATTATATTTATGCAGATCAGACTATCCGATCATTTTACCTATAAACGCTTGCTGCGTTTTACCTTACCTTCGGTGGTTACTATGATAATTGCCTCTGTTTACAGTGTAGTGGACGGTTTATTCGTATCCAATCTGGTAGGTGCAATGGCGCTTTCAGCCATAAATATTGCATTTCCAGTGGCTATGATCATCGGTTCAGTTGGTTTTATGCTTGGAACCGGCGGCAGTGCTCTTGTGGCAAAAACATTGGGAGAAGGAAAAAAGGAACTGGCGAATCAATACTTTTCCATGCTGATCTACAGCATGCTTATAATCGGTGGAATCCTGACCGCACTGTCACTTATTTTTGTTCGCCCAATTATGCAGTTTGCCGGAGCTAGTGCTCTTCTTATGGAGGACTGTGTCATTTATGGGGCTATCCTGCTGGCTGGCAGTGTCCCATTTATGCTACAGGTCAGCTTCCAGAATTTCTTTGTGGTAAATGAAAAACCAATCCTGGGACTGGTACTTTCTATTGCTTCTGGCGTGACGAATATGGCACTGGATTACGTGTTTATAGCAGTGCTGAAAATGGGGGTTGCAGGTGCTGCACTGGCAACGGTTATGGGATATGTAGTCGGTGGCGGCATTCCACTTATTTATTTTGCAAAAAAAAGAGACCATGGTCTTCAGCTCGTGAAAACAAAATTTTACGGAAAACAGCTTCTTCAGGCAGCATCCAATGGCTCTTCGGAACTGATGAGCAATATTTCCGCGTCATTAATTAGTATTTTATACAACATTCAGTTAATGGAAGTGATCGGGGAAAATGGAGTGGCAGCTTATTCCGTTATGATGTATGTGGATTTTGCGTTTCTGGCGGCTTTCCTTGGATTTTCTTCCGGAAGTGCTCCGGTTGTCAGTTACCAGTATGGTGCAGGAAATTATGCTGAGTTGAAAAGTGTTTTCCGCAAAAGTGTTACGATTATTGGATTTGTCTCTATTGCGATGGTGACTGTTTCAGAGATAGTAAGTCATCCTCTTTCTTCTGTTTTTGTAGGATATGATAAGGAGTTGCTGGATATGACTGTTCATGGGTTCCGTATTTTTTCTGTGGGATATCTGTTCAGTGGAATTAACATTTATGCCTCTTCTTTTTTTACGGCGCTGTGTAACGGACCTCTTTCTGCATTTTTGTCTTTTACAAGAACTCTGCTTTTCAGGGGAGGAATGGTTATATTACTTCCAATGCTTCTGGGACTGGATGGAATATGGGGAGCAATTATAGTGGCAGAAGTTCTGGGACTGACCGGTTCTGTGTCCTGTCTGGTGAAGAACAAAAAGAAATATCATTATTATTAGAAAAAAATACTATATTTCTTGAAAAAATGATATTGATTTAAGAACATGAATTGTGGCATGATATAAACATGTATGTTAAACTGTGATAAGTGTAACAATATATGCTAAAGTTTGATGTTTTTAAACAGGGAGGAAAAAATGGGAAATCAGAGAGAATGTGGTGTGCTGCTTCCAATCAGCAGTCTGCCTTCAAAATATGGAATTGGATGCTTTTCAAAAAGTGCCTATGAGTTTGTAGATCAGTTGAAGGCAGCTGGACAGGGCTGCTGGCAGATTCTGCCCCTTGGACCAACCAGCTACGGTGATTCACCTTATCAGTCTTTTTCCACTTTTGCAGGAAATCCTTATTTTATCAGTCTGGAAGACCTGATCGAAGAGGGCGTGCTTACGGAAAAAGAGTGTGATGCTGTGGATTTTGGTTCCAGAGAAGATGATGTGGATTATGAGAAAATTTACAAAGGACGTTACAAACTTCTTCGTAAAGCTTATGAGAGAAGCGATATTTCCAAGAACCCTGACTTTGTAAGATTCCAGCAGGAGCAGGCGCACTGGCTTGGCGATTATGCACTTTTTATGGCGGTGAAGGATCGTTTTGAGGGAATTCCGTGGACAGAATGGGCGGAGGACATTCGCCTTCGTTGGAACAATGCATTGGATTATTACAGAAAAGAACTGTATTTTGAAATTGAATTCCAGGAGTATATGCAGTTCAAATTTTATGAGCAGTGGGCGAAACTGAAAGCTTATGCAAACAGAAGAGGAATTCGTATTATTGGAGATATTCCGATCTATGTTGCCATGGACAGTGCAGATACCTGGGCAAATCCAGGACTTTTCAAGCTGGATGAAAATAACGAGCCTACACAGGTAGCCGGATGCCCGCCAGATGGATTTTCTGCTACAGGACAGTTGTGGGGAAATCCGCTGTACAGATGGGATGTGCATAAAAATACCGGCTTCGAGTGGTGGATCAAACGTCTGGCACATTGCTTTAATATGTATGATGTTGTCCGCATTGATCATTTCCGTGGATTTGATGAATATTATGCGATTCCATATGGTGATAAGGATGCAAAACGCGGCTGGTGGGAAAAAGGACCTGGAATGGATCTTTTCCGTACCGTTTCCTATCGGTTGGGACACAAGGACATTATTGCTGAGGACCTTGGTTTCATGACTGATTCTGTGAAGCGCCTTGTGGAGGAGAGCGGTTATCCAAACATGAAGGTAATCGAGTTTGCCTTTGATGAGCGGGATACAGGAAATGCCAGTGATTATCTGCCTCATAACTACACAAATAACTGTGTGGTTTATACCGGAACCCACGACAATGAGACACTGCTTGGCTGGTATGGGGATATCACTCCTGAGGAGCGTCATATGGTTCGTGAATATCTGTGGAACTTCCATGATGATGAGAAGGGCATCTGCCGGAATATGATCCGTCTGGTTATGGGAAGTGTAGCCGGAAGATGTATTATTCCGATTCAGGATTATCTGCAGCTGGATAATTCTGCTCGTATTAATCAGCCGTCCACTCTGGGAACAAACTGGAAGTGGCGCTTGAAGGAAGGACAGTTCAGCAAAGAATTGCAGAAGGAGATGCTGACTCTGGCGACCAGATTTGGAAGAAGAAACTGGACACCGGATCCGGAAAAAGAGAAATAGTTGCATAAAGAGCGGGAGAAGAGTAAGATTGAGGGCAAGGGTATTTGCCCTCAATTTTGCATATACGGAGGAAACAAAGGTGGAAATTGAGAGAAAGTTTCTTGTGAAAAAGGAAAATTTGCCTAGGAATCTGAAGCAATATCCGAGAAAAGTGATCCAGCAGGGATATTTGTGTACCGATCCGGTGGTGCGGATTAGACAGTCAAACGACAGCTATTATTTGACTTACAAGTCAAAAGGCTTACTTGCAAGAGAAGAGTATAATCTTCCTCTGACAAAAGAAGCTTATGAACATCTGAAGTCAAAGGTTGACGGAATTGTGATTTCCAAGACACGTTATGTGATTCCGGAAAAGAATGGCCTGTCTATCGAACTGGATATTTTTGATGCACCTTATGAGGGACTGCTTTTAGCAGAGGTAGAATTTTCCTGTGAGAAGGAGGCTCTTGCCTATGAGCCGCCTGCGTGGTTCGGGGAGGATGTGACCTATTCCACAAAGTATCACAACAGTACCTTGAGTAAAGGAGTGGGAGTGTAAAATCTCCCACAAATTGCAGTACACATCTTATACCTTGGAGATGCTGGTACTATAATAAACTCGTTCGCAGATATAGTTCATTGGTAGAACATCAGCTTCCCAAGCTGAGGGGCGGGGCGATTTCCGTTATTTGCTTATGAGTGACTGACCGCAGAGATGCGGTTTTTTTTGTGAAAAAAGCGCATCCTAGAACTTGAAAAATAAAGTTCACAAAATTTTCAAATTTAAAATGTGTATTTTGCATAAAAAAAATAAAAAATGAGAAAGTCTATTGACAAATTCGATAATCAAAAATATAATAAACTCAGATTTCAGAAGTAAACCGCTTTACTAAACCGTTCCACTAAACCGATTTACCAATTTGATGATATTGAGAAAGATTATTAGTAATTTTTTTTATTTGTTTAGTAAACCGCTTCACTAATTGGACAAAATAGGATATACTGGCATTAAGTCAGAAACAAAAAGTTTGGTTTCTGACAGTAAGAGTTGAGGTGAGGGGCTTATGGCAGATAAAAAAGTAACAATAGCAGAGGTGGCAAAGAGGGCTGGAGTATCGAAGGCAACAATCTCAAATTACTTGAATAAGCGATATGACAGGATGAAAGAGGAAACGAAAGATAAGATCCAGGAGGCAATCGATGCTTTGGGCTACATCCCAAGTATCAGTGCGCGCAGGTTGTCGGCTAAGGAGAAAAGTAAAACAGTAGGTTTGATTATTCCAGGAAATCTGGCAAATGTGTTTGACACAATGTATTTTCCACAGGTATTTGATTCTGTTGGAAAAGCGGCTGAAAAGCAAGGCTATTCGGTTTTAATTTATGCACAGAACAGCAAAAAGCTGGAAGATGAGCAAATGGAATATCTTCTGGGACTTGGAAAATCACTGGTGGATGGCTTCCTGGTATTTTCCCTGACACCTAGGGATCGATATTTCAAGGAATTCGAGAAGAATAAAATTCCATATGTATGTGTGGGAAAAATCAAAGATTACGATGATTACAATTATGTGGCAACAGATCATGCACAGACAGTAAAAGAAGCCGTGGATTATCTGGTTCAGCTGGGACATGAGAAAATCGCCATGCTGACAGAGGATAAGGTTAGTGTAGTAGAGGAAAGTCGTTTCCCAGCCTATAAAGAGGCTATGGAACAGCATGGAATTCCTTACAGAGAGGACTATTACTACAGCTTTTCCTGCGGTGAGATTGCAGAAAATGCAGAAAGAGTATTTAACGAGATGCTTCAGAAAAAAGAACGTCCCAGTGCATTTATCATTCCGGCAAATCTTACCAGATATCTGAAAAGGGCGGTGAGAGCCAACAATCTGTACATCCCTGATGATCTTTCCCTGATCACGCTGGAATACTATGAAAACTATTATTCAGAGTATGTGACATTCCAGAACATGGAGTATACACGGGTTCCTTCTGTAGCAGATAAGGTTTCTGAAGTTGCATTACAAAAACTGATCGGTCTGATTGAACAGCCGGAAGAAAAATTTGAATCCTGTCTGGAGCCGATAGAGCTTAAGATAGGAAAAACAACAAGGGTAAAAGCAAAAACCATAAACTGAAAGGAGAAAAACACTATGAAAACTAAGAAGGCGTTAGCAGCAGTATTGGGAATGACAATGTTAAGCGGATCTTTTGTCGTATCAGCACCGGCAGAGGTAAAGGCTGCTGACAAAAAACTGGTATTTTGGGACAAATCTGAGTATGTAGCAGCATACAACGATATGATGAAAGCAAAACTGGATGAATTCGCCGAAGCAAATGGTGTGGATGTAGAATATGTAATCGTTCCTTCAGGAGATATCAAGCAGAAACTTGCAGCAGCTATTGAGTCCGGTAATCAGCCTGACCTGATCATGGGCGATAACACATTAGTTGCAGAATATATTAACAGCGATCAGCTGGCAGAAGTAGATGATGTTCTGGAAAATATCGACTTCAAAGAAAATGCACTTAGATATGCAACCTTTAACGACAAGAACTACCTTGTTCCACTTTCCTTTACAGCACCAGGTATGTACATCAGAAAAGATAAATGGGAAGAAAAAGGCCTGGATATGCCGACTACATGGGAAGAGCTGAAAGAGGATGCCGAAAAGATCAATGATCCGGAAAACGGCTTCTATGCATTAGGACTTCCTCTTGGAGCAAGCGGCGGCGGAGACGCTGAGTCCTTCGTAAGAACCGTAATCCTTGACTTTGGCGGAAGACTTGTTGATGAGAACGGAAAGGTTGTGGTAAACAGCCCTGAGACTCTTGCAGCAATGGAATATATCGCATCCTTATATGAAGAAGGACTTTGCCCACCAGATGCAACTACATGGGATGACAGTGCAAATAACTCTGCATGGATGGCTGGTACAGTAGGCATGGTATGTAATTCCGGTTCCATTATTTCTTCTATGGAGCAGGAGAATCCAGACCTTCTGGCAAACACTCAGATCATCCAGTACCCAGCAGTATCTGCTGATGACACTTCCTATACATTAGGTGGAGCAAATGTATTTGGTATCTTTGAGACCGGAGCAAACACAGATGTAGCAAAAGAGTTTGTTTCCTATTATTTCAGCGATACAGATTACTATAATCAGATGGTTGAGGCTATGGGTGCTATGTGGCAGCCAGTTGTCAATGGATATGATGATACAGATTTCTGGAATGCAGAAGACCATATTGGCTGGTTAAAGAACTCCGAAAACTTAGTACTTACCACTTATCCGGCACCTACAACCGGTGAGGCAGCAACAAGCTTTACAAACCAGGCTTGCGTAAAGGCTATGCAGCAGATCGTTGTTAACGGTGTAGATCCTCAGGAAGCTCTTGACTCTCTGGAGCAGTCCCTGATCGAGCTTTACGGTGAATGATTTCTGGAAAGATCAATCCATTTTAAATGAGTAAAATGCAGGAGCTGTTCCAAATGGAACAGCTTCTGCTAGAAAGGAAGAGGAAATTGTCAATGGCTAATGTGAAAAGAAAATATGAATCACAGGCAAAGAAAGACAGAAGACTGGGACTGATATTGATGATTCCGATTATCCTTGTAGTATTTGGAATAATGGGTTATCCGTTCTGCCGTGCGCTCTATCTGTCATTTACCAATAAGGTGGTAGGAAAACCGGAGGAATTTGTTGGATTAGAAAACTATATCAAATTGTTCCATGATCCTATTTACTGGAAATCTCTGAAGAACACGCTCGTTTATACAGTGGGCTGTATTGCTGCAAAGCTTGCACTGGGACTCTTATGGGCGGTACTGCTTAACAGAAGTTTCAAGGGAAAGTCCTTTTTCCGTACAGTACTTTTGATTCCGTGGGCGATTCCCGGAATGGTAGCTGCAACAACCTGGCGTTGGATGTACGACAGTACTTATGGAATTATCAACAGCCTTCTGATTTCTTTAGGGGTTACGAAGATTGGAATTCCGTGGCTCAGTGACCCGAATCTTACACTGCTTACAACGATGATCGTAAATATATGGAGAGGAATTCCTTTCTTTATGTTCAGTATCCTGGGAGCTTTACAGACGCTGGAGAAACAGCAGTATGAAGCTGCTTATGTAGATGGCGCAGGAGCATTTAAACAGTTCTGGTATATCACACTTCCGTCTATTTCAAGTGTAATCGGAATTACTACATTGTTATCTACAATCTGGACATTTAACGACTTTGAAAATGTATATCTGATCACAGGAGGCGGTCCGTTATATGCTTCCAGTACAATCGCAACCTATACCTATGATATGGCATTTATTCAAAATAACTTTGCAAGAGCTGTATCTGTAGCGATTTCTGTTATTCCGTTATTGCTGATCTTGATATTTATCTACGCAAAAGCCAATAAAGAGGAAGAATAGGAGGGAAGATTATCATGGTAATGAAAAGACATAAAAGAATTGCTGCTTCGGCAACGACATACATACTCCTGATAATTGCACTTGTGTGGACTATTTTTCCGGTATACTGGATGATCAAATCTTCCATAACAGTAAACAGTGAAATGTATGTGGCACGTCCGTCACTGATTGCAAAACATTACACCTTTGAAAACTATGTAGACCTTTTTACCAAAACAGAATTTCCCCGGGCTCTTTTAAACAGTCTTATGATCGCCTTTTTGACAACTGTCTGTTGTCTGCTGATCAGTATTCTTGGCTCTTATGCTATGACAAGACTGAAATATCCGGGAAGAAGATTTTTTAAAACAAGCATTATCTTTTCTTATTTAATACCTACTGCAGTGCTTTTCGTACCGATGTATGTATTTGTAAGTAAACTTGGATTCTATGACAACAAATGGGCATTGCTGATCATTTATCCAACTACTGTTGTGCCGTACTGCTGCTATATGTTGATGAGCTATTTTAAGGCCATTCCTTATGCACTTGAAGAAGCTGCGCTGATTGATGGCTGTACTAGAATGAAATCCTTAAGATACATCATCACACCAATCGCACTTCCCGGTATCGCAGTTGTTGCAACCTTTGCATTTACAATGTCCTGGAACGAATATTTATACGCCATGATCATGACCACAAGTCCCGCACAGCAGACTGCTGTAGTTGCCATTTCCAGTTTCAAATATGCGGATTCGGCAATCTGGGGAAGAATCATGGCAGCATCAGTACTCACATCTCTGCCGGTTACGATCATTTATATTGTAGCACAGGCGCAGCTGATCTCTGGAAAATCAGATGGAAGCGTGAAATAATTCGCCGCAGGGGTATCCGTGGATTCTGTCATGCCGGCATGGACGGTCTGCGGATGGTCTCAGGGAATTTCATAGCAAAAATAATCAAGAAAAGAGGGAAAACAAATGGACAAAGTTTATGAGGAAATTTTACAGAATGTGAATACCAATTCAAGACCTTCCGATTTGAGGATCACAGATCTGCGTGTTGCAGATATTGTAGGCGCACCAATGCACTGCACTTTGGTAAAAATTTATACCAATCAGGGTATTGTTGGTTACGGCGAAGTTCGTGACGGAGCAGACCGAAAATTTATTTTAGCATTAAAGAGCAGACTGATCGGGGAAAATCCCTGCAATATTGATAAATTATTCAGAAGAATCAAACAGTTTGGAGGCCATGCAAGACAGGGCGGCGGTGTCTGCGGTGTAGAAATCGCACTTTGGGACCTTGCAGGAAAGGCTTATGGTGTTCCAGTTTATCAGATGCTTGGAGGAAAATTTAGAGACAAGATCCGTATTTACTGTGACACAGATGTAGAAGGAAAGCATACCGGAATCGATATGGGAAAGGCATTAAAGGCAAGAATGGAAAAAGGCTTTACTTTCCTAAAAATGGATCTTGGTATTGATCTTTTATACGATGAACCAGGCGCACTGTGCGCACCTCTTGGATTTGTTCAGGAACTGAAAGCAGCAACTGCATATGATGCAATTCCAAGAAATTTAGATGAGAAAGAAACATATCTTCGCAACCGTCACTATGATGTGAACAATATTCCACATCCATTTACAGGCATTCAGGTAACAGAGCATGGCTTTGATATCCTGGAGCAGTATGTAAAAGATGTAAGGAGCATTATCGGATATGATATTCCACTTGCAATTGATCATTTTGGACATATTGGCGTGGAATCCTGTATCAAGCTGGCAAGAAGAATTGAAAAATATAATATTGCATGGATGGAGGATCTGATTCCGTGGCAGCTGACAGACCAGTATGTACGCCTGAGAAATTCCTGCACAGTACCGATCTGTACAGGTGAGGATATTTATCTGAAAGAAAACTTCAGACCTCTACTGGAAAAAGGCGGCGTATCTGTGATTCATCCGGATATTCTTACTTCCGGTGGAATCCTTGAGAATAAGAAAATCGGTGACCTTGCACAGGAATATGGTGTTGCAATGGCTGTTCATATGGCTGAGAGCCCAATCGCTTGTATGGCTGCTGTTCACAGTATTGCAGCTACTGAGAACTTCCTTGCACAGGAATTCCATTCTGTAGATGTTCCGTGGTGGGATGATCTGGTAACCGGACTTCCGAAACCACTGGTACAGAACGGTTATATTACAGTTCCGGATAAACCAGGCCTTGGTATTGATGAGATCGTGGATGAGGTTGTGCTGGAACACATTCATCCGGATTATCCGGGAATCTGGCTTCCAACGGACGAGTGGAACCATGATTATTCCCATGACCGTCTGTGGAGCTGACATTTTACCGCAGCGACAGACAAAGACTCGGCGGCGGATTGCGCCGCCGGTGTTACTATTCACAATTTTGCGGGAAACCATGAATGATAGGAAATCATATAAAGAAGAAAGGAATCTTAAATTATGCATTTCAGTGTAAAAGAAGATATTATACAGTTAACAGAAAAATGGGATGGAGAGCGTTTTCCAGATGGACGTCCGAGAGTATCTGACGAGGATTTGGAAGAAATAAGACATCTTACTCTGGAAGAGGTATGGCAGCCGATGTTTATAAAAGGCTACCTGAATCAGTTTGAGGAAAAATTGAAAAGGCTTCATGAGGATAAGACAAAGCTGGTTGGAAGAGCTGTGACCTGCTCTTTCATGCCTGCAAGACCGGATCTTGAGGAAACAGTAAAGAAGATCGGCGCTTCTGAGGGAAGAAAAGGAACCTGCAACCAGTGGGTAATTGATACCCTGGTAGAAGGGGACGTAGTCGTAGCAGATATGTATGACAAGATCTACGAAGGAACCTTTGTAGGTGGAAATCTTTCCACAGCTATCAAAAACAGAACCAAGACCGGCGGAGCTGTTGTATGGGGCGGTATCCGTGATCTGGAGCAGATCGAAGGAATCGAAGGACTTCAGGTTTACTACCGTGGCGTAGATCCTACCCCGATCAAAGATTTTGTTATGACCAGCTTTAATTCCATGACTAAGATCGGCGGAGCTGTCTGCCTTCCAGGTGATGTTGTATTCGGATATGGCGGTGGTGTAATCTTTATCCCAAGCCATATGGTAAAGGAAGTAATTGAATTTGCAAAGAAAATGCATGTAAAAGATATTTTCGGTTTTGAAATGATCAAACTGGGTGTATACACAACTGCAGATATTGACATTGATGTATGGCCAACAGAGATGATGAACCGTCTGGTTGCTTTTATCAAAGAGGATGAAAGAGGCGAGCAGTACAGAAATCTTGATTGGAGCAAAGAGTTTGCAGCGGCAGAAGCAGAAGAGAAGTAACGCTTATGGAAGATATATTAAAAATTGCGGCTGAAAATCCCATTATTCCGGTAGTAAAACTGGAACGGGCAGAGGATGCCACAATGCTTGCACGGGCATTGTGTAAAGGCGGAATTTGCTGTATGGAAATCACTTTCCGCACAGCGGCCGCGAAAGATGCCATCAAAAAGGTGGCAGAAGAAGTCCCGGAAATGCTGGTAGGTGCAGGAACGGTAATCAATGCAGGTCAGGTGGAAGATGCTGTTGAGGCTGGGGCGAAATTTATTGTAAGCCCGGGGCTTTCAGAAGAGGTTGTAAAAAAATGTCAGGAGCTGGATGTGATCTGTCTTCCTGGCTGCGTGACAGCCAGTGAGATCATGAAAGCCAAATCCCTTGAAATCGGTGTAGTGAAATTTTTTCCTACCCAGACAAGTGGAGGAATCAAGGCGATTAAAGCTCTTGCAGCACCTTTTGGAGATATGAAATTTATCCCTACAGGTGGAATCAATACAGAGAATATCTGTGCCTATCTGGAAAATTCTTTCATCGCAGCATGCGGTGGAAGCTGGATGGTAAAGGAAAGTGATATAAATGTAGGAAATTTTGAAGAAATTACCAAAAAGGCACAGGAGGCTTTGGCACTGGTAAGGGGGTGTGGCAGATGAGTGAAATATTCACAATGGGAGAACCCATGGTAGTGTTCATCGCAGAAAAGCCAGGCACCTTCAGTGAAGTGGAAAATTATTCCAGGGGACTTGCCGGTGCTGAGTTGAATTTTTCTATCGGAGTGACCAGACTGGGACATACTGCAAGCTATTTTACAAAACTTGGAAAAGACCCTTACGGGGCTTATATCCATGAATTTATCGAAAAGGAAAAGATTGACGGAGAAAAGGTCCTTTTTACAGAAGAATATCTTACCGGATCTTATTTGAAGACAAAAGTTCTGGAAGGAGATCCTGCTGTATATTATTTCCGGAAAAATTCTGCTGCTTCTCATATCTGTCCGGAAGACATTGAGGCGCAGGATCTGTCTGGAGTGAAGATGGTCCATATTACAGGAATCACATCGGCTTTGTCAGAAGACTGCCGCAAATCCTGTATGACTCTTGCAAAAAGAGCACATGAAATAGGGGCGATGGTAAGCTTTGACCCCAATATTAGGGAAAAACTCTGGAAGTCAAGGGAAGAGATGGTTCAGACCTTAAATGACATGGCATTTCACAGTGATGTGGTGCTGCCAGGTATTAAAGAAGGCAGAATTCTTGCCGGTACAGATGTGCCGGAGAAGATTGCAGACTTTTATCTGGAACATGGCTCTAAAACTGTAATTGTAAAGCTTGGGGAAAACGGCGCTTATTACAAGACAAAAGACGGCGCACAGGGCACAGTTCCTGGGTATAAGCCAGAAAAAATCGTGGATACAGTAGGGGCAGGAGATGCTTTTGCAGCAGGTGTGGTAACAGGCCTGCTGGAAAATCTGCCTCTTGACGAGGCTGTTGCCCGTGGAAATGCCATGGGAGCTATTATTATTTCCTCAAAGGGAGACAATGACAATCTTCCAGACCGGGAAACTCTGTTTGCATTTCAGGGAAAACAGAAAAGATAGAAAAGCATAAAAAATATAAAGCTGAGACAGCCGCTTCCGGGCATTTTTCAAACATGCCTGGGAACGGCTGTTTTTATTGCGTATCCTGTTCTTTTGTTTTATAATAGGGCAAAAGAACTTTTGAACCAGCTGTTTTGACAGAAGAAAAGACGAGGAGCGAATACTATGAAAATCGGATTTATCGGATGTGGAAATATGGGTTCTGCAATGATCGGCGGAATCCTGAAAAATGGTGTGTTTGAAAAAAATGAGATTATTGTTTCAAATCTTACAGAAGAAGGAAGCAGAAGAAGTCGGGAAAAACTTGGAGTTGTGACAACTCTGGATAATTGTGAAGTTGTGAAAAATGCAAATATTGTTATATTAGCAGTAAAGCCTCAATTCTATGAGGAGGTAATCGGTGAAATTAAAAGTTTCCTGACACCACAGCATATGATCGTAGGAATTGCGCCCGGTAAAACTCTTGCATGGCTGGAAGAAAAATGTGAGCAGCCGTTAAAGGTGGTACGTCTTATGCCGAATACCCCGGCGCAGGTAGGAGCAGGAATGACAGGTGCCTGTGTCAATGATCGGGTAACAGAAGAGGATCTGGATCAGATTCTTGCCATTACAAACAGCTTCGGTCGCACAGAGGTGGTACCTGAAAGACTGATGGACGCAGTCAGCGCAGTCAGTGGGTGCTCTCCGGCTTATGTATTTATGTTTATTGAAGCAATGGCAGATGCCGCTGTGGCACAGGGAATGCCAAGAAAACAGGCCTATCAGTTTGCTGCCCAGGCTGTACTTGGAAGTGCGAAGCTGCTTCTGGAGACAGGCATGCATCCGGGAGAACTGAAGGATATGGTATGCTCCCCGGCAGGAACGACCATTGAGGGTGTGCGTATCCTGGAAAAGAATGGTTTCCGCAGTGCTGTGTTTGAAGCATTGCAGGGAGCTGCTGATAAAGGAAAGAAAATGTGAGCTTTGCCTACAAAAAACACCTCGCGGAATATTACCAGTGAGCAGTAACTATAAGTAAATAATTGTGAAAATGAATCAGGAGGTTCCACTATGAGCAAAAAAGTATATATCTTCCTCGCCGACGGTTTCGAAGACATTGAAGGCTTAACTGTAGTTGATCTTATGCGAAGAGCAGGAATCACTATTACAACCGTTTCTATTAAAAACACCAAACAGATCACCACAGCCCATGGAATTACCATGCTGACCGATACCACCTTCCGTGAGGCGGATTTCTCCGACGCAGACATGCTGGTTCTCCCGGGCGGACAACCTGGAACCACTTATCTTGGAGGATTCGAGCCACTTACCGATCTGGTTAAAAGCTTCTATAATAATGGAGGTAAGATCGCAGCCATCTGCGCGGCACCTACTGTTTTTGCAGAAATCGGACTTTTACATGGAAAGAAGGCCACTGCATACCCGGCCTGCATGGACGGTCTTGGAGATGCTGTGAAGTCTGAAGAAAAGGTTGTAATTGATGGAAATATTACTACAAGCCGTGGACTTGGAACTGCAATTGACTTTGCCCTTTCCCTGATTTCCCAGCTCCTTGGTCAGGGAAAAGCAGAGCAGATTGCAGAATCCGTAGTATACAAATAGGAAATATTCTGAAAAACCTTGATTTTCAAGGAATAACAGGGAAAATCCCCAAAAAAATAACCGGGAAAACCATAAAAAACACTGGCGTTTTTAATTGGGTTGTGCTATACTTCTACAATGACTGTAATAATAGGGGGAAACCCTGCGCATTTATAACCGCAGAAAGAATGCAGAGAGATATATATTAAGGAGGAACACGAAAATGAGTTTACAGGTGGAGAAATTAGAGAAAAACATGGCGAAGCTTACCATCGAAGTTTCCGCTGAAGATTTAGACAAAGCAATGGAGAAAGCTTACCAGAAACAGAAAAGCAGAATCAGCCTTCCAGGATTCCGTAAAGGAAAAGCTCCGAGAAAGATGATCGAGAGCATGTATGGCAAGGGTGTATTCATGGAAGACGCTGTTAATTCTCTTGTACCACAGGAATATACAAAAGCTCTTGGCGAGTGCGATCTTGAGATCGTTTCCCAGCCGGAGATCAATGTTACACAGATGGAGCCAGGTAAAGCTCTTATCTTCACAGCTGATGTAGCTGTGAAACCAGAGGTTACTCTTGGAGATTACAAGGGTGTAGAGGTTCCGAAGTCTGAGATCGCTGTAACAGACGAGGAAGTTGACGCTGAGGTTAAGAAAGAGCAGGATAAGAATGCAAGAACAGTTGCAGTTGAGGATCGTGCAGCTGCAAACGGCGATATCACAACAATCGATTTCGAGGGATTTGTTGATGGTGTTGCATTTGACGGCGGTAAAGGAACTGACTACGCACTGACACTTGGTTCCGGTACATTTATTCCAGGATTTGAGGATCAGCTTGTTGGAGCAAACACTGGTGACCACGTAGAAGTTAAGGTTACTTTCCCAGAGGAATATCAGGCAAAAGAGCTTGCAGGCAAAGAAGCTGTATTCCAGTGTGATGTTAAGAAGATTGAGACTAAAGAGGTTCCGGAGCTTGACGATGAGTTCGCGAAAGACGTATCTGAGTTTGATACTCTTGCTGAGTACAAAGAAGATGTTAAGAAGAAACTGACAGAGAAGAAAGAGAAAGAAGCAAGAACTGCAAAAGAGAACGCTGCAGTAGATAAAGCAATCGAGAATGCACAGATGGATATTCCGGAGCTTATGACAAAGACTGAGTGCCGTCAGATGATGGACGATTTCTCCAGAAGAATGCAGCAGCAGGGATTATCCATGGAGCAGTACTTCCAGTTCACAGGCCAGAGCATGGACAAGATGATGGAAGACATGAAGCCACAGGCTCTTAAGAGAATCCAGACAAGACTGGTTCTTGAGAAAGTAGCTGAGGCTGAGAACATCCAGCCATCTGAAGAAGAGATCACAGAAGAGATCCAGAAGATGGCAGATGCTTACAAGATGGAAGCTGACAAGATCAGAGAAGCTATCGGTGAGAGCGGACTTGAGCAGATGAAGAAAGATATGGCTGTTCAGAAGGCTGTTACTGTTATCGCTGATGCAGCAGTTGAAGTTGAGAAAGCAGCAGACGCTGAATAATCAGCAGGCAGATAACTGCACATCCCAAGAGGGAAAAATTATTTTGTTATGAAAGCGCTCACTGGCGCATTATAATGCAGATCTGGGGGAGCGCATCTGATAAGAAAAGAGGGAATATATGAGTTTAGTGCCTTATGTCATTGAGCAGACAAGCAGAGGGGAGAGAAGCTACGACATCTATTCAAGGCTTCTGAAGGACAGAATCATTTTCCTGGGAGAGGAAGTAAACGATGTAAGTGCCAGTCTGGTAGTTGCTGAGTTGCTTTTTCTGGAAGCAGAGGATCCTGGAAAGGATATCCAGCTTTATATCAACAGCCCGGGTGGTTCCGTGACAGCTGGTATGGCTATCTACGATACCATGCAGTATATCAAGTGCGATGTTTCCACTATTTGTCTGGGAATGGCTGCCAGCATGGGAGCATTCCTTCTTGCTGGTGGTACAAAAGGTAAGAGATTTGCACTGCCGAATTCTACGATCATGATCCATCAGCCATCTGGCGGAGCCCAGGGACAGGCTACTGAGATCCAGATCGTGGCAGATCACATTGCCAAGACAAAGAGAACATTAAATGAAATTCTGGCTGCAAACACCGGACAGCCTCTTGAGGTAGTAGAGAAAGATACAGACCGTGACAATTACATGTCCGCAGAGGAAGCATTGGCTTATGGTCTGATCGATGGTGTTGTAACCCATAAGTAAAACGAGCCAGACACCTTTCCGGTGTTTTGCCCGCCTAAACTGAAAACAAAAGAAATCCCCCTGGAAAATAGCCGGAGTTTTCTTTTGCATGCTACTGTAAGAAAAGACTCCTGAACTAACAGGAGTCTTATCTTGTAAAATGGGATAATTTTGTAAAATAGGTATATTTTACAGAATAATTCCAAATTTTAAGAAATAAAGAAAACTTTTTTCAGAATAGCTCTGAATAAGGTTGCTTTATTTAAAAGAAAGGAAAAGTTAAAGATTCATGGCTGAGAAGATAAGAGAAGGAAAAGTAAGATGTTCCTTTTGCCAGAAAACCGAGGATCAGGTCCGCAAATTAATTGCCGGACCGGATGGGGCCTACATCTGCGATGAGTGTGTAGGTATCTGCTCGGAGATCATGGAGGAAGAATTTGGAGGATACGATCAGGAAGATATTCTTGGATCTGAGATCAATCTGATGAAACCAGAGGAAATCCATGCAATTCTGGATGACTATGTAATCGGACAGGATGAGGCCAAGAAAGCACTTTCTGTTGCTGTATACAATCATTACAAACGTGTTACTGCTTCCAGAAATCTGGATGTAGAGCTTCAGAAGAGCAACATCCTTATGCTTGGACCAACTGGTTCCGGTAAGACACTTCTTGCCCAGACACTGGCAAGACTTCTGAATGTACCGTTTGCCATTGCAGACGCCACTACCCTGACAGAGGCAGGATATGTAGGTGAAGATGTTGAGAATATTCTTCTGAAGATCATTCAGGCTGCTGATTATGATATTGACAGAGCGCAGTACGGAATTATTTATATAGATGAGATCGACAAGATCACACGTAAATCCGAGAATGTTTCTATCACTCGTGATGTTTCTGGAGAGGGTGTACAGCAGGCACTTCTGAAAATTCTGGAAGGCACTGTTGCAAGTGTTCCTCCTCAGGGTGGAAGAAAGCATCCGCATCAGGAATTCATCCAGATTGATACTACAAATATTCTGTTTATCTGTGGCGGTGCCTTTGACGGTCTGGAGAAGATCATTGAGGGAAGACAGGATACCAAGGCAATTGGCTTTGGCGCAGAAGTCGCTTCCAAAGAGGAACAGAATGTTGGTGAACTGTTCAAGCAGGTAATGCCTGAGGATCTGATCCGTTATGGACTGATTCCGGAGTTTGTAGGACGTGTGCCTGTAGTGGTAACCTTAGACGGACTTGATGAAAACGCACTTCTTCGCATCCTTCAGGAGCCGAAGAACGCACTGACCAAGCAGTACCATAAACTGTTTGAACTTGATGGAGTAGAGCTTGATTTTGAGGATGAAGCACTTCGTGTTATGGCGAGAAAGTCCATGGAACGTAAAACCGGAGCCAGAGGACTTCGTGCGATCATGGAGAGCACTCTTATGGATCTGATGTATAAGACTCCGTCTGACGACACCATTCGTAAATGCATTATTACAAAAGAAGCTGTAGAGGGAACTGGTGAACCTCAGATTGTTCATGGGGAAGCTCCTGCACAGCCGGTGAATCCGGCAAATACAGGCAGAAGAAGCCAGCGTGCACACAAAAAGGGCACTCCGGAAACAGCCTGATGAAGGGATTTGACTACAAATGAGTGAGCCAATCAATGTACTTCCTGCCCTTGCCCTTCGCGGAACTACCATTCTTCCGGGAATGATCATCCATTTCGATGTAAGCAGGGAACGTTCCAAAAAGGCAATCGAAGCGGCAATGTTTCAGGATCAGAAGATCTTTCTGGTAACCCAGAAGGATCCCCAGATTGAAGATCCTGGATTTGTACAGCTGTTTCAGGTAGGAACTATTGCATATATTAAGCAGGTTGTGAAACTTCCTGACAACCTGCTGCGTGTTCTTGTTGAGGGAAAAAGAAGGGCAGAACTTCTTGGCCTGGAACAGGAGACACCATATTTAAGAGCAGAGACTGTTCTTGTTAATGAGGAAGAAGAGGAACTGCCTCAGGCGATGCTGGAGGCAATGTACAGAAGTATCAGGGAGCTGTTCCAAACTTATTGCGCTAAGGGTGGAAAGATTGGAAAAGAACTGTCTGCCCAGATCATGAATATAGAGAAAGCACCGGAGCTGATCGACCAGATCGTAATTAATCTGCCTCTTTCCTGGCAGAGCAAACAGAAGCTTCTGGAGGCAGCCAGACTGACAGACAGATATGAGCTTCTTGGTGCCATTTTGAGCAATGAGATCAATGTGCTGGATATCAGCCACGACCTTCAGCAGAAACTGAAAAAGCGCGTGGATAAAAACCAGCGTGAATATATTTTGAGAGAACAGCTGAAACTGATACGGGAGGAGCTTGGCGAGGACAATACTGCTGATGAGGCTGAGGAGTTCCGCAGAAAAGCCAAAGAGCTTACTGCTTCCCAGGAAGTAAAGGATCGCATTTTCAAAGAAATCGGCCGCTTTAAAATCACCAGCACCAATGCCGCTGAGAGCAGCATTCTGCGGGGATATATTGAGACACTTCTTTCCCTTCCGTGGGATAAGTGCTCTGAAGATTCTGAAGACCTGAAGACAGCCTGGAAGATTCTTGAAGAAGGTCATTATGGTCTGAAGGATGTAAAAGAGCGTATTATGGAATTCCTGTCTGTACGTAAGCTGACACATAAAGGAAAATCTCCTATACTTTGCCTTGTGGGACCTCCTGGAACCGGTAAGACTTCTATTGCAAAATCTGTTGCAGAAGCCACTGGCAAACGTTATGTCCGTATCTGCCTTGGTGGTGTGAAGGATGAAGCTGAGATCCGCGGACATAGAAAGACTTATGTGGGTGCTATGCCGGGAAGGATTACCGTTGCCCTTCAGCAGGCAAAGGTTGCCAATCCGCTTATGCTTCTGGACGAAATTGACAAGACAAGCAGTGATTACAAGGGAGATACTTCTTCTGCGCTTCTTGAGGTGTTGGATCCGGAGCAGAACAGTCATTTCAATGACCATTATGTGGAGCTTCCCCAGGATCTTTCAGAGGTGTTGTTTATTGCAACAGCCAACGATATTCAGGGAATCCCAAGACCGCTTCTTGACCGAATGGAGGTCATTGAGATCAGCGGTTATACGGAGAATGAGAAAGAGCACATTGCAAAGGAGCATCTGATTCCCAAGCAAATGGAAGCCAATGGAATTGAGAAAGGCAAACTTTCCATTCAGGGCGGCGCTCTTCGAAAAATCATCAATAATTATACGAAGGAAGCCGGTGTCCGCAATCTGGAACGTCTCATCGGTCAGATCTGTCGTAAGACAGCACGTCTGATCATGGAAGATGGCAAAGAGAAGGTAACGGTCACTGGCAAGAACCTTGAGAGCTTTCTGGGGCAGGAGAAATACAATTACCTGATGGCGAATAAAAAGGATGAGGTTGGTATCGCAAGAGGTCTTGCCTGGACACAGGTTGGCGGTGATACCCTTCAGATCGAAGTAAATATTATGCCGGGTAAAGGGGAATTTGTGCTTACCGGACAGCTTGGAGACGTGATGAAGGAGTCTGCAACAGCGGGCATCAGCTACATCCGCTCTGTAGCAGCCAGATATGGAATCAATCAGGAATTTTTCCAGGAAAATGACATTCACGTACATATTCCGGAAGGGGCAGTGCCAAAGGACGGTCCGTCAGCCGGAATTACCATGGCAACTGCAATGCTTTCTGCCATTATTGACAAGCCGGTAAGAGCGGATCTTGCCATGACTGGTGAGATCACCTTAAGAGGTCGTGTACTTCCAATCGGCGGACTGAAAGAGAAGCTTCTTGCAGCTAAGTACGCCAAGATTAAAGAAGTACTGGTTCCAAAGTCCAATAAACCGGATATCAAAGAACTGGATGAGGAGATCACAGACGGACTGAAGATCACGTTTGTGGAAAATATGAATGAAGTGCTGGAACGGGCACTTGCCTGAAATGAGAGGTAGGAAAAATGGTAATTAAAAATGTTTCACTGGATATCGTTTGTGGTATCACCAGCAAACTGCCAGACACAGGAAGACCTGAAATTGCTTTTGCAGGGAAATCCAATGTGGGAAAATCCTCCCTCATTAACGGTCTGCTGAACCGAAAAGCGCTGGCAAGAACAAGTTCCCAGCCGGGAAAAACACAGACTATCAATTTTTATAATGTAAATGATTTTATGTACCTTGTGGATCTTCCAGGTTATGGATATGCCAAGGTTCCGGAGACCGAGAAGGCGAAGTGGGGAAAAATGATCGAGCGTTATCTTCATACCTCACAGACTCTGAAGGCAGTATTTCTCCTGATCGACATCCGGCACGATCCATCTGCAAATGATAAGCTGATGTATGACTGGATCGTAAATAACGGATACAATCCGATCATTATTGCAACCAAGCTGGATAAGCTGAAAAGAAGTCAGGTACAGAAGAATATTAAGGCTATCAAGGACGGACTGAAGCTGCGCCCGGGCAGTAAGATCATTCCTTTTTCCGCTGAGACAAAGCAGGGAAAAGATGAAATCTGGGCGTTAATGGACGAGTTGACCGGTGCAGTTCCGGCAGCTACGGACGAGCTGAAGGCCTGACAGACGAGGAAAAAGAATATGGGAATTATCAAGGCATTCAAGCTGGGATTTGACTATCTCAAGTATGATGAGGACGGCAATGTGGAAGCAACGCAGCGTGCTGTCAATGATGTAAACCTGGACATTGAAGCCGGCGATTTTGTGGCCGTTCTGGGGCACAATGGTTCCGGAAAATCCACATTGGCGAAGCAGATAAATGCATTGCTTATCCCTTCAGAGGGAACCATGTGGGTGGATGATATGGACACAGCCAAGGAGCCGGAGCTGTGGAAAATCCGCCAGAAAGCGGGGATGGTTTTTCAGAATCCGGACAACCAGATCATTGGTACGGTTGTGGAAGAGGATGTAGGCTTTGGTCCTGAGAATATGGGAGTACCTACAGACGAAATCTGGAAGCGTGTGGATGACAGTCTGAAAAAGACAGGAATGACCGCTTACCGTTATCAGTCTCCGAACAAGCTTTCCGGAGGCCAGAAACAAAGAGTGGCCATCGCAGGTGTTGTGGCGATGCGTCCAAGCTGTATTGTACTGGACGAGCCAACTGCAATGCTTGATCCGAATGGCCGGAAGGAAGTATTGAAAGCCGTTTCCGAGCTCAATAAAAAAGAAAATGTAACCGTTGTCCTCATTACCCATTATATGGAAGAAGTGATCCATGCCAACAAGGTTTATGTGATGGATGGTGGAAATGTGGTAATGCAGGGAACTCCAAGAGAAATTTTTTCCCAGGTAGAGACACTGAAGAAATACCGGCTGGATGTACCCCAGGTGACATTGCTCGCCCATGAGCTTCACAAGGCTGGCGTGGACATTCCGGAAGGAATACTGACGAAAGAGGAATTGGTGGGTGCATTATGTCGATAGAGCTTAAGAACGTGACCTATACTTACAGTCAGGGTACTGCTTATGAAAGCCACGCCCTGAAAGATATAAATCTTGTAATTCCGGATGGACAGTTCATTGGTGTGATCGGTCATACTGGAAGTGGAAAATCAACCTTGATCCAGCATTTTAATGCTTTGATCCAGCCTACAAGCGGTCAGATCCTTTATAATGGAGAAGACGTGTGGGCGGAGAATTATAACCGCCGGGCTCTTCGAAGTGAGGTGGGGCTGGTATTCCAGTATCCGGAGCACCAGCTGTTTGAGAATACAGTTCTGGCAGATGTTTGCTTTGGCCCTATGAATCAGGGACTTTCCAGGGAGCAGGCTGAGGAAGAGGCAAAAAAGGCCCTTGCCCATGTAGGTGTGAAGGAAGAGAATTTTACCAAGTCTCCTTTCGAGCTTTCAGGAGGCCAGAAGAAACGGGTTGCCATTGCAGGTGTTCTGGCAATGAACCCGAAAATCCTGATCCTGGATGAGCCTACTGCAGGGCTCGACCCACAGGGAAGAGATGACATTCTGGATCAGATTGCGGCTCTTCATAAGATGAGAGGAATTACCATTATCCTGGTTTCTCATAGCATGGAGGACATTGCCAAATATGTGGAACGCCTGATCGTTATGAATCATGGGGAAATGGTGTTTGACGATACACCGAAGAATGTATTTTCCCATTATAAGGAACTGGAAGAAATGGGACTTGCGGCACCGCAGATCACCTATATCATGCATGCGCTTTCCGAAAATGGCCTGAATGTGGATACCACAGCTACCACTGTGGAGGAAGCCAGGGATACGATTCTGGAAGCTTTAAAGAAGCAGAAGCCTTCACTTCTTAAGAAGGGAGGCAGAAGCGAATGATCAGAGATATTACGATCGGACAGTATTATCCGGCAGATTCCGTGATTCACAAGCTGGATCCAAGAACCAAACTGGTAGGAACCATTGGATTTATTGTATCTGTATTTTTGTTTCACACCTTCGCAGGATATGCAGTGGCTACTATATTTCTTGCAGGAATGATCCTGTTGTCCAAGGTTCCGGTGAAGTTTATTTTTAAAGGTCTGAAGACTATTTTCATGCTGCTTCTGATCACCATATTTTTTAATATGATTCTTACCCCTGGTGAGGTGGTATGGAAGCTGGGATTTATTAAGGTAACAAAGGAAGGTCTGGTGTTGGCAGGTACTATGGCGATCCGACTGGTTTATCTGGTGATCGGTTCTTCCATTATGACACTGACGACTACGCCTAACCAGCTGACTGATGGTCTGGAGCGTCTGCTCCGCCCGCTGAATAAGCTCCATGTACCAGTGCATGATATTGCTATGATGATGTCGATCGCCCTACGTTTTATCCCTATTCTTCTGGAAGAAACGGATAAGATCATGAAAGCGCAGATCGCCCGCGGAGCTGATTTCGAGAATGGGAATCTGATCCAGAAGGCGAAGAACATGGTTCCCCTTCTGGTGCCGCTGTTTATTTCCGCATTTCGCCGTGCAAATGATCTGGCCATGGCCATGGAAGCAAGATGCTATCATGGCGGCGATAACCGTACCCAGATGAAACCGCTTTGTTATAAAAAAAGAGATCATATGGCATATGTGATTTTGGCAGCGTATCTGGCTGTTGCAATTGGATTTAGGGCAGCTGGAATTTAAATCGACTGAACATCCATTTAAAAAGTTATAGTTCCCTCATCTGTATTCAGAGTCTTAAAATAGACTACGGATGCAGATGAGGGAATTTTCACAAGGAGAAAGATGATGAAACGAATTGGACTTGTTGTAGCATATGATGGAACGAATTATTGTGGCTGGCAGACACAGCCCAATGGAATTACAGTACAGGGAGTGTTGAATGATACACTTTCTGAGCTTCTGGGAGAAAAGATTGAAACGATTGGTGCCAGTCGTACAGATGCAGGCGTACACGCCCTTGGAAACGTAGCGGTATTTGACACCAACACCCGTATCCCGGGAGAGAAGATTTCTTATGCTCTGAACCAGCGTCTGCCGGAGGATATCCGGATTCAGATGTCCGAAGAAGTGGAACCGGACTTCCATCCAAGATACTGTGACAGTGAGAAAACATATGAATATCGCATTCTGAACCGCAAATTTCCGGTACCAACAGAGCGGCTTTATTCCTATTTCTATCATTACAAATTAGATGTGGACAAAATGAGAGAGGCAACATCCTACCTGATCGGAAGGCATGATTTTGCCAGTTTCTGCGGCTCCGGAGCCCAGGTGAAAACAACTATCCGTACAGTTACCGGAATTGAAGTTTTCCGTGATGGTGACATAGTTACGATTCGCGTTTCGGGAACTGGTTTCCTCTATAATATGGTCCGCATTATTTCCGGCACCTTGATTGAAATCGGAAATGGACAGTATCCACCGGAGCGCATGCAGAAAATCCTGGATGCCAAAGACCGTTCCGCTGCTGGTCCTACCGCACCGGCGCAGGGACTCACCCTGATGGGGATACAGTTCTTTGATTAATGAGTAACGTTGCTATTTAATGTGTTGAAAAGTTCTTCAGGAGGGACGCATTTGGACAACTTTCAACATATTAAATAGCAAATTTTCGAGATGCACCTTTCCAATACTTCTTTTTGGCATATCACTTCACACATTAAAAATGTCAATAGCACATAATTACAATCTAGCATAATTTCACAACAAAAATGTCCACCCCAGCACAATTTTGTGCATATCATAACACAAAAAATGAAAGAGCAATCCAAAATTAGTCCATTTTACACAGAGCATCGATATGATATTATAATCCCATCAAAAAGCTATAGAACATAGCAAATAAAAATGATACGGGAGGTTTTTTCATGAAGAGAAAAGTAGCAATGGCAATGGTAGCAGCAATGGCAGTTGGTTCACTTGCAGTTCCAGTAATGGCAGAAGACGGAGCAGCTGGCGGAAAGATCGGTATTTCAATGCCTACACAGTCTCTGGAGCGTTGGAATCGTGATGGTTCCTATCTGCAGAAACAGTTCGAAGATGCTGGATACGAAGTAGAGCTTACATACTCTGACAACGAGACAGACCGTCAGGTAAACGATATCCAGAACCTGATTTCCGACGGAGTTAACCTGTTAGTTGTAGCAGCTATCGATGGCGAGGCTCTTAATACAGTTATGGATGAAGCAGCAGATGCAGGAATCCCGGTTATTTCCTATGACCGTCTGATCAAGTCCGACGCTGTTTCCTATTATATTTCTTTTGATAACTACACAGTAGGTACCCTTCAGGGACAGTACGTAGTAGATTCTCTGGATCTGGACAATGCTGGAGACAAGACATACAATATCGAGTTTACAGCTGGTGATCCTGCTGATAACAATGCCGGATACTTCTTCAATGGAGCATTTGATGTATTAAAACCATACATTGATGCAGGAACCTTAAATGTAGTTTCCGGACAGACTGATTTTGATTCTGTTGCAACACCTGCATGGGATACCCAGACAGCACTTGAAAGAATGCAGAATATTCTGGCATCCTACTATGCAGACGGAACACAGCTTGATGTAGCTCTTTGCTCCAACGACTCCACAGCACTTGGTGTAACACAGGCAATCGAGTCTGACTATGCTGGTGATAACACAGTTCTGATCACAGGACAGGATGGTGATGAAGCAAACCTTGCAAACATCGTTGACGGAAAACAGTCCATGACCGTTTACAAAGCAGTTGCTAATGAAGCAGTCGTAACACTTGACCTTGCAAAAGCAATGCTGGCTGGTGATACAGTTGATGAGTCCCTGATTGAAAAATCTGGTTGGGATTTCGAGTGTGCATATGATACAGAGTCCTATGAGACATCTGAAGGCAACAAATGCCCATCCTTCCTTCTGGTTCCTACAGTTGTAACAAAAGACAACCTTCAGGAAGCACTGGTTGACCCAGGATATTACACAATGGATGATGACGGATATCTTCATCCGGCAAACTAATGAAGACTGAACGAAAACGTCATACAAATCAAAAATAAAGGTTTAAATGTGGGCGGGGTGAAAAGCCCCGCCTGCTTTATGGGAAAGGGGGCGCCATTTTGGCTGACAATATTTTAGTAATGGAACACATTACGAAGGAATTCCCCGGTGTCAAAGCTTTGGATAACGTTAACCTTGAAGTTCAGCGTGGCGAGATTCATGCGCTGATCGGTGAAAACGGTGCGGGAAAGTCCACATTGATGAACGTATTAAGTGGTCAGTATCCATACGGCAGCTATACTGGAACGGTTACCTACGAGGGTGAAGAGTGTAAGTTTAAAAAGCTTAATGACAGCGAGGCAAAAGGTATCGTTATTATTCACCAGGAGCTTGCATTGATCCCACTGCTTTCCATCGGTGAAAACATGTTTCTCGGAAACGAGATCAAAAATAAAAGAGGAGCCATCGACTGGGATAAAACATACAGCGAGGCTGAGAAACATATGGCTCAGGTAGGTCTTCATGAATCTGCCCAGACCCTGATCAAAGATATCGGAACCGGCAAACAGCAGCTGGTAGAAATTGCGAAAGCTTTTTCAAAAGATGTTAAACTGCTCATCCTGGATGAGCCGACTTCATCCCTGAATGATGAAGATGCAAAGATGCTTCTGGACCTGCTTATGGAATTTAAAAAACAGGGACTGACATCTATTATTATCACACACAAACTGAATGAGATCATTTACTGTGCAGACCGTTGTACCATTCTTCGAGACGGAAGCACAATCGAGACACTTACAAAAGGCGTGGATGACTTAAGCGAGGACAGGATCATCAAAGGAATGGTTGGACGTCCTATGGAAGATCGTTATCCGAAACGTGAGCACAATGTAAGTAAAGAAGTGATGCTGGAGGTAAAGAACTGGACGGTTCATCATCCTCTGTATCCGGAAAAAATAGTAGACGACAATATTTCCTTTAAAGTACATAAAGGTGAGGTTGTTGGTTTCTCAGGACTGCAGGGTGCAGGCCGTACAGAGCTGGCAATGTCCATCTTCGGTAAGAGCTATGGAAGTGCAATTTCCGGAGAATTGTACATAAAGGGTGAAAAAGTAGATTTGAAAGATCCTCGTGCAGCCATCCAGCATGGTCTTGCATATGTAACTGAGGACCGTAAGACAAACGGACTGATCCTTGATGAGTCCATTCGTTTCAATACAACTCTTGCCCGTCTGAACAAAGTCTGTGATAATGGAATTATCAACACGGACCTTGAGGTACAGCTGGCGGAGCAGATGACAAAAGAAATGGGAACGAAAACACCTTCCAATGAGCAGCGTATTGGTAACCTGTCTGGTGGTAACCAGCAGAAAGCCCTTCTTGGAAAGTGGATGTTCACAGAACCAGATATTTTGATTCTGGATGAGCCTACCCGTGGTATCGACGTAGGTGCAAAATATGATATTTACTGTCTGATCAATCAGATGGTGGAACAGGGAAAATCTGTAATCATGATTTCCTCAGAAATGCCTGAAATCCTTGGTATGTGCGACCGGATTTATATCATGAATGAAGGTAAAATGGCCGGAGAACTGGATGCGAAAGAAGCTACCCAGGAAGGCATCATGGCACATATCATGCAGAATCAGAAGAAATAATGAAGGGGGAAAACAAAATGAATGCAAAAATAAAAGACTTTTTAAGAAAATATACGATGGTTATTGCACTTGTAATCGTATTTATCCTGTTCTGTGCTCTGACTGATGGACGACTTCTTTTCGCACAGAACATGTCAAACCTTATGCTTCAGAACGGATACGTACTGGTTCTTGCATGTGGTATGTTACTCTGTATCTTAACTGGTGGTAACATCGATCTTTCTGTTGGATCTGTTATCTGCTTCGTTGGTGGTGTTGCAGCTGTCCTGATCGGCAGCAAGGGCTTCAATCCATTTATCACCATTCTCCTTTGCCTGGTAATCGGCCTTCTGGTTGGTGTATGGCAGGGCTACTGGATTGGTTATAAGAGAATTCCTCCATTTATCACAACACTTGCCGGCATGTTCATTTTCCGTGGATTTGGACGTCTGGTACTGGATAATAAGACAGTATCTATCCAGAACAAATCTTTCCTGAATGTATTTACATCCTACATTAACATTCCGGGACTTGATGATGGAAAGAAATATTCTGCACTGATCGTTGGTGTTCTGATCGCATGCTATATTATTTTCTCTACCATGCGTTCCAGAGCAAACAAAGCGAAAAAAGGTTATCGCCAGAATACAGCAGCTTCTGATTACAGCAGAGCAGCCGTGATTGCAGTTGTTATTCTGTGGTATTGCTACAAATTATATCAGTATAAAGGTATTTCCGTAATGCTTGTATGGGTAGTTGCAATCTGCATGATCTACAACTTCATCACATCCAAGACAGCGTTTGGACGTTACTTCTACGCAATCGGCGGTAACGAGAAAGCAACACAGCTTTCCGGTATCGATACAAATAAGGTTTATTTCATTGCATATACAAACATGGGCTTACTTGCTGGCCTTGCAGGTCTTCTCTGCGCAGCACGTGTAGGTTCTGTAAATGGTAGTACAGGTACATCCTTCGAGATGGATGCAATCGGTTCCTGTTTCATCGGTGGTGCTTCTGCATACGGTGGAAGTGGTACTGTAGGTGGTGTTGTAATCGGTGCTCTTCTCCTTGGTGTTATCAACATGGGTATGTCAATCATGGGTATCGGTGATTCCTGGCAGTATGTTGTAAAAGGTGCCGTACTTCTGATCGCAGTTGTATTTGATGTTATCTCTAACAGAAAATCCAACTAAATAATTGCCAAAAAACTGCTGAGAGTGCAGTAAACAGTAATCAGAAAGGAGCTGTTGCAGAAATGCAATGGCTTCTTTTGCATATAGCATGCAAATATGGTAAACTGTAGATGTTTGAAAGCATATTTATTTTATAATAAAATGGCGGTTTGCCTACAGGCAAAAGCGCGGGCAATAAAGGAACTTATTAATTATGAAAAAATCCACATTGACTGTTTTTTTTATTATAGTAGGCTGTATGTTATTTCTCTCTGGAATCTGGATTTATTTCCAGAAAAAACTGGATCAGGTGGATCTTGGTGAAGGAGAGGGGGCATCCAGCTACGCAAAACATTATCTGATGATAGCAGGAGCGGAAAATACCCTGATGTGGGATTCTATCTATGAAAGCGCCAGCCAGGCGGCAAAGGATGCAGATGCTTATCTGGAATTGATCGAGCCCGGGCACGATTCCAATTATAGTCAGGCGGACTATCTGCGTATTGGAATTGCCTCCCAGGTGGACGGGATCATTCTGGAAGCTGATGGAAGCGATGAAGAGCAGGAACTGATCCAGGAGGCCTCAGATGCGGATATTCCAGTAGTTACGGTGCTGACAGATGATTCCTCCAGTGCCAGAATCAGCTTTGTTGGACTGAATAGTTATCAGCTGGGAAATGCTTACACGGAACAGATCCTTGGACTTTTAAAGGAGCATGAGAATACGCAGGTCCTTCTTTTGTCAAATTCCCAGTCCAAGACACAGGAGACCAATCTGATTTATTACCAGATTAAAAAAGAACTGGAGGAAAAAAAGAAGGATTATCAGACCGTAACGATTTCAGAATACAACATTGACAGCAGCTCTGGCTTTGATACAGAGGAATTTGTCCGGGATATTTTTGTAAGCGAGGAGAACCTGCCAGATGTGCTGGTGTGCATGGACGAGGTTGTGACAGAGTGCGTTTACCAGGCTCTGGTTGACTATAACCAGGTTGGAAATGTGGATGTAGTTGGTTTTTATTATTCCGATGTAATTCTGGATGGTATCAGCAAAGGGATTATTTCTTCAGCTATCGCTCTGGATATGGATGAAATCGGAAGATACAGCGTGAATGCCCTGGAAGAGTTTTCCTCCCTGGGACATACCAGCAATTATTACAGTGTGGGTCAGCATGTGATCACCAGAAGCAATGTTGGTGCTTACAGAACGGAGGGGAATTAAATGAGAGAGAGAAAAGGAAGCCTTTCCGTCCAGAATTCCATACAGACAAGATTAAGCTTTGTTATGGCCCTTGTCATGGTATTTGTAGTATGCATCAATTTTTTTATCTTTGAACAGATCCATACCGGTGTAGACCGGATTGATGCTGTTTTTTCCAGCAATGCAGCAATTAATGATCTCTCGGATACCTTAAACAAGCTGGAAGGAACGGTTTACGAATATCTGAATATAAAGGGAACCAAGGCTCTGGAAAATTACTATCGCTATGAGCAGGATTACCGGGAGCTTCTGGATAAGCTGAATGACCGGAATGTGGACAATGAAGTAAAAATGCTGGAAAAAAATATACGCAGAATGTCAGAAAGCTATCTGAATCAGACTAGCGAGACTGTTCAGGCCAAGCGAGGCAGAAATATTGAGAAGTACAAGGCTTCTTATGAAAAAGAACTGCAGCTTTATGAATATATCAATTCTTATATTTACAAGCTGAATAATCTGCGCTTCCGGATGAATTCCTCCAATTACCAGCTCCTGCTTTCTTCTATGGATGTACTGTATCGGCTGGCACTGGTGGTTATTTTCATTGTGGCGGCAGTAGGTGTGGCCATTATCATTCTGTTTGTGCAATCCATGATCCGGCCGCTGACCCAGCTTTCCAGTACTGCGCATGAGGTTGCCATGGGAAATCTGAATGTGCCAATTCTGCCTGTTGTTTGCGAGGATGAGGTTGGCGTGGTAACCCGGAGCTTTAATCAGATGTTGGACAGCATACGCATTCATATTAAACAACAGCGTGAAAGTATAGAGAAGCAGGCGCAGATGAAGGAGAGGGAGCTTCTTATGGAGACCCATCTGAAAGAAGCACAGCTGAAATATCTTCAGGCTCAGATTAATCCTCATTTCCTGTTTAACTGTCTGAATGCCGGGGCCCAGCTTGCCATGCTGGAGGATGCAGAGCGTACCGGTGTTTTTCTGGAAAAGATGGCAGACTTTTTCCGATATAATGTACGGAAAATGGAGGATGATGCTCTTCTCTGGGAAGAGGTGGATGCAGTTGACAATTATATTTATATTTTAAATGTCCGATTTGCCGGAGATATCAATTATGAAAAAGATGTGGATGAGGGAATCGGGAATTTCAGGATTCCAAGTATGATTTTGCAGCCTCTGGTGGAAAATGCCGTGCAGCATGGAATTCACGACTGTATGGAAACTGGGAAAATCAGAATGTCCATTCACAAGGATGGGGATGACCTGGAAATCACAGTCAGTGATAATGGCGCCGGAATGACACAGGAGATGATTCAGTCCGTTATGGCAGGGAAAGCACGAAATAATGGAGAGAACCGTTATTCTACAGGCATAGCAGTAGGAAATGTAATTGACAGATTGGAATTGTATTATAAACAAAAAGATCTTCTTACCATAGAAAGTGAGGGCCTTGGACTTGGAACCAGTGTGCATATCACCTTACCGGTGGAGGTTGAAGGTACCAGTGAATGAGTAAAAAGTGATAGCATGGAGTATGCTGCAATGAGCAGTGACAGAGGCTGAATAAAGGGGAGCAAAAAAATGTACCGTATTCTGATAGCAGATGATGAAGGACTTATGCTGGAGGCTTTTAAAGGAGTGATTCTGGCTGAATTCGGAGATAAATGCAGTGTGGAAACTGCGAAAACAGGAAGGGCGGTAATCGAGAAGGCGGAGACCTTTCACCCGGATATTGTGTTTATGGATATTCACATGCCTGGAATTAATGGAATCCAGGCTATGCGGGAAATCCGGAAGTTCAACAATTCCGCCTTGTTTTATGTAGTTTCTGCATATGACAAATTTGATTACGCCAAAGAAGCCATCAATCTTGGTGTGGAACAGTATCTTACGAAACCGATTTCGAAAAGTAAGATTATTTCTGTGGTGGAAGAAGCGACAGCAAAGGTGGATAAGGTGCGTGATCAGAGAAGTAATCTGTTGAAAATCCAGGAAAAGCTGGAGACAGTTATCCCGGTTGTGGAATCTGGTTATGTAAATTCTCTTCTTTTCCAGAAAGAGATGGCAGCAGCAGATTATTACCAGCAGCTTCTTGATATTGAATACAGCCAGGGTTATGTTATGGTGGTGCAGTTTGGACAAAGCTATGAAAATGGAAGACTGGTAAGCCCGGTTGGAATGAATGTGAAAGCCCAGAGCTTTTATCCGGAATTCCGGGATGTGGTGAAGTCTGCTTTTCCTTGTGTGGTTGGAAATATTATGTCCAATCGTATCCCTGTAGTAGTACCTTGTGAAATTTTTCAGAATCCTTATGAAGACCGCATTGATCTGGTGGAAAAGGCAAGAGAACTGGTGGCAAGGCTGGAAGGCAGACTGGATGCAAAATTCCGTGTGGGAATTGGAAGAGTATGGGAAATGGAAGAGCTTGAGAGATCTTACCGTGAAGCACTCCGGGCATTAAACGGAAGCCTGAGCCGGGTAATTCATATAGAGGATCTTTCCCAGAATGGTGTCTATGACGAGGCTTTTCCCGGCAATGATGAGAAGCGGATGTTCCGCTGCCTTGAGGAAGGAAATGAAGAGGGTATGCTCCAGGAGGTGAACTTCTTCTGTGACTGGATGGTAGAGCATTATTCACAGGATATGAATAATATCCGCCTGAAAATACTGGAGTTTATTATCTGGGGTGAGAAGATTGCTTTTGAAAGCGGCGCGATCAATTATGGATTTAGTTACCGCAGGGACTATTTGGATACTGCAATGTCGCTTTCTACCTATGAGGATCTTCGTAAATGGTTTCAGGAAAAGATGGTAAATGTATGCCGGGCAATCCGGGATCAGAAGGAAGATCAGTCTAATTCCGCGGTAAAGAAGGCCATGCTTTATATTCAGGAAAATTACAGCAGGGATATTTCTCTGGATGATGTGTCCAGTCAGGTGAATATCAGTCCTTATTATTTCAGCAAGATTTTTAAGGAGGAGACTGGAGAGAATTTTATTGAGTATCTGACCAGAGTCCGGATCGATAAAGCCAAAGAGCTTCTGGTAGATGCAAATGTGAGCGTAAAGGAAGCGGGAATTCAGAGCGGCTATTCGGATCCCAATTATTTCAGCAGGATTTTTAAGAAGCAGATGGATATGACTCCAAGTGAGTATAAAGCGAGGTATGGAAAATGAGAAAGTGTCGTTGGCTGATCTTGTCGTTGGCTTTGCTCCTGGCAGCTGCATTGGCAGCAGGTTGCGGAGGTAAGCCTCAGGAGTCGCAGAAGGAAGAAGCAAAAGAGGAAGATAAGCTGCAGATCGGGCTTAGCTTTGACTCTTTTGTAATTGAGAGATGGCTGCGGGATCGGGATATGTTTGTTTCTACTGCCCAGAGCCTTGGGGCAGAAGTGAATGTGCAGGTAGCCGGAGGCGTTGTGGAAGAGCAGATTTCCCAGATAGAGTATTTTATTAAGAAAAAGATGGATGTGATCGTGGTGATCCCTATTGATGGAAATGCGCTGTATGATGTGCTGAAGGAAGCCCGGGAAATGGGGATTTATATAATCTGCTATGACCGCATTGTGGAAAATGTTAATGCAGATCTGTATATTACCATTGATAATGAAAAGGTTGGAACCCTTATGGGAGAGGCGCTGATCCAGGCTTGTCCGGAGGGAGGAAATATTTTTGCCATCAATGGATCTCCTACAGACAGAAATGTGGATGAAGTTGTGAGGGGGTTCAATAAAGCCATTGAAGGCAGTAATCTGAATGTGGTTTATACGGGATATTGTGATAACTGGATGGCAGAGCTGGCCGGAAATTATGTGACTCAGGGGTTGGATGTTACAAAAGATATTGTAGGGGTGATGTGCGGAAATGATGATCTGGCAAGTCAGGCAGTGAAGGTATTGTCGGAGAACCGGCTGGCAGGGAAGGTTGCTGTGGTGGCCCAGGATGCGGATCTGGCAGCTTGTCAGAGGATTGTGGAAGGTACACAGGAAATGACTGTCTATAAGCCTATTGAACAGGAAGCGAATACGGCGGCCGAGTTCGCAGTGGCGCTTGGCAAAGGAGAGGATATTACTTCCGGAGAAGGGGAATACAAGGCAGTAGAAACCTTCAATGACGGGACATATGACATTCCTTATTATAAAATCGATCCAATCGCGGTGACGGCGGAAAATATGGATAAGGTGATCATTGACGGGGGATTTCATACGAGAGAGGATGTCTATTTGAATATTCGATAAGGAAAGGTGCTTCAAAGCGGACACAGTGCGAACGAAATAACAAAAAGACTGGTTCTTTATGCAGCTGCATGGAGAACCAGTCTTTTTGTATGGGAAAAGAATTTTTTATGAATAAACTCTGTCGATTTGGATCACGGCACAATAGTTGCCATCGTCCATATTGCGGATGCGTTCTTTGAGGAGATTGGTGATCTCCACGTTGGTGAGTTTGCATTCGAAAGGAACCGCTACGTCGAAGATCAGGTTTGTGTGGGTAGGACCTTCTACTATGCGAAAATCGTGAATAGAAAGACGGCGGTCCAGATTGCGAGTGATTTCTTCAATCTGGCTGCGCATTTCATTGACCTCCTTGTTGTCTGTGACAATGGGATCAATGTGGATGGTGGCAGAACAATTCAGTTTGTCCTGAAGCTCATGCTCAATGTTGTCAATCTCATCGTGGATGATCAGCAGATCTCCGTGGGCGGGAACCTCAGCGTGGAGGGAAAGAATCAGTCTGCCTGGACCGTAGTCATGGACAATCAGGTCATGCATGCCGTGGACAAGGGGATGGGCAAGAACGATCTCTTCGATTTCCTCTACTAAATTTTTCTCCGGGGCTTGTCCGAGAAGGGGATCAATGGTATCCTTCATTGTAGTGGTTCCGGTATAGAAGATAAAAATGCCCACCAGGACACCGAACCATCCGTCCAGCACCAGTCCGGTAAGCTGGCTGATGATGGTTGCCAGAAGAACCAGGCTGGTGGAAACTGTGTCACTTAAACTGTCTCCGGCTGTAGCCTGCATGGCAGTACTGTCGATTTTGTGACCGATAGTGCGGTTATAGTAGTACATATATATTTTTACCAGAATAGATGCAATAAGGATAGCAATAATAACCGGGCTGCATTCAATGGGCTCCGGGGTGCGGATCTTGTCAATGGAAGAGCGGATCAGCTCGAAGCCCATGATCAGAATCGCAACTGAGACAAGAAGTCCGGAGATATATTCCATGCGTCCATGTCCAAAGGGATGCTCTGTATCCGGTTTTTGTCCGGAGAGCTTGAAGCCCACCAGAGTGATCACAGAGGAGCCTGCATCCGATAAGTTGTTGAAGGCATCCGCCGTGATGGCAATAGAGCCGCTTAGGATTCCGGCAAGCCATTTTCCTATAAAAAGAAAAATGTTCAAGGCAATTCCCACAGCTCCGCAGAGCATGCCATAAGACTGGCGAACCTGGGGGGAGTTGTAGTCTTTGTAATCTTTGATGAAAAAATGGGATAAAAATGTTATCATGAAAACTTCACCTCAAATAAAAGTAACTGTTCAGTTCTCTTACAGTTACGCGCTTTGTGATGCACAGAAAGGCGAACCCTCCTGCGGCACTTTCACAGTTGTCTCCTGGGGCTTTCATAGTGAAAATGCCTCGCGGAATAGTATTTGCTGAATAGTTATCTGAAAAAATAAAATAGTTACTGTGTATCCTGTGAATACATTCTTTTTAATGTAGCACATTGCGGAGAAAAATACCAGAGAAAATTTATAAAAAACGCTTGACAAAGAAAATTTATAAAATGCCTGATTAAAGTGTGTATAAATTGTTGTTCCAAAAGACACCTGTTGTGGATGGGCGTGTATAAGGTGGAGACAGCAAGCAGGCTTTGTGGAAAAGCTGATCAGCAATCCAGGAAGAATGTGGAAAACTTTTTGAAAAAAAGATGGAAATATGGGGAAAAAGTGGTTGACAGAAACGGAGGCTTATAATATAATAACTCAATGTGACGTAGTGCGAGATACTTTAGCCAATAGCCCCGGCGACGGTATTTATCAGCGGTTTCGGACATTTCCGCAGTAATTGCACCATCGTTTCCATATTACTAACATATGCGAGAATTCGCATTTATACAAACAATCGTTGATAAATAACAGGAGGTAAAACCATGCAGACTTATATGGCTAATCCAGATAAAATCGAGAGAAAATGGTATGTAGTTGACGCTGAAGGCTGCACCCTTGGCCGTCTGGCTTCTGGCGTAGCAAGCGTTTTAAGAGGAAAGAACAAACCTCAGTTTACACCACACGTTGACACAGGTGATTATGTAATCGTTGTTAACGCTGATAAGATCAAAGTTACAGGAAAGAAAATGGATCAGAAGATCTACTACAATCACTCTGATTATGTAGGTGGAATGAAAGAGACTACATTAAAAGAGATGATGGCTAAGAAACCTGAGAAAGTTGTTGAGCTGGCAGTTAAAGGTATGCTTCCAAAAGGACCATTAGGAAGAGAAATGTATACAAAACTTTTCGTTTATGCCGGACCTGAACACAAACATGCGGCTCAGAAACCGGAAGTTTTAACATTTTAATTAGGAGGTAGAAAACATTGGCTAGCGCAAAATTCTACGGAACAGGAAGAAGAAAAAAATCAGTAGCAAGAGTTTACCTTACCCCAGGTACTGGTAAAATCACTATCAATAAAAGAGACATTGATGAGTATTTTGGATTAGACACACTTAAAGTTATCGTTCGTCAGCCACTGGCTGCTACCGAGACAGAAGGAAAATTTGACGTTCTTGTAAACGTACACGGTGGCGGATACACAGGACAGGCTGGTGCTATCAGACATGGTATCTCCAGAGCACTCCTTGAGGCAGACAAAGAGTACAGACCAGTTCTTAAAGCAGCTGGATTCCTTACTCGTGATCCTCGTATGAAAGAGCGTAAGAAATACGGTCTCAAAGCAGCTCGTCGCGCTCCGCAGTTCAGCAAGCGATAATTTCAATCGAATGCAGAAAACTATTAAAACCTCGGAAAACCTTGATTTTCCGGGGTTTTTCTTATGTTTTGGATTCTGAAAATTTTCTAAAAAAGTGGTCAATTTTGAAGCGTAGCACATACGTGTAGCACACACGTAGCATACAAATTCGCTTGACAGATTTGGAAAATACTGATAAAATGCGGACAATCTCATATTAGAGTTTTCTGTGGGGCAACCGTGAAGATTTAGGGGGCTAAAATCAGATCGGGACAGAGGACAAAAAGAAAAAGGGTACCCGTAGTGGGACACCCTTTGAGAACTGTTGATTCTTGTTGAACTTGATCGGGCAGAACAGGAAAGAGAAATCACAGTGAAAGGTATAAAAGATGGAATTGCAGCTAGTACCAAGAAGTCTGGACGTAAACAGGGGCAACTTGACAAAATGTCGCCAGAATTAGAAAAAGATATTAAAAAGTTTCTTACAGATCGTAGCATAAAACAAATAGATTTAATGAATAAATATAATATAAGTAGAAACACATTAAAAAAATATATTGAGTATATTGCAAACAAAAAATGCATATGATATAATGCCAATAGGCAAAGAGATTATAAGTCCATGCGGACAAAAGAGTGAAAGCCCTCGAAGTTGCAGCTTCTTGGGCTTTCTTCTTATTTATTATAGTGGATAAGAAACCACTAGGTTAGAGTTGTCCTACTTGCCGTCATCTAGCCATTTGCAAACATAGTAGGCAATTATGCTTGCCGTACAGGAGACAAGAAACGAGATTATAATATCCATGCGGTTCACCTCCTCCCGTTGTCGGGTATCGGTTGGACAACGTAAGTATTATATCATAGAACAATGCGTACGGAAAGACTGGACTTGAAACATATACTAGAGCCTGTTTGAAAAATCATTCCCGCAATCTGCACGCCCCACTTTGCGGTATATTTTGCCCGAATTCAGTTGCCGTAGCCCGCTACGGCGCCTTCATCCGGACAAAATCTCCCACAAATTGTGACGCACATCTTGCAGAAAGCCTTTTTCAAACACGCTCTAGTAGTACATCCATCTAGTTTTTAAAGTGTTGTTGGATATAGCTTTGCCAGTTTAATTCTGGCATCAGCTGTCGTGAACTGCCAGTTTATTTTTACACATTTTGCATTTCGATTCACTGTCCAGCTACGAAC
>SKEQ01000121.1_pt1 | contig 89561 bp, 80 predicted proteins | sample 4826751 | NCBI WGS metagenome assembly SKEQ01 (sample SAMN11008805, study PRJNA524170) | human gut metagenome | biome: Human fecal sample; material: Feces; isolation source: fecal sample from pouch patient p44 | host: Homo sapiens | place: Israel: Tel-Aviv | collected 2013-07-11
CGTACTGAGCTAAAAAATACGAGTACAAAGAGAAGGGGATAAGTATGCCCATATACAAACAAAAAGCAGGAATCATAGTTTTATAAATGCTTACGATTTCTGCTCTTTGCTAAAGTTAATGACATTGCCATTTTACGGGATGTTATATCATCCCAAAATATTTGAATGCTTCTCGGATTGCTTTCTCTTTTTCCGGTGGACACAGAGGCTGTCTGGAATCTTCGGACTTCGGCAGATTGTAGTTCTTACCAACCTCAATCCCACATTTCCGCTTAATCTGTGAGATATACAGGTTTGATACCTTTAATCCGCTATGTTCCAGTACATAGTCCTTGATCTGCGTGTAGGTTGCCCCATCTTGAAATTCGGACATATCCATATCTTCTAAAGAGAACTCAACCCGAATCTTTTTCGAGTCGACCTCACCCTTGGAAAGCAAAACAACCGTCTCGCAGTGCACCGTTCCCGGAAACATATCAACACAGCAGACTTTTTCTACACGGTATCCATATTTTGCAAACTCTACCAGATCCCGCGCAAGAGAAGTCGGCTTGCAGGAGATGTAAAGCATTTTTTCACACCTATATAAATCAACTATCTTCGGCAGAGCCTTCGGATGGATTCCTTCGCGCGGTGGATCAAGAACGATGAAGTCCGGTTTTTCTTCGATTTCATCGATCACCTTCAGCACGTCTCCGGCGAGGAAACTGCAGTTGGTAAGGCCGTTTGCCTCTGCGTTCTCTTTTGCAGCTGTAACAGCTTCTTCCACGATTTCCACGCCGATCACTTCTTTTGCGACCGGTGCAAGGATCTGGGCGATGGTTCCGGTTCCGCTGTAGAGGTCGAAGATCGTGCGGTCTTTCGTCTCGCCGACGAACTCGCGGGCGGTGCTGTAGAGAACTTCCGCGCCAAGGGAATTGGTCTGGAAGAAGGAGAACGGGGTGATCTTGAATTTCAGTCCGAGGAGTTCTTCATAGAAGTAGTCCTGTCCGTAGAGCACTTTTGTCTCATCGCTCTTTACAATATCTGCCAGGGAATCATTTATGATATGGAGGAATCCGACAACCTTTCCTTCCAGCGGCAGACCAAGCACTTCCTGCACGAGCGGCATCAGATCCCACTCTTCCTGGCTTGTGGTGACGAGATTTACCAGGATTTCTCCGGTATTCTCGGCTCTTCGCACCAGCAGGTGGCGCAGGTAACCCTCGTGGCTTATCTTGTGGTAGTAACTTGCGTTCCGCTCTTTAAAGTACGCCAGCACGCAGGTCAGAATCTTTGTGAAATCCTCATGTACGATTTTGCAGTCGCACGCGGTCAGGACATCGTAGGTGCTTCCCTTTTTATGAAGTCCGAGAGACAACGGGCCGTCCTTGTATTCATCGCCGAAGGAAAACTCCATTTTATTCCGGTATGCAAACTCCTTCGGACTTCTCTTGATTCCAAGGAACGGATAATCGGCCTCCCCCGCCTCATTGACCTGGCCGGCCTCCACGAGGGCATCGTCGAGCAGTTTTTTCACCTGACCGGCCTTCATTGCAAGCTGATCCTCATAACTCATCGTCTGGTACATGCATCCGCCGCAGGACGGGAAAATACTGCAGACCGGATCGCGCTTTTCCATCGGGGATTTTTCTGTTACTTCGAGCAGGCGGCCCTCCATGCGGTTCTTTCTTTTTTTGTTGATCTGAAAGCGGATCTTCTGTCCCGGAATTGCATTTTTCACGGTAACCGTCTCGCCCTCCACATGTACACGTCCTTTATTCGGGAAATCGATTCTTTCCACGACTCCCTCGTAAATTTCTCCTTTTTTCATTCTCTTCTCCTTCTATGTCAAACTGATTTCCGGACAGAAAAACTCCGGTACCACGTTCCGGCACCGGAGTTTCTTTTTTCCATCCTACTTATCTTCGTCTTCATCCTCGAAGTAATCGTCGAAATCGTCATCGAAATCATCTTCGAAGTCTTCCAGATAATCCGGAGTTACAAACCGGTATACTGCGTATGCGATTCCTGCAACTGCCGCTACCGCTCCGACAATGGCAAGGACCCATAAAATCACGTTTTTCGGTTTTTCGCTCTCACGTTCTCTCTGTTTTAAAAGCTCTAATACTTCATCAATCTTATTCATACTGTCCACCAACCTTTGCTTTAGATTAGAAACTTAACTTAACGATAGTATACCATACGAGCCGCAATTTTACCACAATTTCCGCTCTTTTTTATAAATCTTTTCGTTTCAACTTACAGTCGGTATTTTCACGGAGTCTGACATGTCGAGAATAGTTCGACTGTGACTTTCCTCATGTCAGTGGAGGATACCGATTTCTCTCCGCCTACCACTGCCGTTATGTTTCTTTTAACAATTCATCCCACCGCTTTAGAAGCGGGGGACTTCTTGTCTACTGGTGTTAAAATTCAGAATCCGCCGGCAGTTCCCGCAGAATCTTGTGGAACTGACCGCCGCAGCGCTCCATTTCTCCTAACACCTGGTCGATCCATTCACCCTTTGTATGCCAGTTTTCTCTGGTGAACTCAATATCCGAAGGACAGACAAAAAACTCTGTCTCCGGGTAGACAAGCTGGTAATACAGAATACACCGTCTCGCATGGAGATTCCGGCAGCAGAGGATCGCTTTTTTTACCTCGATGCCCGCCGCATCTGTCACTTCCCGTGACCGCAGTGCATTTTCATACGTATACGTCGCCTGGTCTTCGCGCAGAATCGCTTTCTCCGGCACGCCGTTTTTCTGCAGTACCGTCCGCAGAAACTCCCACTCGGTTTCATAGTTCCCGCCGTACTGCTCCGCAAGATCCTGTACACCGGCGAAATGTCCGAGCACAGTACTGTATCTTCCCGACGGAAGCACATACGGCGCAAATCCTTCTTTCCAGAGTTCTGCCGCGTGCGCCGCCATCTGCGGATATCCGTTTCCCGGCACAAAAATCACATCGGCTTTCTGCGGCTCATCCTTCACGAAAATATAGTCCGTAAAGTAGTTTAAAAACTTCTCATACATGAAATGTTACCACTCTTTAAAGTCCATGAGGCACTCTACGACATATGCCATATCCTGTTCAGACAGGCTGTAGAACATCGGCAGACGCATCAGGCGCTCGCTCTCTTTTGTTGTGTATTTGTCCTCTCCGTGGAAAACACCGAACTTCTGTCCGGCCGGGGAGGTATGGAGCGGAACGTAATGGAAGACACACATCACACCGCGCTCTTTCATATAGTTGATCAGTTTTGTACGCACTTCCAGATTTCTTGCCTTGATGAAGTACATATGTGCATTATGTACACAGCCTTCCGGCACAACCGGCTGCTCGATCTTTCCAGCCTCAGCCAGCGGACGGAGCTGCTCATGGTAATAGTTGTAGATGGCCATCCGCTTTCTGTCGATTTTCTCATGTTCCTCGAGTTCTGCAAGCAGGTAAGCCGCATTCATATCGCTCGGCAGATAGGAGGAACCGTAGTCGATCCAGGTATATTTGTCGATCTGTCCGCGGAAAAACTTGCTGCGGTTCGTTCCCTTTTCACGAAGGATCTCTGCTTTTTCCAGATAATTCTCATCCTGGAACAGCAGCGCGCCGCCCTCTCCCATCGTATAGTTTTTCGTCTCATGGAAGCTGTAGCAGCCAAAATCGCCGATCGTTCCAAGGGCTTTTCCCTTGTAGTACGCGCTCACGCCCTGTGCCGCATCCTCTACAACCTTCAGGTTATGGCGTTTTGCAATATCCATGATGGTATCCATTTCACAGGCAACGCCCGCATAGTGAACCGGAACAATCGCTTTTGTTTTTTCGGTGATAGCATCCTCAATCTTGGTCTCGTCGATGTTCATCGTATCCGGACGGATATCCACGTAGACGATTTTTGCTCCGCGCAGAACGAAGGCATCTGCAGTGGAAACAAACGTGTAGGACGGCATGATCACTTCGTCGCCCGGCTGAATCTCAGACAGGTAAGCTGCCATTTCCAGTGCATGGGTGCAGGATGTCGTAAGCATCGCATGTTTTACGTTGAAATTGTCCTGCATCCAGGCAGAACATTTCTTCGTAAAAGGACCGTCGCCGCACAGCTTGTTGTTTTCCTCTGCCGCCTGGCGGATGTATTCCAGTTCTGTTCCAATAAAAGGTGGTTTATTAAACTCTATCATTGTTTTTTCCTTATCTTTCTTCTATCCATTACTGTTTTATTTACTTTCAGAGCCCAAAACAAGCTCTTAGGTAGTCTTATTTTCTCACAAATCCCTGTGGATTTCAAGACACGATTTTGACATGACAGCCATATCATCATACTGTCCATAAAGCCAAAAGAACCCTTGATTTCTCAAGGGTTCCATAAGTAGCGAGAGGGGGATTCGAACCCTCGACACCGCGGGTATGAACCGCGTGCTCTAGCCAACTGAGCTATCTCGCCATATTCATTTTCAACACCGTTTTTCATAAAATATGGGGCCTATAGGGCTCGAACCTATGACCCTCTGCTTGTAAGGCAGATGCTCTCCCAGCTGAGCTAAGACCCCACATCAGTGTTTTATCTGTTGGCTTTTTATCTGTATCACCAACCGACTTCGTTAGTATAGCATTCCACCCGCCAAATGTCAACACTAATTTTCAAATTTTTTCGATTTTTTTCAACTTTTTCTCCCGCCACTCTTTCAGGTACTGCTCCTGTTCCAGATCTTCCCGTTCTTTCTCCCATCCTGCCGCCCGGCAGAGCGCCCATGCAAGCAGAAGAAATACGGCAAAAATCCCCGCCAGACAAACGATTCCCATCTTTTCTGACCGCCTTTCCTGTTCTGATTCTGCTAAAAAGCAAAGGATCTCCTTACTATTGTATCCGGAACGGCGGCGCTTTATTCCCTTTTCAGAACAAAAAGACAAAGCCGCCAGATTTCTCTTTCACCGGGATTCTGGCGGCTCCATTTTACTCAAAATTAAAATTCACATTCACGTTACGCTTCGTCAATCGCTTTTCCAATATCATGGCGGTAATATTTATTGTCAAAGTCAACCCAGTCAACAGCCTTATATGCATTCGCACGTGCCTCTTTCAGGGTATCGCCAAGTGCTGTCACGCCGAGGACACGGCCTCCGTTTGTCACGATCTCGCCGTCTTTGAACTTCGTTCCTGCATGGAAGCAGTAATAGCCCTCATGCTCTTTGAACGTCTCGAGTCCGCGGATCGGGAATCCTTTTTCGTAGGAAACCGGATAACCGTTCGAAGCCAGTACGATGCAGACACACGCATTATCTGCAAACTGCAGGTCGATCTGGTCGAGAGTTCCGTCGATGCAGGCTTCAAATACATCAATGATGTCTGTCTTCATACGAGGAAGCACAACCTGTGCCTCCGGATCGCCGAAGCGGGCATTGTACTCGAGCACCTTCGGTCCGTCCGGTGTCAGCATCAGTCCGAAGAAGATAACTCCCTTAAACGGTCTTCCCTCGGCTGCCATCGCATCTACGGTCGGCTGATAGATATATTTCTTACAGAACTTATCCACTTCTTCGGTATAAAACGGACTCGGGGAGAAGTTGCCCATACCGCCGGTGTTCAGGCCGGTGTCGCCGTCTCCTGCTCTCTTGTGATCCTGTGCGGAACTCATCGTCTTGATCGTCTTTCCATCCACAAAGGAGAGAACGGAAACCTCACGCCCCGTCATAAACTCCTCGATGACCATCTCGTTTCCGGCACTGCCGAATTTCTTGTCGAGCATGATCGTCTTAACGCCCTCTTTTGCTTCCTCTAAGGTATTGCAGATCAGAACGCCTTTTCCAAGAGCCAGACCGTCGGCTTTCAGTACGATCGGGAATTTTGCGGTTTCCAGATACTTCTCTGCCGCCTCCGGATCGGAGAATGTCTCGTATGCCGCCGTCGGGATATGGTATTTTTTCATCAGGTCTTTGGAGAACGCTTTCGATCCTTCCAGGATTGCCGCATTCTTTCTTGGTCCGAATACGCGCAGTCCCTCTGCCTCAAACGCATCGACAACACCGCCGACCAGCGGATCATCCATGCCGATGACGGTCAGGTCAATCTCTTTTTCTTTCGCAAAAGCAACGAGCTTGTCAAACTCCATCGCTGCAATATCGACACACTCTGCGTACTCCGCAATTCCTGCGTTTCCAGGAGCGCAGTAAATCTTGTCTACCTTCGGGCTCTGCGCCACCTTCCAGGCAATCGCATGCTCTCTTCCGCCGCTTCCTACAATCAGTACTTTCATCGCTCTTACTCCTTTATCTTTACGTGTCCGTCTTCTACCGTTACTTTTCCGTTTGCAATCAGATCAATCGCACGCGGCATGATGACCCACTCGGCCTCTTCCATGACGCGCTGCTGCAGTGCCTTCGGTGTATCGCCCTCGTGCACTTCGACTGCCTTCTGCAGAATAATCGGGCCGGTGTCTGTTCCGCCGTCCACAAAATGAACCGTCGCTCCCGTCACTTTGACGCCGCGGGATAATACGCCCTCGTGCACTTTCAGTCCGTAATAGCCCGTTCCGCAGAACGACGGAATGAGGGACGGATGAATGTTGATGATCTTATTCGGATAAGCATCCACAATGCTCTGCGGGATCACAACCAGGCATCCTGCGAGCACAACGAGATCGACGTTGTACGACTGCAGTTTCGCCAGCAGTGCCTCGTTGAATGCTTCTCTCGATGCAAAGGTCTTCGGGGAAAGGCATACCGCATCAATCTCCTTCTTTTTCGCACGCTCCAGCGCATACGCTCCTGCATTGTTGCTGATGACAACAGAAACCTCCGCGTTTGTGATGGTTCCCTCGTCAATCGCATCCAGAATCGCCTGCAGGTTCGTGCCGCCGCCGGAGACGAGAACTGCTAATCTTAGCATAACTGTACTCCTTTTTCTCCGTTTTCAATATGTCCGATCACATACGGAGTATCGCCGGTGGAACGGATGGCTTTCATGGCTGCATCTACATCCTCCGGATCAACGGCCAGTACCATTCCGATACCCATGTTGAAGGTGTTGTACATCATCTGCTCGTCAATATTGCCCTTCTTTGCCATCAGATCGAAGATCGGCGGTACGGTGTAGCTGTCTTTCTGTACAACGGCTACGGTGTTGTCTTTGAGCATACGCGGAATGTTCTCGTAGAAGCCGCCTCCGGTGATGTGGCTGCACGCTTTTACGGTTACGCCGGCATCTTTGATCGCACGGAGTGCTTTTACATAGATCCGGGTCGGTGCAAGCAGGGTCTCGCCGAGGGTTGCGCCGAGCTCATCATAGTATGTATTTAAAGAATCTTTTGTCATATCGAAAACTTTGCGGACAAGAGAAAATCCATTGCTGTGAACGCCTGTGGAAGCCATGCCGATCAGCACGTCTCCGGCTGCCAGATTTTCACCGGTAATCATGTCTTTCTTGTCACATACGCCGACAGCAAAACCTGCCAGATCGTACTCATCCTCCGGCATCAGGCCCGGATGCTCTGCGGTCTCGCCGCCGATCAGTGCCGCGTCGGACTGCAGACAGCCTTCTGCAACGCCTTTTACGATCGAAGCGATTTTCTCCGGATAGTTCTTTCCGCATGCGATGTAGTCGAGGAAGAACAGCGGTTCTCCGCCGGCACATGCGATATCATTCACACACATGGCAACAGCATCGATGCCGATGGTGTCGTGTTTGTCAAGAATCATGGCGAGCTTCACCTTGGTTCCGCATCCGTCTGTACCGGAAAGCAGCACCGGCTCTTCCATTTCTTTGATTTTTGCCAGGGAAAAAGCGCCGGAAAAACCGCCAAGGCCGCCCAGCACCTCCGGGCGCATGGTTTTCTTTACGTGCTCTTTCATTAATTCTACTGATTTGTATCCAGCCTCAATATCTACTCCTGCGTTCTTGTAATCCATGGTGAACCTCCCTTGTCCTTTTTCTTATTTACTGTAGTTACGGTATCCTGTTTCCTGAAGTTTTGCGTCTTTTGCCTCAACCTGCTCTTTCATTTCCTGTGTATATGCCTTCAGTTTTGCAAGCAGCTCCGGATCGGAAGTTGCAAGAATTTTTGCTGCCAGGATTCCGGCATTTGCACCGCCGTTAATCGCAACGGTTGCAACCGGAATGCCGCTCGGCATCTGTACGATGGAGTACAGGGAATCACGACCTCCAAGCGATGTGGTATGCATCGGAATTCCGATGACCGGCATTGGGAAAATAGCTGCGCACATACCCGGCAGATGAGCTGCCATACCTGCGCCTGCAATGATAACCTTGAAGCCTTTCTCCTCTGCGGTTTTTGCATATTCGAAAAATACATCCGGCTCGCGGTGTGCAGAGATGATTTTCATCTCGTACTCAATTCCAAATTTTTCCAGCATGTCGGCTGCTTTGCTCATTACCGGCATATCAGAGTCGCTGCCCATCACAATTCCTACTTTAGCCATGTTGTTCTCCTTTTCTGATTAACTGTTCTAAGCGTTATTCATTAGTTATGCTTATATTTATGTTTTAATCATTCAGTTCTGCTTATAATATACTAAGCAGGCGCAGAAATGTCAACCCATAATCAGCCAAAAGGTTCATTTAATTCTTCCGTTCCCGGCAGGACGAAGCGTCCGTCCTCAATGAGAGGGATCGTCGTTCCGTCTGCTTTTTCGACCGCAACCGACTGCAGTTCGCGGTACGGAATCGTGATGTCCGTGTGGCATCCGAAGTATGCTTTCGACGGATCTTCTTTCCGTTTTGCCGAAACCTCGTTCTCGCGCGCGATTACTTCTTTTCCGTCCGGGTTGTACATCGGGCTGTCCTCCGCCCAGGCGTAGCAGGTGTCGCCCATCGCAAAATGCGGGCCCATCTTCTCTGCAATCAGGATCGGCAGTTTTCCGGCGATGCCGTACTGCTCTGCCATCACGTACGCCGTCGTGTTCGTTCCGATGGCAAACTCACCGATCGGCAGCGTCCTGTGGTGATACAGCAGGTTTTCTTCTATATAAGTACGATTGTCCTCTTCTTTTTCGAAGTTTGCGCAGTCATACGCGGTGATCATGCCGTCAGTCAGCGTCAGGCAGAGATCGCGGTAATACAGCTCGTTCAGGTAGACTCCCGTCACATGGAGCACGCCTGTCGTGCCGGTAAGACTCGGGGAAGTAAAGACCTCTCCGACCGGAATATTGCAGTCGGCAACACAGTTCTCGAAATTCGTCTCTTTCGCAGGATCGTTCAGATGATGCAGCATCACGCGCAGATCCGTTCTGTTCTCTCCTTTTCCAAGCACATGCACGGAAACACCCTCGTCGAGCGCATCGATCAGGTACTGCTGGATGCGCTGGTATTTTTCGTAATCGAGCGTGTTGATCTTTACGATCTCACGGAAAATTTTTTCGTAGCGCGGATCGATCTCCGGCATCGGGTAGGCGATGATCGTGTAGCCGTACTCATCATCCTTGATATAGCGGTTTACAATCTGGCCCGCCTCGTTCTGGAAACCGACACGGAGCTTTTGCTGGCGCTCATTTAAGTGCAGTGCCTGTTTTTTATTTACTGGCTCAAACGGAACTTCGCCGAAGGTTTCCACCACGGCAGGGCCGGCATAGCCATCCGCCAGTTCTTTGTACTCGTCGTATTTCACCTGCATCGCGCGGAGCCGTCTCTTCACGAGATCCTCGTTGAGATACAGCGCCTCATCGTTCCGGTGATCGTAGTCATACTGCTTATTCGCAGACGCACCGGCAACCCACGTTCTCCGCGCGCCGCGGGAAATCACCGGCTCGAGTCCCATCTCGCGGAACTGTAATATTGCCGCACGGATCATGCGCTCAAAACCGATGTGGAAGCGGATGCTGACTGTCTTCTTTTTCGACAGATCTTTTCGCGCCACGAGAAAGCACTTGCGGAAGCCTTCTGTGTAGGTGCGTGCCATCGCGTCGATTTCTTCCTGGCTGAACGTATTTAAAAAGCGGGCTGTACCCTTCTCATTTTCGGTGATATATTCGCCGTACTGGTACAGATACCGCAGATCCGTCAGATCAGATTCCATCACAATATCCTTCACAAAGTGCAGCGACGGGTCAACGATTTCGCGCACCTGGTATTCCTGGCGCTCCTCGGCATAATCGCTCACATACCAGTAAATGCTCTCTTTTACATACTGCGCGGACGGCAGCGTCTCCTCCTCGAACATCGCATACAACTCGAGATACAGCTCCATCACCGCAGTCAGCTCCAGCAGGCGGTCCTCATAGACCCAGACAACAGCATTTCCCAGCTCCCGGTACAGGCAGCAGAGACTCCTTCCATGCGTTTCACCAAGTGCCCGCACGGCAAACGCCGGGTTTCCGTAGGAGGTCTCATACCGCTCCCCGATCACATCTTCATACGGCTCGCGGTTAAAAACAGCCAGCTCTTCCTCGGATGCTGTTTTTAGATATCCTTCTGCGATTCTGCTCCGGATCTGGTCCATTTTGCAGAGGTACTGTGCCATCTGTGCAAAAAAATCGCGGTACGGCTGCGGAACGCTTTTTTCCGCCGGAATCTGGCGGATCCGCTCAATTGCAAGCGCATACCGCTCGTTTAATAATTCATCCGTCATAAAAAAATCCCTTTCTGTTTCTCTTTAACTGTTACGAGGGGCAGATCTGCCCCTCATTCTTCTTAACTTATTCCTGTTTTTCTTCCCGGTCGTCAATAATTTTTCCATCCCGGATACTCTGTTCGAGAATCTCTTCCATATAACTCCAGATCTCCTCGGAGCCGGTCGCCGTCTTCTCGTTTCGTTTTAACGGCTGGGAAATCCGCACATTGTGGCTGGTCCAGTCTTTTCCATCGTTCTCATGATTTAAAAGCAGCGGCTGGAAATTGTCCATCACATGAGCAAAGCGCGCTTCCGGTGTCTCATACGCTTCGAACTCGAGCCAGAGATCCATCAGCATTTTTCCCTGATCCTCCGGCAGCAGGCCGTAGATGCGCTCGGCCGCTTTGTGTTCTCTCTCGTCTTTTGTTTTGTTTGCCTCCGCGTCGTACGCATACGTGTCGCCTGCATCAATCTCCACGAGGTCGTGAATCAGCAGCATGAGCATTGTTCTGCCGATGTCGATTTTCTCATTCGAATATTCCTGCAGCAGAAATGCCATCACCGCCATGTGCCATGCGTGCTCCGCGTCGTCCTCCTGGCGCGAATAGCCGCGGATGTGCGTCTGGCGCAGGATCTGTTTTTCTTTATCAATCTCCAGAATAAAATTCAGCTGTTTTTCAAAACGTTCGCGATCCATCTTTTTCCCCTTTTCTTTTATATGTACTCCCGGAGTCTTTCTGTGCTTGATTTTACGAGAGTACATTTATCTCACACCGATCAGAAACAGTGCAAGCCATGCGACCAGCATGCCGCCGCTCGTAATCGAGCCGAGAACCGACATTCTGTGGCTGACCTGTTCTTCTTTAAAGCTCTTCATTCCCACATAGAAGCCGTATCCCGACAGAAGGAATGAGAACAGTCCCGCTGCTCCGAGAAAAATGCCTCCGTTTCCGCGGAATGCAAACGATACGACCGAAGCCAGCAGAAACAGAAAGACCGAAGCACCTGCCATATAGAGAGCTTCCTTTCCGCCTTCCGACGGCTTCCGGACAAAATTGTAATTATACTTCTTCCTCGCCATATTTCCATCTCCTGAATTTATTGCAGATCAGGAATGCGCCGCAGCCGATCATGGCTCCAAGCGTATTCAGGATCAGATCATCTACATCAAAGCAGCCCACCTTCGTGATGAGCTGAATCGTCTCCACGCAGAGGCTGAACATAAAACCAAGAAGCGATACTTTCCAGAAACTCTCCATTTTTTTGTGCATCACCGGAACGATAAAGCCGAACGGCAGAAAACCGATCACATTGCCCGCCAGATTTAAAAATGCGGCAAGGAATCCCACCTTTTCGCGGTAAATCCAGAACCGTCTGATTTCCTGAAACGGCACCAGATTGTAACGGTAATCCAGTTCAAAAAAGTTTCTTCTCCCGTATTCTTCTGCAAAAAACAGAAAATAAACGAGCGCAAGAAGATACACCAGAAATAAAATCCGTCCCACAACGCGGATTCTGGCTTTCGTCTCCTGCTTCATCTTCGTTTCCCCTTTCTGCGTTGTTCTCCCCTCTGCTATCAGAAACGCCGGCATACCTCATCGGCGCACGCGCTTCCGAAATATCCCGGCATTTTTTCTTTTTGAAAGGCGCTTTTAGAACATGATTTCCCCGCGTCGTTTCAGCAGGCCTGCCCCGCTTACGATCATCAGAACACCGGTTGCCACGCCAACAACAACCAGTACGGCGCCCATAGCGATATTTCCGCCGCCGACACGTCCCATGGTTTTATAAATCTTTTCATTCATAGCGCAAAACTCCCTTTCCCGGTGTACCGCATCTTATTTCACGCCGTACTCCTCATAATATGCATCAATGGCAGCCTTCATCTTGTCATCGATCTGAATTTTGCCCTGGCATGGACGGTTGTACAGATAGGTGATGACATCCTCCATGGTTACAATGGCATTTGCCGGGAAGCCATAGGTTTCCTGGATTTCCTCCAGTGCGCTCTTGTCGCCTTTTCCGCGCTCCATACGGTTTAAGGATACCATCAGACCTTTGATCTCCACATTGCCCTGTGCCTGGATGATCGGGAACGTCTCCTCGATGGATTTTCCGGAGGTGGTAACATCCTCGATGATGACAACACGGTCGCCGTCTTTAATTTTGCTTCCAAGCAGCAGTCCTGCATCTCCGCCGTGATCTTTTGCTTCTTTCCGGTTGGAGCAGTAACGTACTTCCACACCGTAGAGATCATGAATCGCAATGGCGGTTACAACGCTGAGCGGGATTCCTTTGTAGGCCGGTCCAAACAGAACGTCGAAATCCAGTCCATAATTGTCGTGGATTGCTTTTGCATAATACTCGCCGAGACGTTTTAACTGGCTTCCGGTTACGTAAGCGCCCGCATTCATGAAGAACGGGGATTTTCTTCCGCTTTTCAGAGTGAACTCTCCAAATTTTAATACCTGGCTCTCGACCATGAACTCGATAAACTCCTGCTTGTACTGTTCCATCTTTTTTCCTCCATATTTTCAGGGGAAGGCATCTTTTTTCGCAATGCCGCCCGTTTTTACTTCTATTCTTTTCTATACTACCATAAACGCCTCTGTTTTTCCAGTCCAGACACAGGATTTCGCATAAAAAACATAAAATCCACACAAATAAATTTCATTCTCTGACGCAAAAAATCCCTCCGCCCAGAGAACGGAGGGATTTTGATATGTTTTCTTTTTAGAAATCTACTTCTGTATCATAGTAGCAGCATTTCAGCAGTTTTTCCATCTCTTCAACAGATGGCTGTCTCGGGTTGGATCCGGTGCAGGCATCGGCGATGGCATTTACAGCGATGTCGTGCAGTCTCTCCAGGAATACGTCTTCCGGAACGAAGCCCTGCTCGGTCGGATAGCTGTCTTTTCCGTAGTTCTTGATGCAGTGCGGAATGTTCATTTTGTCGTTCATGCCGCGCAGATAGTCAATGAGGAGTTTTACTTTCTCTTCCGTTGTCTCGCCGCCAAGTTTCATCTCGTCAGCGATCACTGCATAACGTTTTGCTGCAGTCTCGTCTTTTGCGTTGAACGCGATAACCTTCGGCAGGTACATAGCGTTTGCTGCGCCGTGGATCAGGTGAGCGCCGTAATCAGCGAATGCTGCGCCTGTTTTATGTGCCATGGAGTGAACAATACCAAGAAGTGCATTGGAGAATGCCATACCAGCGAGGCACTGTGCGTTGTGCATGCTGTCACGTTTTGCCATATCTCCGTTGTAGGAATCTACCAGGTCTGCCTGAATCATCTTGATTGCATACAGTGCCAGCGGATCGGTGAAGTCACAGTTCGCTGTGGAAACGTATGCCTCGATTGCATGGGTCATAGCGTCCATACCGGTGTGAGCAACTAACTTTTGCGGCATCGTCTCTGCCAGATCCGGATCTACGATTGCAACGTCCGGCGTGATTTCGAAGTCTGCCAGCGGGTATTTGATACCTTTTTCATAGTCTGTGATAACTGCGAACGCGGTTACCTCGGTTGCTGTTCCGGATGTAGAAGAAATTGCACAGAAATGAGCTTTTCTGCGGAGTTTCGGCATTCCGAATACCTTGCACATTTCTTCGAAGGTGATGTCTGGATACTCGTATTTGATCCACATTGCTTTTGCTGCGTCGATCGGAGATCCGCCGCCCATTGCTACGATCCAGTCCGGCTGGAACTCTTCCATCGCTTTTGCTCCGCGCATAACAGTCTCGACTGACGGGTCAGACTCGATTCCCTCAAAAAGCTGTACTTCCATGCCGGCTTCTTTCAGGTAGTCTACTGCGCGATCCAGGAAACCGAAACGTTTCATGGAGCCGCCGCCTACACAGACGATTGCACGTTTTCCTTCAAATGTTTTCAGTGCCTCTAAAGCACCTTTTCCGTGGTATAAATCTCTTGGTAATGTAAATCTTGCCATTGTTCAGAACCCCTTTCTTGTTTTGCTTCTGATGGACAGCTCCGGCAGATCAGATCAGCAGAATTTCTGTTTTTCCTGTTCTCTGTTTGAACCGCCTTTTGTCTTTTGTTTTCGACTTTGTTATTATTATAACAAACTTTTTCAGGGATTTCCAATACAAAAATGATATTTCCTGATGTCAATTATATATGTCTTATTTACTCCCATGCCGCCCGCGATGCCTGTTTTTCACGGTACATCGCTCTTTTCCTCCAGCTTTCCGTTTCCAGATAATTCCAGTTGTAAAGCCCCGTCAGTTTATCTTTATACTCCCACCCAGAAAAATCTGTCAAATTTCACCACACACAATCACATTTAATTTTACATTTCACGAAAAAACACTCCCAACCACTTTCAGCGCCTCCGCCAGATCCTTCCGAAAATCCTCATCCCCTCTCCGCAGACTATTCACCCTGCACCCAAACACCCTCTCATGCCCCGTACAGTGCAGATACCTGCCGTCCCCCAGATACATCCCCACATGCCCCCTCCAGAACAGCAGATCCCCGGCCTTCGCCCGTTCCTCCACCAGACACATCTCCTCCCCTTCTCTCCAGATCGCTTTCATCGGATACCCTTCCCTGATATCCGAATCCCGCCAAATCAAAACCCCATTCATCAAATACACCATAAACACCACACCCGAACAGTCAATCCCATCCGCCGCCTTCCCGCCCCACCGGTACTGGCATCCAAGATACCCCTTCGCACACTCCACAACCTTCCTCCGAAACTTCTCTTCCGACCACCCCTTCGGAATCCCCTGCTCCACAAAAAACCTCTCTTCCGATTTTCCCCACAAAAACCGATCCGAATCCAGTCTTTTTCTTAATGCCACCTCCGGCACAAACCCACTGATCCCATTCGCCAGTTTCACCCTGCAATACCCATTCTCCGTCTCCTCCATTTTCTCCACAAAACACCCCCGTCCCAGCGTCTCCAACATCCGCGCCTGCACCCGCGCTCCCCTCATCACATCCGCAAACCCGCGTGTCACCACATACGTATTCCCTGCCTTTTCCCTCTCCTCCATCCACTCCCGGCTTTTCTCTTCAATCAAATTCCTCTCCATCCACCCCCGATACCCATAATGCGTCCAAACCTCAATCCAATCCCTCTCATCTTCCCACATCACGCTCCATCCAAAAAACACCTCATCCACCACATCAACCCCATTCTCCTTATACAAAAACGCCCGCTTCACTTTAATGATCCCATACTTCATCTCACATACCACCTTCCATTTTCTATATACTATGCACCCACCACAACACTCTCACGCCGATCCGCCCCCTGCGGATCCAGACCTACTTCGTTTCAGCTCCACACAACCAGACCTCACTGGAATTTGCGCCTGCCGTGTGGCGGGCATAGAAAAAGAGGGCAGAAACTGTGAGCCCGGAACAGGTGCAGGAAAATGGGATGGTTCCCGTTTCCCCGTGCCTATTCTGAGCCACAGTTCCGCCCTCTTTTTCTCGCCCGCCGCACCGCAGATGCGAAGCCGCTCGAGGCCGTCCGTCTTATCTCACCGCCCCGATCAGCGAATTAATATCGTCAACCTTATGCCTTCTCATATACTCTTCGATACCGCGAACCGTTTCAACAGTCGCATACGGATTAAAGAAATTCGCCGTCCCAATCGAAACCGCCGTAGCCCCCGCCAGAATAAACTCCAGCGCATCCTCCGCCGACGCAATACCGCCCATACCAATAATCGGCACTTTCACTGCCTGCGCCACCTGATACACCATCCGCACCGCAATCGGCTTCACCGCCGGCCCCGACATACCGCCAGTCTTATTCGCAATCGCAAACTTCTGCCGTTCAATATCAATCTTCATCCCAGTAAGCGTATTGATCAGCGACAGCACATCCGCCCCGCCGGCTTCCGCAGCCCGCGCCATCTCCGTAATATCCGTCACATTCGGGCTCAATTTCATAATAATCGGCTGCTTCGCATATTTTTTAACTTCTCTGGTGATCGCCTCCACCGCCTTCGGATCCTGTCCAAACGCAATACCGCCCTCCTTCACATTCGGGCACGAAATATTAATCTCCAGCAGATCCACCGGCTCCGAAGTCAATCGCTCCACAACCTCACAGTAATCCTCCGTCGTCCGTCCACACACATTCACCACAATCTTCGTGTCAAACTGTTTCAAAAACGGAATATCCCTCTCACAGAACACATCAATACCAGGATTCTGCAGTCCGATCGCATTCAGCATTCCGCCGTAAACCTCCGCAATACGCGGCGTCGGATTCCCCGGCCACGGCACATTCGCAACACCCTTCGTCACAACCGCGCCAAGCTCCTTCAAATCCACAAACTCACTGTACTCCGCGCCGGAGCCAAACGTACCAGATGCCGTCATAACCGGATTCTTCAGTTCCACACCCGCTAGATTCACACTTGTCTTCATCGCTTTTTCTCCTCCTCGCGTCACTTACAGCTCAATTTCCGTACTTAAAAAGACCGGTCCGTCCTTGCAGATCCGCTTGTTGTGCACATGTGAATGACCATCCACCTCAGTCGACTGGCAGACACACGCAAGACATGCGCCAACGCCGCACGCCATCTTCTCTTCCATCGAAATCCAGCATGGAATTCCCTTTTCCAGACCGTACGCCTTAATCGCACGCAGCATCGGAGCCGGACCGCAGGCAAAAATTACATCTGCTTCCAGATGATCCTCGCGCACCGCATCCATCACATTGCCCTTCACACCGGCACTTCCGTCCTCCGTTGCAATATGAAGATCGCCTGCCGCAGCAAACTCCTCATTTAAGAACAACTCATCGCGGTAACCACAGCAGATGATCGTGTCCGTTCCAAGATCCTTCGCCGTCTGCAGCATCGGCGGAACACCGATACCGCCGCCCATCAGCATCACACGTTTTCCCTTACCTTCCTCGATCGGGAATCCATTTCCAAGCGGCCCTAAAATATCAACCTCATCCCCCGCTTTCAGATGCGAAAACTCCTCCGTTCCTGCACCTGCCACACGGTAGACAATCCGAAGTCTTCCTCCCTCTCGGTCGATCTCACAAAGAGAAATCGGACGCGGCAGAAGACGGCTGCCGTCTTTCGAAAACAGAGAAATAAACTGGCCGGCCTTCGCCTCTTTCGCAATCACTTTCGTGGAAATCCACATGCTGTAAATTCCTTTTGCAATGCACTCCTGACTTTCCACAGTACAGCATTCCTTGATTTTCATAAGCTGAACACTCCTTTTATTTTCTTGAATCGGCGAAAAGCCCAAAATATCCTCCGGCGGACATAACGTCTACCCGGCAGACCTTCTGAGCTTTTCACCCTGTATTCTTATTTTGCAGCAGCAAGCGCCCCGCTGATATCCTCAACCATATCCTTTACAGCTGCTCTCGAAGCATCCGCAAAGTTCTCAGTGCCAAACTCGGCATATTTTTCCTGTTTGTAAGCAGCGATAATACCTCTCGAAGAGTTTACGATTGCACCCAGTCCGTCCTCATTGAAGAAGTGAACGAGGTCTTTTCCTTTTCCGCCCTGTGCACCGTAGCCCGGTACCAGGATGTAGGATTTCGGCATTACCTTACGCAGCACCTTGCCCATCTCCGGGTACGTAGCGCCGACAACAGCTCCCACATAGCTGTAATCATCGCCCATGTGCTCCTCGCCCCACGCGGCAACCTGCTCGCCGACCCACTCATACAGCGGACGTCCGTCGATGATGCGGTCCTGGAACTCGCCGCTGGACGGGTTCGAGGTTTTTACCAGAACAAAGATACCTTTTTTCTCCTCTTTGCAGACCTTGATGAACGGTTTTACGCCGTCAGATCCAAGATACGGATTGACAGTTGCAAAATCCTCATGGAATCCGGCGTAGGATTTGCTTCCCACCTGCACGTGGCCGAGGTGGCCGACTGCATACGCCTCAGAAGTAGAACCGATATCGCCTCGTTTGATATCGCCGATGACAACGAGACCCTTTTCCTGGCAGTAGGAAACGGTCTTCTCATACGCTGCCATTCCCGGAACGCCGAACTGCTCATACATGGCAACCTGCGGTTTTACAGCCGGAATCAAATCGTATGTTGCGTCGACAATCGCTTTATTGAACTGCCAAACGGCCTCTGCAGCTCCTTCGAGTGTCTCTCCGTACTCGGCAAATGCCTTTTTCTGTACGTGCTCCGGCACATAGTTCAGCATCGGGTCCAGACCTACGACGATCGGTGCATTTGTTTTTTTAATGTTTGCAATCAGTTTGTTAATCATCTGCTTACTCTCCCTCTTCTGTCTTTTCTTATAGAAATTACTCAGCTTCGTATACAATCTTGCCGCCGCATACGGTAGCCATAACTTTTCCTTTGACTTTCTTACCGCCGAACGGAGTGTTTTTGCCCTTGGAAACAAACTCCTTCGGATCGATCACATACTCTGCTTCCGGATCGATGACAACCACATCGGCGTCCATGCCAGGTGCAAGAGAACCTTTCTTGTCCAGGTGCAGGATTTTTGCCGGATTGTAGCTCATCTTCTCCGCCATCTGCATCGGGGTGATGATCTCGGTATCCACAAGTTCGGTGATGGTAAGAGCCACGCTCGTCTCCAGTCCGACGATGCCGAACGGAGCTTTCTTGAAGGACTCCTGTTTCTCGGTCAGCGCATGCGGTGCATGATCGGTGCTGATGACATCGAAGACATCGTCTTTCAGACCCTGGCGCAGTGCCTCGAGATCCTCTTTCGTACGGAGCGGCGGATTCATCTTGTAGTTGGTGTCGCCCTTTACGATGTCGTCGCTGCAGAGGGTAAAGTGATGCGGGCAGACCTCGGCGGAAATCGAAACGCCGGCCTTTCTCGCCTCACGCACCATATCCACGCTCTCTTTGGTCGAGCAGTGACACAGATGCAGGTGTGCACCTGTCTCTGCGGCAAGTACGATATCTCTTGCAACAATCGTGTTCTCTACGGAGTTTGTGATGCCCGGCAGATGCCACTCTCTCGAGTTTGCATCCTCATTCATGCAGCCGCCGTTTACGAGGTTCTTGTCCTCGCAGTGAGCCAGCACCGGAATGTTTTTCTCTGCGGCAATCTCCATGGCCTCTTTGTAGAGCAGCGCGTTCATAACGGATTTTCCGTCCTCGCTGATCGCCGGGATGCCGGCTTTTACCATGCCCTCGATATCGGCGAGCTCTTCACCCTTCTGTCCTACTGTGATGGCGCCTGCCTGCAGTACATTAATCGGAGAAAAACGGTCTGCTTTGATCGTTACATAGTTGACGCGGTCCGGGCTGTCGATGACCGGTTTTGTATTCGGCATCGCTACCAGCGTTGTCACGCCTCCTTTTGCTGCTGCTTTCGAACCGCTTTCAATATCTTCTTTATATGTCTGCCCCGGGTCGCGGAGATGTACATGCATATCGATGATGCCAGGCATTACATAGCAGCCTTTTGCATCTATTACCTGCGCATCTTTTACGCGGATTCCTTTTTCAACCCGTGTAATAACGCCGTTTTCGATCAGAACATCACTGATTTCGTCTTTTTGGGTGGCCGGGTCGATGACCTGTCCATTTTTGATTAAGATACTCATCTTACGTTCTCTGATCCTTTCTTTTCTTCTGGCCGTCGTCCGACCATTTATTCCTTTTTATAATACACGAAATCTTTCCTGAAATAAAGAGTTTTTTCTTGACTTTTTTGATTTGCAAGATTATAATGGTCTCAATCGAGAAGATGTTGAGATGTAATACGTGGTCACTAGCTATTAGAGATTATATTAGCATTCACCTTCAATATAATCTGTAATAGCTAGTGAATTTTTTTATCAAAAGTTCACTCGCTTATGGGGGAACATATGCATTCCCACATCATGCTTATTTTTTAATTTTATGGAGGTAACTCACAATGAACAAGGGAACAGTGAAATGGTTTAACGCAGAGAAGGGCTATGGCTTCATCACAGGCGAAGACGGAAACGATGTATTCGTACATTTCTCCGCTATCCAGGGTGAAGGATTCAAAACTCTTGACGAAGGTCAGGCGGTTACTTACGATCTTACCGAGGGTGCTCGCGGAATGCAGGCTTCCAACGTTGTTAAATGCTAATTAACCATAAGCGAAAGGCCGGAGGATGTATGTCCTCCGGTTTTTTAATTTACGCGGACAACGAGCCAAAGTCCGTGCCTGCACGAGACCTTGGCGACTGCCGCGATAACTTGAGAAACTCGCGGAGCGTGTTTCTCATAGTTTTTTCTATAGCAAGACCCGAAAATAATGCAAAAAAGGCAGTGCTGCAGAGCGCGAATTGCAAGGAACAGATTTGAAGGCGTACCGGGGTACGACGAAAATCTGTGACGCAGTAATTCACGCTCTGCGGTGCTGAATTTTTTGCATTATTTTCGGGGATTGCTATAAATCTCTATAACAAAAGCGCTTATCACTCCGGGATTTTCCCGTCTGTGGTAAGCGCTTTTACTTTCTTTAACAATTCTGCTTATTCCGCTGTACTTTCGCTGATGGAATCTGCTGTGCTGTCACTTGCCGTATCTGCTGTGCTGTCCGAAGATGTATCGGAAACATCAGAGCTGTCGCTGGTGTCATCTGCACTGCTGTCGCTGGATGTGTTGGTCTCGCTCAGATAATTCTGAATATCCGTCACGTTCATCGTTGTGGTTTCTGTCGTGCGGTTCGCCTTTTTCTCTGCTACCGAGTTCTGGTAAACAGCAACGGAGAACCAGCCGATCAGGGTAGCCAGAACAACGACGAAAGCGGTAACTTCCAGTCTCGTGATCCATCTTTCACGTCTCATGATTTTCTCACGGTTCGCTTTTTCCTTTTTATAGCGGTCAACTTTTTCCTGACTCATGGTTCTACTTCTCCTTTGATTTCTAAAAAGTGCTCGGCGGCACTTTCAAACATGTTGAAAATTATACTACATTTTCAACAAAAAGGGAAGAGAAAAGTTATAATGCAATGATAATTCCGCCGTCATTTGCATACATACTGCTGACGCCCTGGGTATCGAGTACGAAGACATCCTGTACCGCAAGGCGCTCCAGAAGGGCTTCTTTTACCATCTCGGCGCGCTCCGGGCAGTTGCAATGAGAGATGGCAAGCGTTTTGTTTTCTACATGCTGTGCGTCATTTACAATGGCATCGACCATTTTCATCAGTGCTTTGTTGATGCCGCGCGCCTGATCAAGCTGTACGATATCGCCCTCCGATGTGGCTCCCATAACCGGTTTGATCTTAAGCGCGGATGCAACAAGTGCTTTCGCCTTGGAAAGACGGCCGTTTTTCCGCAGAGTTTCGAGATTTTCCAGCACGAAATAGGTGTGCTGTGTGCTGATATAGAGTTCTACTGTCTCTACGACGCGCTCAAAGCTCATGCCGGCTTCCTCGCACTCCACGATTTTTTTCACGATCAGGGTCTCTCCTATCGATGCGCTTCTGGAATTGAATACGTGAATCTTCAGATCCTCGTTCTCCTCCTGCGCCAGGTTTGCACCGAGCACTGCGCTGTTATAGGAACCGCTGAGCTGTGCGGAAAGTGTGACCGCGTAGCACCGTTCTGCTCCGTTCAGAAAAGATTTCCGGAAATAATCCGGCGACGGGCAGGCGGATTTCGGGCACTCCGGGCATTCCGCTACTCTCTTTAAAAAATATTTCTGGTCAAATGTCTCGTCATCCAGAATGGATTCTCCGCCGACTTCCAGGGTCAGCGGTGCAATTTCAATATTTCCTCTTTTTTTCATATCTGCTGTCAGTTCACAGCAGCTGTCTGCAACAATGTGAAAACTCATATATTTTATCCCTCCAAACTTGATTCCGCTTTTTCTCACTGCGGACGTTTCGTATTTCCAATCACCGCTCTTTTTCAAACCTTCCTGAACTAGGGACGAATTCGACACAGTGAATTTTTTGATATTTTGTCATGTAGTTTTGATAACTACATTTTATCATAACACACTTAGTGCTCCATTGCAAAAAGTTTTTTCCCAATAAAAGTTTTTCCGTTAAAAGTTTTTTCCTTTTCTTGTCGCACTCCCCTTTTTGCGGTATACTACGGTCATACGGCTTTTTTGTTTATGGATATTTTTCCATTGCTTATTTTCAGGAGGTGGTACGTATGGAATGGACTTTTTCGGATTCGGTCCGGCTTTCCCTGCTTTCGTTTTCGGAAGCTTCCAAAGCCTGCGCGGCGCTGCCCGGATTTTCTCTTTTCCGGCGCAGTCTGCAGCCGGAGCGCATCGAATACTGCCGCGCAGAGCTGCTGCCTGACTGCCTGGTCGGATCGCTTGCCGTCCCGGACAAGACGCATCCGCTTCACCTTGCATTCTCGCTTGCGTTTTATCTCGACCGGGGGCAGCTTATTCTGGCAGCCGACGAACAGACACTTCCGGCTTTGCAGAGCCTCCTCTTCCCGGAAGAACCGCTCGATACTTCCGATGTCTTCCACCTGTTTTTCTCGTTTCTGGAATCGCTGATCCAGGAGGATATGCTCTATCTGCAGAATTTTGAGAAGCGCCTCGCGACAATCGAGGAGTCTCTTCTCGACACTCTGCCAAAAGAGCTGCAGCGGACCCTGATCACGATCCGTCGGGAGCTGCTCGTGTTCCATGCCTATTACCAGCAGCTTCTCGACATGTGCGAAATACTCTCCGAGGACGAAAATCACTTTCTTCCCCCGGAATGCGCCCGTCAGTTTTCGCGCCTTGGAAACCGCGTGGACCGTTTGTACGACCACACCCAGATGCTGCGGGAGTACGCCCTGCAGATCCGCGAGATGCAGCAGGCGCAGATCGACCTGCGTCAGAACGATACGATGCGGATTCTGACGGTCGTCTCGACGATCTTTTTCCCGCTTTCCCTGATCGCCGGCTGGTACGGCATGAATTTTACGCATATGCCTGAGCTTTCTGCCCCGTATGCGTACTTCATCCTGATCGGCGTCTGTATTCTCATTGTTGCTGTTGAAATTTGGTATTTTAAAAAGAAAGGCTGGTTTTAACTACGGATGATTATCCTGCAGATTACACAGTTAAAGAATTTTATGAACACCCTGCTCCGTCTCGAGACATTTGACCGCTTTCCCGTCTCCGAGGCATCGATCACAACGTTTACGACGTTCTCCATCGACGGCAGTCTTCACACGGACTTTTTCGATCCCGATGACGCGCAGCTCTTAAAAGAAAAAGGGCGGACGCGGCTTCTCTGGAAAGATGTGAAATCGTTCTGCTATTCCGTCATCAAAGGAAAACGGACACCTCTGCAGTTCAAATTTGTGTTTCAGCTTCCGCAGGCGGCGTGCGAAAAAATGATCGCGGACCATGCGCTGCCGCTGGAAATAGAGAACGTGTTTGGATGCTTTCTGAATTTTCAGTATAAGGACGGAAAACTCTTACTTACCACCGGAACTTCCCTCAAAATCTTTACGATGGACAAGTCGCTCGACCGCGTCTTCGATGAGGAAGTCCGCCAGTTTCTGCTGAAAAATGAAATTGCATTTGAAGAACAGATATAAAGACAAAATACTTATTTAGAAAGGTTCTCTTTTTATGAATCAGATTATTATGTGGATCATGGCAGTCGGCGCGGTACTCGGCGGTGTCGACCGGATCGCTGGCAATCGCTTCGGATTTGGAAAACGGTTTGAGGAGGGCTTTATGCTGCTTGGACCGACGGCACTTTCCATGTCGGGCATCATCTGCCTCACCCCGCTGCTCTCCCGCTTTCTCCGTTTCGCCCTCGTTCCCATCTGGAACTTTTTTGGGCTGGATGCGGGACTTCTCGCCGGCATTCTCGCCATTGACATGGGCGGCTACCAGCTCGCCGGAGAGCTTTCGGCATCGCAGGAGATGGTGCGCTACGCAGGACTTGTGATTGCGGCGACGCTTGGCTGTACCATCACCTTTACAATTCCGGTCGGCATGGGAATGCTGAAAAGCGGCGACCGCCTCTTTTTCTCCCGCGGCATGCTGATCGGCACGGGCACGCTTCCCGTCACGATGATCGTCGGCGGACTGCTCTCAGGACTCTCTTTTCTGCAGATCGTACTTCAGTCGCTCCCGGTGCTCCTCTTCTGCTTTCTGCTGATGTTCGGCATCTGGCGTTTTCCGGAGCAGACCGTGCGCGCGTTCACGGTATTTGCAGATGTGATCCGGCTTCTGACGACGATCGGCCTCATCGCGGGCGCGTTCTGCTATATGACCGGCTTTTCGCTGCTCCCGGACCTTGCGCCGCTGGAGGACGCGATGGCGGTCGTCTCGTCCATCGGCATTGTACTGCTCGGCAGCCTTCCGACGGCGGAGCTTTTACAGCGGGTGCTCAAAAAGCCGCTCTCTTTTATTGGAAGAAAAACCGGCATGAACGACAGCAGTGCCGCCGGCCTTCTGATGGGCATTGTCAGCCCTGTTCCGGCGATCACAATGATGGAAAAAATGGACGAGCGCGGAAAGATTGTAAACGCAGCTTTCCTCGTCTCCGCCGCATCGACCATCGCCGCACATATGGGATTTACGTTCGGCACCGATCCTGATTTTGTCGTGCCGCTTCTCGTTGCAAAGCTCGCTGGAGGCATCGCCGCCGTCTGTGCCGCACTGTTTTTCACGAAGAAATCTGCTTAATTGTTTGAGAGCATACATAGCAACGCAATAAGACCTGCGCCGTTTGAAAGCGCAGGTCTTATTGCATTTCTTACTTATTTTCTATTTCTTATTTCACCATATCCTCTTTGATAATTCCATGCTCTTTTAAGAGATCTCCAACTACATTTCCATCTACCAGTTTCAGCAGAGGTTTTTTCAGCAGGTTGAGCGGTCCAGGAAGCTCGATTTCCAGCGGGGATTTTCCATCCATCAGTTTCACGGAGCTGTCCAGCAGGTCGCGGATATCGTAAACGCTGCCCCATACTTCCGGCACGCCGCGGTCTACGCCGAGGAGTCCGTAAACAGCTTCCATTGCGGTACGAACGGAATACTCTGTCGTGAAGATGGTATCTCTTGGTGTCTCAGCGAACTGTCCGAGGAATGCAAAGTTGACGCAGCCATCCGGGATGACATCCGGGCGGTCGCCCTTTCTTCTTGGCATAAAGAATGCGGTGATGTACGGCATCATGGTCGGTACGCAGACAGCGCTGTTCTCTGCCAGCTCCGGAATCTGGTCAACCGGCACGCCGAGGTGGTACAGCCACTCTTCGGTGATCTCTTTACCAGTGCACTCTTTCATCGGTTTCTTCACATAGTCGCCAGGTACATCGGTGAACAAGCTGTAAACCCATACGCATACCTTATCTTTATCCTGCTCTTTGAACTGTCCCTGACGGTTGATGGTCCAGCTTAAAAGCCACTTGGAATCCTGGCAGCTTACGATACCGCCGGTAACAACCTTTCCGGTTCTCGGATCACGTTTGCAGATATTGGTGATATACGGAATGATCTTATTGTCGAGAGTGGTAATTGTTGCGGATTCCCAGTTTGTCTTTGCAATATCGGAGCAGAATTTCTCCGGATGTCCAAAGGACGGATCCTGTTTTGCAATGTTTTTCCACAGGCTCCAGCAGCCGCTCGTGCGGACCTCTGCATCACCGTTCGGTGCATGGTTCTGATCGCCGTAGATCGTGCCTTCGGTGCAGCTTCCGTTGGTAACGAAGACGAGGTCATTCTCGGTGAGAACGATGCCTTTCTCGACGCCGTTTACTTTGCACTCGATGGCTTTTGCTACTTTCTTTCCATCGTTGATTTCAAAGATAACGTTGGTTACTTCGGTATTGAACTGGAAGTCTACGCCGGCATCCTCGAGGTATTTCTTCATCGGAAGAATCAGGGATTCATACTGGTTGTACTTCGTGAATTTCAGTGCGGAGAAGTCCGGCAGTCCGCCGATGTGGTGAATGAACCGCTGGAAGTACAGCTTCATCTCCAGTGCACTATGCCAGTTTTCGAATGCGAACATCGTTCTCCAGTACAGCCAGAAGGTGGAATTGAAGACTTCATCATCGAAAACATCCTCGATCGTCTTGTCGTACAGATCCTCGTCTCTTGTCATGAAGAGTTTCATGATCTCCATGCAGCCTTTCTGGCTCAGGTTGAACTTTCCGTCGGTATGGGCATCCTCGCCGCGGTTCTTCGTTGCACGGCACAGGGAGTAGTTCGGGTCTTTTTTGTTCAGCCAGTAATACTCATCAAGAACGGATACACCAGGTGTCTCAATTGACGGGATGCTGTGGAACAGATCCCACAGGCACTCGAAGTGGTTTTCCATCTCACGGCCGCCTCTCATGATGTAGCCGCGGGTCGGATCGTAGATACCGTCGCAGGCACCGCCGGCGATGTCCATGGCTTCCAGAATGTGGATGTGATCGCCTTTCATCTGGCCGTCTCTTACAAGGAAGCACGCTGCTGCGAGGGCCGCGAGGCCGCTTCCTACGAGGTATGCGCTCTTCTCATCGACGCCTTCCGGTTTTTCCGGTCTTGCGAAGGCTTCGTAGTTTCCGTTGGTGTAATAAATGCCTTTGCTGTTTTTCTTATCTTTTCCGCGCTCGGTGTTGCGGTAATCATTCTTTGGTTCTGATGTTACAGTGGTTGTCTCCGCTGCTTTTTTTGCTTCACTCTTGTTTTTTGCCCGCAGCACTGCTGCTCCAGCTCCGATGACTGCTGCTGATGCGATTCCGAATTTTAATCCTTTTTTTGACATAGACGTTCATCCTTTCTTTTCTAAATACGACTGCCGGAATGTTTTTTCGAATTTCCGGTTCGTATAGGTTATGCTGCTTTCTTTGTTTTACAAGTTTCTATTTGTGTTGCCATTGTCTGTTGACAATTTGAATCTTACTTCATTTTTCCCCGCTTTTCCATTTACAAAACAGGGCGGATGATTAAATTTTTATCATCCGCCCTGTTTTGTAAAGTGTAACTATATTTTATTTCTTTTTTCAAAATTTCGGATGGAATTGACGACATTTCCTTCCATCGTGCGGTGCATTTTTTCCGCAATCATATGGTAATCCACTTTCATTCCGTCTTTGATCCAGTCGAGCATGACACCGGTAAAGCTATACTTATAGAAATCTGCGATAAAACTCTGATCCGCCTCGGAGATGCCGGTTCCCTTTGCTTTTTCCTGCACGACACCGTACAGCAGATCGTGCGTCAGATGAAAGAGATATGTTTCGATCTGCTCCCGGCTTACAGAGTGATAGACATTCATAATAAATGGTTTATTCTCGAGCACTGCCTCAAAAATCTGCTGCAGGCCTTCCTGCCATGTCTCATACGTTTTCTTCCCCTGCAGCGCCTGCGTCGCATCCTCCAGGCACGACCATTCGACAAGATCGTAGATATCCTTAAAATGATAATAAAACGCCATCCGGCTGATGCCGCAGTCTGTCGTCAGATCGTTGATCGTAATTTTGTCCAGCGGCTTTTTCAAAAGCAGCTTTTTTAATGACGCTTCCAGCGCCGCCTTTGTCGCATTTGTCATGTATTTCCTCCATTTTTCTTTTATGTACCCTCGGAATCTTTCTGTTCGAAACGCTTCTATGCTTTTTCATTGTAGCATATCCATTCTCCAGAAACAACTGCGCAGCCCTTCTGATCAGACTTTACAAAAAGTTTAGAAAGTACCGTAATACCAGTAAATTCAATACTTTCCGTCGTTCTGTTAGCACTCTTTTTTCTCGAGTGCTAATTTTTCCTTGACTTTTCCCTGTGCCAGTATTACTATAACTATCAGAGCAGTAAAAAAGCTGCAGACATCTAAAAAAGCATGATATTCCCGCTTTGCTGGATCAAAATATTTTTATAAGAAAAGGAGTGTGTTTCTCATGAGTGCGAAACATGGAAATCTTTCAATCAACAGCGACAATATTTTCCCGATTATCAAAAAATGGATGTATTCCGACCACGATATCTTTGTCCGTGAGCTCGTTTCCAACGGCTGCGATGCCATCACCAAACTGAAAAAACTGGACGGCATGGGCGAATATACTCTGCCGGATGACTACAAAGCAGCCATTCAGGTGATTGTAAACCCGGATGAGAAAACCTTAAAATTCATCGATAACGGTATCGGTATGACCGCAGACGAAGTCGAAGAATATATTACCCAGATCGCCTTCTCCGGCGCTACCGAATTTCTGGAGAAATACAAAGACAAAACGAATTCAGATCAGATGATCGGCCACTTCGGTCTTGGTTTCTACTCTGCTTTCATGGTAGCAGATGAAGTTCACATCGATTCTCTTTCCTATAAAGAAGGATCCACCCCGGTACACTGGACCTGTGACGGAAGCACCGAATACGATATGTCGGAGGGCAGCAAGACAACTGTTGGTACCGAAATCACTCTGTTCCTGAACGAGGACTGCCTGGAATTCGCAAACGAATACCGTGTCCGCGAAGTTCTGGAAAAATACTGCTCCTTCATGCCGGTTGAAATTTTCCTGTCCAAAGCAAATGCGCCGCAGGAATACGAGACCATCGATGAAAGCGAATTAAAAGACGACGACGTTGTCGTAGAGCACATCCACGAGGACGCAAAATACGAAGAGAAAGAAAAAGAAGACGGAACGAAAGAGCAGGTTGAAGTTTCCCCGGCCAAAGAGAAAGTAAAAATCAACAAACGCCCGGTTTCCATCAGTGATATCCACCCGCTGTGGACCAAACATCCAAACGAGTGCAGCGATGAGGATTATAAAGAATTCTACCGCAAAGTCTTCAACGACTACCGCGAGCCGCTGTTCTGGATCCACCTGAACATGGACTATCCGTTCAACCTCAAAGGTATCCTCTACTTCCCGCGTATCAACACCGAGTACGATTCCATCGAGGGAACCATCAAGCTGTACAACAACCAGGTATTTATTGCTGACAACATCAAAGAAGTCATTCCGGAATACCTGATGCTCTTAAAAGGCGTCATCGACTGCCCGGATCTGCCGCTGAACGTATCCCGAAGCGCACTGCAGAACGACGGATTTGTCAAGAAGATCTCCGAGTACATCTCCAAGAAATTCGCTGACAAGCTCTCCGGCATGTGCAAAACTGACCGTGAGAATTACGAGAAATACTGGGATGATATCAACCCATTCATCAAATACGGATGCATCAAGGACGAGAAATTCTCCAAGAAGATGATGGACTATATTCTGTTCAAGAACATCGACGGAAAATATCTGACTCTTGAGGACTGCATCAACGAGAATAAGAAAGAAGAAGCTCCTGCAGAGAACACCGAGGAGAAGGCTGAAACTACGGAGAATACCGAAAATACGGAAAACGCTGACGAGAAGAAAGAGCCGGAAAAAACGACTGTTTACTACGTCACCGACGAAGTTCAGCAGAGCCAGTACATCAACATGTTCCGCAGCCAGGGCATGGATGCTGTCATCCTGAAACACAACATCGACTCCGCTTTCATCACCCATGCAGAGCGTTGCAACGAGCATGTAACCTTCCAGCGCATCGATGCAGATCTGACCAACGATATGAAAGACGAGTCCGGTGAGGATCTGACCGACGCTACAAATACTCTGACCGATCTCTTCCGCAAAGTCCTCGACAAGAAAGATCTGACCGTCAAAGTTGAGAACCTGAAAGACGAAAATGTATCCTCCATGGTAACGCTTTCCGAGGAGAGCCGCCGGATGCAGGATATGATGAAGATGTACGGCATGACCGGCATGGATCCGTCCATGTTCGGCGGACAGGAAACCCTGATCCTGAATGCAAAACATCCGCTCGTTCAGTACATTCTGGAGAATGGCGAGAACGGCAACACATCCCTGTTCTGCGAGCAGCTGTATGATCTGGCAATGATCAGCCACAAACCGCTCTCTCCGGACGAGATGACAAAGTTCGTAAGCAGAAGCAATCAGATTATGATGCTCCTTGCAAAATGATAAAGCACAGGCACAGCAAAACGCACCTCTTATAAAACACGCCGGATTTCTGGAATTTACCAGATGTCCGGCGTGTTTTTTCCTGCTTTTTACTTTACGATTTCTGATCCAGATGGTAGAATAATTCTATTCGCCCTATTGAAAAATAAGGAAAATCACACGAAAGGTCTGGTATTTATTTCTATGAAAAAAGGAAAGCCATCCGCCCTGCTCCCGATCGCCGTTTTTCTGGTGTTTTATCTGGGGCTCGGCATTTATTCCGAGTATATTTTAAAAATTCCGATGGGTTTCTACAACATCCCCATCGTCGTCGCGTTTCTGGCAGCGATCCTCGTCGCCTGTCTGCAGAACCGCAGTGTCCCGTTTGAAGAAAAGCTCGCCCTCATGGGACAGGGCATCGGGGACAAAAACATCATCACAATGCTGCTGATCTTCCTCGCCGCAGGCACGTTTGTCGGCGTTGTCGGAAGGAGCAGTGCAGAGAGCGTTGCCTATTTCATGCTCTCCTGGATTCCGGCAAAGTATGCCGTCGCTGTGCTCTTTGTCGTTGCCTGCTTCGTCTCCACGGCCATGGGAACCTCCGTCGGAACGATCACGCTTCTCGTGCCGATCGCCGCTGCTGTTGCCGAGACCTCCGGCTTTTCGCTGGCGCTCTGCGTCGCCTCCGTCATGGGCGGATCCATGTTCGGCGACAACCTCTCCTTCATCTCCGACACGACAATCGCCGCCTGCAACGGACAGGGCTGCGAGATGAAAGACAAGTTCCGCGAAAACTTCTGGATCGCTCTCCCGGCTGCTCTTGCCGCGCTGGCGCTGATCCTTGTAATCTCCTTCCGACAGGCGCCGGGCACACCGATCGTCCACGAATACCATCTGCTGCAGATGGTTCCGTACCTGCTCGTGCTGATCGGCGGCATCGCGGGCATTCAGGTGTTTGTCGTACTCCTTATCGGTATTGCTTCCGGTGCCGTTATCATGCTCGGTACGGGACAGACGACGCTCTGGGATATGCTCTCCAGCATGGGAAGCGGCACTTCGGGTATGTTTGAGACATGTATGGTTGCGATTCTTGTCGCTGCGATGTGCGCGCTGATCCGGGAAAACGGCGGCTTTACTGTCCTGCTTCGTGCCATTCATAAAATCTTCTGCGGAAAAAAGGGCGGCCAGCTCGGTGTTGGCATTCTCGTCGCGCTGCTCGACATTGCGACCGCAAACAACACCGTCGCGATCGTCATGGCAAACCCGATCGCAAAGCAGATGTCCGAGGACTACGGCATCACCCCACGGAAAACGGCATCGCTCCTCGATACCTTCTCCTGCATCTCACAGGGCATCCTGCCGTACGGCGCGCAGATGCTCGTGGCGATTTCCGCGGTGCATGAACTGGGATATGAGCTCTCCGCCTTTGAAATCATGGCAAACCTCTTCTATCCGGGCATGCTGCTTGTCAGTTCGCTGATCTTTATCTTCGTTCTGCCGGATCGGAAAAATGCCGAAAGCAATGCTTAAAAAGTTCCGTATCGGATCAACTCAAAAAATTATGTTAAAATGCCCACCGATTTCACTTTTTCGTTTGATTGGCGGGCATTTTTTTGCCTTTTTTGGCAAAAATAGCCAAAATTGCAGTAACATTTACGGTTGAAATTCTTTTACGCGGGTAGTATAATCGGGGTCGTGACATTGAGAAGGAGTGATGTTATGTGGGTTATGGGGAGAAAGGACAACAGAAAAAGTGAAATTATTAAGACAGTTCCTTGTAATTATGGCGGTTTCGTTCGTCGGAGAAATCCTGCACGCCGTGCTGCCGCTTCCGATTCCGGCAAGTATCTACGGCCTTGTGCTGATGCTGGCGCTTCTGATGACGGGGGCATTAAAACTTGATACCGTCGAGGACGCAGGCAAGTTTATGATTGAGATCATGCCGGTCATGTTCATTCCGGCGGGCGTCGGCCTGATGGAATCCTGGGGTGAATTAAAAGCCGTTCTCGTTCCGGTTCTCGTGATTACGCTCGTCAGCACCATCGTCGTTATGATTGTGTCCGGACGCGTGACACAGGCGGTCATCCGGCTGGAAAAGAAACACAAAGGAGGGGACGCAAAATGACAAATATGCTCTGTGAATCTGCATTTTTCGGCGTTGTCATCAGCCTTCTGGCGTATGAGCTCGGCATGCTGTTAAAGAAAAAATTTGGGCTTCCGATTTTCAATCCGCTGCTGATTTCCATTGCAGTCGTCATTGTATTCCTTGCTGTTTTCGATATCGATTATCAGAATTATAATGACGGTGCAAAATACTTGAGCTATCTGCTGACTCCTGCAACGGTCTGCCTTGCGATTCCGCTGTATGAGCAGATGGAGGCATTGAAAAAGAATATCAAAGCCATCCTCGCCGGTATTCTCTCCGGCGTGCTGACGAGCCTTACCGTGGTTCTCGCGCTGGCGCTGATCTTCAATCTGAATCATAAAATGTATGTAACACTGCTGCCGAAATCCATCACAACGGCCATCGGCATGGGTGTTTCGGAAGAGCTCGGCGGTGCGGTGACGATCACGGTTGCCGTTATCATCATCACGGGTGTGCTGGGAAATATGCTGGCGGAGACGCTCTGCAAGCTGTTTCACATTGAGGAGCCGATTGCAAAGGGCATCAGTATCGGATCGGCCTCCCATGCGATCGGTACGGCGAAGGCCATGGAGATGGGCGATGTCGAGGGCGCGATGAGCAGCCTTTCGATTGCAGTTGCAGGTATTCTGACTGTGGTCGGAGCGTCGATTTATGCGATGTTTATCTAAAAACGAACACTGATAAAAAACAGAAAAAATCCGGGAATGGAAAGCAATGTAAAACTTTCCGTTCCCGGATTTTCTATCCCTGAAATTCTATAATTAAAAATTAAAATTCCGACTGCAGAAACTCTTCAATAAAAAGAAGCGCAGTAGCACTCCGGCCCTTCCGGGTCAATGCAGATATGCTCGAGCGTTCCGCTGTGCATCGAAAGCCCCATCGTCAGATCCTGCACAATCTGCTGCTTCGCCGTCTGGCGGTGCTCATAGATGTACTGATACACACTTTTCTTATTAATCTTTTTTAACGTAATTGTGGTAATACTCTTTTCGTTCACGCAAAAACGTCCTCTCTTTTACCGCTCCATCACATTGATCGACTCGATACCGACGCTTCCGCCGCGCACGACTTCGATCTTGCCGAATTCCTCTTTCATCAGCTTCACAACTGCATCATTTTTTGTCGCCGTCTGGACAAACTCGAGCAGCAGGCTGTCTTTTCCGTAGTCGATGACCTTCGCCTTGAACGTCTCAGCGATCTGGAACAGCTCGACTTTGTCAGCTGCGCTGCAGTTGAATACCTTGATATACAGAATCTCTTTCATGCGCACAAACACGTCGGTGAAGTCGATGACTTTGATGACCTCGACCATGCGGTTCAGCTGTTTTTTGATCTGCTCAAACGTCTCATCGTCACTGACCGTGGCGATCGTCATACGCGATACGGTCGGGTCCTCGGTCGTTCCGACGGTCAGGCTGTCCAGGTTATAGCTTTTTGCGGAAAAAAGCCCGGAAATCTTGGAAAGGACACCAACCTGGTTTTCTACGTACAGTGAAATCCATCTTTTTTTCATTCCCTTATTCATCGCGCTCTCCTCCTAACAGTCCATAATCATATCTTCGAGCGTTCCGCCCGGCTTGATCATCGGGTAAACCATCTCCTCCGGATCGATGATAAATTCGATGATCGTCGGAGTCTTGGTGTTTTTCTTCGCCTCTTCAAACGCTGCGGCGATATCCTCTTTCTTCATGACGCGGATGCCTTTTGCGCCGTAACTCTCAGCCAATTTGATAAAATTCGGCGTGTATTCCGGGTACTCTTCTCCGTCTGTTCTGCGGGAAAGTGCACCGGCGCGCAGGTTTGTCATGCTGTACCGTTTGCCGTAAAACAGCTTCTGCCACTGGCGTACCATGCCGAGGTATTCATTATTGAAGATACACAGGATGACCGGCAGCTCCTCGAGAACGGCAGTTGCCAGCTCCTGAATATTCATCTGCATACCGCCGTCACCGGAAATCGCGATGACCGGTTTGTCCGGGTTGCCGATTTTTGCTCCGATCGCGCCCGGAAGGCCGTATCCCATCGTTCCAAGGCCGCCGGACATGATGATCTGGCGGTTTTCGGTAATGTCGACGTACTGACTTGTCAGCATCTGGTGCTGTCCGACGTCGGTGACGATAATCGCATCGTCAAACTGCTCGTTGATCGCGTTGAAAATATCGAGCGGTCCCATCACGCCGTTCGGGCGCATCGTCAACGGATGCTCGTTCTTCCAGGCATCAATCTGGGCAAGCCATTTCGATGTGGAGCATGGCTCTACGTACTCTGCTATCTTCGTGATCGCCTCTTTTGCATCGGCTACGATCGGAATATCGACGTGGATGTTTCGGGAGATCGAAGCTGTGTCGATGTCGATGTGGACAATCTGCGCGTGCGGGGCAAATTCATGCAGCTTTCCAGTGATACGGTCATTGAAACGTGTTCCGATCGAGAACAGCAGATCGCACTCGCTGACTGCCATATTCGCCGCATACGCGCCGTGCATGCCAAGGTTTCCGATGAACAGCGGGTGTTTCGTGGAGATCGCGCCGCGTCCCATAACGGTTGTGACAACCGGCACCTGTGTTTTCTCGACCACTTCGCGGAACACTTCCTGCGCATGTGCGATGTTGACGCCGCCTCCGGCAAGAAACAGCGGGCGTTTTGCTTTTGCGAGCATTTTCAGCGCACGTTTTAACTGGCCGATGTGTACGCTGGTGTTCGGTTTGTAGCCGCGGATGTTGACGTTCTTCGGATACTCTGCGCTGCCGAGCTCTGCCATGACATCTTTTGGAAGATCAATGAGCACCGGGCCCGGTTTTCCGGTGCGGGCGATGTAAAAGGCTTCTTTGATGATGCGTCCGAGATCTTCACGGTTTCTTACCGTCACGCCGTATTTCGTGATGCTGCGGGTGATGCCGACAATATCAACCTCCTGGAATGCATCGTTTCCGATGAGGTGGCGGGCTACCTGTCCGGTGAAGCAGACAAGCGGAACGCTGTCGTAGTTTGCCGTTGCAAGACCGGTGACCAGGTTGGTTGCACCAGGGCCGCTGGTAACGAGGCATACGCCGACTTTTCCTGTCGTTCTCGCATAGGCATCCGCCTCATGCACCAGCGCCTGCTCGTGGCGCGGCAGAACGATTTTGATTTCATCCTGTTTGTAAAGCTCATCGCTGATATCAATGGTGCAGGCTCCCGGATAACCGAAGAGATACTCGACACCCTCCTCCTTCAGAGCCTTTACCAGAAGTTTGTTTCCTGTAATCTGTTTCATATGAAAACCTCCTGTTCTAAATTTGCTGCATAAAAAATCCCCGAACATAAAACACCTTTTCTGTGCCTTACGTTCAGGGAGAATGTTTCCATCCACGGTACCACCTGAATTCCAGAAGAATACGCTTCTGCTCATTCCGTACAGGATTTAACTTTTTTCATCCGATACGGCATCCCGGTAACGTGGGAACTACGTTGGAGCCTACTTGGAAAACATTGCTGTCCGCTTTTTCTGTTCAGTCCACTGCTCGAGGGCTACTTCCGCAGGCACGCTCACGGAGATTCTCACCAGCCATCTCCTCTCTTTGCTTTGCGCCGCCAGGTACTCCTCCCTGTCACTGCATTTTAGGTTTTGTTTTTTCTTAAATTACTGTCTATTATAGTCGGAAATGCCGCTCGTTGTCAATCGTTTCGCGCCCTTTTCTTGACTTTTCGCCCTGCGTGTGCTTTACTTAATCAGGTTTTTCTAATTAAAATAAGGAGTTTATACCCATGATGATTACATACACACAGGAAGAACTCTCTTCCATTGTCCACGCATTTGCTTTCCCGGGAACGATTACAGACTGGACGCCGCACGGGAACGGCCATATCAACGATACGTTTCTGGTGCGCTCTACCGAAAACGGCGTCCTCCGCAAATCGATTCTGCAGCGCATGAACCGCACCGTTTTCCACAATCCAACGGAGCTGATGCAGAATATTGCACAGGTAACATCATTTCTGCGGAAAAAAATCACAGCCGCAGGAGGAGATCCATTCCGCGAGACGCTGAACCTGATTCCGACGACAGACGATGCCTGGTTTTTCGTCGATGAGCGCGGAGAATTCTGGCGCGCATTTCTCTTTATTTCCAATGCGTCCTGCTATGATGCCGTGACAGATCCAAAGCTGTTTTACGAGACCGGTAATGCTTTCGGCCGCTTCCAGCAGATGCTCTCCGATTTTCCGTCCGCCTCTCTTTTCGAGACGATCCCGGATTTCCACAACACACCGCTCCGCTACCAGGCGCTTTTACAGGCGGCACAGGCGGATCCGAAAGGACGGCTGAAAAACGTTTCGGATGAGATGGCGTTTTTCCTCGACCACGCAGACGATTACGGCGTAGCCGAGCGCATGAAGGCCTCGGGCGAGCTGCCGCTCCGCGTAACGCACAACGATACGAAGCTGAACAACATTATGATTGATGACAAAACCGGCGAGGGCATCTGCGTCATCGACCTAGACACAATCATGCCGGGACTGTCGATCTTTGACTTCGGCGATTCCATCCGCTTCGGCGCGAATACGGCCGCTGAGGACGAACAGGATGTCTCGAAGGTGTCTCTTTCCCTTCCTCTCTTTGAGAGCTATACAAAGGGCTTTCTCGCAGGCTGCGCAGGCTCTTTGACCCGCGCGGAAGTCGAAATGCTGCCGATGGGTGCAAAATTAATGACCCTCGAATGCGGCATCCGTTTTCTCGCCGATTACCTGATGGGCGATACCTACTTCAAAACCGCTTACCCGGAGCACAACCTCGTACGGGCGCGGACACAGATCGCGCTTGTAGCGGATATGGAGGAGAAATGGGGCGAGATGGAGAACATCGTCGCACGGGCTTCGTTTTCCCACTAAGCACCCGCATAAATTCACAGCATCAAAAAGACACAGCTGGAAGTATCTTTCTGCCTCCTGCTGTGTCTTTTTTGTTATCTTTCTACTATACAATATGTTTTATATTATGCTCTCGGAACGCTGACAATCCGCAGATCGTATTTCTTCAGCATCTCGCCGCCCTGTACTTTCTCGCCGGTCAGGATATCTTCTTTTCCGTCGAAGACTGCCGGAAGCGAAATCTCCTCATCTTTGAAGTTGATGATAAAGTACAGATCCTCGCCGTCTGCCTGGCGTTTTGTGATCTCGAGTGCTGTTGCTTCTCCAATCACCGGCTGGATGGCTGCGCTGTCTGCTGCCATAGCAAGAACTTTTGCAAGGCCGCTCTCAGAAAGGTCGGTTCCGACATAATATACGGTTCCTTTTCCGAACTGATTTTTTGCAACAGCAGTCATGCCTGCATAGAAATCGCTCTCATACTGTGCGATTTCTTCAGCTCCTTCGAGGTGCATCAGGTCACATACGAGACGGCACTCTTCCTCGGTTCCGTCTGCGAAACGGATCTTGTTTCTCTGCTCCGGTGCAAGAGCGTCGATCTCTTCTACCCATACGCCTGCCATTTTTCTGAGCGGTCCCGGGTATCCGCCGAGATGAACGTTGTCCGACTGTCCGACGATACCGCTCATGTAGGTGGTGATGAGGGTTCCGCCTGCCTGTACATAAGCCTCCAGGCTCTCTGCCACACCGTCTTTTACCATGTAGAGAACCGGTGCTGCAACGAGGTCATATTTGGAGAAGTCCGCGTCGATCGGGATCATATCGACAGCGATGTTCTTGTTATAGAAGTAATTGTACATCTGCTCGATCTGGTCTACGTAACGTAAATCGCAGTTCGGTCCGCTGGTGTACTCCAGTGCCCAGTAGTTTTCCCAGTCGAAGATAATGCCGACTTTTGCGTGGTTCTCGGAGCCCATCACACGGCTTCCGATTTTCTCCAGTTCTTTTCCGAGCTGGGTTACCTCACGGAAGACACGGGTATCTGCGGTTCCTGCGTGTGCGATAACAGCACCATGGAATTTCTCGCATCCGCCGACGCTTCTTCTCAGCTGGAAGAACTGAATCGTGTCTGCGCCGTGTGCAACGGTCTGATAGCTCTGTGCGCGCATCTGGCCCGGTTTCTTTAAGGAGTTGTACGGCTGCCAGTTCTGCTGGCTCGGAGTCTGCTCCATCAGCATGAACGGTGCGTCTTTGAGGCCGCGCATCAGGTCGTGGGTCATAGCTACGTGGCTCCATGGTGTATTGTAGCTCGGGTAGTTGTCCCAGGATACGATATCCATTTCTTTTGCCCACTTGAAGTAGTCGAGGCCTTTGTACGTTCCCATCAGGTTTGTGGTGATCGGGGTTTCTTTGTCGTATTTGCGGATCGCGTCACGCTCCATTTTGTAGTTGTTCAGCATGCCGTCGGAGTTGAAACGCATGTAGTCGAGGGACATTCCTGCAAATGCAGTGCCGCTTCCCCATGGCATTCCGTCTCCCAGATCGTTCGGCGGTACAATCTCGTCCCAGTCGTAGATGGTGTGCCCCCAGAACTCCATGTTCCATGCCTTGTTGACTTCATCGAGTGTTTTGTATTTGTCTTTCAGCCATACGCGGAACGCTTTTGCACAGTTCTCGCAGTAGCACTCGCCGCCGTACTCATTGCTGATGTGCCAGCAGACGATGTTTTTGTTGTCGCCGTAACGCTCTGCCAGTTTTTCTGCCAGGCGTTTTGCATATTTCTGGAAAACCGGGCTGTTCGGGCAGGCATTGTGGCGATGACCGAATTTGTGATGGCGTCCTTCGAAATCGGTTCTTGCCACTTCCGGATAACGGTGTACCATCCATGCCGGGAGTGCGCCGGTGGATGTTGCCATGACGATCTGAACGTCCTCTTTTGTCAGGGTGTCTACGATCTCATCGAGCTCTGTAAAGTCGTACTCATTCTCGGACGGCTGGATTTTTGCCCAGGAAAATACGTTGATCGTGGTGCTGTTGATGCCGGCCTGATGGAAAAGTTTCATATCCTCATCCCAGATCTCTTTTGGCCACTGGTTTGGGTTGTAGTCTCCTCCGTATAACATTTTTTTGAATTTTGGCTGCATTTTTTTGATTCCTCCTGTGTTTGGATATCTCGTTTTGATAGCTCTATTATATACTGGTCTTTGTGAGAAAAGTATGATATGCTTGTCTAAAAAGTATGAATTTTCGAAACTCATTCCGGAATCTTATTTTAGACTTTTCTTTCAGAAAGGAACTGACTGTTATGCCTATTTTCTTTAAACCATCCGCCTCCGATTTTTCCCTCTCCGCTGACAGCATCGGCAACCGCTGGCTGCAGGAGCCCGTTGTGCGCCCGAACGGATTCCCCTTATATCACTGGATCCAGACGGAACGCGGCGAAGGGCTGCTGACCCTCGAAGGCCAGAAACTTTTGCTGAAACCAGGTGACGGTGTTCTGATTGCTCCGCATGTGCCGCATGAATACCGCGAAAACGACGGCAGCGGGATGTGGTTTACATCCTTTCTGACCTTTGACGGAAAGCTCTCCGATGATCTCTATAAAATCTGTGCCGTCTCGCCGTATCTTTTCGTTCCGGCCTCAGAGGGCGCGTGGTTTCAGGAATGGATTGACCGCATAATCGACTCACATTTTCTGAAAAATGACATCGACGATGCTGCGCTCTCCGTCGGATGCTTTGAGTTCCTGACACGCCTTTCCCAGCTCCGCACCGGCCTTTCCCGGACGGAGCATCCGCTGTATCTCCAGTATGTCCGCCCGGCAATGCAGGAAATCGAAAGTCATCTTTCCGACCCGCTCAATGTGGATGATCTCGCGGAACAGCTCCATATCACGCCGCAGTATCTGACACGCCTGTTCCAGCGTTTTGTCGGCAGCTCTGTCCGCTCGTACATCAGCGTTCTGCGCATCAGCCGCGCCAAGGAGCTTCTCATCAGCCGTCCCTACACTACGCTCGACGGCATCGCCGCCCTCTGCGGCTACCGCGATGTCAGCTACTTTATCTCGGTTTTCCGCCAGCAGACCGGGACAACGCCGAAGCAGTTCCGGAAGCTGTACGGCATATAATCTGAACCCCCCCCTCTTTCCGGCGCAAAAAAAGATCCTCCGTCTCATTTCACAGACGAAGGATCTTTTTTCGTTCTCTCTTATTTCATGCTTTTCAGAATGCTTCTCGCAACCGACAGTCCGTTTGCGCTTGCCTGCTGGAGGCCGCGGGTTACGGATGCGCCGTCGCCGATGGCGCGGAGGCCTTTGACGCTGGTGCAGAAGTCTTTGTCTACGACAACTTTGTTGGAATAGAATTTGACTTCTACGCCGTACAGCAGTGTCTCATCGCTGGCGATACCCGGTGTTACTTTGTCGAGGGCTTCGATCATCTCGGCAATGTCGACCATGATACGGTGCGGGAATACCAGGGAAAGGTCGCCCGGAACGGCATCTTTTAAGGTCGGGATCAGGTTATTGCGGCAGAGACGCTCTTCTGTCGTTCTTCTTCCGCGTTTGAAATCGCCGTACGTCTGAACGAGGATCTTGCCGTCGCAGAGCATGTTGGAAAGCTGTGCGATCTGTTTGCCGTACTCGATCGGGGTTTTAAATGGTTTCGTAAAGTTCTTGGATACCAGGAGGGCAAAGTTCGTGTTGTTTGTCTTGAACTCCTGGGATTTGTAGGCGTGACCGTTTACAACTGCCAGACCGTTTTCATAATACTCAGTTGCCACCTCACCGGACGGGTTCGTACAGAAGGTACGCACTTTGTCGTCAAAAGTCGGGGTATAGTAAACGAGTTTTGCCTCGTACAGGTTCTTGTTCAGGAACTCCATGACCTCGTCGCGGACTTCCACGCGGACACCGATATCGACGGTTCCGACCTCGGTCTCGATGCCGTGGCCGTTGCAGATATGTGAGAACCAGTCGGCTCCCTCGCGGCCTACTGCGGAGACAATCTCATCTGCCTCGTAAACCGTTCCGTCCTCAAGTGTTACAGCTGTCGCACGGCCGTCCTCGATCGTAATATCATTGACCATCGTGTTGAATTTCATTTCCACGCCGATCTCTTTTAAGTGATCCTCGAGGCGGCTGTAAATCTTGTATCCCTCCTCGGTTCCGAGATGGCGGATTGGACATTCGATCAGCTTCAGGTTGGCGTTGATCGCTCTGCGGCGGATCTCACGGATCTCTTTTTCTTTATCGACACCGTAAACATTCTTGTCTGCGCCGAAATCCAGATAGATCTGGTCGGACTCATGGATCAGCTCAACCGTCTTTTCATATCCTAAAATCTCCGGCAGATTTCCACCGACATCCGGGGAAAGAGAAAGCTTTCCGTCGGAGAATGCGCCTGCTCCGGCAAATCCCGTTGTGATCGAGCACGGTTTGCAGTTCACGCATTTTTTCGTTTTTCTCTTTGGACACTGACGGCTCTCGATCGAACGTCCTTTTTCGATCATCAGCACCTTCAGATCCGGTTTTTCTTTCAGCAGTTCATAGGCACAGAAAATACCTGACGGGCCTGCGCCGATAATAATGACATCATATTTCATTCTTTTTTAATTTCCTCTCGTTTTTTATCCCATCACGATCAGATACTGGCCGTCCGGCAGGGCAAAGACTTCGCTCTGCTCTTCTAATTCTGCATCCGACATTTCTTCCACGTCCATGCCCTCTTCTTCCATGTAGGCGCGCACGTCGTCCAGATTGTCGGCAACGACTGCAAGGCAGTCCTCCAGAAAGGCCTCTGCCTCATCGTAATTTTCAGCCACCGGCTCGTCGAATAACTGGCCCTGATTCATTAAAAATGTGTTGATGCATTCTTCAGTATATTCTCCCATTCTGGTTTTCTCCTCTGTTCGTTTTATTTTTCCTGATTCTTTCTGTGAAAAAGCGTTAAGATTTCCTCCGGCCGGTCGAGCAGCTCCATCGCATGGTTGTCGATCAGCTCCTGGCGCGGGCGGAATCCCCACGTCACACCAACGGTAAACATGCCTGCGGCGTTTCCGGTCTGCATATCCGTATTGGTATCGCCAAAGTACAGGCACTCTTCCGGTCTGGCGCCGAGTGCGTCTGCAATCGCGAGCGCACCGATCGGAGACGGCTTTCTCGGGATTTCTGCGGTCTGCCCCTGAATCCGGTTGAAAAAGCCCGGTCCGTACACGCTCTCCACGACGTGGATGGCCGCCTCGTGCGGCTTGTTGGAACATACGGCAATCGGAACTTCTTCCCGCAGCGCGGTCAGGGTTTCCCGCATATTAGGATACGGTTTTACGTGATACAGCGGGTCCTCGTTGAACCACGCGCGGCCAAGGCGGATGCCCTCCTGCAGATAGTTGAGTTCTGCATCTCCGGCGTCTTTTAAAGCGCGCTCCACTGCCAGATCGAAACCGTCTCCGGCGTAAAAGTTGAAGGCTTCTACCGGGCGCGGCACAAGTCCAAAATGTTCCAGAACGCGGTTGACTGCGTGCGCAATCGACTCTACAGTGTCTGCGATGGTGCCGTCCAGGTCAAAGATACAAGCTTTTATCATATTCTGACTTCCCTTCATTGTCTCTTTTGTTCTTCGATTTTCTTTCTTCTCTCTCTTCTTGTCCGCAATCATTATATCCTGTATTTTCTCCCTGCGCAACCATATTTTCTTTTCCTGCACTTTGTGATAAAATGAAGCTGTTTTTCAGATTCTTGGAAAGGAAAAAAAGAGAATATGAATCAGACTGTGAAAATATTTTTTACCGATATGGACGATACCCTGCTGAATTCCGAAAAGCAGGTGACAAAAGAAAACATGGATGCCATTTCAGAGGCACTTGCCGCCGGCCACAAAATTGTGTTCAACACCGGCCGCCCGCTCTCCGGCTTTCTGCCGATCTTAAAAGAGCTCGGACTTGACCGCGAAGGCTGCTATGCCATCGCTTTCAACGGCGGACTGATTTACGACTGTGCTGCGCAAAAAACGCTGCACCGCCGCACGATTCCGCTCGAATATGCACGCGTGATTTTCGAAAAAACGCAGGAGGCAGGCCTCTACTGCCACACCTACTCCGACACCTCTCTTCTCTGCCGCCATGCGGGCGAGGAAACGCGTATTTACACGCAGGCAATCCACATTCCCGTTGTGGAGGATCCGCTTCTGCCGGAACACCTCGCCAAGGAGCCGTGCAAGATGATCGTGATTGATCTCCACGACCGTGCAAAAATGGACGCTTACCGCGCTGCCATGGAGCCGTGGGCAAAAGGAAAAATTTCGATGTTCTACTCCAGCCCGCATTATCTCGAGCATGTCCCGGAACACGTTTCCAAGGGCCATGCCGTGAAAAAACTCTGCGAGCTTCTTCAGATTCCGCTTGCCAACACCGTGGCTGCCGGAGATCAGGAAAATGATATTTCGATGATCGAGGCCGCTGCCGTCGGTGCCGCCATGAAAAATGCGACCGATGCCGTAAAGGCGAGTGCCGATTATATCACGGAAAACGACTGCAATCACAGCGGCGTGGCGGAGATTCTTCGTAAGTTTATCCTTGCCTGATTCTGTTTCTGTGTCAGAAAACCTTCTTTTTCTTGTTTTCTTTGGCACTTTTTCCGAATTCTGTAAGATTTTACTTTCTTTTTTGTTGAAACTGTATTACAATAGTTTCAAAGGACGGCATTTGAAAGGAGACTTGAATCGAGATGTCACGGAAATCAAAACGTATTCTGCTTACTCTGGCTTCTGCCGCTGTCGGCGCAGCCTGCGGTGCGGCAGTCTATTTTATCCGGAAAGGAAAAGCAGATCTTGAAACAGATTTTGACGATTTTAAAGACGAATTTGAAGAGGAAGAGCCTGCTCCTGCTGAACGTACTTATACGACCCTTCCGAAAACGAAAGGTGCGGAGGATGCTGCACCGGATCCGGAATCTGCAGCTTGCAATAAAGGTTCCGAAACAGCTGATACAGAAGCTGAAAGCGAAACCGCAGAGTCCGAAGAAGAAGACGCTGAAAAAGAAAGCTGTGCGGATCGTGAAGTTTCTCCACAGGAAGAAAGCGAAGTAACCACAGAATAAAACCCAAAAACAGAATATAGAAACATAAGGAAGTAATTCCTGGGGAGGGAAACCTCCCCTTTTTTATGGAAAGGAGATTGTTATGGAACTTGCAAAACGCGATGACGTTCCTGTAGAACTTACCTGGGACCTGTCTTTAATTTATCCAACCGAGGAGGCCATGCTGGCTGATGCGCAGAAAATGAAAGAATTAAGTCTTTCTATGGAAGCATCCTACAAAGGAAACCTCACCGATGCAGCCACGATCAACCACTGCCTCGACGATTACCAGGAGGTCTACCGTCTGATCACACTGACCGCCAACTACTGCGATCTCGCCGTCTCTGTCGACTATTACAACAGCGCAAACCAGACGCGCAACGACCGCATCAACAGCCTGATCTCTGAGATTTTCAGCCGTCTCACCTTTATCGAGAGCGAGCTTTCCGAACAGTCCGAGGATGTTTTGAACGAGGCCATGCAGCAGTCAGATACGAACCGCTGCTATCTCGCCGAGATTCTCCGCAACAAGGCACACCGCCTGAGCCCGGAAACCGAACGTGCCATTTCCGCTCTGTCCCAGACCTTCTCGGCTCCGTACCAGATCTACAACATGGCAAAGCTTGCCGATATGAAATTTGATTCTTTCACCGTAAACGGAAAAGAATATCCGCTCGGCTACTCCCTGTTTGAAGATAATTACGAATACGAAAAAGACACCGATATCCGCCGCAGTGCATTCTCCGCCTTTTCTGCAAAAATCAGACAGTACGAAAATGTAACGGCAGCTGCTTACAATGCCCAGCTGCAGACAGAAAAGACCATGGCCACGCTGCGCGGCTTCAATTCCGTCATCGATTCTCTGCTGTTCCCGCAGCAGGTCAGCCGTGAGCTGTACAACCGCCAGATCGATCTCATCACCACCCGCTTGGCTCCGCATATGCGCAAATATGCCCGCCTGCTGAAAAAGGTTCACAACCTTGACCGCATGACCTTCGCCGATCTGAAAATCGCCGTCGACCCGGAGTACGATCCGTCTGTCACGATCGAGGAATCAAAACAGTACATCGAAAAAGGTCTTGCCATTCTCGGTGATGATTACGTTTCCATGATTCAGGAGGCCTACAAAAAACGCTGGGTTGACTTTGCACAGAACCAGGGAAAATCCACCGGCGGCTTCTGTGCCAGCCCGTACGGAAAAGGTTCCTTTATTCTCTTAAGCTGGAATAACCGCATGGCAGATGTTTTCACGCTGGCGCATGAACTCGGCCACGCCGGCCATTTCCGTCTCTGCAACGGCGCACAGGCGATTCTCGATACCGAGGTTTCCTCTTATTTTGTCGAGGCGCCGTCTACCATGAACGAGCTTCTTATGGCTCATTATCTGCTGAAAACGACCCCGGACAAACGGTTCCGCCGCTGGGTTTTAAGCTGTATGATCAGCAACACATATTATCATAACTTCGTCACCCATCTGATGGAGGCTGCTTACCAGCGCGAGGTTTACAAGCTCATCGATGCCGGCGACAGCGTACAGGCTGAGACGTTAAGCAGCATTATGAAAGAGACCCTGCAGAAGTTCTGGGGCGATGATGTGGAAATTTCCGATGACGCAGCGCTCACCTGGATGCGCCAGCCGCATTACTATATGGGACTTTACTCCTACACCTACAGCGCCGGACTGACCGTTGCCACACAGGTCTGCAGGCGCATCGAAACCGAAGGCCAGACCGCTGTCGATGACTGGAAAAAGGTACTGACCGCCGGAAGCACGAAGACACCGGAAGAGCTGGCAAAAATGGCCGGCGTTGATATCTCGACGGATGCACCGCTTCTCGATACGATCGAGACGATTGGATCGATCATCGATGAGATCTGCGAGCTGACCGAAGAGCTGGGCTGCTGATCCTGTCCGCATTGTAACTCTCTATCAAACAGTAAAAACGGATTGTTCCGTCAGTTTTTGTTACTGACGAAGCAATCCGTTTTTTTCATATCTTTTTTCACGCATTCCAGCACTTTTTCAGAATCGCAGCTGCCTCTGCAATCTCCTCCTCAGAAAGCCCGGCGTACCCAAGCAGCACTGTGCCGCCCTGTGCGGGATCTGCGGCAGCGCCGATGCAGTACCGTTCCAGCCCGTACACGCGCACGCCATCCTCTTTTGCCCGCTGCACCGCCTCCGCTTCGGAGAGTCCTCTCGGCAGGTGGACCAGCACATGGACGCCCGCATTCTCGCCGGACACCGTGTACTCCCGCCCAAACTCCTTCAGAAGCCGGATCAGCAGGTCGTGTTTCCCTTTATACTGTGCACGCATCCGGTTCAGATGGCGCTCGAACGCGCCGCTCCGCATAAACCCTTCCAGAATCTTCTGGTCCGTCTTCGAAACTGTCGCGGAAAAGCATCTTCCGTTCTCCTCGTAGGCAGGCAGCAGCGTCTCCGGCAGCACCATGTAGCTGATGCGGATGGACGGCGCAATCGCCCGCGAAAACGTTCCAAGATAGATCACTTTTCCCTCTGTGTCATTGCCCTGCAGTGCCGGGATCGGGCGGCCCTTGTAGCGGAATTCACTGTCGTAATCATCCTCAATCAGATACCGCCCATTTTCCCTCGATGCCCACGCAAGGAGCTGCATCCGCCGCTTCATCGGCATGACCATGCCCATCGGGAACTGGTGCGACGGCATGATGTACGCCAGATCCGCCCCGCTTTTTTCCAGCTCCGCCGGCCGCATGCCCGCTTCGTCCATCGAAATCGTACACATCGCATAGCCAAGCTTCGCAAAACAGCGGTAGGCACTGATGTAGGTCGGATTTTCCATCGCCACTTTATGGCCACGCCCTAAGATCACCGAAAGCAGCATCAGCAGATAATCATTTCCCGCTCCGACGATGATCTGCTCTGTGCGGCAGTTCACGCCGCGTGCGTGGTGCAGATAGTCGCGGATTGCCTCCCGAAGACCGTGCTCGCCCTTCGCATCCCCGAGCTGGAACAGGCTGTCATCTGCGTCCAGCAGGACTTCTTTCGAGATCTTCTTCCAGCTGTTCTGCGGAAATCCGCCCGGCACCGTGCCGGTCACGGCAAAATCGTAGTGGAACGACGTCTGTTCCGCGGCATCATCCTCCTTTGTCTCCTCTTTCTTTTCATCGAGGCGGTACAGCCCCTCAATCTCACAGACAAAGTAGCCTTTGCACGGCACACTCTCCAGATACCCTTCGGATACCAGCTGCTCATACGCCAGATCCACGGTACTCCGGCTCACCGACAGATAGCCCGAAAGCGCCCGCGCCGACGGCAGCCGCTCCCCTGCACGGATCCGTCCGCCGCGGATTTCCTCGCGGATAAAACCGTAAATCTGCTCATAGAGCGGTGTCTTCCGATGCGGATCCAGCGAAATCGTCAATTCATTCATCTTCCCATCTCCCCTGACAAAAAGAACAGCCGCTTGGGATGTCGGTTTCATCCAGGCGGCTGCTCTGTTCCATTTCAAAATTCTTATTTATTTCGCTGCCGGCAGCTTGAAAGAGCTCTTCAGGGATACGATACGGTTGAACACCAGCGCATCCTCTTTGGAATCTTTTGCGTCTACACAGAAGAATCCGTTTCTGACAAACTGGAAGCTGTCATATGCTTTCGCATCTTTTAAAGACGGCTCCAGATAGCACTCTTTTAATACGGTCAGGGAATTCGGATTCAGGTTCATGGAACCATCCTCGTTGTAAACGCCCTTCTCCTCGTCGATCAGGTTTTCGTACAGACGGCACTCTGCTTTGACAGCGGTCTTTGCTGCTACCCAGTGGATTGTTCCTTTTACTTTTCTTCCGTCCGGGGAATTTCCTCCCTTGGACTCCGGATCGTACGTTCCATGGATTACGGTAATATTTCCGTTCTCGTCTTTCTCGCATCCGGTGCAGGTGACGAAGTATGCGTTCATCAGGCGGACTTCATTGCCCGGGAACATACGGAAGTATTTGCGGACCGGCTCCTCCATGAAGTCTTCGCGCTCGATGTACAATTCTCTTCCGAACGGTACCTGACGGCTGCCAAGCTCCGGATTCTCGAGGTTATTCTGTACTTCCAGCATCTCAATCTGGTCTTCCGGATAGTTGTCGATGACAAGTTTCACCGGATTTAAGACTGCCATGGTACGGGCTTTTTTCAGCTTCAGATCCTCGCGGATGCAGTACTCCAGCATCGCATAGTCAACGGAGCTGTTTGCTTTTGATACACCGCACAGATCTACGAATTTCTTGATGGACTCCGGTGTAAAGCCTCTGCGGCGGAGTGCTGCGATGGATACGAGACGCGGGTCATCCCAGCCGTCTACCACGCCGTCCTCTACCAGCTTTTTGATGTAACGTTTTCCGGTAACCACGTTGGTCAGATACAGCTTTGCAAACTCAATCTGGCGCGGCGGCATCGGATATTCCAGCTCGCGTACAACCCAGTCGTACAGCGGACGGTGGTCCTCAAACTCCAGCGTACAGATAGAATGGGTAATGCCTTCGATGGCGTCCTCGATCGGATGCGCGAAGTCGTACATCGGGTAGATGCACCAGGTATCGCCGGTTCTGTGGTGATGCATATGGGCTACACGGTAGATAACCGGGTCTCTCATGTTGATGTTCGGTGATGCCATATCGATTTTCGCACGGAGTACTTTGCTTCCGTCCTCGAATTCGCCGTTTTTCATGCGCTCGAACAGGTCCAGGTTTTCCTCCACGGAACGATTGCGGTACGGGCTCTCTTTTCCAGGCTCGGTTAAGGTTCCGCGGTACTCACGGATCTCCTCTGCGGACAGATCGCAGACGAATGCTTTTCCTTTTTTGATCAGTTTTACGGCTGCCTCATACATCTGTGGGAAATAATCGGATGCGTAGTACAGATGATCTTTCCAGTCTGCACCAAGCCACTGGATATCGGCTTTGATGGAATCAACAAACTCGGTTTTCTCTTTCGTCGGGTTTGTATCATCGAAACGCATGTGGAACTCTCCGTTGTACTCCTGTGATAAACCGTAGTTTAACAGGATGGATTTTGCATGTCCGATATGAAGATAGCCGTTTGGCTCCGGCGGGAATCGTGTGCATACATGGTCGTAAACGCCCTCTGCCAGATCTTTGTCAATCGCAAGCTCGATAAAATTTTTGGAAACAACTTCTTTTTCTTCCATAATAAGGTCAGGCCTCCCTCGAATCTTTTCGTTTGGAGCACTGTCCCGAAAAGGGCGCAAAATGCTCTGTGTATTCTATCACTATAACACAAAAGCATTCTCCTGCAAAGCATTTTTTTCGGTACACAAAGCCGCCGGAGCGGACCGGTGCCTATTCTTCTGCCTCGTGTGCGGTCACCTGGCGGTGCTCCACGGAGGTCGAGAACACGATCTGCGTCCGCGTCCGTCCAAAATGCTGCAGCTCGCCGATAAACTGGTCGAGCTCAATGGTGCTAACAAAAAGGCCCTCAATGAGCATGGAGTAATCACCGGTAACGCAATTACATTCCACGACATTGTGGACCTTTTCAATATAGGGATAAAATTCTTTTTTCTGAACCGGCTCAACCTCGAGGTTGATGAACGCTTTGATCGGATATCCCAAAAGCGCCGGATTTAATTTGACCTGATATCCTGTAATGTAGCCTTCCTTCTCCAGCCGCTCAATTCTGGCGGAAACTGCCGGGGAGGATAAAAATACGTGTTCCGCGATTTCTTTCAGCGGCATCCTGGCATTTTCCCGAAGGAGATTCAAGATTTTTGCATCGATGTGATCGAGCTCATGGCGCATCGCATCGTTCTTGCTTTTTTCATGTTTCATACGCTGCTCTCCTGTTTTTTCACTTTTATACTGTTCAGCATATCACGTTCGCCGTTTTTTGTCTACGAAAACGTGTCCTCGCGGAAACTGCTTTCGAAAAATAAGTAAAAGTGCCTCTTTCCCTTGGTATTTAAAATCAAATACAAAAATAAATAAGATTCCACAGTTCTTCTGCGGCGGTATTTACAAATTTCTACCCTGGTGTTATTCTTCCGGTATCGAAAGGCAAAGCAAGAATTGTTTCAGACAATATACACAACTCAATGCGTGCAGAAAGAAGGAGATTATTATGAAGACAAGAATTGAAGCAGATTCCATTGGTTCCCTTGAAGTCCCATCCGACGCCTACTACGGGGTACAGTCCCTGCGGGCAAAACGGAATTTCCCCATCACTGGAACGCCGATCCACCCGGTCATGATCCAGAATCTGGCGAAAATTAAAAAGGCAGCTGCCATCTCCAACCGCGAAGCACAGAGACTGCCGGAGGAAAAAGCGGCTGCCATTATCTATGCCTGTGATGAAATCATTGCCGGCAAATTAAAAGACCAGTTCATCGTTGACGGCATCCAGGGCGGCGCCGGAACGAGTGCTAATATGAACGCAAACGAAGTCATCGCAAACCGCGCCATCGAAATCCTGGGCGGCACCAAGGGTGATTATACCATTGTCCACCCGAATGACCACGTCAACATGGCACAGTCCACAAACGACGTTATCCCAAGTGCAGGAAAACTGACCGTGCTCGATCTGCTCCCGGATCTTCTGCATGCGCTCGAGTCACTCCACGCAGCACTGCTCGATAAGTCCCAGGAATTTGACCACATTTTAAAGATGGGAAGAACCCAGCTTGAGGACGCCGTTCCGATGCGTCTCGGCCAGAGCTTCCACGCTTACGCAACGATGATCGAGCGTGATATCCGCCGGATCGAACGCGCCAGAAAAGAGCTGTTCACCCTGAACCTCGGCGGAACAGCCATCGGTACGACGATCAATGCTTCCGATTACTATCTCCACCACATCGTGCCGACCCTCGCTGCTGTGACAGGCTATCCGCTGATGCAGGCGGACGATCTGTTTGACGCGACGGAGAACCTCGACGGATTTGTGACGATCTCCAACACGTTAAAGACCTGCGCCGTCAACCTCTCCAAGATGTGCAACGACCTGCGCCTGCTGTCCAGCGGACCGCGGACCGGATTCGGCGAGATCAACCTGCCGCCGATGCAGAACGGATCCTCGATTATGCCGGGCAAGATCAACCCGGTTATCCCGGAGGTTGTGACACAGGTTGCCTTCCATGTCATCGGAAACGACACCACAATCACGATGGCGGCTGAGGCTGGCCAGATGGAGTTGAACGCGTTTGAACCGGTTGTCTTCTACTCCCTGTTCTCTTCCATCACCTCGATGACAGGCGCTGTGAATACGCTTGTGAAGAACTGTATTCTCGGCATTACCGCAAATGAGAAACGGTGCGAGGATCTCGTTTCGAAGAGTGTCGGCATCACAACGGCGCTCTGCCCGTATATCGGATACCAGAAAGCGGCCTCGATTGCAAAGAAATCGCTGAAGACGGGCGAGAGTGTTACTTCTCTGGTTCTGAAAGACGAACTGCTGACACAGAAACAGCTCGACGACATTCTCGATCCGTACGCTCTGACCGGACCGGAACTGCCGGCAGAAGACGATCTGGCTGGCTGAATGTAACTGCTGCTTTCCTTCATAATTTCTTAACGATACGCAAAAAGGCTTCCCGGATTTTCTTGCTGTCCGGGAAGCCTTTTTCTGTCGTTTTCTTTTATATCAAACTCTGTTTAGATTCTCGCTACGCCGCTCTTTCTTGCTGCCTCTGCAACGGCTGCTGCCACCGCATCTTTGACACGCGGATCAAAGGCTGCCGGGAGGATGTAGTCTGCGTTCAGCTCTTCATCGCTTACCAGGCCTGCGATTGCGTAAGCTGCTGCGACCTTCATTTCATCGTTGATATCAGATGCTCTCACATCGAGCGCTCCGCGGAAGATGCCCGGGAAGCAGAGTACGTTGTTGACCTGGTTCGGGTAATCGCTTCTTCCTGTGCTGACAACGGCTGCTCCTGCTGCTTTCGCCTCGTCCGGGAAAATCTCCGGCGTCGGATTTGCGCAGGCAAAGATGATCGGATCTTTTGCCATCGTACGTACCATATCGGGAGTGAGCGTACCCGGCGCAGAAACGCCAATAAAAATATCGGCTCCTTTGATTACCTCTGCAAGCGTGCCCTTCTCATGGTTGTAGTTTGTGATCTTCGCCATCTCCTCTTTGATCGGGTTGAGGCCGTCGCGTCCCTCGTAAATCGCACCTTTGCGGTCTGTCATGATGACGTTTTTGAGACCCATCGAAATCAGCAGGCGGATAATGGCGATTCCGGCTGCACCGGCTCCTGAGGTAACAATTTTGACTTCATCCAGTTTCTTTCCAACCAGTTTCAGCGCATTGATGACACCGGCCAGTGTGATCACGGCTGTTCCATGCTGATCATCGTGGAAAATCGGAATATCACAGCATTCCTTTAATTTCTTCTCGATCTCAAAACATCTCGGTGCGGAGATGTCCTCCAGGTTGACACCGCCGAAGCTTCCTGCGAGAAGACGCACGGTATTGACAATATCATCCACATCCTTGCTGCGCACGCAGAGCGGGATTGCATCGACACCACCGAATTCTTTAAACAGCACGCATTTTCCTTCCATGACCGGCATGCCGGCCTCCGGGCCGATATCTCCAAGTCCGAGAACTGCGGTTCCATCTGTAACAACAGCTACCGTGTTCCATCTTCTGGTCAGCTCGTAGCTCTTGTTGACATCTTTCTGAATTTCCAGGCACGGCGCCGCCACACCCGGTGTATAGGCAAGACTCAAGGCATCTTTTGTATCTACGGCCGCCCGGGAAGTGACCTCAAGCTTTCCGCGTAATTCATAGTGCATCTTTAATGATTCTTTTGCGTAATCCATCGCTTTTTTCCTCCATTTCATGTGTGACTGCGTCTCATTAATAATAGGAAGAGAGATTCACGCGTCACACGGGATGTCTGTTCGCTGCACCCCTATTATAACAAGCGTTCTCTAAATTTCAACCGGTGTTTTGATTAATGAAAAAATTTCCACTTTTCCACCAAAAACAGCTGCTTCATTTGCGAAATTTTATCAAAAATACTCTTTTTCTTTCTCTCAGCCGCAGTCCGATCCTGCCCGGAGGGCTTTTTTTGCTTTACAGTAAAATTCAACAAAGTTTTTTATAAAGCAAAAAATCTGCCCGCCTCCCATCCTTTTCAGACTGGAAAACAGACAGATTTTTTTCTTTACTCCGCCACAATATTCTGCAGCCAGACTCCTTTCTTGACAAGGACAAATCCAATCACGCACTTGATCAGGTCAACCGACATAACCATAAAGTAGATTGCGTAGATCGAAAGTCCGGTAAAACGGCTCAGGCAGAAAGCCACCGGCACACTGACAACCCAGATGAAGACGCTGTCGAACAGGAACGTGATGATCGTTTTTCCACCGGAGCGCAGGGTAAAGTAGCTTGCATGCAGGAATGCATTGACCGGCATGAACATGGCCACTTCCACGATGAAGATTGCCGCCATGTGGCGTACTTCGTCCGTCGTGTTGTAGAGGCGTGGGAAGAATGGAGCCACGAGCGCCATCAGCGCGCCGATCACAATGCAGAGTAATACGGAAAACGTGATCAGCTTCGTATCGGTATCCTTTGCCTCTTCCATCCTTCCGGCTCCGAGGAGCTGTCCGACGATGATGGCAACGGAATCGCCGAGTGCGATGAAAACGACGTTGAACAGGTTCGAGATCGTGTTGGAGATATTCATCGCGGCTACGACATTCAGTCCACGCACGGAGTAACACTGCATCAGGATCGCAACGCCGCCTGCCCAGAACGTTTCGTTCAGCATCAGCGGTGTTCCTTTGATAAGGATCTGTTTCGTCAAAGCCGCCGGAACACGGATCGTGCGGTACAGATGCTTCGTAAAACGATATTTTTCTTTGTTTCCGTGCGTGCGGATCAGCACGATCGCCATCTCCACGTAACGGGACAGCACCGTTGCAACTGCCGCGCCGACAACTCCGAGCTGCGGTGCGCCGAATTTTCCGTAGATTAAAATATAATTAAAAATCAGATTGACAAATACGGCTGTGATACCGGCCTTCATCGGAAGCATCGTCTCGCCGCATTCGCGCAGCGTGCTGGCATAAAGCTGCACAAACAGGAACGGCGGCAGACCTACCAGCATGACCTTCATATAAGAAATGCCATAAGCTAATGTCGCATTCATGTCCTGGCTTCCCTGATCGCCTGTCAGGTAGAGACGAATCAGAGGCTCGTGCGCACCAAGGAAAATAGTGATTGCCGCTGCCGTCAGGATCACGCCGATCCAGAGCTTGAAGCGGAAGGTGTTTCGCACACCCTCGTCGTTGCCCTGTCCGAAATACTGCGCAGTGAAAATTCCTGCACCGGATACCCCTCCGAAAATACAGAGGTTATAGATAAAAAGAAGCTGGTTGACAATCGCAACGCCGGACATCTGCTCGGTGCCGACCTGTCCTACCATGATGTTGTCGAGAAGACTGACAAAGTTGGTGATACCGTTCTGAATCATAATCGGCATCGCAACGCCAAGCACCATCAGGTAAAACCGTTTGTCTCCAATAAATTTTCTGTGTTTCTGCATGGTTTCCCCCTTTTCTTGCTGTGTAAAATAAATGACATAAATCGGAGCCTTTCTGGATTTCTCCAGGCAGGCCCCGAACAGTAATGCTTATTATACACGATTCATGTTTAGAAAGAAAGATCCTTTTTATCTTTTTTCTGGCTTTTTTTGACATTTTAATTTCAGAGTATTAAACAGCCTCAACGATAAGATAAACATAACTCCCCATATTACCCATGCCGCAAAGCACCCAATTCCCTGATGGCGGATATCTACCATTATTCCAATAATAAAAGGAAGTGACATAAACATAATTACTGCCATTATAAAATCAAAAATAATGTATAACACTATGTTTACCTTCCCTATTAAGAATCTGCTGTTTGATATTCATCCTGTATTTTCTGATTTGCCGCCTGACCAATATTAAGCTTTTCAAACATTTCTTCTGTATCCAGACTTCTGCTGTAGTACGCAGTCATCATATCCGCTGTGATCGATTTTCCAAATCTTCTGGGGCGGCTGTTGCAGATAAACTTCGATGTTGTGTCAATCACACTGTTGGTGTATTCCAGCAATCCTGTTTTATCGATATATATTCTTGAGTTTAATACGTCCTGAAAAGCATTCACCTTTGAATTTAAAAAATCGTCCCACAGCATGCCGCAAATTTTTCCACCAGCGCCACTGCCACCTTCATCACCCCGGCCAGTACCATCACAAAGATTGGGTTCTTTTTGCCTTTCTGCAGCAGAATGAGGCTGATGATAAAGATCACGACAAGACTCCAGTTCGTCTGCGCCAGCCGGATCACGGTATCTCCTTCACTACTCCAAAACGCCGTGACCAGAATTGAAATCCCTGCGGAACCGATCATCGCCACAACCGCCGGGCGGAGGGAGTGGAGGATTCCCTGGAGCATTGCCATTTCGCGGTATTTTAAATATAGCTTCGCAAGCAGTGTGACGAGAATACACGACGGCAGAATACATCCAAACGTTGCCACGAGCGCTCCTGGGATGCCTGCGATTTTAATTCCGACGAAGGTTGCCGAATTGACTGCGATCGGCCCCGGTGTCATCTGAGAGATGGTGATAAGATCCGTAAACTCCGACATCGAAAGCCAGCCGTGTCCCTGCACCACCTGCCCCTGAATCAACGGCATGGCGGCATAGCCTCCGCCGAAGCTGAACAGGCCGATCTGGAAAAAGCTTAAAAATAACTGAAGATAGATCATTTCGCATTCCTCCGTCTCTCTAGAATCGTCCGCACCGCACCGATAGCGCCGCAGATCAGAACAATATAGATCACATTCACGCTAAAAAAGCACGCCGCCGCAAACGCTCCCACAAGAATTACCAGCGACAGTTTGTCTTTTTCCTTCACAACGCCTGCTCCCATTTCATACGTCACCGATGCAATCACGGCCCCGACACCGGCCTGCATCCCTTCTAGCATCTGGCTCACAAAAAAGTTATCCCGGAATGCCTGATAGCAGACGGAAATCACGGAAATAATCAGAAACGGCGGAATGATTGTTCCGATAATCGAAACCAGCACACCAACCATTCCCGCCAGCTTATACCCGACAACAATCGCCCCGTTCACCGCAATCGGTCCCGGTGACGACTGCGCAATTGCCACCAGATCGAGCATCTCGTTCTCCTCAATCCAGTGATACTCATCCACAAACTTCTTCTTCATCAGCGTCACAATCACATAACCGCCGCCGAACGTAAACGCACTCAAATACAGCGTGGAAAAAAACAGTTTCTGCAGTATCTTACGTTTTGATTCCATTGTTTTCTTCACCTCATTTTTTCTGTTGTCACTATTCTATCATCTCCACGCGGATTTTGCACGAAAAAACTATAAGAAATACGCTCTGCGAAATTCCGTCAGTTTTTCTTTCTCACCGCCGTCTCCATCGGAAGCCCTGTATCATAGTCAAGCTGCCGCGGCTCGTATTCCTCGTTTTCGCGCTGTCTCGTATATCCTTCATTCTCCCAGTTCGGTATGAAATCCGGTCTCCACGAACGCATCCTCCACTGATAGCCGCGATAGAGATCCCGCGTATCATTCATATGCGCAATCAGCTTGTCGTGCAGTTCATTTCGAACTTCCGCATACCGCTCGTCATCGATCAGATTTTGGATTTCATGCGGATCCGCCTGCATATCGTAAAATTCATCTGTATCGCAGAGGTGAATGACCAACTTGTATCGGTCCGAAGTCACCGCCCGCATGACCTGCAGACCGCCGAAGCCGTCATGATCCACTTCATAACGAGTAAATTCTGTATAAACCTCATCGTTAATCTTCACAGACGGATCCTGAATCTGAGCAAGCATACTCTTTCCTTCCATCAGCTTCGGAACTGGCAGCCCGAAGTATTCCATTATCGTCGGTGTAAGATCAATATGGGATGCAGGAGCTTCCTCGATACAGCCGACAGCTCCGCCTTTTATGATCAACGGAATATTTGCCACCTCTTTATAGGCCGCCGCATTTTTCGAAAACAGCCGGTGTGCTCCCAGCATGTCGCCGTGATCCGAAGTAAAGATAACTAACGCATCTGGTGCGATCTGCCGGATCTTATCGAGCACGCGCCCGATTTCATAATCGGCAAAGGAATTACATCCCAGGAATAGCGCCAAGCCATCTGATGCCTGATTGATCTTCTCTTCGGATGCATACAGATTCTTTCCTGCCCACAGCCGCTGCATAAACGGCTTTTTCGACAGATCATCCTGAAAACTCGGATTATGTTCAAATTGGAATCCATCATACATATGGTTGAATGGTGCTGGGCAAAGCGACGGTCCGTGCGGCTCATCGTAAGAAACGGTTAAGAAAAAGTCCTGATCCTGAAACTCCTCGAGATACCGGATTGCCCGATTTGAACAGCGGTGCGCATACGTAAACTCTTCTGAAAAACCTTCTTTGTATGCCTCTTTCGGATCCCTTGAGCGCACTTTATCTGCATCACTCAGTTCATTCAGATACGTTTTCATATCATACCAGTAATCCGGATTCCACCCTTCTGGGCATCTGCCGTTTCCAAAGTAGTCGCCGCCGTCCAGATGGTATTTTCCAATATAGCCGCATGCGATTCCATGATCACTCAAGCGCTGTCCGATCGTCTTTACATTATCCCCCATCGCAATGCTGTTTGTCACCATGCCGTTTGTGTGTGGAAAGGTTCCTGTAAAAATTGCACTCCGCGCCGGTCCGCATACAGGCTGACACGTATATGCGTTTTCATATCGAATGCCCTCCGCTGCCAGGCGGTCCAGATTCGGAGTCTTCATTTTCTCGTTACCATAGCATCCTACCATATCTTTTCTCGTGGTATCCGTCATCAGAAATACAACTTGTCTTTTCATGTCTTATCCTCTCCCATCTCTTACCTTCTGTCCAAGTTCTGCAAATTTATCGTACCATTGCCCGAAAAAGAGCTGGTATCCTTCGCAGAAATCATTTTGATATATTCCATTTCTATCCTTCGTCCTGTTCCGCATGCAGCCGCCACGGCATAAAGAAAAGAAACGACATTCCCGGCATTTCACACTCGGTGCCGATCGCCCGATAAAGGATTTTTCCAGCCGTTTCGCATCGACTGCATCCAGCCGGTCACGGTTCAGATTTCCCATATACCAGTCATCCATCACGTAAAAATCGCATGGATAGATGCTGCCGTCCGTCTCCACGACATACTGCTCACTGCAGATGCCACACTGCTCGCACGATTCCGGCTGGTACCCAGCCGCCATGCCGACATAATTTTCAAACTGACGGATATAGGGCTGACGCCCTTTTTTCAGATCCCGGTACCAGAGACCCGCGAGTTCTGACAGAAACTCCCCGTACTGCTGCGGCAGGAGTGAATACGGCCTCTCTCCCTTTCTTTCTCCATATGGGTCGAGGCACGCAATATACTGCTGAAACTGCCACCCGTTTTTCCGATACGATTCGTAGATCTCTTTCGTATGCTCCGCCAGCTGCGATGTCACAACCGTTAAAACATTAAACTCTACACCCATCCGCGAAAACAGATCCGCCGTTCTTTTCACACGATCATACGTGCCGCCTCCATCTGCTCCGCATCGAAATGCATCGTGAATTTCCTGCGTACCATCCACGGAAAGACCGATCAAAAAATGCTTTTCCCGGAAAAATTCGCACCATTCCTCCGTAATCGCATACCCGTTCGTCTGAAACGCGTTGAATACCTGTACCCCGTTCCGGTTATATTTCTCCTGTAGTTCCACCGCCCTTCGAAAAAACTCAAGTCCGCGAAGCGACGGCTCTCCGCCCTGCCATGTATAGCTCACGACACCATACGCTGGGAGCATCGTCTTCCGGATTACATTTTTCAGTGTCTCCTCACTCATCTGACCATAACAGCTCTTTTCCCGCTTTTGTGCCTCATCACAGTAAAAGCAGTACGCGCAGCTCATATTGCAGAGCCCGGAAACCGGCTTTATCATCATGCTGATGTTCTTCATACCGCACATTTCTCCTGTTTTTCTGTTAAAAAGACCAGAGTCGCAAAAAAGCTCCGGTCTTCTCCTCTATTTCCTACGGATCATCAGATTCAGTTCAAAGGTAAAATTCTTTTCATTCAGCTGGTACTGTTCCAGAAGAGTCGGTCCGCAGCTGTTTGATCCGATGCCGCTCTGCGCATAATCGAGACAGAGCACAGTGCTTCCGCACGGCACAAGCTCGTAGCTGTGACGTTTTTCGGTCAGCTCTTCTGCAGTGTACAGCGATGCATTGAATGCAAACGTTTTCTCCCCTGCTGCCGTCAGAACAGCCGTATCACTCTCTACTTTCACATAATCGCAGTCACAGTGACTTCCATTCTCCTGCGGACGGATATAATCCTCATGTAGCTCTGCCACACATTTCTGGAAAATTTCATGACTTCCGCCGTGACGCTTGTCCACATAGCTCTCATCCGGTCCGATTCCAAGGTATGTGACCTTATCCATGCTCTTTTTCAGGAACAGGCGAATGCCGAAACGTGGCAGGAACGGAAATTCCATATCTTTTTCCACCCGCATTTTCGCTGTAAGCAAACCATTCGGCCGGATCGTCCACGTCGTCTCTATGCAGAGTACCGGCTGTACAACAGGTGCTGTCACTGCCATCTTACTGGTAATACAGATATTCTCTCCATCGCATTCCCAGCTTGTCTCGTACGCTCTCGCATAGCTCTGGTCATACCGCGCCTTGAGCCATTTCAATTTGATCAGCTTGTCGTTGTCTGTCGGTGCACGCCAGATATTGAGTTCCATCGGGCAGTCCAGAAGTTCCTCTCCCTCGACGTAAATCTGTTCAAACAGGCCGGTCTGCTTCCGATACGTATACGCAAAGCCTGCTTCTCTGCTATAAACATGAATTCGGCAGTCATCCTCTTCTACCTTTGGCGCTGGAAATTCTGGATTTACATCGGAAAGCAGTTCCACAACATCCTGATTCCGGTTATCCTCCGTCGTAATCTGGATTTCATCGAAACCGATAATCTCGCCTTCTTCCTGCAGTGCATTCGCATGGCTCAGATGATAAACTACTTTCAGGAAGCACTTTCCTTTCTCTGGAACCGAGATAGGAAGGTCTACAACGCCGTCGCACCCGGCAGGAATACCGTCTTTCAGATTCTGCTGTCCCGCCTGGATGAGATGTCCATCCACAGAAAGATAATATGCTAGATACAGATAATCCTTTAAATCCACAAAATTCATGTAATTGTGCAGAACCATGGTTCCAGTTTTCTGGTCAAAGCTCATCACACGCGCCGGGCGGTACACATTCTTGTACTCACGAAGTCCCGTATGCGGTGTGCGGTCCGGATAGACCATACCGTCACAGCAGAAGTTACCGTCGTGCACCTTTTCCCCATGATCTCCGCCGTAGAAATACATCGGCTTTCCGTTTTCTGCGGTTCCTTTGTAGATTGCGTGGTCACACCACTCCCAGATAAAGCCACCGCTCACAGTATCGTACTTTTCCATCTCTTGGAAGTAATCCTCTAGATCTCCCGGGCCATTTCCCATGGAATGACCGTATTCAATCAGAAGAAACGGTTTTTGGGGCTTCTCTGCCATATATCCTTCAATCTCATCAATGGAGAAGTACATTCTGCCGTTGATATCAATATTGGAATAATCGTAAATGCGATCGTGGCTCTGGTATACGGAACTTTCATAGACCGTAAGACGGGTTGGGTCAAACTGTTTTGTCCACTTTAAGGCTTCTTCAAACGTACAGCCGTAGCCGCACTCATTTCCCATAGACCAGATCACAATACAAGGACGGTTTTTTTCTCTCGTCACACAGAGCTTCGTGCGATCCATTGTCGCTGGAATAAAGTCAGGATTATTGGAAATCCTACGGTTCCAGTTTTCCGCTACATTTTCCCATTCCGCATTTTCCAGATACTGCATCTGCGCACCATGGCTCTCGTTGTCCGCCTCGGCAATGGAGAAAAAGCCATACTCATCGAGAAGCTGGTAAAAATACGGTACATTCGGATAATGACTGCTGCGGACAGCATTAAAGTTATGCTGCTTCATCAAACGCAGATCCTTTTCCATCTGCTCCTGGCTGACTACAGAACCAGTCACCGGATCGGAATCGTGGCGGTTGATGCCTTTCCACTTGATCTTCTTTCCGTTAACGTAAATCACATTTCCCTCACAGTGGATTTCACGGATTCCGACGCGTTCCGTAATTGTTTCATATCCGGTACAGAATACCATCTGATACAGATATGGATCCTCGGAGTTCCAAAGATGCGGGTTCTGCACCGTAAATACTGCTTTCTCCGCAAAATTCTCATCTCCCGCAAGCGGCTCGAAGCTTCCTGTTCCAATCAGATTTCCGTCTCCGTCAAACAGCTGAATTTCCGTCTGCACCCCGTTCTTTTCTCCGAGGAAATCGGCACGGATCTCAACTTCTGCAGATTCTTTTCCCAGTTTTGTCGTGATGAAGTAGTCATATAATACGTATTCTGGCCGTTTTAAGATGTAAACATCTCGGAAAATGCCGCTTAACCGGAATTTATCCTGATCCTCCATGTAGGTTCCGTCGCACCATTTCAGGACAAGCACAGCAAGGCAGTTTTTTCCCTCCCGGATCACCTCTGTCACATCAAACTCACTCGTCGCATGAGATACCTGACTATAGCCGACGTATGTTCCGTTCAGCCACACGTAAAAGCAGGAATCCACACCCTCAAAATTCAGGTATGCTTTCGGAGCACTTTTTTCACGCTGATACGTAAACTCATGGATATACGTTCCGCATGGATTATCTACCGGCACATACGGCGGATCCAATGGAATCGGATACTGTACATTGGCATACTGATGACTGTCATATCCGAAATTCTGCCAGTTTCCCGGTACCGGAATTTCATCATACGATTCCAGATCCTCTTTTTTCTGATAAAATGGCTCATTCAAATCATAAATGCTCTTATAATAACGAAATTTCCAGTTTCCATTTAAAAGCTGCATCCGGTCAGACTCCTCCCGGTTGTGCACCAACGCACCCATCGGCCGGGATGCCGGAATGTAATAGGAATGGCTGGGCATGGTATTTTCATGCAGCACATTCAGATTTTCAAAATGTTTCGGTACAATCATAAAGTTCCCTCCTGTTTAATGATCCAGCCTGTCTTTGTTCCTGTTTTTTATTCTTTCCTATTTCCTACAAATTTCTTTTCTTACAAATACCAGTATATTCTACTTTTTCGTAAAAACACATAAACTGTATTTGCGAAAACATGTACAAAATGTTATAATTTAGGTCAGCAACTTGTTTGCTTCCTGTTTTTATTTCTTATTTTTCTAATTTCTTACAAATTTCAGCTTTGATTTTATGCAACTTAACAAGGAGGTACATAAATTGTATATTAATTCTGGCTACTGGCATCAGACACGGCTGGATTTCAAGGATAAAAAGCATCCTCTTTTTATCGGAAGTTGCGGCACTTACCGCCTGTATACAGTAAAAAGACTTCCGACGCACCGTCCGCGCGGACGACTGGACTATCAGCTTCTTTACGTTGCTTCCGGTAAAGCGCATTTCTATTTTTCCGGCGAGGAAAAGATCATTTCTGCCGGAAATATGGTTCTGTACCGTCCCAAAGAGGAACAGCGCTATTACTATTACGCGGCAGAACAGCCCGAAATCTACTGGGTGCATTTTACCGGAAACAATGTCAAAAATATTCTGCGCAAATACGGGATTACAGACGATACCCGCGTGATTTATTCCGGCGTCTCAATGGAATATAAACGACTCTATCTCTCCATGATCCAGGAACTTCAGATGAAGCGCGAAGATTATGAGGAACTGCTTGTGCATTATTTTATGCAACTTCTGATTTCCATCCACCGCCAGATTCTTGTAAAACCACGCAAAAAGAATCTGATGCTGATGGACGAGATGGACCGTGCCGTCGACTATTTCCGCGAGCACTACAACGAAGCCATCAGCATCGAAGCATATGCTGCAGACCATAACATTAGCGTTGGATGGTTTATCCAGAACTTCAAGCAGTATACGCAGACAACACCGGCGCAGTATATCCAGTCTCTGCGCATCACGAATGCAAAATTGCTTCTGGAAACTACGAATTATAATGTATCCGAGATTTCAAATCTCGTCGGCTATGAAAATCCGTTGTATTTCAGCCGGTTCTTCAAAAAGCAATGTGGTATGTCGCCGGTTCAGTTCCGAAAACAGCTTCTTGCTGCGGATGCGAAAAACAGCGATACAACTTGATTGTATTATTTCGTATCGAAAAAATGTGTTTGAAAGACAGCTTACAGCTGGACTTTTCAAACACATTTTTTTGATCTTCTTTTATTTTCTCTTCTTCTGCATTGCCCGGAAATGATAAAATGCCCCGATCATACCTGCATCGTTCTTATATTCTGCCATGCAGATCTTCGTATTTTTCCACACCTGTGGAATCAAATACTGCATCAGCGCCTTTTCCAGCCGCGGCCGGACGTACGATTTCTGTTCCATGATGCCGCCTCCGAGAATCACCGTCTCCGGGTTTACCACATAACAGATATTGGCGATTCCAAGTGCCAGAATATCGATCAGCCGGTCAATTTCTTCCGTACAGATCCGATCGCCTTCCCGGGCTGCCTGGAAAATCCGCACGCCGTCCCAACGCTCTCCGATCGACTTTTTTTCCTGCTTTTTCTTCGAAACACGCGCACAGAGCGCCCTCGCCGATGCCTCACGCTGAAATTCTCCCTGTGTAAGCCGCAGATAACCGATCTCGCACGCACTGTTGGAAAAACCGTGGAACACCTTTTTATCTACTAACAGACAACCACCGATGCCGGTTCCAACAGTCAGGCATACATTAATCCTGCTGTCTTTGCCGGCGCCGGAAATACTCTCCGCCAGCCCGGCGCAGTTCACATCATTCTCCACCTCACAAGGAATCCCAAACGCCGCTTCCATCTCCGCTTTCAGCGAAATCCCGGCATAATCCGGTACAGCATCCGACGCGTACACAATTGTACCCGACTCTGGATCCACCATACCTGTCGTGGAAATACAGATTCCGTCCAGTGACTTTTTTTCACGGTACTCCACCACAATCCCTTTCGCCTGCGCGAGCACAGCCGCCCCGCCCTGCTCGGCATGGGTCGGCACTTTCCCCTTCACCAGAAATCGCCCGCCGGACGTCAGGATTCCATATTTCAAGTAGGTTCCTCCAATATCAAGGCAGATATATTGTTTCATCATCTTTTTCTCCTATTCATAACAGCGAATAGCCTCTTCAATCATCTGCGCTGCCTCTTTTACAATCTTATCATCCGCTTCTGCCATCCTCGCCTGTGGTTTTCGCACGCTGCCAAGGTTCAGTCCCTCGCGAATCTTTAAGACCGCCTTAATGACGGCATACATGCTTCCGTGACCGGAGCAGAGTTTTTCGATGATTCTGTTCATCTGATACTGTGCTTTTCTGGCATCCTCTGCATGGCCAGAACGGATACAGCGTTCCATATACAGGTACAGCTCCGGCATCGCGCCGTATGTACCGCCGATAGCTCCGTCGGCTCCCATCATTCTTCCGCCGAGAAACTGCTCATCCGGTCCGTTAAAAACAACACATTCCTCTTTTCCAAGCGATTTAAAAATCTGAATATCCTGTACCGCCATCGACGAGTTCTTTACGCCGATCACACGCGGATTCTCCCGCATTTTTACAAAAAGCTGCGGTGTCAGTGCTACGCCTGCAAGCTGCGGAATATTGTAAATCAAAAAATCAGTGTTCGGTGCTGCCGCGCTGATATCATTCCAATACTCCGCGATTGCATAATCCGGCAGATGAAAGTATATCGGCGGAATTGCCGCAATGGCATCGACGCCAAGACTCTCCGCGTGTGCCGCCAGTTCCTGGCTGTCCTTCGTATTGTTGCAGGCGACGTGTGCAATCACGGTCAGCTTTCCATGCGCCACGGCCATCACATGTTCCAGCACCGTTTTCCGCTCTGCCACAGTCAGATAAATGCACTCGCCGGAGGATCCGTTAACGTAAACGCCCTTCACGCCTTTTCGAATATAATACTCTGTCAGTGCACGCACGCCTTCCGGGCTGATTTCTCCCTTTTCATCGTAGCAGGCATAAAATGCCGGAATGACTCCTTTATATTTTTCTAAGTCTCTCATTATCCTATCTCTCTTTTGCTGTACTTTTTCAGTTCTTCCGTAAAGGTTTTCGTAATCAGCTGCGGCCTTGTGATAATAGATCCCACTACAACGCTGTAGGCACCAAGCTCGATCACCCGTCTCGCCTTCTCCGGCGTATTGATATTTCCCTCGGCGATCACTTTATGTTTTGCACCTGCAAGGATCTTCCGCAGAATCTCGAAATCGTTTTCCTCAATGCGGTCGTTTTCACTCTGCTCCGTATAGCCGACTAGCGTCGTGCCGATAAAATCAAAACCGAGTTCATCCGCATGCAGTGCCTCCTCGACTGTCGAGCAGTCTGCCATCCAGAGCTGTGATGGATACTTTTCTTTCATCTCACGGAAAAAGACATCGAGACTCTTTCCGCCCGGCCGTGCCGTACCTGTCGCATCCATCGCGATGATTTCCGGTTCTGCCGCGATCAGCTCTTCCACTTCCTGCTCCGTCGGCGTAATATAAACCCGGCTGTCATCATAGTCCCGTTTCACAATTCCGATAATCGGCAGATCCACCTGTTTCTGAATTTCGCGAATATCCTCTGCCGTATTCGCACGTATTCCGGCGGCTCCGCCTATTTTGGCCGCAAGTGCCATTCTTCCCATGATAAATGATGAATGGAGCGGTTCTGCCGGAAGTGCCTGGCACGAAACAATCAATTTTCCCTTTAAATTTTCAATTTTCTGATTCATTATATTTTTGTCCTTTTAAAAGGTTTTCCAATTCTACAACCGTATCCCACGGAATTTTCCGAATACGGCATCTGGCAAGACAGCTTTTATCTTCAATGCCTCCCGCGCAGTATGCCAGTAAAAGATCGCTCTCCGTAAAGAAAATCGTACAGTAACAATAGCCGCGGCTCTCCTCACTTTCAAACGCAATCGGTTCGGAAAAATGTTCTCCGTTGTCCCAGGAAAATGCCAGTGCAAGTGGGCATCTGCCGCCTTGGAAATAGTCTGTGACTTTTGTTCTTCCATTGTACTCTGGAATTGGGTTCCATATTGCAAGAAGTGCTCCGTCCGGCAGCCGCTTCATCGAGAGCGGGCTGTTCGGCGCCGTGAATACGGACGGCTCGCACATCGACCAGTGCTCTCCGTCATCCTCCGAAAATGCCTGATAATGGCGACCGAGATCTGTTCTCGCCCATCCCATCAGTTTTCCGTCCGAAAGCTCAATGACACCCGGCTCCTGCAGGCCCGTCTCACAGTTCCGATACGAGGACGGCAATGCCACACGCTCTGCGTTCTCCTGCCACGTTCTTCCATCGTCATCTGAATAGAAAAAGGTCATCTGCGCAATCTCACTGTATCGCGTCTCCGTCACCGGATGCGCTGCAGCCGGAATCAGAATCCGTCCGCTCTTCAATCGAATCACGCGGTCATTGTTGACAACAAAGACGAATTTTCCATCGGTGCAGAGCACGCGGTCACTCCATGTCTTTCCCTCATCCGACGACCGGCGCAGGTACATTTTCAGATCTGACTCGTTTTTTCGCACCAGATAAAACATTCCAATATCCCCGTTCTCCATACGGAGTAGCGAAACAGACATAATGTTTATTGCGCCCTCGTCCTCGCACTTCAGCAGAAGATCCGTGCTCTTCTTGTGCAGTTTCCCGTCAAACGTAATCCGGCACAAATCCGAAGCTGCTGCATCCGCCGCCGATTCATCACGGAAACGGCTGTAGATAAAGATCAAATCCCCATTTTCGAGGCGTAAAAAAGCTCCCTCGCTGTTCCGCAGGTTCTTCCTCTCTGCCTCCGGCGCAAGATCCATTACAAGCTCTCCAAGACTGAAATAATTCATGCTTTTCTCCTCTCCTAAAAATGCCCCTTTTCAAGTAAACATATCTGATTTTTATTTACTCAAAAAGGGGCAATTGCGGAAATGTGTGTTACTCGTTTATCTCAAATTTTCATCTGATGTATGTGCTATTATTACTCTGTTTTGGAAGCTTTCCATGCGTCGTACTGGGTCTGTGCCTCTTTCAGGACATCCTGATATCCGGCCTCATCCAAGGCGTTCTGGTACTCGTCAATCACGGACGCAACATCTGCAGATGCATATCCGCCGTTCTCCAGCACAAAACCATACTGTTCGAAAACGTTTACGCATGCACTGTACTGTGCTTCTACGTTAGATTTGTCAAAACGGAAACCTGCTGCGCAGGAAGTTTCTGCCTCGTTGTTCATCTTCTCATACATTTCTACCTTGTTATCCGGCTCATTCTCAAGCAGAGTCAGCGGGATGACAGAGCAGGATTCCCATGCGCTGTGAGAATAAGCCTCAGAATCCTGAACAACTTTTCCTTCATCATTTAAGGTATAGTCCTCACCCTCAATACCATAGGTATAAAGGTCTGCTAATTTCGTATCGGTGTACAAAAGTCCCAGAAAGTCGATGCATGCTTTCGCCTGATCTTCACTGGAGTTTGCAGTGATCGCATAGCAGGAGCCAAGTGTTGAGGTTGAATGCATATATTTCTTGGTAAGGCCCTCTACAATTGCCTCATCCTGTTTGTCACGTCCCTCAGAATTTTCCTCATCGTTTGGAACACAGGTCCACCAGTTCCAGCCCCAGTCCTGGGTCTGTGCCAGTGAATCCGATGTTGTCTTTGTTACTTCATCTTCTGAAATATATCCTTTTTCTGCCCAATCACACATCAGCTCCGTAAATTCTTTGTACTTGTCTGTCTGAATCGGATTGACAACTTCGTCTTTCTCTCTGTCCACACCGAGGAACGAATAGCTGGCAAAGAAATCAAAATTATCCATGTAGAGACGGTTGAACATCGCTGTTTTTCCTGTCGTGTATGGATATTTAATTCCGTCATTCTTGCAGTCTTCCAGGAAAGGCTCGATATCTTTCAGTGTTTTTATATTAGAAAGATCCCATCCAAATTTGTCTACGAGTGCCTGGCGGGTCTTCAGATCGTATCCTTCATATGCCTCTTTGTAAATCGGAATAAAGTAATCTTTTCCATCATACTGTGCTGCTGTCCAGATTCCTTCCGGCATGGAATCGTAAAGCGTGGTGCCCGGAAGCAGATCCGTAATATCATAGACTGCATTCTGTCTGTACAGGTCGTCCGTACCGATCGTAGACTGCCAGCTTGCGGTTGTAAGAAGATTGATTTCGTTATTGGCAAGCGCCAGATTTGCCTTATCGTTAAACTCACCAGATGCAATATCGTGAAGTTCTACTTCTACATTAATCTTATCGCCGATATAAGCATTGATAGCATCCTGTACTTTCTGTACCTGTGCGCTATCCGGATTCGCCAGCATCCAGCTTGCATGATAGATGCTGATCTTTGTTTTGCCATCGGAAGTTTTCTCCGTATTGCCGCTTCCTGACGTGCCATTCGAAGACTCTCCCAATGTACTCTTGGTGTCAGTTGTTCCGGAATCACTTCCGCACGCTGCCAGAGAACCTGCTGCCAGCGCGGATGCCAGCATCACTGCGAGGATTTTACTTGTTCTTTTCTTCATCTTTGTTACCCTCCTTGAGTAGTTTTGTATGTTCAGAACTTACGGTACCTTCACCGCAGTTCCGGATACCATTGTTTCCATCACCCTTTGACAGATCCTACGGTCAGACCTTTGACAAAGTATTTCTGGAAGAACGGATACGCAATCATGATCGGTCCGATAACGACGATTACGGTCGCCATGGTTGCTGAATACTGCGGTACAGTTCCTCCGATAGCTGCCAGCGCGACTGCCGGAATGTTTCTGGAGTTCAGCAGCACCTCGATGCTCTTCTGAATATTGACCAGCAGTAACTGCAACGGTTTCTTGGAATCACTCGTGATATAAAGCAGTGCATTCTGCCAGTCATTCCAGTATGCCGTTGCCATCATAAATCCAACGGCTGCAAGGGTTGGTTTCATCAGCGGAAGGGTGATCTGGAAGAAGGTTCGGTACTCTCCGGCTCCGTCGATCTTAGCCGCTTCCATCAGCTCTTCCGGGATGCTGTTTGCTATGTAGGTACGGATGATAATCACGTTCATGGTCGTAACACAGAGCGGAAAAATCAGCAGCCAGATGCTGTCTTTCATATGGTAATACGAAGTATAAATAACGTAGCAGGAAAGCTGTCCTCCGTTAAACAGCATTGGGATCAACATGTAAACCGATAAAAATTTGCTCAGGCGAAAACCTTTTCGGCTGATGGAATAAGCAAACATACTCATGACAAACAGTCCAATAAACGTACCGCCTACGGTAATGAAAATGGTGACTCCGTACGATACTGCAAGCTGTTTTCCGTATTTTAATACGGCATTCATACCGGCTGTCGACCATTTTGCCGGGAAATAGCTGAAGCCGTTTGCTGCAATCATTTTCTCATCTGTGAAGGCCGCGATAAAGACCAGAATGATCGGCAGCGCGCAGAACAGGGTATATAAAATCAGACAGCAAAGTAAAATAATCTGTCCGACTCCGGCCCTCTTGGATGCCGGAACATAATTGTGATTGTTTTTCTTACTCATAACTTTCCAATGCCTCCTGACTTAGAACAGTGCGTTTTCCGGTGCAATTTTACGAACCAGCCCATTTGCAAGGAGCATCATGAACAGTCCGACAATTGACTGGAAGAATGTGGTTGCTGCAGTAAATCCGAAGTTCGAATTCTTAAAGATCGAGTTCAAAACGTAGGAATCAATAACCTGTGTCGTTGAATACAGCACGCCGCTGTTTCTTGTTACCTGATAGAACAGACCTGTATCAGATCTCATGATATTGCCGACACTGAGGAGCAACATAACGGTAATCATCGGGAGAAGAGACGGAAGGGTAATGTGGCGGATCTGCTGCCATTTGTTCGCACCGTCGATCTCGGCAGCCTCATAAAGCGAAGTATCGATACCAGCGAGAACGGACATATAGAGAACGGAGCCGTAACCAACGCTGTTCCACATTTTTACAATCGTCAGGATCCACGGCCATGCCTTCGGCGTCGAGTAAAATCTTGTCGCAATGTTGAATGTGTTGTTCAGAATTCCGGTATCGGTGCTCAGATATGCGTAAACGATAAACTGAACCGCCGCATAAGAAATGAAAACCGGGATAATCATAACGGTCTGCATTGCCTTGCTGGCTTTTTTGAACACACACTGGTCAATTGCAATGGCAATCACAACATTCAGAAAAGTTCCGAGAGCGGTAAAGATCACGTAATACATCAGAGTATTTTTTGTCATCGTGATGAAAGTCGATTTGGATGCAAGCAGGAATTTGAAGTTTTCAATTCCATTCCATGGACTTGTCCAGATTCCTTTGGAATAGTCGAATGACTTGAACGCCATCACCAGACCTGCCATAGGAATATAGCTGAAAAACAGCAGAATCAGAAACGCCGGAAGCGCCATGACCACATGCGCTCTATGTTTCCATGTGTTTTGGAGAAAATCTTTCATTTTCATACCTCCTTCTTCCTCTGTTCTTTTTTGCGGCAGAGGTTCCGCATCATGTTTATCCCGCTTCTGTCAGTTTCTTTACCGACCGTCCGGGATAAATTTTTCCTTCCACAAGAAGATGCTCCACCAGGCATATTTTCGGCTGTTCAATCTCATCGATAAGTTTTTCTGCCAGTCGTCTTCCGAGCAGTTCGGAATCCTGCTTTAACGTTGCAAGCGCAGGTTCCAGATACTTTCCGATCTCGATACCATCGTATCCGATGGTCGAGATATCCTCCGGCACTCTTTTCCCCGCCAGTGTAATGGAATTGAATCCGCCGATGTAGGCGAAATCATCCGGAAACAGAATGCAGGTCGGACAGATTCTGCACTTCAGAAGCGCTTCGGTCTCCAGATACGTTTTCGTCGTATCGCGGTATGCCGCCTCCCGCACATATTCCGGCGGAACTTCAATCCCAAGCTCTTTGCATGTCCGGTAAAACGAGGAAACGCGGCTTTTTGTCTCCGCTGATTCTTCTCCGTGGATGTATGCAATTCTTCTGTGCCCCATTTCAAAGGCATAACGGACAAGATCGGAAATTCCTTTTACAGTGTCTGACACAACTGCGCTTCTGTCGTTGAAAACATGATCAAAGGTCACGACTGGGAGATCGCTTTCCACCAGCTCCTGAATTTCCGGATCGTGGAAATCGGTACAGAGGACTGCCACACCGTCAAACCGGCGGTATTTGCAGTGCTCCAGATACGTCATCCTGTGATCCCAGGCGGAAAGATTTCCGTTTTTGCTGACAAAAGTGATGTCATACCCTTTTTCTTCCGCGCAGCACTTCAGGCTGTTCAAAACGGTTGCATAATGGTCGTGTGTCAGATCATTTCCTGATTTCCCCGAAAAAAGGACCCCGATATTGTAAGTTCTGTTCGTCTTCAATACTTTCGATGCAAAATTGGGAACGTAGCCCATCCTTCTTGCCGTTTCCCGAACTCTCTCTTTCGTCTCCTCGCCTATGTCATGGTGATTATTCAGCGCCTTGCTGACCGTTGCCACCGAAACTCCGCATGCGACCGAGACATCCTTGATTGATACCATAGATCCCAATCCTTTCCGGTTTCACTTAAACCTTTTCGTTTCCTGCCCCTCTTTTCTTCCTCCTTCCCGCTCGTTCGATTACTTGTGATTATAGACGAGAATCTGAACAAATTACATAAACAGAATTTCGGAAATCATGCACAAAATATGGTATTTCCCTAATCAAAATTCATTTTTCATATTTTTTATTCTACTATCATTGCACTTTTACCAATTTTCGCCCATTATTTTTGTATACTTTTTCCATAAAAACACGCTCCGCGAGTTTCTCAAGTTATCGCAACAGTCACCAAAATCTCGTCCAAGCACTGACTTTGACTCGTTGCCAACGAAAAAAAAAGGCGATCACACATCGCCTTTGCCAGCTCTTTTGTGTGATCGCCCCACTAAAACCTTTTCGCTTATCTTTCTGTATGAACCATCAGTTCCTTATTTGCTTTTTCCACATTCATTCGTGACATCAGAATCGTAATGACAATGCAGAGTACGGCCGGAATCCATAAATACATCATATGAAGCATGTTCAGGCAGGAATCCGGCTGCACCGACAGTTTCTTGTCAAAACGGCTGAATTCCAGCAGCCATCCTGTGATCGCAGTTCCCAGTCCACCGCCCAGTTTTACGCCAAGGGATGTACAGGAATACATCGTTCCATCTACTCTTTTGTGTTTTGTCAGATACGTATACTCCGAGCAGTTCGCAATGACCGCATTCATATCTCCCTGCCACGGTCCCATGCCGAAAGCTGCAACTGCCGTGAACAGCAACATCAGCGGAACGCTTCCATAATAGGCCGCAGGAATCACCAGGATTCTGCCGATGGTTCCAATCGCATATCCGGTAAGATTCAGTTTGTACAGCCCTCCCCAGCGTGTCACAAGCTGCGGTGTGGCAATAAGTGCGATAATCAGTGGAATATTGATTGCCCATGAAAAGACCGGAAACAAATTTTCATTGTTCAGCACATACATCATGTAATAGATTCCCATGCTAAGCATCGCGGAATAAATCTGCTGTAAAATATAAGTCACGCAGATCATCAGATAATACTTGTTGGAAAAGAGAAGACCTGCTGCCTCTCTCATACTGTATTTTTCTTCTTTCTTTACCTTTGCCCCTTCCTCCTCCGGAAGCTCTTTTACAGCTAAAACGGAAATCGTGTTGACCGCCAAACCGATCACAGCATACACAATGGCCACCATCCGCCATCCTGCTGCTCCACCTCCCATCAACGAAACGAATTTAATCGTAACGGACTGAATCAGCAGGCTGGTGGAAAATGCAAAAATAAAACGGTACGATCCCATTTCCACCCGCTCTTTGCTGTTTCTCGTAATCAGCGCTGTCAGTGCGGAATACGCAATATTGTTTGCGGTGTAGAACACGGCGTTCAGTAGAGAGTACGCAATAAAAAACCAGATATACTGTGCTGTCTTCCCGATATTTTCCGGAATCGCAAAAATAGCTATCAGTGTTACGGCGCAGCCAATATATCCATACAGCATCCATGGCCTTGCTTTTCCCATTTTCGTCTTTGTCTTATCAATCATCGCACCGAAAAATACATCTGTCACACCGTCAAACAGTTTGGAAACAGCAATCAGCGTTCCCACAATTCCTGACTTCAGACCTACCGTGTTTGTCAGATAAATCAATACAAATGTTGACAGAAATGCATATACTACGTTTCCGGCAATATCCCCGGATCCATACCCCACTTTGTTGTACCATTTTAAGTATTTTTTTTCTTCCATTTTCCCTTCTCCTGTGATCATTGTCCTTTGCACAAAAAAAGAAATACCAGATTCTATCCTGCTATTCCTTCTTTCACACCAGTTTCTGTTTTTATTATATCCATAGCCTATGGAAAAATATATATCCTGTACGTTCCAGAATATGCACAAAATGTCACACTTTTCAGATTTTTGTCACGGACGGAAATATATTTTTATATAACGAAAAGATCCCGGTTTCCCGGGATCTTTCATAGTAAGCTGATGACGGGAATCGAACCCGTGACCTCCGCCTTACCAAGGCGACGCTCTACCGACTGAGCCACATCAGCACTCGCAAGTTGTTTTGTTTTTTTTGTTAGCTCCTTGCTACATTTGGTATTCTATCAAAACTATAGTGAATTGTCAACAGTTTTTTCTACAAATTTGAAAATTTTTATTTGTTCACAGATTTTTCTGCACTTTTGACAATTCGCCGTAATTTTTTCGGTCGTTTTTCCATCTCACGAACAGACCTCCCGCACTTTACTGCGGATTCTCTGCAGTGCATTGTCGATTGCCTTCGGCTGCTTTCCAAGTTTTTCTGCAATCTGCGTATAATCGTACCCTTTCAGATACAATTCCAGCACCTGGTACTCAAATTTGCTGAGCCGTTCTTTGATCCGCTCATGCATGCCGATTACGTTTTCCCGGCTGATCATGATCTCCTCCGGTGTCTCCTCGTCCACCAGGCGCAACTCCTGCTCGGAAACCGGTTCACTTAACGAGACGAAGCTGTTCAGCGGCTGATGCTTCTGGCGCTGGGACGATGCCACTGCCGAATACATCTGACGGTCGATGCACAGGCCGGCGAAGGTGGCAAACGATGCCTCCTTCCCCGGTTTGTAGTCACGCACTGCCTTAAAAAGTCCGAGCATGCCCTCCTGGATCAGATCCTCGTGATCTCCGCCCACCAGGTACAGCGCCCTCGCCCTGGTCCGCACCAGCGATTTGTATTTGTCGATCAGATAATCGGTAATCTCGCGTTCTCCTGCCCGCAGACGCGCAATCAGCTCCTCATCCGTACAGGTATCGTAATCTTTCACCATCATATCTCTTGTATCCTTCATCTTTCTTCCGCCGGAGCGTAATGTGATTTTCCGCAATTTCTAGCAGCTTCTCTGTCTTACAATCTCATAAGCGAGCACGCCGGCTGCCACGGAAGCGTTCAGAGAGTCGATATCGCCTTTCATCGGAATTGTGGCTGTGAAGTCGCAGTTTTCTCTCACCAGACGGCTGACACCCTCTCCCTCATTTCCGATTACAAGGCCGATCGGTCCCTTGAGGTCGAGATCATACATTCTCTGTCCGTTCATGTCCGCGCAGACAAACCAGATGCCCTTTTCCTTCAGCATTTCCATGGTCTGCACCAGATTCGTCACCTTTGCCACCGGTGTGTAATTTAATGCACCTGCCGACGTTTTGGCAACGGTTGCTGTCAGACCGACTGCGCGGTGCTTCGGCACGATGACACCATGTGCGCCTGCCAGGTTTGCGGTACGGATGATCGCACCGAGGTTATGCGGATCCTCAATGCCGTCCAGCAGAAGGATAAATGGCGGCTCTCCTTTCTCCTCTGCGCGCGCGAGGATGTCCTCAACGGTTGCATAACTGTAGGAAGCCACCTGTGCAATGACACCCTGATGCTTTCCGGTGGTGGACAGCTCGTCAAGACGTTCTTTTTCTACATAATTGATGATGGTATCGTGTTTTTTCGCCTCACGGATGATCGTGCGGATCGGGCCGTCCTGGCTGCTTGCAAGGACGAACAGCTTGTCCACGGTCTTGCCGGAGCGGAACGCCTCGATGACAGCGTTTCTTCCCTCTACCATGCCGCCTGTAAACTCCTCATCCACCTGCTGTACTTCCTGTTTTCTGTCTCTGTCACGGTAATCTCGTTTCCCCTTAAAGTCACGTTTTTTTCCGTCTCTTCTCTCAAAGTTTCTCTTGTCGTTTCTGTTGTTTTCTCTCATATCATTCCTGTTCCGCGGTCCCAAAAGCAGTGGGAACTTTTGCTTTTTCAAAAGCCCCACTGCCCTGCCGCTTCTTTTTTATTTTCTGAATCTTATCTGCTCTCACACTTCGCCAAGTCCTGCCCGGATCAGGTCGATCATCCGCTTGTAATCCCCTTTCAGGTACAGATACCCCATCACGGCCTCAAACCCGGTTGCCCGGCGGTAGTCGATCGTGGACGCATTTTTTGCCTTGGTATAGGATTTCGCATTTCTGCCTCTTTTATAAATCTGTTTTTCCTCTTCGGTAAACAGCGGCTCCAGAATTTCAATCATCGCCGACTGTTTCTCCGCCTTTACAAGCCCTGCCGCATGGCGGTGCAGCTTGTTGACCTGCATATTTGCTTTCCGCACCAGAATCGTGCGGATGACGATCTCATACGCAGCATCCCCGATGTAGGCCAGCGTAAGCGGCGAATACATGCGGATGTCATGCTGTTCCAGTCCGAATACCTCCGAAAGATAATCCTTCTCCCCGAAAACCGCCTCTGGAAAAAGCTCCTCGTTTTCTGTCTCTTTGCCCACTTCCGTCACTTCTGTTCTGTCCTTTCTTTTTTCCTCATCTGACGCAGCTCGCCCTCCAGCTCGAGCACACGGTTCGTAAGCTCCGTATTCTCCTGCTGCAGTACTTTGATATCCTCGAAAATCGGGTCCGGCAGATGAATGTGATCCATGCTTTTTCTCGGAATCCGCACATCATTCTGCTTCACAATGTGCCCCGGCACGCCGACGACGGTACAGTTCGGCGGAACCTCCTCGATCACAACCGATCCGGCTCCGATTTTGGAGTTTTCCCCGATCGTAAACGATCCGATGATCTTCGCACCGGCGCTGACCATAACATTGTCCTTCAGCGTCGGATGACGTTTCCCGGTCTCCTTACCATTACCGCCAAGCGTCACGCCCTGATACAGCGTCACGTTGTCTCCGATAATGGCTGTTTCTCCGATAATCACACCAGAACCATGATCAATAAACAATCCCTTTCCGATCGTCGCACCCGGATGGATTTCGATACCAGTTTTTCTCGCTGCCCGCTGTGAAATCCACCTGGCCAGAAAGTAATGGCCTTTCAGATATAGCTTGTGCGCCCGTCTGTACTTCAGCATAACACGAAATGAAGGATACAGCAAGACTTCCATGGGAGAATGTATCGCCGGATCCCGCTCCTGAATCACCTGAAATTCCTCTTTAAAATACGCGAAAAAACTCATCTTTCCTCTCCTTGCCTCCTGCCAGGACTTTTTCAGATTTTTATTTCTTACCACCTTTTTTGCCCGAAGGGCAATATTCAAAAACGGAGCTGTTTCATCTCCGATAAAGACGAAATAGCTCCGTGGTTCCACTTTACTTTAAGGGCACACCTGCCCTCTTCTTTTCTTCTGCATAACGTGCAGGACCCGTGCCGGACTACCCACTTTTTCCGCTTCACCCGGCCAGCTTCCGGACGCACTTCAAAAACCCTCGTTTCAGGCAGCTTCCAGCCCCATTTGTCTGCCATTCTCTGTGAAACAATTCTGATTTTCTACTTTTTCCGTTCCAAGCCTTTTTCTGTTTCCGTTTGTTCTAGTTTATGCAAATTTTTCTCGTTTGTCAAGCAAATTTCCGCCGGATCCACTTGCTGATTTCGACCGCCGGAATGACAAGCAGTCCAAGGCCGATCGCCACATCATATTCCAACGCGCTGATCCGCTCAAAACCGAACGCACTCGACAGTACCGGGATGTAAATGACGGCGGATGTGAGGACAAATGAGAGTGCCATCGCGCCCCACAGATACTTGTTCTGATGCTTCATGTGGAAAATAGAACCTTTCCGTGATCTCATATTGAAGGAATGGAAAATTTCCACCATAGAGAGTGTCAGAAACGCCATCGACATGCCGTCCGGGCTGTTGACGATTTCCCAGCGGCCGGCTTCCAGATAGTGGCCGATGAAGTAGGACGCCAGCGTCAGCACCGTAATCACGATGCCCTGAAACGCAACATCAAAGCCGAGGCCGTCCGCAAAAATACCGTCATCCGCATTTCTCGGCGGGCGTTTCATGATGTCTGCCTCACCGTCCTCCATACCGAGCGCCAGCGCCGGGAAGCAGTCCGTAATCAGGTTGATCCAGAGCAGATGCACCGGATTTAAAATCGTAAAGCCCATCAGCGTCGCGCAGAAAATCGACAGCACCTCGGCAAGGTTCGATGCCAGAAGGAACTGAATTGCCTTGCGGATATTATCGTAGATTCGTCTTCCTTCCTCAACCGCCGCGATGATCGTCGCAAAGTTGTCGTCCGCGAGCACCATATCTGCCACGTTTTTCGTCACATCCGTTCCCGTGATGCCCATTCCGATGCCGATATCCGCACGCTTGATCGACGGCGCATCGTTGACTCCGTCTCCTGTCATCGCGGTGATTCTGCCTTTCCGCTTCCACGCATCGACGATCCGCACTTTATGCTCCGGCTGGACGCGTGCGTAAACAGCATATTCCTCGATTCTCCGGTTAAGCTCCTCATCGCTTAACTGGTCAATCTCGGCTCCCGTTACCGCTTTCCAGCCCGCCTCCAGAATACCCAGCTCTTTTGCAATAGCAACCGCTGTGTCTTTGTGGTCACCCGTAATCATCACCGGACGGATGCCTGCCCCGCGGCATTCCCGGATCGCATCGACTACTTCCGGCCGCACCGGATCAATCATACCGCAAAGTCCTAAAAAGCAGAGATCCTGCTCCAGAAAGTCCGGCTCCTGGGAGGACGGCATCTGGTTCCACGCTCTTCCTGCTGCCGCCAGCACGCGGAGTGCCTGGTCTGCCATCGCCTTGTTCTGCGACAGGATTTCCTGCCGGAATGCTTCTGTCATCGGCTGTTTTCTGCCATCACGCCAAACGGAGGTACACCGCTTCAGAATCTCATCCGGTGCGCCTTTTGTGCAGGAAAAATACGTTCCGTCGTTTGCGCGGTGGATCGTTGTCATGCGTTTCCGCATCGAATCAAATGGCGCTTCCCCGACACGCGGATACTGGACGGACAGGCTCTTCTTCGGGCATCCCTCTTTCTGCGCATCGTTGACCAACGCACATTCCGTCGGTTCTCCGACTGCCTCGCCGTTTTCGTCCGGCTCCGCATCGGAGCAGAGTGCCATGACGGATACGAGACGTTTTATATCACTTCCCTCATGTTTTACCACGGTCATCTTATTCTGGGTCAGCGTTCCTGTCTTATCCGAGCAGATCACCTGCGTACAGCCGAGCGTCTCGACAGCCGTCAGTTTCCGGATCACCGCATTCCGCTTTGACATTTTGGTCACACCGATGGAAAGCACGATTGTGACAACTGCTGCAAGTCCTTCCGGAATTGCCGCTACGGCAAGGCTGACGGCTACCATAAAGGTATTTAAGATGTTCTGCGGCGTCACGCCCTCTTTTAAAATGCCGACAACGAAAATCACGGCACAGATGGCGAGCACCATCACGCTTAAGATTTTGCTGAGCTGGTTCAGCCGCTTCTGCAGCGGTGTACTCTCATCCGCCGACTGCGTCAGAACATGGGCGATTTTTCCCATCTCGGTTTTCATACCCGTTCCGGTGATAACAGCGCGGCCGCGGCCATAGACAACGGTGCTTCCCATATAGACCATGTTTTTCCGGTCCCCGAGCGGAACCTCGCTGGCTGCGCCGGCGTTCAGAACATCCGCTGTTTTATTGACCGGGACAGATTCTCCCGTCAGCGCTGCTTCCTCGATTTTCATGCTGGCACTCTCTAAAATACGGCCATCCGCCGGAACAGCATCGCCCGCTTCGAGAATTACAATATCACCGGGTACGAGCTCCTCGCTCTTTTTCACTTCCATTTTCCCGCCGCGCATCACCTTCGACGTGGCTGCCGCGATCTTCTGCAGAGCTTCAATCGCTTTCTCTGCCTTGCTCTCCTGCAGAACACCGAGCACCGCATTAATGATGACAACGGCGAGAATAATGACCACATCAGCGTACGATTCGCCTTCATACGCCGATGTGATGCCGGAAATCAGCGCTGCGGCGAGCAGGATCAGGATCATCGGGTCTTTCAGCTCTTCGAAAAACCGCTGCAGATTGCTCTTCTTTTTTCCCGCCGCCAGCCGGTTAGGTCCGTGTTCGGAAAGCCGCCGCGCAGCTTCCGCCTCGGAAAGTCCCTGCTCCGTTGTCTGTAACTCATCAAGAATCTTCGAACTTTTTTCCAGATACTCTTTCATTTCCATCCGTCCTTTCTTCTGAAAACGCTTTTTGCGTTCCTGTGATAAGTTCCCACTGGTACACTGGTCTCTTTCTATATAGAAAAAGACCTATCCGCACCATATTTGTTGATACAGATAAGTCTTGTCATTTCATACAAAGCCAGAAGAAATGCTTTTTCTTCGGTTGTTGGCCTTATAGCGTCACGTATGCCGCCGACTACTCCCTTATTCTTCTTCCAGTCTACCACATCTTCCGGCCTTGTGCAATCGCATTTCTCTTTTATTCTTCTGCGTTCTTTGCGCATCCTGGGCAGCCGCTGCATCCGCCTGCGATCCGGTCGTCCGGCATCAGGTCGAGTGCCTTGGAAATGCAGCAGATCGCCTGTGCGGAAATTCCCTCTTTCTTTCCGGTAAAGCCAAGTCCTTCCTCGGTCGTTGCCTTGATATTGACCTGATCCTCTTCGAGATGAAGCGCCTCCGCCACATTTTTCACCATCGTGTCGATGTATGGCAGGAGCTTCGGCTTTTGTGCAATAACGGTTGCATCGATATTTTCAATCAGATACATCCGCTCCTCGAGCATCTCACCCACTTTTTTCAGCAGTTCGATGCTGTCTGCGCCCTCATACGCCGGATCATTGTCTGGAAAATGGCGTCCGATGTCCCGCAGTGCTGCAGCGCCGAGAAGCGCATCCATAATGGCATGGACCAGCACATCTGCATCGGAATGTCCCAGAAGGCCATATTCATACGGGATTTCCACACCGCCCAGAATCAGTTTCCGGTTTTCCACCAGTTTATGCACATCGTAACCCATTCCTACTCGCATTGTTCGTTCCTCCGCTTCGTTACTTTCTAGTTAAATCCATACAGTTTCTGCGCTACCTTGTAGGCATAGACTGCAATTTTCTGTCCCGGTTTTGATTTGCTGCTCATAACAGTTCCGAAAATGCCGTGGCGGATGCGGAAGTAATCGGCTGCATCCTCCTGTTTCAGGTATCTCCACAGATCGTTCTTTTTCTCGAGATTTTCTTCCGTTCCGGAGCGCATCATCATCACGGAAGAAACCGTCATAATAATGGTCAGATAGCTGATCATATATTTCCGCAGGTGCTTCGACAGCCCTTTCTGTTCACCAAGGTAATCGATCATCAGCTTGTTGACACGGATCTGCTGGTCAATTCTGCCGATCATGACTTTCTCGTTAACCGACTGGTCGGCTCTCCCGATAAAGTAGCGGTAGAAATTGACATCGAGATAATACATCGTTTTGACGTACGGAAGCGGAATAAACGCAACCAGATTATCCACATAGAAGGTGTGCTCCGGCAGCTTCATGCCGCACTCTCTTAAAAGAGAAGTCCGGTAAATCAGCGAATGCATCAGCAGATAATGTGTTTTGCCGAGAGCTTTCGCCTCATCCCATCCGAAAAAACGGCCTTCCGGCAGCGATTTCGCATAGCGCATCACACGTTTTCTCTTGGCGCCCTCTTTTTCATACACATAGTTACTGATCAGAAGGTCGAGTGTTTTCGGTCCGCGTACGACTTCTGCCAGAACATTTAAAATCTTCTGGTATGCCTCTGGGTTTACCCAGTCATCACTGTCCACAACCTTAAAGTACAGACCCGTCGCATTTTCCACACCCGTGTTGACTGCTCCGCCGTGGCCCTTGTTTTCCTGATGAATCGCTTTTACAATCGTCGGATATTTTTCCTGATAGCGGTCTGCAATCTCTGTGGTTCCGTCCTTGGAACCATCGTCCACGATCAGAATTTCTACTTCTTCTCCGCCGACCAGCAGCGAATCGATACATTTCTCCATATATGCTTCTGAATTATAGCATGGTACTGCAATTGATAAAATCTTCATCTTTTTTCTCCCTGCTCTTTTTTGCTCTTCTGCCGTTTCAGGCACGTTCCAGATCTGTGTATTTTGCGTATTCCGCAAACGCAGACGGAATGGCATATCTTTCAGCCGCGGTTTTCGCATCCGCAAAAATCAATCCGGCTTTTTCTTCCCCTTCCTGCTCCACATCGTTTCCTGCAATTTTAATGGCGTATCCTGTGATATGCCACTCGACATGGGAAAAAATGTGCTTGTACGGCGGCAATGCCTGAATATGAAGCGGCGTCACGCCGAATTTTTCTGCCTCTTCAAGTGCTTCCTGTTCGGAGAGCACGCCATCGAAGTTCGGGAACTCGTAAAGTCCCGCCAGAAGTCCTTTTTTCGGCCGTTTCCGCACTGCTGTGTGCGCACCGTCCAGAAATAACAGAACGGTTCTGTCTTCGATTCTGCGCGGCTTTGCGCTCTTTTTAAACGGATATTCCGTCCAGGTCTGATGCTGTCCCGCCAGACACTGGTCAACAAGCGGACAGACTTCACATTTTGGTGCGCCGTTCGGCAGACAGACCATTGCGCCGAGATCCATCATCGCCTGATTGAAGGCTCCCGGATCTTCTGCCGGCATGATTTCGGTCAATTCCGCTTCCACGCGGTTTTTCACGGACTGCTTTAAAATGTCCTCACCGTCCTCCCGGAGGCGTGCCATCACACGAAGCACATTTCCGTCCACCGCCGGCACCGGAATGCAAAACGCGATCGATGCAACGGCTCCCGCTGTGTAATTTCCAATTCCCGGAAGTCCTTTTAAGGCTTCGTAATCTGCCGGAAATACACCGTCATACACTTCCATAATTTTCTGTGCGGCCTTCTGCATATTCCGCACACGGTTATAGTAACCAAGGCCTTCCCAGAGCTTCAAAAGCTTTTCCTCGGGACAGACCGCAAGTGCTGCGACATTGGGCAGTTCACGCATAAACCGCTCATAAAACGGCTTGACCGCCTCCACCCTCGTCTGCTGGAGCATAATCTCGGAAACCCAGATTTCATACGGGTTCTTTTTTTCTCTCCACGGCAGCACTCTTTTATTTTCGCCATACCATTTCAATAATGGCTTTGTGATTGTGTCCTGCATAGTAATCTCCTGTTAATATATCATTCTTATTTTGCCACATTTTCCTCCAAAATGCAAAATAAACATTGCGCTCTCACGTGTTTTTGATTAAAATTAATAAATACTTTAAAAGAATAACCAAAACCCTTAAGATATGGAGGAAAAACTCTTGATCGACAGTATTATTTTTGATGTGGACGGCACCCTGTGGGACTCCACAGACGTTGTTGCCGACGCATGGAATCAGATTATGGAAAAAGAAACTGATATGACACCAAACCTCACCGGAACCGTGTTAAAAGGCCTGTTCGGCCGCCTGCTCCCGGATATCGCCGCCGTCATTTTCCACGAATATCCAAAGGAGCGCCAGTTAGAACTGATCGAGGCATGCTGTGCCAAAGAGCATGAGGCACTTCTTGCGACACCGGCTCCTGTTTATCCGGGACTTGTCGATGCACTTTCTATTCTTTCCAGACATTACCCGCTTTATATCGTAAGCAACTGCCAGGCGGGCTATATCGAAGTTTTTCTGGAAGCCACAGGCCTCGGTCACTATTTCAAAGGCCATCTCTGTCCTGGCGATACCGGAAAGGCAAAGGCAGACAACATCCGTACAATCATCGAACAGAACCATCTGCAGCACGCGGTCTATGTCGGCGATACCGACGGCGACTACAAGGCGACACGCGAGGCCGGAATCCCGTTTGTCCATGCCGCATACGGTTTTGGTCAGACCGAAAACCCGGACTACACCATCACTTCCCCGATGGATCTTGTCACACTGTTCGTACCGGAAAATTAATTTTTAACAGTTTCTTTCTCATAAAAAATACGCATTCCTGTTTTGATAACGGAATGCGTATTTTTTATGTTCTATTTCTTCTTTTCTCAGCTCTCGCCCTTACCTGGGTAATCATCGTCACCCGTATGGTCTCCCTGATCCGGTGCGCTCGGCTCCTGGGTCGGTTCCGGTGTGGACGGGGTCTCCGTCGGTGCTACGGTCGGCTCCGGCGTAGACGGGATCTCGGTCGGTGCTGTGGTCGGTTCCGGCGTAGACGGGGTCGATGGAGTTGATGGGGTTGATGGAGTTGATGGGGTTGACGGAGTTGACGGCGTGTAATCATCGTACGTGTAGGATGGCGTTCTCGTCGGCGTTACTGTCGTGGTATTCGTCGTATCATCGACATTTTCGTCATCTGCTTCCGGTGCCTGTGTCACAGTAAGCGTGTCTTCACTTACCTCATAAGCTTCGGAATAATAAATGATAACCGGTGTTCCGTCATCGACATTGTCATATAATGCCTGTGCCACTGCAGTCGGAAGTGCAACAGATCCTGTCGTCGATCCTGCAGTCAGATACAGGTTTCCGCCGAAACTACTTCTCCAGGAAGCATCGTAGAAACCAATCTCTCCGTTGAACGGAATCCAGGAATCCACATCTCTTTCCCAGGAATAGCTGCCGTCTGCCTGAAGCTCTCCGTGCAGTTTTTTCTGGCTTTCTTTTGCTGCGGTTGTGTAGATACCCGGCTTCGTGTAGCTGCTCTGCTCCATCAGACCGGTTACACAGTCACCGTCGACAACCAGATTTCCATCTTTGTAGAGCCAGATATGCTGACGGCTGGCATCAACCTCAACATACGTCTTGCCGAATCCGTTGTTCTCTGTGGAAGCAGCAAACTCTCTCTGCGCATACTGCGGCTCTCTTGCGTCTGCTGCGTGAGCATCTACTTCTTCTGCGATCTTTGCTATCTCCTGCTCCTGATCCACTTTCCATCCGTAGCCTTCCTGGCTGATGGTCACGCCGCCTTCGATACCGGTTGCCGGGAAGGTGTGATCCTTGCCATCGGTATCAATCGCTGCCGCAAGATTTGCCACATATTCTTTTACTTTTTCATTCCACTGGTTTTCATCTTTGGAATAATTTCCATCCGCATCGACCGCCAGCCAGTCTTTCATGGTATTTCCGTCAAGAACCTGTGTTGTTCCATCCGGCATACTGTATGTGATACTTGCGCGTACCAGTTCATTTAACTGATCCTTCTGTGCATTCAGTGTTTCGTCATCTGCTGTTACCAAGGTTCCGTCGTAAACGCCTGCTTTTTCAAGATCCACTTCGGTATCCGCATTGATCAGCGCGTTTTCGATGCACTGTTTTGCAAGGGTAAGATCCATTCCCTCACCCATAACAGCATCCACAATCTCAAACTCATTGTTCTGGAAGGTGATGTAGGCGCTGGCCGGTGCATTCTCACCGTCTGCGGACTGGAATTCGTCAAATCCATCAATCACCGCATCCAGTTTTTCCTGACTGTACTGCATGGTGACCTGGGAATCTTTCTCTTTTCCGCCATTTCCCAGGAACCAGAGGAAACTGTTCTGTTTCTTTAACACGCTCTCCACGCTGCCGTCTCCGGCGTAGGTGTAGTCGATGTCTTTTCCGCTGACACTCTTCGTATCATTGTCTTTGAATTTTACATTTAAGGTATAGTTTGCAGCCTGCTCTTTGATTTTCGTTTCTGCCTCTTTGGCCGTCATATCCGAGCAGTCTACTCCGTTGATGGTTGTTCCGTTGAAAAAATAATTCTGGTAATGGAACATTTTGCTTCCATAGAAAAAGCCTCCCACAGCAATAACAGCAACGGCTGCAACGGCGATAACCGCACCGCCTTTTCCCTTTTTCTTCTGCGGTTTTGCGCCATGCGGAATGTACTCTTCGTCGTCATCCTCATAATCGTCGTAGTCATCATCCTCATCGTCTATTTCCGGCATTGGGATATGGCCTACCGTGTCGCTGACGAGGCGCTCCATTGCGGCTTCCACCTGATCACCAAGCACTTCTTTCTCCGAACCCTTGGTCTCTGTCTTCTCTTCTCCCAGCAGATCATCCTCATCTGCGAATGGATCGTTGATGATCAGATCATCATCCACCATCACTTCTTCCGGTTCCGATTCTGTTTTTGTCTCCGCCGGCGTCTCTTCGATTTCTTCTTCCTCTTCTGTAAATTCCGGAATCTCGATGTCCTGCGTCACAGGCTCCACTTTGGTCTGCTTCATTTTCTGCTTCGCTTCTTCGTCTTTTGCACGCTCAGTTGCCTCAAGGACACTTCGCAGATTACTTAAATTTGCAGTCTCATCCGGGATGTGATCTTCGCTTTTTGTTTCTTTGCTTTCAAATTCAATGGAGTCTTCGATGTCTGCCAGTTCTTCCTGGAATGTTTCACCGCTCTCCTTTTCCGCCAGGTCACGGTCAATCTCTTTTTGCAGGGCAGCCCAAAGTTTACCGTCCTTTAAATCATCATCTTCAAACTTCATATTTTTTGCTCCTCATAGTTCTGTGTCTGCACTTTACTTACTTCTCTTCTTTTTTCCTTGTTTCAACTCACAGTCGGTATTTTCACGGAGTCTGACATGTCGAAAATAGTTCGACTGTGACTTACCTCATGTCAGTGGAGGATACCGATTTCTCTCCGCCCGCCACTACCGTTATGTTTCTTTTAACAATTCATCCCACCGCTTTAGAAGCGGGGGACTTCTTGTCTACTGATGTTAAAAATGCCCCTATAGATTTCTTCTTTTGTCCAAGGGCACATACACTGTTAAGTATATCATAAAATTCGACAAAAAAAAGCAAAAAATTTGGTTTTGGCAAATTTCTCACTTTTTTCGTAAATCACCTATGGAATTCGTAAAAAAATACCTTCTGCAGCGCTTCTCCGAGGAAAATTCCAAGGGCAATTGCGCCTGCCGCGGTCGCTGTCTCTAAAAGATACGTTCCAACCATGTTTTCCGGCCCCATAACGATCGAGTAGACGATGCGGTACATACCGGCTCCCGGCACCATCGGAAGAATGCCCGGGATCACGAAAAGGATCACCGGCGCTTTGAAATGACGCGCCATTGCCTGGGAAACCAGGGCGACGGCAACGGCGGCAAGAAAGTTCTTCATCAGAATGCCGTCGTTGAATACTTCCACGATCAGATAGACCGCCCAGCCGATCATACCGACACCGGCCGTGTAGCATTCCAGCTTTTTTGGTGCGTTCAACAGTCTTGAAAATCCCCAGATTGCAACCCAGGCTCCAAGGGATTTCAGGATGATTTCACCTGCTATTCTCATATTTTTGCTTTAACCTCATCTTTTTTCTGTATCGGTTTTCTCTACCGCACCAGTGGACGGAGCAGCAGCATGCCAAGTCCCACGCCGATTGCGATGGCCGCAGCGGTTACAAACGCCTCAAGCATCCGTGCCGCACCGGAAATGTAGTCGCCGTGCAGGGTATCATACACCGCATTCGTGATCGCCACACCCGGTACGAGGGGCATGATCGATGCAATGATAATGACGTTCAGATCCATGGTCCCCGGCAGGTAATGAACACAGAGAATAGATGTGACCGCCAGCAAAAATGACCCGATACAGTTCACAAGAAACGACTGCATCCCGGCTTTTTTTCCTCCGTAAACACCGATTCCTGATATAAAACCTGCAAGTGCAGATGCCAGCACTTCGTAGAACCCGGCTCCGAACATGATTGCAAAGCCTGCGGTCGTCGCCATCATCGCGAGCAGATTTTTTTTAATTTCCGACTTGGCACGATAGATATCCCGCACCCGGTGGAACAGCGCATCCAGGTCGATATTTCCTTCGCAGAAATCGCGGGAAAGCTGATTGACCGCATGGATCCGGTTCAGATCCGTTGCACGGCTCTCTACGCTGCGCATAACAGTCATGGAATCCATCGCCGGGTCGTCGAGCGTTACCACAAAGCCGGTCGTCAGCGCCAGTACATCCGCAGTTTTCAGGCCGGACATGCGCAGCATCCGCAGCATGGTATCCTCCACCCGCCACGTCTCCGCCCCGCTTTCCAGCAGGATTTCTCCCGCCATGACCGCGGTGTCCAGCAGCAGTTTATAGTCCATAGTTTTTGTCCTCTCAAATGTAACTCATATTTCACACATGCCAAACGATTGTACCATGAAGCAGTGTTCACTTTCAAGTTAATTCTATGCAAATTCGGCGATATCCGGGCGTTGGGATGTTCCGATGTTCACCCGCGCCATTCACAAATCTTTTCAAAGTTTCTTCAAACTCCATTCACACTTTCCTCACATATGACAACTATACTAAACGTATCAAAACAAAGGGACAACAAATCATCTTCCTCTATCTTTCAACCGTTGTCCCAACCTAATATTCTTTCCAATTTATATAGATTTTTCTTTTTCATAATGCCGGTGTTTCTGCCAGAAGAAATACCGGCCCTCCTTTTTTTATCCCCCAAAAAGAAGTGCCGACATCCCGTCTATGTACTATTCTTCAAATTTTACAACCAATGTCTTGTCCCCGACCGTCTCGGACAGCATTCCGGTAATCAGTGTTTTCGCCTGTTCCTGTGCCATCGTTTCCAGGTCATCCATTTCTTTCGTCTGCTGCTCTACATCCTCCTTCGCACTCGCGATTGCATCCATCGCATCTTCCTTCCGCTCCCAGTTCAGAAGCGCTGCCTTCTCATCGTAATACTGGATGGAATCATTGTCGATGGAAATATCAAAAATCTCCACTGCCGGAAGTGTAACTGTTACTTCTGAATCCGTCACCTCCGTATTCGCCTTCGAGAGATCCACGCCCGCACGTACCTCTGCACGGTATGTCATATTAAACGCCTTCTGCGTCAGAAACGGAATCGACCCGTCCGAGTAATGAATCAGCCCGTTATAAATCATCTTCGCCGACGTCAGCTCCCCCGCCGCCTCCAGCTTGCTGTCAATAAACGTCCCCGTAATCTCCGGCTCCCGGTCCCGCCGCAACGACTGCGTCAGATAAACAACCATTCCAGCAAGGATTACTACGATCAGAAGATAAATGACAGCTTTTACCGTGCCGCGGCTTCCATTCTTTTCTCTGCTCACGTTACACCCACTCCCTTCTCATGTTTCATTTTTCATTATTTTTGAATATGTTCTGTGGCTCTATTGTACCTTATTTACACCATAAAAAACAGTCCTGCTTTACAAAAATATCTTAAAATTCTGTAAATCCTGTTCTGTTAGACTTTTCTTTTAAACAATACGAAAAAAGAGTGAAGATTTTGTATCTTCACTCTTTCCTAATACAGGGGATGAGAGAATCGAACTCCCACCAAAGGTTTTGGAGACCCCTATCATACCATTTGACCAATCCCCTACGCTAGATATACCTTCAAAACCGCATACACTTAACATCTATACATCATACCATACTTTCTTTCCGAACACAACCATTTTCTGCAAAACTTTTGTTTTGCATTTCAGGTCAAGCCCTCGACCGATTAGTAACAGTCAGCTCCATGCCTTACGGCACTTCCACCTCTGCCCTATCTACCTCGTCGTCTTCAAGGGGTCTTACTTCTTTCGAATGGGATATCTCATCTTGAGGG
>SKEQ01000135.1_pt1 | contig 83937 bp, 99 predicted proteins | sample 4826751 | NCBI WGS metagenome assembly SKEQ01 (sample SAMN11008805, study PRJNA524170) | human gut metagenome | biome: Human fecal sample; material: Feces; isolation source: fecal sample from pouch patient p44 | host: Homo sapiens | place: Israel: Tel-Aviv | collected 2013-07-11
TCGCAACGATAGCAACCGGAGTTTCTTGATGAAAATATGCTTCTATCATTACAAGCTCGTTTGGTGTAAGATGGGTATAAGTCATTTATGTTCACTCTCCTTGTATGCTTTAGCGGGTATTACAATTTGAGTGTAACATAAATGGCTTTTTTATTTGTCTCGCTTAATTATACAAACGGCGCAATAAAAACACTAATAAAGGATAGTACAGTATAATAAAAAATAAAAGGTATCTGGTACGAAAATCAACTAGATACCTTTTTTGTGTTCTTATTTTTTTGTTATTTTATAAAAAATAGAGATCTCATGTTAGAAAACCTAACATATGCAGTTGACAATATTTTTTTTAATTGGTACACTTTAGCCAACTTATAAAACGAAAGGGGACGTCTGATGGGAGAAAAGGAATTGCGCCGATCTATGTCCGTATTTCCAATTGGTACAGTTATGAAGCTGACTGATTTGTCTGCTCGGCAAATTCGCTATTATGAAGAACAAGATTTAGTTCATCCGGAACGAAGCGAAGGAAACCGACGTATGTATTCGCTGAATGATATTGATATGTTGCTTGAGATTAAAGACTATCTTTCAGAGGGATTGAATATGGCTGGGATCAAACGTGTATACGAAATGGCACAGGCGAAAAAACAAGAAGCAAAAAACAAGAAGCCGTTGACAGATCATGACGTTCGACAAATTTTTCGTGATGAGATTTTGGCGCAAGGTGGGTTAAGCAAAACAGGTCATTATCAGTCGCAAGGATTGCAAAGACAATTCTTTGACTGAATAAATTAAAAAAGGAAGAGGGATACCATGGTAAAGAAACAGATAACAGGTGAAGAAATCAAACGAATCATTGAGGAAGAAAACGTACGATTTTTACGATTGATGTTCACAGACATCTTAGGTACGATCAAAAATGTAGAAGTTCCAGTGAGCCAGATCGACAAAGTATTAGAAAATAAAATGATGTTTGACGGTTCTTCGATTGAAGGATTTGTTCGAATTGAAGAAAGCGATATGTATTTGTATCCAGATCTCTCCACTTGGATGATCTTCCCGTGGGAAAGTGCTCATGGAAAAGTTGCTCGTTTAATTTGTGATATCTATAATCCGGATGGGACACCATTTGCCGGCGATCCTCGCGGGAATTTGAAACGAGCATTGAAAGATATGCGCGACCTTGGTTTTACCTCTTTCAATTTAGGACCTGAACCAGAATTCTTCTTATTTAAATTAGACGAAGACGGTGGGATCACAACGACCTTGAATGATAAAGGTGGTTATTTTGATTTTGCACCAACAGATTTAGGTGAAAATTGCCGCCGTGACATCGTGTTGGAATTAGAAAGTCTAGGCTTTGAAGTGGAAGCTTCACATCATGAAGTAGCGCCAGGACAGCATGAAATTGACTTTAAATATGCAGATGTGGTAGATGCTTGTGATAATATCCAAACCTTCAAGCTCGTTGTCAAAACGATTGCACGCAAGCATGGACTTCACGCGACTTTCATGCCGAAACCGTTATTTGGGATCAATGGTTCTGGTATGCATTGCAATATGTCTTTGTTCAATGATGAAGGAAATGTTTTCTATGATAAAGACGGTGAATTGGAACTAAGTGAAACAGCTTATCATTTCTTAGGTGGTTTGCTGAAACATGCTCGTGCCTACACAGCCGTTTGCAATCCAACAGTCAATTCTTATAAACGTCTCGTTCCAGGTTATGAAGCGCCTGTTTATGTCGCATGGAGTGGCCGTAATCGTTCGCCATTAGTACGTGTACCAGAATCTCGCGGTTTATCCACACGTTTGGAATTGCGGTCAGTTGATCCATCTGCAAACCCATACTTGGCAATGGCAGTATTGTTGCAAGCAGGACTAGACGGTATCCGTAATCAGATCACACCGCCAGCAGCTGTTGACCGTAACATTTATGTAATGGATGAGGAAGAAAGAGAAGCTGCACATATCCAGGACTTACCTTCAACTATCCATAATGCTATCAAAGAATTGCGTAAGGATAATGTAATGATTGACGCATTAGGACAACATATCTTCTCAAATTTTGTTGAAGCAAAACGTCTCGAATGGGCGGCATTCAGACAAACTGTTTCCGAGTGGGAAAGAGAACAATATCTAGAACTTTATTAAAACAGGAATACCGTGAATTAGAGGCTGTGAAATCAGCGTTTTGACCTGAGTATTAGAGAAACTAACGGAAAAATAGTTCCTCATATTTTGCCGTTTTTTGAGCTAATACCGAGGGTCAGCTGATTGAACACCGTTTAGTGGAGAGGTTGTGAAAAAGCTGCCCTGCAACAAGTAATAAGAATAGCCAAGCAAAAACAGCTTTTCTTGTTTTTGAATTGGCTGAACTTATTACCGCAGATGCAAGCTTTTGAACACCGTTTACCAAGAGGTTTTGAAAAAGACGTTTAGTTTCGAGTATTAAGAAAAATTTTGTGAAAATGGCTTTCTACATTTTTGCATAAATTTGGCTTAATACCGAGAAACTGGCTTTTGAATACCGTTTATCCAGAGGTTGTGAGCCTACCATTTAACTCCGAATCACAAGAAATAATTTCAAAAACAGCTTCTCATGTTTGATGGATATTGTGACTTGTGACCGAGGAGTTGGCAGGAGAACACCGTTTATTTAGAAATAAGGAGGCACGACTTTTGTCGCATCTCCTTATTTTTTACTTATGTGATTCGTTACCTTCAATGAATCCCTACAAGGCACTTTTGTTGAAAAAAAGGTCATCTTTGAAAAAATTAGTGGAATTGTTTTGTTTTTGATATTATTTAATAGAAAAGATATGCCAAAAATCCGAGAACTGTGGACTACGTTTTTTACGTAAAGGAGGTAAATAAGGGTGAAAGAAAAAGATTGTTTCTACGATAAGCTATATAAACTGTTGCTGCAAGTAGGAAAAAGTAGTTCTTTGTTAGGTGGGATATTATCTATCATAATGTTTGTTTTATTTTTTTATCTATTATTTCACTTAAAATTTTTCAGTAACGATTTTCTGATTTGCTTAGGTTTAACGTTAGCTATGTTTATATCAAGCTTATTATGTGGGTTAAATTTTTTTTGCACTCATAAAGGACTTAAGAAATAATTTCTCAAAGGATATCGAAAAAGAAAAAATTGTAAGCGGATAGTATTCATTTGAGTACTTGACTTTCCCTTAGTCAGCTTGTATTATACACCTTGGGCACCCTTTTAGAGGGTCAGAAGTTTACAGAAATTTCGGCTCCCTATTCTTATTGAAGAATAGGGAGCTTTGTTTATTGTCTGAGACTTTTCCTGCACATAAATTAAAAAGGAGTTTTTGAACTTATGACAAAATATATTTTTGTGACCGGCGGTGTCGTTTCATCAATCGGAAAAGGGATTGTTGCAGCTTCTTTAGGACGCTTATTGAAAAACCGCGGCTTAAAAGTAACTATCCAAAAATTTGATCCATACATCAACGTGGATCCGGGGACGATGAGCCCATATCAGCACGGAGAAGTATTCGTAACAGATGATGGTGCTGAAACAGATTTGGATCTGGGCCACTACGAACGTTTTATTGACATCAATTTGAACAAATACTCCAACGTGACGACAGGAAAAATCTATTCTGAAGTTTTGCGTAAAGAACGTAAGGGCGAATACTTGGGAGCAACTGTTCAAGTTATTCCTCATATTACAAATGAGATCAAAGAAAAAATCATGCGAGCAGCTAAAATGACTGATTCAGATGTGATCATTACAGAAGTAGGGGGAACAGTAGGGGATATAGAATCTTTGCCATTCCTTGAAGCACTTCGTCAAATGAAAGCAGATGTCGGTACAGATAATGTTATGTATATCCATACAACATTGATTCCTTACTTGAAAGCTGCTGGAGAAATGAAAACTAAACCAACGCAGCACAGTGTAAAAGAGCTACGTGGTTTAGGTATCCAACCGAATATTTTGGTGGTACGTACAGAGCAACCTGTTTCTCAAAGCGTGAAAAACAAATTGGCACAATTTTGTGATGTCGAACCAGAAGCAGTTATCGAGTCGCCAGATGTAGATACACTTTACTCCATCCCATTAGTTTTACAAGCACAAGGAATGGATCAAATTGTTTGCGACCATTTAAAACTAGATACACCAGAAGCAGACATGACAGAATGGAAAGAATTAGAAGAACGTGTCTTGAACTTGAAGAAAAAAGTACGGATTGCGCTTGTCGGTAAATATGTCGAGTTACCAGATGCATATATCTCAGTAGTTGAAGCATTGAAACATTCTGGTTTCGCCTATAATTCAGACATCGAGATCGATTGGATCAAAGCACAAGAATTAACGAGAGAAAATGTAGAAGAACGTTTGAAAGACGCAGATGGAATCTTGGTTCCTGGTGGATTTGGTGATCGCGGAGTAGAAGGGAAAATCGAAGCGATTCGTTATGCTCGCGAAAATGACGTTCCGTTTTTAGGTATTTGTCTTGGTATGCAGATGGCTTGTGTCGAATTTGCACGTAACGTCGTTGGATTAGAAGATGCGTCATCAGCTGAAACGAATCCAGATACAGCAAACAATATTATTGATTTAATGGCTGATCAGGAAAACATCGAGAATTTGGGTGGAACTTTACGCCTTGGATTATACCCATGTAAAATCAAAAAAGGAACGAAGACGGCTGAAGCATATGATGGAGCCGATGTTGTGCAAGAACGTCACCGTCACCGCTATGAGTTCAATAACAAATATCGTCAATTGTTTGAAGAACAAGGGCTAGTCTTTTCAGGTGTCTCACCAGATAACCGTTTAGTAGAAATCGTAGAGCTGCCAGAGAAAAAATTCTTTGTGGGATGCCAATTCCACCCAGAATTGATTTCTCGTCCAAATCGCCCGCAAAAATTAATCAAAGCATTTGTCGGAGCATCATTAGCAGATCACGAAACAAAATAATTTTTGAACTTGATAGAAAGAGAAAAGTAGCAAGAGAAGGGGATAAGCAATTTTCTTGTCACTTTTCTCTTTTTCTGATTTGTTATTATTTGTAGGAAAAAAGATAGAAAGCAAAAGACTTTTTTCGATTAAAGCGCTATTGGATATTTTATTTTTTGCAAAAAACTTCTTGAAAATTTTCATTTTCATTGATTTTAGTAGAAAACTACCGAAATGTTTGGTAAAATAGGGTCGTTGGTTAAGAATTGTCTTAACAAATTTAGTTTTACAAAACTTAGGAGGAATTTTATTATGCCAGTAGTATCAGGAGCTGAATTTTTAAAAGCTGCTCGTAAAGGCGGTTACGCTGTCGGCGGATTCAACACAAACAACTTGGAATGGACTCAAGCAATCCTTGAAGCGGCTGAAGCAAAACAAGCACCAGTACTTATCCAAACATCAATGGGTGCAGCTAAATACATGGGTGGTTACAAAATCTGTAAAGATTTAATCACTGATTTAGTTGAAGCAATGAACATCACTGTTCCAGTTGCTATCCACTTAGACCATGGTGATTACGAAGCTGCTTTGGAATGTATCGAATTAGGCTATACTTCAGTAATGTTCGATGGTTCACATCTACCATTTGAAGAAAACTTGAAATTAGCTAAAGACGTTGTTGAAAAAGCACATGCAAAAGGTATCTCAGTTGAATGTGAAGTTGGTTCAATCGGCGGAGAAGAAGACGGAATCATCGGTAACGGCGAATTAGCTGATATTGAAGAATGCAAACAAATGGTTGCTACAGGTATCGACTACTTAGCTTGCGGTATCGGTAACATCCATGGTCAATATCCAGAAAACTGGAAAGGATTAGCTTTTGACCACTTACAAGCAATTGCTGATGCTGTAGGTCCAGACATGCCTTTAGTATTACATGGCGGATCAGGTATTCCTCAAGATCAAATCGAAAAAGCTATCTCAATGGGTATCTCAAAAGTAAATGTTAACACTGAATTCCAATTATCATTTGCTGCAGCTACTCGTAAATATATCGAAGCTGGTAAAGATAAAGAAGGTAAAGGATTCGACCCTCGTAAATTATTAGCTCCAGGTAAAGCAGCAATCGTTGAAGATGCTAAATCTCATATCGACTGGTTCGGTTCAGCTAACAAAGCGTAAGCATCCACATAACAGATACGATATATAGGAATGGAGAACGACTTTTGAAGTCGCTCTCCATTCTTTTTTACTTAAAACGGCAGACCATGCTCGTTTCTTTTTTTTATCTATGATAAAATACAAGCATATCCATGAAAAAAGATTAATAAACAAGGTGGAAACAGATGAAAAAAATCGTAATCAAAGGAAACCGACCTTTAGCTGGTGAAGTAACGATCAGCGGTGCAAAAAATAGTGCAGTCGCATTGATTCCAGCTGCAATCTTAGCTGATTCCCCAGTGATCTTGGAAGGTGTGCCGGACATACAAGATGTTCATTCATTAATTGAAATTTTAGAGATCATGGGCGCAACTGTCCATTTTTCCAACAACATACTAGAAATCGATCCTCGAGAAGTCGTATCGATTCCGATGCCGCACGGAAAAATCAATAGTTTGCGTGCTTCTTATTATTTTATGGGAACACTGCTTGGTAAATTTGGCGAAGCGGTAGTAGGCCTGCCAGGTGGCTGTTATTTAGGCCCTAGACCGATTGACCTACACGTCAAAGGATTTGAAGCTCTAGGTGCTGAAGTGACAAATGAACATGGTGCCATGTATTTACGGACAGAAAATAAAGGATTGCGTGGCAATCGGATTTTCATGGACGTGGTTTCAGTCGGAGCAACGATCAATGTGATGTTAGCTGCTGTAAAAGCAAAAGGACAGACAGTAATTGAAAACGCTGCACGAGAACCGGAAATCATAGATGTGGCAACTTTACTGAATAATATGGGGGCAAAAGTTCGAGGAGCGGGTACAGATGTGATCCGTATCGAAGGAGTCGAAACATTACATGGCTGTCGGCATTTCATGATTCCTGACCGCATCGAAGCAGGAACCTATCTAGCATTAGCAGCTGCAGTAGGAAATGGTATCAAAGTGAAAAATGTGATCTTTGAACATTTGGAAAGCTTTATAGCAAAATTGCAGGAAATTGGTGTCCATATGAAAATCAGCGAAGATGAAATCGAAGTTTACCCCTCGAAAGAATTAAAACCCGCAAACATCATGACCTATCCTTATCCAGGATTTGCCACAGATCTGCAGCAGCCACTTACTGCGTTACTATTGATGACTACAGGCACTTCAGAAATCATCGATACGATCTATGCGAAACGTGTGAACCATGTGCCGGAACTAGCACGAATGGGCGCTGATATTACCGTGGAAGGAAATATGATCATCGTGAATGGTCCAAATAAACTTCACGGCACAGAAGTCGTGGCTTCTGATCTTCGGGCAGGTGCTTGTTTAGTGATTGCTGGACTATTGGCAGAAGGGACAACGACGATTTACAATGTAGATTATATCTTACGCGGTTATGATCATATTATCGAGAAACTAACAGCCTTAGGGGCATCAATTGAAATGATAGAGGAAGTGGGAGCTGAATGAGCGATTATTTGACAATGGCAGAACTAGAGAACAAAACGTTAAAAGAAGTTTATAGTTATGCCAAAGAATTTAAAATTCCTTATTACAGTAAGATGAATAAAAAGGAATTATCTCTAGCTGTGATTCGTGCACAAGCAGAGAAACAAGGATTTTATTATATGGAAGGAATATTGGATATCGTTGGTCAAGATGGTTACGGTTTTTTACGGCCAATCAATTATGGACCAAGTGCAGAAGATATCTATATTTCTGCCTCACAAATCAGACGATTCAGTTTGAGAAATGGGGACAAAGTGGCAGGAAAAGCCCGTCCACCTAAAGAATCGGAACGTTATTATGGTTTGATGCACGTGGAAAGCGTTAATGGAAAAGATCCGGAAGAAGCAAAAGAACGTCCGCATTTTCCAGCCTTAACACCTCTTTATCCGCAAAGACAGCTTCAACTGGAAACAACACCGCAAAGACTATCTACCCGAATGATCGATATCTTTTCTCCAATCGGTTTTGGTCAGCGTGGATTGATCGTCGCACCGCCAAAAGCAGGGAAAACTTCTGTATTAAAAGAAATCGCAAATGGTATCACCGAAAACTATCCGGAAGTAGAATTAATCGTTCTACTGATTGATGAACGACCGGAAGAAGTAACGGATCTAGAACGAAGCGTGAAAGGCGACGTGGTATCTTCTACATTTGATCTGCAGCCGCAAAACCATACTCGAGTTTCTGAATTAGTATTGGAACGCGCAATGCGTTTAGTCGAAGATAAACGAGATGTCGTTATCTTGATGGATAGTATTACTAGACTTGCTCGGGCCTATAACTTAGTCGTTCCACCAAGCGGACGTACATTGAGTGGCGGGATTGACCCAGCCGCATTGTATAAACCTAAGAAATTTTTCGGGGCAGCAAGAAACATCGAAGAAGGTGGCAGTTTGACGATTTTAGCGACCGCTTTAGTCGATACAGGAAGCCGTATGGATGACGTGATCTATGAAGAATTCAAAGGAACTGGAAATCTAGAATTACAACTTTCACGTGAATTATCTGAACGTCGGATCTTCCCAGCCATCGATATCAAAAAATCAGGTACCCGAAAAGAAGAATTATTGATGCCAAGTGAAGAATTAGAAGAAATTTGGAAACTTCGAAAAAATATGACTGGAGATTCATTAGAATATACGGAACAACTGATCCGCTTTTTGCGTAAAACAAAAAACAATCAGCAATTTTTCAAAGAATTTCAAGATGTCTCCTTTGGTAAAAAAAATCCGACCAGAAATCTGAAAAGATAATTGCAACCTTGACTGAAACATGTTAAGATGTTAATGTTGTAAATCGACAAATCAACTCTGGTTCAGCAAATGGAGCAGGGCAAAGGAGCGAAAAAATCATGAAAGAAAACATCCATCCAGATTACCACCCAGTAGTATTCATGGATTCAACAACTGGTTTCAAATTCTTGTCAGGTTCAACAAAAACTTCACAAGAAACAGTTGAATGGGAAGACGGTAATACATACCCAGTCATCCGTGTCGAAGTAACTTCTGACTCACATCCATTCTACACTGGACGTCAAAAATTCACACAAGCAGACGGACGTGTGGACCGTTTCAACAAAAAATACGGTCTCAAAGACGCAAACGCTGCGGAATAATAAAAACGCTGATAACTCAACGTTTAGCAGACTATCTGATAGGGATAGTCTGTTTTTTTATGTTTTTTGCCAATTTAAAACTTCGTTTGATGCTGAAAAAGTCGTAGGATCATAATGCACAAAACAATGAAAAACTAGTATATAGTTTTAATTATCCACTTGATAAAAACACCTTATATTAACGAAATGAAGAGGGGTTATTTCGAAGTAAAAAACCATTTACCTAAAATTAGAAGCTAAGCTTTCCTTTCAAGGAAGGCTTTTTGTTTTGTTATAGACTTGCGATTGTTTGTGAGCTAGATCGTTCATTTTAATGACTTATACACGCGGATGATGGGTCTTTTTCCTCTGTTCATTCATAATATTGAACGGTACAGCTAGCGATGCTATACTGACCTCAGTTCCAAGAAAACGTTAACATTTTTTGTGGGGGAGAGGTTTTTTATGAGGTTTGATCAATTGATCGCAGAAGAACTGATTGTTTTCGATCCATCGATAGATTCAAAAGGATCATTATTTGAGCGAATAGGGGATGTGTTGAAAAAAACAAATAAGGTAAGAAATGTTCAAAAAGTCGTTAAGGCACTATTCAAACGAGAGGAGGAGATCTCCACAGGAATAGAAGATGGATTTGGGATTCCCCATGCAAAAAGCAAATATGTGACAAAACCAGCACTGTGTTTTTTTCATACAGCCAAATTAACGGACTATAGCGGGATAGATGAAATGCCAATTGAATATATTTTTGCCATCGTAGTTCCTGAAAAATCAGCAGATATGCATCTAGAGATTCTCAGCACACTCTCCAGACGATTGATGAATGCAGATTTTAGAAAGGGAATAAAAGAAGCCACTACGCCAGCAGATATCATCAGACAGATTAGTCAAGAATGAAAATAGTAGAGTCTTTGTCCGAGTATCGATAGTGAAGAAAAAGGAGGAAAATAATCATGAAAATCGTTGGTGTAACTGCTTGCCCGACTGGAATTGCTCATACTTATATGTCGGCAGAAAAATTAGAAGTAACAGCAAGAAATCTAAACCATCAAGCAAAATTCGAAACACAAGGTGTAAAAACAGAAAATCAGTTATCTGAACAAGAAATCAAAGAGGCAGATGCAATCATTCTTGCAGTAGATAAAGAAATCGAATTGGACCGATTTGCCGGGAAAAAAGTAAAGCGTGTCTCTACAAGCCGAGCAATCAAAGAACCGCAAGTAGTAATAGACGAAGCATTGAGAGATATTGGCGTATTCGTTGTGTCTAATGAAAAAGAACCAGCTGCAAATGAGAAAAAGCCGACAATCTATAATCATTTCATGAATGGTGTGAATTACATGCTTCCATTTGTGATCGCAGGCGGAATCATCATCGCACTGAGTTTTGCCTTTGGGATTACAGCGGCTGATCCCAACTCAGCAGACTATAATGTGTTAGCAGCTGCATTTTCAAGGATCGGAGGAGATACAGCGTTTGCCATGATGGTTCCTGCGTTAGGCGCGGGGATTGCTACATCGATTGCTGGAAAAGCAGGTTTTGCCCCAGGAATTGTTGCCGGATTACTGGCCTCTACAGGTGGTTCAGGTTTTCTTGGCGGAATGATTGGTGGCGTGCTAGCAGGGTATATCTGTGATTTTCTGGCAAATAAAATTAGCGTAAAAAAAGAATTTTCTGCTATTTATCAGCTGATTGTCGTCCCCTTTTTATCGATCTTAATTATTGGGCTTTTGATGGTATTTGTGATTGAACAACCGATCACATGGGTGTTGGATGCTTTGACAAATTGGCTGAATAGCTTGGGAAATACATCCGGGCTATTGTTCGGATTACTTATCGGGATCATGATGGCAGCTGATATGGGTGGGCCGATCAATAAATCGACTTCGACTTTCTCGATCGGTTTGATGTCAGCTGGAGTAAATGCACCGATTGCTGCTTGTATGGCTGCAGGAATGACACCTCCCCTAGGTATTGCTTTAGCCACTTTATTATTCAAACATAAATTTACCAAAGAAGAACGGACTTCAGGTCAATCATGCTGGATTTTAGGCGCTTCGTATATTACAGAAGGTGCTATACCGTTTGCGGTATCTGACCCGATCCGCGTGATACCTAGTTTGATGACAGGTTCAGCAGTCGCTGCAGGGATTTCCATGGCAGTAGGAGTTACTTCAATGGCACCTCATGGAGGGATTTGGGTGATGCTAATTCCAAATGTTATGAACAATTTACCTATGTATGTCTTGGCAATTGCATCAGGTACAGTCACTACAGCCTTTATGCTTGGACTATTGAAAAAAACAGTGAAAGAGAAAAAACAAGACAAGTGGACGAAAAATGAAAATCTAACAAATGAGGTGGAAGCGTAATGTTATATACAATGAAAGAGTTATTGAAAGTGGCTAAAGAGAATCAATTTGCAGTACCAGCCTTCAATATTTGCAGCTATGATATGATGAAAGCAATCATCGAAGAAGCAGAGAGATTAGAAGCACCAGTAATCTTAGAAATTCATCCTGATGAAATCGCCTATTTAAGTGATGAGTTTGTTGCGGCAGTAAGAGCCTATGCTTATACAAGTAAACTGCCGATCGTTATCCACTTGGATCATGGCGGTACGATAGAAGATGTCTTACGGGCGATTCGAAACGGCTATTCTTCCGTGATGATCGATGCGTCTTTGAAATCATTCGACGACAATGTACAGATTACGAAAAAAGTGGTTGCGTTAGCTCATGCGGTAAATGTCTCAGTGGAGGCTGAGCTTGGAACGATTGGGAATAATGGTTCTGCTGAAGGAGGTGCTGAAACAATCATTTATACAGATCCTGATCAAGCGAAGATTTTTGTGAAAGAAACAGGAATCGATACACTTGCTGTAGCAATTGGAACAGCGCATGGCTTGTATCCGAAAAACAGAACTCCAAAATTAAATATCGACTTACTGAAAGAATTGAACCAACAAATCGATCTTCCATTTGTTTTACATGGCGGTTCAGGTAATCCGGACGCAGAAGTCAGCGAAGCAGTAAAATACGGAGTTGCCAAAGTGAATTTGAGCTCAGATCTTAAAAGCGTCTTTTTCAATGCTTTGAGAGAAATATTGAGTGAAAATCCATCGATGTACGAGCCGAATGCAATTTATCCAGCAGCTAATAAAAAGGTACAAGAAGTGGTCAAACATAAAATGGAAATTTTGAACACAGTAGGCAAGGCTAGTTTATACTAAAAATAAAAATGTGTGGTCAAGAGGGTATGACAATAGTCTTGTCATACCCTCTTAACCACACACGATGTTCAGAAGTAGTTTTTTCGAAAAATTTCTTCTTATTTCTCGAAGCCAATCACTTCTGTCACAACCTCTTTTTTCCTGTTACTATATAAAGTAAATGGGGTGATTTTATGTTGAATGAAGTGGAGAATAGACAGCAGGAGATTGTGAATTATCTAAAAAACAACCAATTTGCAAGAGTCACCGATTTGATCGAGTTAGTAAATTATAGCGAAGCCACGATTAAACGTGACCTTGTTTTTCTGGAAAAAAGTGGATTGATCCGTAGAGTTCGCGGTGGCGCCATGCTTATTGACAATCGAAAAATTGACGTGCCTTACCTGATGAAGATCACCAAATTAGAAGAAGAAACAGAAAAACGTAAGATTGCAGATACAGCTTCTTCTTTGATTCGAGATGATATGGTCTTATTCTTGGATTCCAGTACAACCTCTTTACACTTAGTCAGAAACCTAGCAAGATTTGATGGTTTGCAGATCATTACGAATGGCATCGTCACAGCTGCTATGTTGAGTGAATATACAACGGCAAAAGTATCTGTATTGGGAGGGGCAATTGTTCCGAAACGAGCAACAATCAACGGTTCAAAAGCCTATAACGATGCATTGTCATATTATGCGGATTTAGCGATAATGAGTTGTCGCGGGCTAGATTTCAGCCAAGGAGTAACAGAAACTCATGAAGGAGAGGCAATGGTCAAAAAAGCTTTTAGAAAACAATCAGACCGGCTTGCCGTTTTAGTTACACAGCAAAAAATTGCACATAAATTCATGCATCAAGCCATTGCTTTTCATGAAATCGATTATCTGGTGACAAGTAAAGAACTGACAAAAGAACAGTATGCGAAAGTAAAGGAACACCATATCGAATGTCTGTACGGATAAATTATTACGTGAATGTTCTAAGTGGCTTCCTCATTTTTAGATAGGACCTTATCTTTGCTCGCTTCTCTCAGCCGATGGTATAATAATGAAAAGGTTATCTTGTTAGATAATCTTACTTTTTTATCCAGGAGAAAGGAGTGCAGAAAATGAAACATGTGAAGGCGTTGGTAGTGAAGGCAATCATGATCTGGGCGATTCTGTGGGTCGTGCTGACAGGTTTATACGGTGTTAGCTTTATGGATTCAACGATTGTTGGGGTAATTATTGTAGTCATGATCTATGTGCTAGGGGATCTGTTGATCTTACGTAAAGTAGGGAACATCGCAGCGACGATCGCAGATGCTGGTTCAGCTGCAGTTATCTTGTGGCTCTATCTATATTTTATGAATGATACAGTCGATATTTGGATGAAAGTATTGATTCCTGCTCTATTGATCGGTGTGGCAGAATGGTTCTTCCACAAGTGGTTGCTAAGTCAAGGCATCGTACCAGATGAACGGAAAATGGAATAAATCAACAGTTAAACTATTCTTATCGATAAATGAAAGCTTTAAAAATAAATAGATGTTTAATTAAGAATAATCATAAACTATTTTTACTCAAAAAACCGCTCAGATTATTTTCAGATCTGAACGGTTTTTTTTATCTATTCATCAAGATCAAATTTCATTTTTCAATGATTCAATCAATTCGCCCTCTGCTTCATGACTATGTTTTCGGCCATTAACAAGATAGAGTGCTGTACATATCAATGGAATGACTCCGGCAATCACATACAATCCTCTAAATGAAGTAAGAGATTTTAGCATCCCCATCAAATAAGGACCAACGCCTAAGCCTAGGTCTAAACCAATAAAGTAGGTAGATAAAGCAATACTGATTCGATGTTCGCGGACGATTTTTAAACAAACAGCCTGTCCATTTGACATAAACGTACCATAACCTAGGCCGACTAATGCTCCAGAGATAAGCAATGTCACACTATTCGTCGTTACACTCAGTAAAAATAATCCTGCTGTTAAGAATAAATAGCTAGGATACATCACGTATTGTTCTCCTTTGACATCGAAAATCCTTCCAGTCAATGGACGTGTAAATGTGATGACCAAAGCATATACGACGAAGAAAAATGACCCAGCAGCAACTAAGTGGATTACTTTTGTATAAGAAGATAAAAATGATAAAACACTTGAATAAGAAAGACCCATCAAAAAGGCAATTCCTGTAATGAAAAGTGCTTTCTTTTCAATAAAACTATTGATATTCCATGAGCGAAGAGATATTTTTTGTTCTTCAGATAATGGAATATTTTTTACAGGAAAGACAAGGCAGGCAATCGTAACAAAGAAGACCAGTACAATTGAAAACCAGATAATGAAACGAAAATCAGTCATATTCAGCAAAATCATTCCTAAAAATGGCCCAACAGCGGCAGCTAAACTAGTACTTAATCCATAATAATTGATGCCTTCCCCTTTTTTAGATGCAGGGATATATGCAGTAACGATAGCATTTGTAGCTGTAGAAACTGTACCGTAGCCGAATCCATTCAAGAATCGAACTAAATACAATGCCCCGATAGTTGGCGTATAAAGATATGCTAATGTTGAAAGGAGATAGAAGATCGCGCCGCCTCTTAAGGTAAACTTCCGACCAAATAGTTCTAACTGTTTCCCCATGAATAAGCGTGCCAGCAATGTTCCGATGATATAGATCCCAGAAGCAAAACCTGCTTGGCTCAAGCTGGCGTGTAAGGTGTCTTGCGCAATGACTGCCATGATGACCATCAACAGATAATAAATCAGGTAGACAATAAAATTGATCAATGTGATTCCAATAAAATATTTATTAAATAATTTCTTTTCCATGTATGTTATACATTCCCCTTAAGCTGAATATGCTTTTAATTTTTGTATTTGAACTTCTACATCGTGATAATTGGATGGATAGCGATCAACAAGTTGGCGAATAAATAAATCTCTTGTAGACATAAACAGATTTAAAAATTCTTCGCATTCGTTTGTTGGATTCTCATCCACTGCTTTGATCAATTCGATCGAGTTTTGATACGCATCATTTAAAAAGACTAAAGAAGCTTTCATATCAAATCTTGTTTGATATGCTGTTTCTAATCGATTAATGATTGTGTTCATCCAGTAATTCATGTTTTTTCCCTCTATTCTTAAAAAATTTTACTTCTGCAGTATAACGAATAAAAAAAAGGAAAAAAATCGCATAAGTGATGGAAAAAGGTACTTAACAAATGTTAATATCATTAGTAAAATACCTTTGGACTTTAAAAAGTTTTAAAGTACTGTATGATCTTTTTAGATGAAAGTTTGGATGGGGGAGCATCATTGGATAGTAGAGTCTTAAAGGAATATTTGGATAAAAATGATTTTCCGATTATACGCAAAGGATATCATAAATATTTGACATTCGAAGGGATGGAAGATTCCCATACGTATATCTTGAAAGAGGGAACGGTAAAAGCAAGTGTTATTTCAAATGATGGGAGAGAATTTAACCTTCGCTATATCAAAGATCTTGAAATCGTCTCTCTTTTAAAAGACGAATATTCACAATTCATCGATTCGCCGTATAATATTCGAGTTGAATCAGAATATGCAGAGTTTTATCGAATCAATCGTGTGCGCTTTTGGCAAAATATCAACCAAGACCCAAAGCTACAACACTATGTAAAAGAGTATTACCGCTATCGTCTGCTTTATTCGATGAAAAAAATGCAGCAAATGCTATTAAACGGAAAGCTGGGAGCTGTTTGTACGCAACTTTACGAATTATATGATTTATTCGGTGTGCGGACAGAAGAAGGGATGCTGATCGATTTTTCGATCACGAATGAAGAAATCGCCAAATTTTGTGGCATCTCAACTGCTAGCAGTGTAAACAGAATTTTAAAACAACTGAAAAAAGATGGTATTATCACCGTTAAAGACCATCATATCGTTATTTTGAATATGGACTTGTTAGAAGACAATATTATCTTTTGATGAACAAAGAGGTTGTGAAATCAGCGTTTTGACCTGAGTATTAGAGAAACAAACGGAAAAATAGTTCCTCATATTTTGCCGTTTTTTGAGCTAATACCGAGGGTCAGCTGATTGAACACCGTTTACCAAGAGGTTGTGAGCCTGCCGTTTAACTCTGAGTCACAAGGAACAATTTCAAAAAACAGCTTTTCATGTTTGATGAATATTGTGACTTGTGACCGAGGAGTTGGTAGGAGAACACCGTTTACCAAGAGGTTGTGAAAAAGCTGTTCTGCATCAAGTAATAAGAAGAGCCAAGTAAAAACAGTCTCTTATGTTTTTAACTTGGCTGGACTTATCACCGTAGATGTAAGCTTTTGAACGCCGTTTATTTGCAACAAAAGGGGCTGTGACACGATTTTTGTCACAGCCCTTTTTTTGCGAACATTCATTTAGCAATTTTTAGAAACTTCTGCCGCCACCGCCAAAAGTCCCGCCACCGCTAGAATGGGTAGTACTTCCGCCACCGCCGCTTCCAGGAGGTGGGCTTTTGGGGATTCTTCTTGTCGTGACAAAAGAATTTGTCAGACGATCGGTTTTTTCAGTTAATTTGATACTGGATTTTTCTCGGAATGGATATTTGTAGATGCCTGATTTCAATTGATAACGCGAAACAGTCACAAAATAAAAGACAAGACTAAGGATAAGAGCCAAAACAACAGCAATGATGATTTCTACTGTCGTCAAAACCTTATAGCGTGTAATTTTGCCAGTTTCTTCGTCTACACGATAATGTCCTCCTGGAACTCCGTCTTCCACATATGTTGCTGATTTAGACAGGTAAGCTTTTGCAGCATTGTAATAGGCAGCATTTGTCATCTGATCATAAACATCATCTAAGATCGAATCGATTCTGCTATCAGTCAAATAATCGATCATATTACCAGAAGTCGAAATGTAGATTTCACGCTGTCCCATATCTAATAGCAATACTGAGCCATTTTGATCATTTCCGACTGCGTCTCTTAAGTAATTATCAGCAAAGTCTCTTGGTTCTTCTGAATTAGATGTAGTCGTTACGATCAAGACTCGTCCTTTGATTTTTTCATTCAGCTTTTCTGCCTGTTGTTCCAAAGATTGGATTTGATCTGTTGTGAATAACCCAGCCTCATCATTTACCGTAGCTGTATCTGCATGAGTAGCCACCGGCCAGCCAACACTTACTAGCAAAAGAAAGAATAAAAAAAATTTTTTCATCATATCAAGTAACCTCCGATCAGAAAGAGGATCGCTAGCCCAGCGAAAATCCCAAGAGCGGTCAGTCCCAATTTTTTCTGGCTGATCGGCAGGACACCGCTGACCTTTCCTGTTTGTCCATTCATTGCGTAGTAGTAGACTTTTTTACTTGAGTCATTGCTTCGATAAGTAACAAGCCATACCGGCAGTAATACGTAATTATTTACTTCGTTTGTGATTGAAGCAGAAGTTCGCACACCGGTCAATGTTGTATATCCATTTGCGGTATCTTTTAACAGCTTCTCTGAATAGTCTTTTAATTCAGATTGAATCTGTGATTTGATTGCCTCATATTCGATATCTCTTTTTTCTGCTTGGAACCCGGCTAAATACTGGCTTTTAAAATCAATTGCTTTATCTAACGGGAAAGGTTGCACGCCTTCGACCATCTTTTGTTGCGTATTTTTTGATAAGGCATTTTTTACTAGTTCTTTAAAAGAAAGCTTGCCTGCTCTTGAAACAGCAAATTGCTTCGTTTCTGTGTATTCGATGTCACCTATCCGCCATATGCGGATAACTGTACCATTCGCCTGCATGGCACCATCTACTTCAGCATCTGTAGCCCAATAAGGGAAATACACACCTGTCAACTTATCGATTTGATCCTTATTGAAAAAAGCTTTGGGAACAAACCATTTTTTCTTGGTCCAAGCGAGAAATCTGTTGATTGCTTCTTCTTTCTCGACAGCAAAAGGAAGTACTTTATTTGGCAAGAATTCTCCGCTTAAACGTCCCGATAGTACGACGGGATTATGGCAGTAGTAACAATAAGTCGCAGCAGTTGTCGCATCAGTCACGATCTCTGCACCACAGTTGGGACAAAGAAAAAGATCTATCGCTGCGGTATTATCTGCAGATTCGTCCGCTGTATCTGAAAAACCGCCTGCCTCGTCAACCGCTTTGCGCTCGGCTTCATTCATATCGGCAAGCTGTTCTTGGGCTGTAAAAGTAAAATCTTCGGTAGGTGAAGGTTCTTCTTTGCTTTCTTCGCCAGCCATACGCGCTTCTTTTTGCTTTTGCTCATATTGGCTGACTTCTTCTTCTGTATAGATATTCAGGCAGTATTCGCAATGAAATTTTTGGTCTTTGGGATCAAAAGTCAACGGACCGCCGCAATTAGGACATTTATGTGTAAGAACATCCATCAGCTGCACACCTTTCTAAATAAATTAATTAACGGGGATTCCTTTAAACGGTTTACCACAGTTTGGACAGAATTTAGGGATGCCGTTGGAAAGATCCACGATCTCATTGCATTCACTGCATCGCATTTGTAGCTTAGGCTGAACGTTTTCTACAGGTTTGGCAGCTCCGCAGTTGGAACAGAATTTTCCGGAATTTTCTGTCCCGCAAACTGGACATGTCCAAGTATCCGCATTTCCTTGTGCAGTTTGTTGATTTTGTTTTTCTGCTTGTTGTTTGATTTGTTCTTGGTTATTTTGAGCTGCTTGAGAAAGATAAGAACCATTTGCATTCATTCCCATACCTACACCCATAAAGCCGGTCATTGCTCCTGCTTCATTTTTTCCGGCTGCTTCCATACCACGTGCAATGGAACCTTGCACGTATCCTTCACGTACGCTAGGATCACCTAGCATCGCCCCTTCGTTACGCATATTGATCAGTTTCACAGAATCATCGGTGTAAGAAATGCTGGCTACAGCCACAGAAACAATCTCCATCCCACGTAATTCACGCCAAGAATCATCCAATGCAGTATCCATGTATTTGCTTAATTCCAAACTCTTAGATGGTACATAAGAAATCCGTTGACCATCTGCAGACATCTGATTGATTGCTGATTGTAGCGCTGTTAGGAATTCAGCTAAATACTGCTCATTGATATCATTGATTTCCACTTGTGTTTTGTTTTTAGGGATTGCGTTTGTATAAAATAAAATCGGGTCAACGACATGAATAGAATAAGTGCCATGTGCCCGTAAGAATAATTCTGCGTTATAGAAATTGTCAAAGTAGTTCAACGGCGCGCTTGTACCGAATTTGATTCCCTTTATTTCTTGGAGATTGATATAAAAAACTTGTTGTTTCTGCGGTGTGACGCCGCCAAATTTGAATCGGTCAAAAGTTTCAGCAATTGCTTCTTTCAGTGTTCCATTGAACATGGAAGGAGCTGCGTCATTTTTAATGGTGTAATAACCTTCCTCAGCGGTATAATCGATGATTTTTCCACCATCGACCAAAAGCATCATCATGTTTGGATAGACATGGACGACTGTTCCGTCTGTTAAAACATCTTCTGTTCCTTTACGATTGGAGCCACGTTTGTCATCTTTGCGGACTTTGACACCTTTTGTCATGACCGTTGTATCACTCATATTGTCTGGTTCGATGACTTCTAGCCATTGATCTGCCAGACCGCCGCCAACCATACTTGTTGCTGCTTTGATAAGACCCATAAAAAATTCCTCCTCTGATTCAGCTAGTGCCAAACAATTATTGTTTATTTATTATACCATAGGAAGATGTGAAACTTCTCGGACTAGAGACGGAATTGAAATGGAAAATTGCGTATTGTTTAAATACCTGAAAAAGCCGAGAAGGATAGTAGTTTTTTTACCTAATATCACGTATAATAAGAGATAGTGAATTTTTTAAAAAAGGGGGATCCTTATGGCATATCAAGCACTTTATCGAGTCTGGCGTTCGCAGCGTTTCGAAGACATCGTTGGACAAAAAGCTGTGACACAGACACTAAAAAATGCTATTGTTTCCCACAAAACCTCACATGCCTACTTGTTTACAGGACCCAGAGGAACCGGAAAGACGAGTGCAGCAAAGATTTTCGCAAAAGCAATCAACTGTCCGAACAGTAAAGACGGTGAGCCATGCAACGAATGCGAAATGTGTCGATCAATTACTGCTGGTACGCAAGAAGATGTGATCGAAATCGATGCTGCCAGCAATAACGGAGTCGAAGAAATCCGATTTATCCGTGATCGGGCAAATTATGCGCCTACAAAGGCAGCGTACAAAGTGTACATTATTGATGAGGTACATATGCTTTCAACAGGAGCTTTCAATGCCTTGTTGAAAACATTGGAAGAGCCAAAAGAAAGTGTCATATTCATCTTAGCAACGACCGAACCTCACAAAATACCAGCTACGATCATTTCACGGACTCAGCGATTTGATTTTAAACGGATCAATACGGCAGATATTGTCGAACATCTTGAATTTATCTTGAAAGAATCGACTATCAGCTATGAACCAGCTGCATTGAATGTGATTGCCCGTTCTGCAGAAGGCGGGATGCGGGATGCATTGAGTATTCTTGATCAGGCAATCTCGTTTAGTGAAGGAACAATTACTTTAGATGATGCCATGCAAGTGACAGGTAGCTTAACTGACGAAATGATGGACAGTTACTTGAGTGCTTGCGTGAAAAAAGAAGTACCAGAAGCATTGGAAACATTGAACCAAATTCTCGCAGCCGGCAAAGAATCACGTCGCTTTCTAGAGGATATGTTACAATACTGCCGTGACTTGCTGATGTATCAGCAAGCACCTAACCTAGTTGAGGAACAATCGAGTACGATCAGAAGTACATTTACAGAATTGGCACAAACTGTTTCAGCGGATCAGCTGTTTTCAATGATAAAGATTTTGAGCGATACTCAAAATGAAATTCGTTTTACCAATAGTGCCGCTATTTATTTGGAAGTCGCTACAGTCAAACTTGCACAGCTACCGTCTGCTTCTGTTCCTTCAGCAGATGTAGCATTTGCAGATGATCAGATAGTAAAACAGCTACAACAAGAGATTAAGGAACTAAGAAACGAAATCAAGGAACTACGCAGTAATACAGGAATTGAGAATACAAAAGTACAGCCGGTACAGCAAACAAATCATAAAAAACAGACAAGTACCTATCGTGTACCGACGGAACGAGTATATAAAGTTCTGCGGGAAGCGACAAGACAGCATCTGAACCAAGTAAAAGAAGTATGGGAAGACTTGCTGATGAGTCTATCTGTCACTCAGCGAGCAATGCTTAAAGCAAGCGAACCAGTTGCAGCTGGACCTACAGGACTAGTGATTGCGTTTGATTATGAGATTGTTTGTCAAAGAGCAGCAAATGACGAAGAATTGCAGCTTTCGGTACACAACAACTTAAGCCGAATGATCAAAGATTATGCGCCTGATCCTGTTTATATTACAAGAGAAAGCTGGCCAGAACTTCGAAGAAATTATTTGACGCAGGCACAAGAAGAGGGAACAGAAAACTCTTTTGCTTCTGAAGACTCAGAAGGAGAAATCGAGTTGCTTCCTCAAGAACAAGAAGTACCAGAAGAAACACTTGTAGTAAAAGCAGAGGAACTGTTTGGCTCCGAAGCTGTTACAGTGGTAGATGATTAATAAAAAGGAGTAGATAATTATGATGCGTGGAATGGGCAATATGCAAGGCATGATGAAACAAGTACAAAAAATGCAAAAAGAAATGGCAGAAGCACAAGAGCTGCTAAATAAAACAGAGTTTACAGGTAAAGCCACCAATGAATTGGTCAAAGCGGTTTTTACAGGCGATCGTCGCATGAAAGATATCCAAATCAATGAAGAAGTCGTTGATCCTGATGATATCGAGATGCTTCAGGATCTTGTCGTAATGGCAGTCAATGATGCGATCGCACAAATTGATGTGGAAACTGAGAAAAAATTAGGGAAATACGCAAAAGGTTTGCCAGGATTTTAGTTTTAAACTGAAGGAGTAATGAATATGCAATATCCAGAACCAATTGCGAAACTGATCGACAGCTACATGAAACTTCCAGGAATCGGTCAGAAAACAGCGACAAGACTCGCCTTTTATACGATCGATATGAAAGATGAAGTAGTAAATGAATTTGCTAAATCTTTGTTAAGTGTAAAACGCGATTTGCATTTTTGTAGTATCTGCGGAAACATCACAGAAGAAGATCCCTGCGAAATATGTAGAAATCCTTCACGTGATCGAAGCGTTATCCTAGTGGTCGAAGAGCCGAAAGATGTAATGGCAATGGAAAAAATGCGAGAATATCACGGACTTTATCATGTTCTCCATGGTGTGTTATCACCGATGGAAGGGACAGGTCCAGAAGACATCAATATTTCTTCTCTGTTGCAGCGGCTGCATGATGCAGATGTAAAAGAAGTGATTATCGCAACAAATGCAACAACAGAGGGAGAAGCAACAGCTATGTATCTCTCACGTCTGATCAAACCCGCAGGTATCAAAGTGACTCGTCTAGCACATGGTCTGTCTGTAGGCTCTGATATCGAGTATGCAGATGAAGTTACTTTATTGAAAGCTGTCGAAGGAAGACGTGAGTTATAAATTTCTAATTAAGTGTTTTTTCAGATACAATATAAAAGCAGCACAAGAGATGGGGGCAACAATGTGAACGGACTATTTATTACAATCGAGGGGCCTGATGGTGCAGGAAAAACCAGCATCTTGAATGAACTTTACCCTCTTTTGAAAGAAGTAGCAAAAACAGAAATCATTCAAACAAGAGAACCAGGAGGCATTCCGATTGCTGAAGAGATCCGAGCAGTGATCCTTGATCCAAAAAATGATCGGATGGATGAACGTACGGAAGCACTGCTTTATGCAGCAGCAAGAAGACAACATCTAGTCGAAAAGGTTCTGCCTGCTCTGGCAAAAGGGAAAATCGTTTTATGCGATAGATTTGTCGACAGTTCTCTTGCTTATCAAGGTGCAGGCCGACGCATCGGCGTTACCGAGATTGCTCGGTTGAATGAGTTTGCTACAGAAGGTACTACGCCGGATTTTACCCTTTATCTTGACGTAGATTCAGACACCGGATTAAGAAGAATCAAGAAAAACAGACAAAATCAAATCGACCGTTTAGATTCGGAAGGTTTGGAATTCCACCAGCGTGTACGTCATGCTTACTTAAAGCTGGCAGAAGAGAATCCGGAAAGAATCCACAAAGTTGATGCAAGAAAAAGCTTTGAAGAAGTGCTGCAAACAAGTTATCATACAATTATTGAACAGTATCCGCAATTTTTTGAAAACTAGGAAGGTGAACGTTTATGAAAATTATTTTAGCGATTATCCAAGACAAAGACAGCAACCGTTTATCAAATGAATTGATTGATGCAAATATCCGTGCCACAAAACTATCATCGACAGGCGGCTTCCTTAAGGCTGGAAACAGTACGTTTATCGTGGGTATTGAAGATGACCGTGTAGAAGAAGCATTGGAAATCATCAAAAAAACGTGTGAATCAAGAAAGCAATTTGTATCTACACCTGTTACACTGGATATTTCGATGGATGGGGGCGTCCCTTATCCAGTAGAAGTAGAAGTAGGCGGTGCCACAGTCTTCGTCTTACCTGTTGAAGGATTCCATCAATTTTAGGAGGAGCTGAGCTATGAATCAAGAAATAAACTTGGCTCAAATGCAACCGATCGTGTATCAGCAGCTTCAACGGAGTTTTGAGCATGGGCGTATCGCTCATGCTTATCTTTTTGAAGGGGAGAAAGGAACAGGAAAACATGAAGTAGGTATATGGCTTGCACAGCACCTGTTCTGTACCCAAATGAAAGACAATCTGCCTTGTGGAAAATGCAACAATTGTCAGCGGATCGAAAAGAAAGAACATCCAGATGTTTTGGTTATTGAACCGGAAGGACAAACCATCAAAGTCGATCAGATCAGACGTTTGCAGACGGAATTCAGTCGCAGCGGTTACGAATCAAGAAAAAAAGTTTTTTTGATCAAAGAAGCTGAAAAAATGAATAGCAGTGCGGCAAACAGTTTGTTGAAATTCTTGGAAGAGCCCCCTGGAGATTTTTTAGCGGTGTTAGAAACAGATGCAGTAGGAAGAATTCTCCCTACTATTCAATCTCGTTGTCAAGTTCTGCATTTTCAAGAACTTTCGAAAGAAGCACTGATCCATCGATTGCAAGAAGAGCAGATTCCATTGGAAAAAGCAAAACTTTTGGCTTTCTTAACAAACAGTTTAGGAAAAGCAGTTGAAATCTCTCAAGATGAATGGTTTAATGATGCTAAGGACTTGATTTATCAATGGTTCGTTTACTTGCAAAAGCAAGATACTCAAGCCTTTATCTATGTCCAAAAAAAATTGGTAAAATCATTTAAAGAAAAAACACAACAGTTTACAGGATTATCTGTCTTGATGTTTTATTATCAGGAAGCACAGCGTCAAGCAGTAGCAAACGGCGAATATGGCAAAGTGAAACAGATAAACCAGATAATTGAACGGATATTGATCGCAGAGCAGAAACTACGCAGCAATGTCAGTTTTCAGGCTGTTGCGGAACAGTTCGTTTTGCATACGATTTTTTAGCTTGCCGCAAAGGATGATGATCAAGGAGGATGGAAATGGTAGAAGTAGTAGGTGTCCGATATAGAGATGCAGGTCATATCTATTATTTTGCACCAGGAGACTCTGAATATGTTTATAGTGACAAGGTATTAGTCGAATCTCAGCAATCCTTACATATTGCTACTGTTGTCCTTCCTAAAAAAGAGATTGATCCCAATGACCTTCCTGAAGCTATCCGTCCGATCTTGCATAAAGCGTCACAAGCTGAATTAGAAAAAGACAAAAAAAACAAAAAAGATGCTTATGATGCATTGAAAATCGCAAAAGAAAAAGTGCAGTTGCGTGAGTTGGAAATGAAAATGGTCAAAGCCGAATACACATTTGATCGAAATAAATTGATTTTTTCTTTCACAGCGGACGGGCGAATTGACTTTAGAGAATTGGTAAAAGATCTGGCCGCTGTATTTCGTACTCGTATTGAGCTTCGACAAATTGGTGTCCGCGATGAAGCAAAGATAATAGGCGGAATTGGTCCATGTGGGCGTCCATTATGCTGTTCTTCTTTTTTAGGCGATTTCGTGCCTGTATCAATCAAAATGGCAAAAGATCAAAGTTTATCTTTGAATCCAACAAAAATTTCCGGTTTATGCGGACGCTTGATGTGCTGTCTGCAATATGAGAGCGAAGAATACGAGACAGCGAAAAAAGAACTCCCTGACTTTGGAAAAGTAATTGCTACACCTGATGGTAAAGGGAAAGTCGTAGGGTTGAATCTGCTTAGCCGTATCGTTAGTATTCGGCTGACTGGACGGGAAAATCCTGTCGAATATGAATGGGATGAATTGAAAGAATTTATCCAAGTAGGTGAGATGAATGGATAAGAGATCATTATACGACGGATTGAATCAATTAGAATCAGAGTTGAGAAATACATTAACAGAACTTGTTGAAATGAAGCATGCTTTGCATGAGATCGTAGAAAAAAATACAACTTTGGAGATGGAAAATCAACGTCTGCGGGAACACCTGCGGGAATTGAACCAAGTTGCACAAGCTCCAGCTGAAAATGTGAAGCAGGAACTTTCTAAGTCTCGTATGAATCTTGAAAAAATTTATGAAGAAGGATTCCATGTCTGCTACGATTTATATGGATCAAGAAGGGACAATGACGAGCCTTGTGCGTTTTGTCTAGAAGTGATCTATCGCGAAAGCGGTCGATGACCAATAACAAGAGGAGACTGGAGCGGAGAAATACTGCTCCAGTCTTTTTATTAAGGAGATTGTGACAGATGTATAATCAAAAAAGTTTCAAGGGAAATCCGGTATATGGGGATTTATATCTTGTACCGACGCCAATTGGAAATTTAGAAGATATGAGCTACAGAAGTGTTCGTATGCTGCAAGAATCCGATCTTATCGCAAGTGAGGATACGCGTAATACACAAAAGTTATTGAATCATTTTGAAATCCATACACCCCAAAAAAGTTTACATGAACATAATTATAAAGAACGTGTCCCTCAATTGATTGCTTTGTTAAAAGAAGGAAAAACGATTGCTCAAGTCAGTGACGCAGGAATGCCTTCCATCAGCGATCCTGGACATGAGCTAGTTTTAGCCTGCATAAAAGAAGGGATTTCTGTGATCTCTATCCCAGGACCTACAGCTGGGATGACGGCTTTGATTGCTTCAGGGCTAGTGCCTCAACCATTTTTATTTTATGGCTTCCTTCCACGTAAGAAAAAAGAACAGAAAGAAACATTGAAAAAGCTAAAAGAACAGACAGTTACGCTGATTTTTTATGAGTCACCTTATCGGATCACTGCTACATTGACGAATTTCTTAGAAATTTTTGGAAATCGCCAAGTCGTTTTGTGTCGGGAATTGACAAAGGTCCATGAAGAATACCTTAGAGGAAGTACGGAAGAGCTACTCGCTTATATCGAAGAACATCCAGTAAAGGGTGAATGTTGTCTGCTTGTAGAAGGGAATTTGTTCGAAATGCCAGTGACGGAAGTTGATGAAGAGTTGGGAACGTTAAAGGAACAAGTAGAAGCAAAGATCGCTTCAGGCGAAAAACCAAATGCTGCTATCAAAGCAGTAGCGCTGAAAAATGGGCTGAAAAAACAAGAAGTCTACCGTCAGTACCATGAATTAGACTGAGATAGTATAAGTTGTCTATAATGAAAGACTAATGAGGAAATCAGCTACTAACTTTTCAAATCTCTTGAACGCGAACGAATGTTCTTGTATAATGAATAAGAGGTGAGGATGATGGAGCTGCAATTTCCTTTACATAATGATACATCAAGAAAAATCATTCATATTGATATGGATGCTTTTTTCGCTTCGGTTGAAGAACGAGATCATCCTGAGTTTCGCGGACATCCATTAGTAATTGCCAGACACCCCAGTGACACTGGTGGGCGTGGAGTAGTGACTACAGCAAATTATGAAGCAAGAAAATTCGGAATTCATTCAGCAATGAGTGCACAAAAAGCGTATGAGCTTTGTCCGCAAGCCATCTTTAAGCCTGGCGACCATCATAAATACAGCGATATTTCCAAACAAGTACGGGAAGTATTCTATCGTTATACAGATATTGTGGAACCAGTTAGTATCGATGAAGCGTATCTTGATGTGACCGAAAATAAAATCAATTGCAAGTCAGCCATCAAAATCGCCCGAATGATCCAAGCAGATATTTGGGAGAGTGTCCAGCTAACATGTTCTGCGGGAGTAAGTTACAATAAGTTTTTGGCCAAATTAGCATCAGACTATCAAAAACCTAGAGGAATCACGGTAGTTGCCCCTCAAGACGCTGTGCCATTTTTAAAAGCTTTGCCAATTGAAAAATTTCATGGGGTAGGGAAGAAAACTGTACCTAGAATGCATGAGCTAGGGATTTATACAGGAAAAGACCTATATGAATGCACAGAAATGATGTTGATTCGAAATTTTGGAAAAATGGGCTATTCTCTTTATCGTAAAGTCAGAGGAATCCATGATTCTCCAGTAAACGTTACAAGAGAGCGAAAATCTGTGGGAAAAGAGCATACTTATGGGCAGCCGTTGCAAACGGAAGAAGCAGTGCTGACTCAGTTGCGCCAACTAGCTGAAAAAGTAGAAGAAGCACTGAGAAGAGTCCAAAAACATGGGAAAACAGTAGTTTTGAAGGTCAGGTACACGGACTATTCTACTGTGACCAAAAGAGTGACATTGCCAGAATATATCTATAAAAAAGAAGCACTCTTTTATCAAGCAAGCCTTATATGGGAGGAAATCTTGGGAGTAGAAAAAGGAATCCGATTGTTAGGGATTACTTTGACGAATCTGGACCCGATGACTTATGAAAACATCGTCCTTCCATTATGGGAAAATCAAGAAATATAAAAACAGCTTTGAGAGTTGAAACCGGAAATCCGTTTTCTCTCCCAAAGCTGTTTTTATATCAAGTCTTGCTTTTTGATTTGTTCATAGGTTTCTGTTGCATCCGTACATTTTTCCCAAATCACAACTTGATTGGATTCTAAAGATTTTTGGACGTCAATGATCCGCTGGTTGCTACTTCCGCGAAATTGTAGTTTTAGGTCACGTTTGCTTAATTCAAAGCGTCCGTCAACAAGGATATCGATTTGCGAAAGGAGTTCTAATTTATCTTCTGAATCTTGTAGCAATTCATCAAAGGTATAGCCTGTCCATGACCAGATATCTTTTGTCGTACCGAACTCTTTTCGGATACGTCGTACGACTTGCAGACAAACATCTGTATTCAAAAAAGGTTCGCCACCAAGTAAAGTTAATCCTTGCACGTAATCGTTGCGCAAGTCAGCGATGATTTGTTCTTCTAATTCAGGTGTGAATGGTTTGCCATATCGGAAATTTTGTGCAGCTTTGTTGAAGCAGCCTTCGCAGGCAAATAAGCAGCCACTAACGTAAAGACTGTTGCGGACACCTTCACCATCGACAAAATTAAACGGTTTGTAGTCAGCAATATAGTTTTGGCTGTAGTCTTTTGCTAACCATTCTTTTGGTTTTGGATTTCTCATAAAAAAACTTCTTTCATTTAAGGTTCAAAGATATAGCTATTGAAGATAAAATCTACTCGACCACATAAATAAGAACAAACTGACCTAAATCCATTGTTCAAGAAAGCTTGTTCTTATTTTGATAGAGGGCGTTCAAAGATACAAAGCCATCGAAAGAGGGTGGTGAAAAAAGACTTGTCATAGCCTCTTATTCTGAATAAACGGTGTTCAAAAGCTTGCATCTGCAGTAATAAGCCCAACTAAACGAAAAATATGAGGAACTATTTTTGTTTAGCTATTCTTATTACTTGATGCAGGACAGCTTTTTCACAACCTCATTTCATGTGTTTCACACGTGAGGAAATTTCTTTATGGCGGCCATGTACCATCGGACGAGCTTGCGGATTTCCTAAATAGCCACAAGTACGTTTGACTACATCACATGTTTTTGGATCATGATTTCCACATTCTGGACATTCGAACCCTCGTTCTGTCGGTTTGAAATCACCTTCGAAACCACATTGATAGCAATGATCGATTGGCGTATTCGTACCAAGATACCCGATTTTGTCATATGCAAAATCCCATACAGCTTCTAAAGCTTTCGGATTTTGTTGGAGCATAGGGTATTCACAGTAGTGGATGAATCCACCTGAACAATATTTTGGATAATCCTTCTCAAATTCCAATTTTTCAAATGGCGTTGGGTTTTTACGCACATCATAGTGGAAACTGTTTGTATAATATTCTTTATCTGTGATATTTTCGATGATGCCGAATTTTTCTGTATCCAAACGGCAGAAACGGTCAGTTAGACTTTCACTTGGAGTTGAATAGACACTGAAATGATAACCATATTCATCCCCCCATGCATCTGCATTAGCTTTTAATTCTTTGACGATATCAAGTGTGAAAGCTTTTGCTTCTGGGTTTGTTTCCCATTCGCCACCGAAGAAAGCTGAAGCAACTTCATACAATCCAATGTAGCCTAACGATACAGTAGCTCGACGGTTTTTGAATAATTCATTGACAGAATCGGTACGTGAAAGACGTTTCCCGAAAGCACCATACATATATAAAATTGGCGCATTTGCTGGAATGGCTTCTTTACAACGTTCTACACGATAGAGAAGCGCATCTTTCATGATTTCTAAGCGGTCAGACAGTAACTGCCAGAATTTATTCTGATCTCCTTTTGATTCGATCGCGATTCTTGGCAAATTCAATGTAACAACACCTAAATTCATTCGTCCGACATTTACTTCTTGACCATTTTCGTCTTTCCACCCTTGCAAGAATGAACGACAGCCCATAGGTACTTTGAAACTTCCAGTTAATTCAACGATTTTATCGTAATTCAGAATATCAGGATACATTCTTTTCGTTGCACATTCCAATGCTAGTTGTTTGATGTCGTAATTAGGATCTTCAGGGTTTAAGTTCACACCTTTTTTCAAAGTGAAGATCAGTTTAGGGAAGATAGCTGTCCGCTTTTCACTCCCTAATCCATTGATTCGAATCTGTAAAATTGCTTTTTGAATTTCTCTTTCAAACCAGTTTTCTCCTAGTCCAAATCCTAATGAAGTGAAAGGAGTTTGTCCATTTGAAGTAAATAAGGTATTGATTTCATATTCCAAACTTTGCATAGCATCGAAGATATCTTTTTTGGTTTTTGCTTTTGCATATTCTTTTTGGCGTTCTGGCGAATCGATCCATTCTTCCGCGTCTTTTAGATGTTTTTTATAGTTCAATTCTGCAAAAGGAGCAAGCAATTCATCTGTTCGGTCGGCAGAACAGCCACCATATTGACTTGACGCTACATTGGCAATAATCTGTGAGATTTGTGCTGTGGCGGTCTGGATAGATTTTGGCGATTCGACTTCGGCATTGCCGATTTTGAACCCATTGTTCAGCATGCCTTTGAAATCAATCAAGCAGCAATTCGTCATCGGTGTATAAGGATGATAATCCAAATCATGGTAATGGATATCGCCTTTTTGATGCGCATTTGCTATATGTGGTGGCAACATTTTCAGTCCGATTGATTTTCCAACGATCCCGGCTGTCAGATCTCGCTGTGTATTGAAAACATTACTGTCTTTATTTGCGTTTTCGTTCACGACAGTTTGGTCCTTGTTGATTAGCTTTTCAATCGAAAAGTTGATATCTGTTGCTTTACTGCGAGCAAAATCTCGTTTGGTACGATAATTGATGTACTCTTCTGCTAATTCATATTCGTTTTTTTCTAGTAATATATGTTCCACGATGTTTTGAATCTCATAGATTTTGACATTTTCAGCAAACCGGCTTTTGATTTCTTGGACAACCAAGTCTGCAATCATTTGAATTTTTTCATAAGTAAGTGGTGATAATGAGCCGTGAATTTTCTTTTCTGCTTTGATCAGTGCTTCATTGATCTTTTGTTCATCGAAATCAACATGGCGGCCATCGCGTTTGATGACTTTCATCTGGGATGTCTCTGGCTGCTGAGTAACGACAGTTTTTTCTTCATAATTTACTTTCATTATCTTCAACTCCTGCTAAATTGTTCTTGTCTATCATAAAACAAAATCGGGGAAGGAGCAACTAAATATCGGCTATATATAGTATTCAATGTGCTGTATAATTGGATTTCTATACTATATGTAGTGTATATTTTATTGTGAAAAAAGGTGAAAACTTGTAGCTGGTGGATTTGTTTTTTGCATATTTAATTTTGCTGAATAAAATAATTGAATAAAATTTTTTATTCAGTCCAAGTAAAAGTGACAAAAACATAAGAGCAAATTATTCGTAGATATGCTACTATGCAAATAAATAGAAATGAAAAATGAAAGAGGAGGAGAAGAATTGGAAAAGATGATCGAAGTGAAACATCTAAGTAAAAGCTACGGCAGCAAACTTTCTCCCGTCAAAGCCTTAGATAATATCTCATTCACAGTAGAAGAAGGCGAGTTTGTTGGGATTATGGGCCCAAGTGGTGCAGGAAAGACAACGCTGATGAATATCTTGTCCACGATCAATTTGCCTACGATGGGCAGTGTCTCGATCCAAGGAAAAGAAATCACAAAAATGAAAAACAGTGAGCTCAGTGACTTTCGTCGAAAAAAACTAGGATTCATTTTTCAAGAGTTCAATTTGATCGATACCCTAAATGCAAAAGACAATATCCTATTGCCCCTAGCAGTTGAACGGATGACTAAAGAGGAAATGGAAAAGAGAGTAAGACATGTAGCTCAATTGTTGAATATAGAAGAACTGCTCAAACGGTATCCCGATGAACTTTCTGTCGGACAGAGACAACGAATTGCAGCTGCTAGAGCACTTGTTGTTCAGCCACAAGTGATTTTTGCAGATGAACCAACTGGCTCTTTGGACTCGAAGTCGGCTACAGAATTGTTGAACTACTTGAAGACCATGAATCAAAAAGAAAAAGCAACGATACTGTTAGTCACCCATGATCCATATACAGCAAGCTACTGCGATAGAATTTTATTTATTAAAGATGGTGTGATTTTTTCTGAAGTTGTCAGAAGAGGGACAAGAAGAGAGTTCTTTGAGAAAGTAATAGACATGCAGGCGACGATTGGCGGAGGAGGAAAAATGAATGCTGTATAAACTAGCCGTTAAAAGTTTTTTTCGGCAGTCACGAGGCTATCTTGTTTATTTTTTCAGTTTGACTTTATCCGTAATGATCTATTATTCCTTCAGCGCAATGACCTACGATCAATCTTTAGTCAGAAGAGCAAGTCAAGATACTTCGATAGATGGTGGATTGAGTTTTGGTGGATTTATCATTACTGTTGTTTTGCTTTTTTTCGTATTCAGTGCCAACCGATTTTTCTTGAATAGAAGGCAAAAGGAAATAGGCATCTATCAGCTTTTTGGTATGAATAAACTGCAGATATCAGGTATATATGTGTTAGAAATCATGATAATTGGATTGTTCGCCTGTATTTCTGGGATATTACTCGGTATTATTTTTTCCAAACTCTTTTCAATGATTTTGGTTCGAATGATGGATATGGATCTTACTAGTCCATTTTTTATCTCCATTCCATCAGTAGTAGATACTTTATTTGCTTTTTTCATCATCCTTTTAGCAGTATCTGTATATTCAATATGGAAAATATGGCGCTATCCAATGATTCGAAGTTTTGGAGAAAAAGAACAAGCAGATAGTTCAACAATGCGCTTCAGGACAAGGCACCGATTACTCGCAGTCATCGGGTTACTACTTTTAACGAGCGGATATTTTGGAGCTAGTCATTTTAGGGAAATCACTTCATGGATGATCAGTTATCATTATCTTGATACATTAGTTTTCTTTTTTCCTTTTTTAATTTTTTTCGTTTGTGTGGTCGGTACTTATTTGTTTTTCTGTTATACATTTCGGTTATTTTTGATCATATTGAGTAAATGGAAGATTTATTACTATGGTATCAATTTTTTGATAATGGGTAACACGCAAGTTCATTTGCTCAAAAGTTGGCGTACAAATTCTCTGATTACAGTCATTCTCGGAATTTCTTTAATGACAATTGGCGGCACGGCTAGTATCTCTACTATTTTATCCTACCAGGAGAAAGTTTCCTCCCCGATGGACTATCAGTTTGATGTTGAGACAGAGAAAAAAATCAAGCCGATTCTAGCAGAGGAAGGGCAGAAGATAACTAAAGAAATCACCTTGCATTATAAAGTCATTGGGAGTATCTATAGTCAAAATCTCGAAGAACCTATGTTTCAAACTGCTAATCTGATCACGGAAACACAATATCAAGCCTTCAGAAAAGTTAATCCAGATTTGCCGAACATTTCTTTGAAATCACCTGGTCATACTGTTTTGCTTGATCAAATGCAAACTCTTTTTCGGAATATTTCATTATATGGATCTAGTATTGGACTGCCAGATAATCAAGAATTGAAGATTCAACAAATGCTTCCAAGTGTATTAGGTGACGAAACAATGGTATATCTAAGTCCTGTACTGATTGTAGATGATACCGTTTTTGAAAAAGCAAAAGGTGTGGATTATCAAGTAGTCAATGTAGATGTATCAGGTGGAAATAATGAAAAAATAGATGAACGACTGAGCAATGACCTGTCGATAAAGTGGCTCAATGCTGTTTATTATTCTTATGATATCGTAAATGGAAGTCTACAAGGAGAAATTAGCACAAAGAAACTTCCGGATGACCAAATGAAGGAAGCACAATTTAGCCAAGAAAGCTCTCGTTTGAATTTCTCTTCCAGCTATTCGAAATTGCGTGCAGTTAATCGGCGAATCGGTATCAATATTTTTGTCACACTATTTGTCGGGATGATCGTGATTATTGCTACTGGTAGTATTTTGACAGTCCGGCAATTAGCAGAAGCAGAGGAAGAAAAAGAAAATTATCACCTATTGACTAAGCTGGGGATTCCACAAAGAAGGATCAGACGGATGATCTTCGAGCAAAACGCACTTACCTTCTTTCCACCCATGATATTAGGGATCACTCACGCAGTATTTGCAATCAATGTCTTCACTCAGTATATAAAAACTGCCGATTACTGGTTGGCTTATCTTGTGAGTGGCTTATTGATCCTTATCTATCTTTTGCTTTATGTCATTACGAGTCAGTTATATTGTCGGATTATCGAGGAATGATATACGGAATAAGACAAGATAATAAATAGAACTAAATTTTGAATACCATTTATTTGGAATAAGAGGTTGTGACACGATTTTTGTCACAACCTCTTTATTTTTTATATTTTTTAAAAGTACGAGAAATTATAAAGAAAAAAGCAGTGATTTGATGTGCTATTTTTATAAAAGCTATGTGACAAAACTGTTAGTAAAAAAACGGTTTCTGTAAGCTAGACACATGTTTCTTTTTGTCAAAATTAGTTACACTTTGTGTGAGGTTATATGAGGAGGGAATCCAATGAACAAATGGCGTTCTAATCCAAAATTGAATTATTGGGGAAAATTCATCATTCGAACAATTTTTTATAGTGCAGTACTGCTGTTCCTGATTTATCTGTATCACTATAAAAATATTCAAGGAGGAACTTTTATCTATAACGAATTTTAGGAGGAAGAGTATGGAAATCAAAACGATTATTGAAGCAATCGATGATTGGGGAATAAATGAACCTGATCGAGTTGCTTATCAGGCGGATGAGACGCATACTTTTGGTGAATTGAAACAAGCATCAGACGCACTTGCTTATTATTTAGAAAAAAAGGTAGAAGGCGATGGACCAATTGTCGTTTTTGGCAATTTGGAGTTTGAAATGATTGTCTCATTTCTAGGGGTTGTCAAATCTGGCCATGCCTATTTGCCGATTGAAGAGCATACACCCAAGGAGCGTATCCTATCGATCTTTCGGGTGGCTAAACCATCTATGGTCATCAGTATCGGGGACTGGATAGAAGATATTCCTTCGGTTCCTGTCATAACAAAAAAAGAATTTCAAGAAATCAAGAAGATACCAGTAGGATTTTATCCCAGAAATAGCGTAAAAGGTACAGAAAATTTTTATATTATTTTTACTTCTGGTACTACTGGAGAACCAAAAGGCGTACAAATCAGTCATGATAATCTAGTCAGCTTTGTTCAATGGACGATGGAAGACTTTGGGATCAAGCCTGGTATGCATTTCTTAGCCCAAGCGCCATTTTCTTTTGATTTATCGGTATTTTCTATTTATCCTGCATTAGTTTCTGGCGGAATGCTGAAGCCGTTAAATAAAGCAGTTGTTCAAGACTTTCGTCAATTATTCGCGACATTGCCAGCCTTGAAGTTGAATGTGTGGGTTTCTACTCCATCATTTATGGATATTTGCTTGATGGAACCTACATTCAATGGAGAAAATGTGCCGGAATTGGACATGTTTTTATTTTGCGGAGAAGAATTGACGAAAAAAACTGCAGAAAGTCTACTTGATCGATTCCCAAATGCACGGATATATAATACTTACGGTCCAACAGAAGCAACTGTAGCTATTTCAAGTATTCAGATTGACCAGCATGTACTAGATAGTTATGACCGACTACCGATTGGCTACGTAAAAAAAGACACGAAAGTTTCTATTGTCCAAGAAGGTAAACCTGTTTCAAAAGGAGAAACGGGTGAAATCATTATTGCAGGACCAAGCGTATCAAAAGGTTACCTGAACAATCCCGAAAAGACAGCTGCTGCGTTCTTTTGTCAAAATGACTTAGCAAGTTACCATACAGGGGATGCAGGTAGACTAGATGAATATGGGCTTTTATTTTATGAAGGACGTATGGATCAGCAGGTCAAATTACATGGATACCGGATTGAACTCGGGGATATCGAACATTATCTGCTCCAAGACAACCGAATCAAACAAGCTGTCGTCGTACCAAAATACCAAGGAACAAAAGTACAGCAGCTGGTTGCTTTTGTCGTATTAGAAAACAAAACGAAACAGCCGGATTTTCAGTTGACTAAATCTATCAAAGAACAATTACTAGAAGTTGTAATGGATTATATGATTCCTCAGAAGTTCCATTATGTCGATCTGCTGCCTCAGACAGTTAATGGAAAAATCGATCGAAAAAAATTAACAGCTGAGGTGAATCCTGAATGATGTTACCTCATATGATCCCTTATGCAGAGCCGTTTTATTTTTTTCTTTTAGCCATTGCGCTTGTACCGATCGTTCTATCTTTATTGATATGGGAAAAAAGATTACCAGTTTATCAATCAGCAGTGACACTTTTCTTTTTATTTGTCAGCTTTGGAGGTAATTATTGGCAACAGGGAGCGGCGCTGATTGGGTATGTTTTGTGGCAGACGATACTTGTATGGGGCTATTTTGTTTATCGGCAAAGGAAAAATCAGACAGGATGGTTTTTTGCCGCCGTTATTTTAGCGATAATTCCACTGTTTTTAACGAAAGTGACTCCTTTTTTTGAACATGGAAAAGCATCGTTACTTGGTTTTTTAGGAATCTCTTATTTAACCTTTAAATCTGTACAAATGATCATGGAAATAAGAGATGGCATGATCAAAACATATAAGCCATTTCGTTATATCCAGTTTCTGCTGTTCTTTCCAACAATCTCTTCTGGACCAATCGATCGCTATAGGAGATTTGAAAAAGATCAGCTCCATCCGCCTGTTCGTGATAAATATGTTGATCTTTTGGGAAAAGGCGTCCAAAATATTTTTGTCGGTTTTTTATATAAATTCATTATCGGTTATTATTTTGGTCAAGTACTGCTTCCTGTAGTGGGACGCATTGCCTTACAGCATGGTGGTATTTCATGGGCATTAGTAGGTTATATGTACGTGTACAGTATGTATTTGTTTTTTGATTTTGCTGGCTATAGCTTATTTGCAGTCGGTACAAGCTACATGATGGGATATCAGACACCAATCAATTTCAATAAACCTTTTTTATCATGGAATATCAAAGAATTCTGGAATCGTTGGCATATGACGCTGTCCTTTTGGTTCCGTGATTATGTATATATGCGATTGATGTTCTTCATGATGAAGAAAAAATTTTTTAAAAGCAAGATCGTAATGTCAAATATCGGTTATTTTGCTTTGTTTCTTCTAATGGGTATATGGCATGGATTGACGTGGTACTACATCGTATATGGACTGTATCATGCTTGTCTGATCTGTCTGACAGATGCATGGATCCGATTTAAGAAGAAGCATAAAGAGCAGTTGCCTTCTAACAAATTTACGCATGGCTTAGCCGTATTTTTGACATTTCAAGCAGTATGTTTTAGCTTCCTGATTTTTTCAGGATTTTTAGATAAACTTTTTTTTAGCTAACGAATAGTGACATATTAATTTATATAACAAAGGAGAAAAGGAAAATGGAAGAACAAATTTTATCAATCTTAGAAGAAATAACAGGAACAGATGAAGTAAGAAAAAATCGTGATATTGATCTATTTGATGAAGGGTTGCTTGATTCTTTAGCATCTGTTCAATTATTAGTCGAGCTAGACGGAGAGCTGGATATCCAAGTCCCTGTATCTGAATTCGAGCGAGAGGATTGGAGCACACCGAATAAAATCATTCAACAAGCAACTGCATTGAAGGGTTGAGTATGAAAAAGAAACTTTTTGCTATTTTCGGCCCGGTTGTTTTAGCTGTTGGCTTACTGTTTGTGTTTTTTACCTCCTCCTATCAAGTAGATATCTCTAATCCAGAAACGATTAGACGTGCCTCTTCTTCCATGTCAGTGAACGTGTTGAAAGGAGATGCGATAAAAAATTATGCATTATCTGAAAAACAATATATTCCTTTTTTTGGCTCAAGTGAATTAAGCAGAATCAGTCCATTTCATCCGTCTGTTCTGGCAGAAAAATACCAGCGAAACTATCGTCCATTTTTGCTGGGAGCACCCGGGACACAATCGTTAAGCCAATATATGATGATGCGTTCTGCAGGAGATGCTATGAAAAACAAGAAAGTCGTCTTTATTATTTCTCCTCAGTGGTTCGTTAAAAATGGTGTAAAAACTGATTACTTTAATACGTATTATTCTGAACTTCAAACATACGACTGGTTGTTTTCAATGAAGAAAGTAACGCCTGCTGATCGCTATTTAGCTAGAAGATTATTAACTTTCTCAAAAGTAAAAGAGAATGATACGTTGACGGCGATTCTGCAAACGATCAAAAAAGGGAAGCTACCTTTACCTGAATCTTTGAATCAGCTGCGCAGCCAATGGAACATGCTGAAGAGAGAGGATGAAGTATTCAGCAATATTGGGTTGAAAGATCGACAGCAAAAAATCGATCATGAGTCAAAACGATTACCAAAACAATACCAAGAAACAGAATTATCCATTTTAGCAAATCAAATTGGAGAACGAGAAACGACGAATAATCCATTCGGGTTGAAAAACGATTTTTATACGCATCGTATCCGAGCCCACGAGCCAGAGCTCAAACAGTCACAAAAAAATTGGGATTATCGTTTTTCGCCAGAATTTTCTGATTTTCAGCTGGTCTTGGATCAATTAGCAAAAAACCATAACGAAGTATTGTTCATCATCCCACCGGTTAACGAGAAATGGAGCGATTATACCGGACTATCTCAAGAAATGTTACAAGGATTTGCCAAAAAGATCAAATTTCAATTAAATAGCCAAGGATTCAATCGAATAGCTGATTTTGTCAATCAAGCGGGTACCAACTATTTTATGGAAGACACGATCCATCTAGGCTGGAAAGGCTGGTTGGCTGCAGATCAACAGATCAGACCGTTTTTAGAAGAAAATCATATTACTGCTAGTAAGTATCATCTTGACGATGCTTTTTTTAGCAAATCTTGGCAACATCAAATACCAGATAAACTACAATTAAAATAAAGAAAACAGGCGAGTGTTGCTCGCTTGTTTTCTTTATTTTTGAATATTCTGAATAAAAGATAAAAATACCAAGTTTGCCTGAACAAAAATCATAAGCAATGGTATAATCACAATATGAATATAGAAATGGGGGAAAACATTTGGATACAAAAGAAGAACAGCTACTTATTGATTTAACTTCTGCAAAAGGAGTACCTGGAAATGAAGAAGAGGTAAGAGAAGTATTCAGAGAATATGCCAAACCATTCGCTGATGATATTTTTTATGACGGTTTAGGCAGTGTGATTGCCAAACATGGTGCTGGCGGAGGCCCCAAGGTCTTTATTTCTGGACATATGGACGAAGTTGGTTTTATGGTAACAAAAATAACCGAAAAAGGATTCTTGGAATTCCAAACTCTTGGAGGTTGGTGGGGGCAAGTCATGCTTGCTCAGCAAGTTGAAATCAAAACACGTGAAGGGAAAATCGTCCACGGTGTGATTGGTTCCAAACCACCACATGTTTTAACACCTCAAGTAAGAAATAAACCTTATGAAATAAAGGATATGTTCATTGATATTGGCGCATCAAGCCAAGAAGAAGCCAAAGAGTGGGGCATACGTCCTGGAGATATGGTCACTCCATATATTGAATACAAACGAATGAATGGCAGTAAATATTTACTGGCAAAAGCATGGGATAATCGTATCGGGACAGCTGTTTCTCTGCGAGTATTAGAGAATCTATCTAAAGAAGCACACCCAAATGTTTTATTCGCAGGAAGCGATGTGCAAGAAGAAGTAGGCTTGCGAGGTGCTCGAACAAGTACACACCTTGTAAATCCCGATATTGCTTTTGCTTTAGATACTGGTACAGCAGGAGACACTCCAGGAATGACACCAAAAGAAGCAGATTCGATTTTAGGAAAAGGCCCACAGATTTTGATTTTTGATGCATCTATGATCCCGCATAAAAAATTATTGAATTTTGTTATTGATGTAGCAGAGGAAATGGATATTCCATTCCAATATACAGTGATTTCTGGCGGAGGAACTGATGCAGGACAAATGCATTTGACAAGAGATGGTGTTCCGTCTGTAGCCATTACCGTTCCTGTTCGTTATCTGCATTCCCATACATCAGTGATTCATGAAGATGATTATTTGAATACAGTGAAACTAGTCACAGAATTAGTGAAACGGCTTGATAGTGAAACAGTTGAAAAAATTCGGAGTTATGAATAATGAATAATAGAATACCTATTTCTGAATATCGGAAAAAAGCACGAGTTTCTTTGGAAAATCAATGGGGAATCAATACTTGGCTTGTTTTCTTATCTATAATATTTACGAGCGTCATCCAGAACTTTTTTGACGGTTTCAGTCCTTTTCCGGAAGAAAGCATGCAGCAGCACTTATTGAGTTTTCTAGTCGATAATTTACTTTTATTCGCATTCAACTATGCATTGTTTTACATTGCGCTAGTAGTTGTACGGGGTGGCAGACCAAAAAGTAACCTTTTATTTTCAGTTTTCCAAAGAAAGTATTTTGGTTCGATACTTGGCATCAATTTGATCAATTCAGTCATCAACTGGCTACTCAACAGTTTAATCTTTCTGCCCATGTTTTTAATCAGCGGAGTGAGTACTTATATGCAGCTGCTTTTCAGTTCAAATGCGGTACCTACGGGTGTCATGCCAGAAGATTTTCTTGATATCAGCTTTGTTTTATCGATGATAGGGATGATTTTTGTTTCAGCACTCATCATGAGTATTGTTGGCGGTTTATTCCAATTTGCTGCATGGACAAAGTTCGACTATCCTGATTTGTCGGTTATTCAATGTTTGAAATATGGCTGGTTTTTATTGAAAGATAGAATTGGTACGTATATTTTGTTGCAGCTGTCTTTTATCGGCTGGTATTTGCTAGGAGCAATCGCTTTGTTCATCGGTCTTTTGTGGGTCATTGTTTATGTGAATGTGTCAGTTGCAGAATTTTATGAACAAGCACGGATTGAAAAAGGAGGTCCAGACGCCTATTTTACTTAGCATGTAAGCAGTTTATTCATCAAAAAAATAACTTTTGTGGTAGGATAAATCTTTGAGGGGGAATGTACGATGAAATTAACTGTTTTAGGATGCTTAGGAGCGTATCCTTATAAAAATCAAGGGACAACAGGTTATTTGCTTCAATCTGACGGGTTCAATTTGTTGATCGATGCAGGTAGTGCTACGCTGATCAAATTACAAGAACACCTTGATCCACTTGATCTAGATGCTGTGATCCTTAGCCATTATCATCATGATCATATTGCTGACCTTGGTGTATTACAGTATTACTGGCAACTTCATCCTAAGAGAAATCCGGAGACATTGCTTTCAATTTATGGACACACAAAAGATTCCATTCACTTTGAAGAATTGACGTTGGAAAATGTCTCAAAAGGACATCCTTATTTTGAAGCTGAAGAATTAAAAATTGGTCCTTTTCTGATTACTTTTATGGAAACAATCCATCCAGTAGTATGTTACGCCATGCGTATCGTAGAAGAAACAACGGGGAAAGTATTCGTATTTACAGGTGATTCAGGTTATTTGGAAAGTTTCGCTGATTTTGCGAAAGATGCTGATTTGTTTCTAGCAGATACCTATCTTTTTGAAGGAAATGAACATCATCATGCCCATTTCACTTCAAAAGAAGCTGGAGAACTTGCGAAATCAGCTAACGTAAAGAAACTTGTACTTACACACCTACCTCAGTTTGGTGATTTAGAACAATTGAAAAATGAAGCGCAAAAGGCAGCAGGCAAAGGGATTGATATAGAACTTGCTGCAGTTGACAAAGTGTTTAACATTTAGGAGGAAGAACATGATTTTTGTACCAAATGAAAACCACGACCCAAGAATCAATTTAGCAATTGAACAATATTTGCTGCAAGAAATGCCTTTAGATGAACCTATTTTGCTCTTTTATATCAATGAACCTTCAATCATCATCGGCAGAAACCAAAATACGCTTGAAGAAATCAATCGAGATTATGTGGAAGAAAATGGCATTCATGTTGTCCGTCGCTTAAGTGGAGGCGGAGCTGTCTACCATGATTTTGGAAACCTGAACTTTAGTTTTATCATGCCTGATGATGGGGATTCATTCCGTGACTTTGCGAAAGTAACACAGCCAATCATCCAAGCACTTCATGAATTGGGTGTTGCTGGGGCGGAATTGAAAGGCCGAAATGATCTAGTCATTGATGGCATGAAATTTTCTGGCAACGCGATGTATGCTACCAACGGTCGGATGTTTGCTCATGGAACAATTATGTTCGACTCTGATATCAATGAAGTAGTCAATGCATTAAAAGTAAAAAAAGACAAAATCGAATCAAAAGGAATCAAATCGATCCGTTCTCGTGTAACGAATATCAAACCATTTCTTCCAGAAGAAAAGCAAAAAATGACAACAGAAGAATTTCGTCAAGAAATCTTGTTGAAAATTTTCGGCGTAGAGTCAGTAGAAGAAGTAAAAACGTACGAATTGACTGATGAAGATTGGAAAAAAATCAATCGAATCTCTGAGGAATATTATCGAAATTGGGATTGGAATTACGGGAAGTCTCCAGATTTCAATTTCTCTCGCCAAAAACGTTTTTCTATCGGTTCGATTGAAGTCCATTTGAATGTCTCAGAAGGAATGATCAAAGAAGCAAAAATCTTTGGCGATTTCTTCGGACTAGGAGATATCTCTGACGTGGAAAAAAAATTGGTTGGACAGAAATATGATAAAGCATCTCTATCAAAAATAGTCAGCCAAATTGATGTGAAGAAATATTTTGGTGCGATAGAACCAGAAGAATTGCTTACCTTACTTTATTGAAAATAAAAAATAGCGGAATCCACATATATGGATTCCGCTATTTTTTATACAGGATTCGGGTAATTTCGAGAGAGTTGAACAGTGATCCGATCAATGAAAGTATCTTTTTCCTGCGTTAGTGTTCCTGTGTAACGATCCGCTACGTCTTTCATCATCATTAAGTCAAAACGTTCCTGATCATCTAATTCTTCTGTGATGCCTCGACTAAATAGGTTTGTATCGTAATGTGCACTATGTTCGCAACAAATGACGAAATGTTCCTCTTGTTCGTGTATCGACAAATAAATTTTTCGATACAGTGGATTTTCGATGGCATGAGTTTCTCTAAAGGAATGCTCTAAAGCGTGGATCAAAAGTTGAGCCAGATCGTCATCGTTGATAGGAAGTTCTTCGGGAAGATCTGCTTGGAAGGTTATCTGAATATTCCGTTTGGCAGCTAACTTCTGGTAACGCGCTAAGATAAGATTTGTCACCTGGTGGTTGCAAAAAGAACACAGCATTTCGAAATTTTTTGCTTCTTCTAATATCTTTTCCACATAGTTTTTAGCTTTTGTTTGGTCCGTATGCATTAAATCTTGCAGATTCTCCATCTCTTGGACAAATTCCAGGCGAAGTGTATTTACTTCTTGGATATGCTGTCGAAGCTGCTCATAATGTTGCTCCAACAAATCATTTTTGATTTTTAAGAAATCTACTTGTCTCCGATCTTTGTCGGTATTTAAGATGTGATCGATTAGATTGTAGCTGATAATAACGATTAGAATGATAATATATAAAATCGTAGACCAATTGATCGTTGTTTGATAGATACCTAATGCCGTTTGGATGTAAATCAAGCAATGGATAATGGCTACCAAGACGATCCAAGGTGTACAAGCTACATAAAAACGGTTATTCTTATATGCTTCGCCAATGCATGCAAGTGAAGTGACTAAAGTGCTTATAACACTAGCAATATTAGCAATCGGCATTAATTCAGGAAGTTCTGCAGGAGTAAAAGTTGCATAAAGCAGAACGCCGATAAAAATCAAAAGTTGGAACGTACAAAAAATTCCGTACCATTTTTTATAGTAAAACATTCGGCTCCAATAGTAGCAGATGATGAAAGCTGACGTTAAGATAATAAATAAATGAGATAAAAAAGAATGAACGAATGGTTCAAAAAGAATACCACTTAAAATATCTTCTGATACAGCTTCAAATCCTAATGCCAAAGCAAAGCAACTTAAGAGAATAAGTGAGTATTCAAGACGTTTTTGTTTATACATCAAGTAGATCGTATAGAAAAAGGTCCCTATAGCGATAAAAACAGCGATTATCATCGTCAATACTTGCGGCACTGATTGTGAATAAATAAAACTAATCAATGGTCCAGTTGTTCCTAGATAAACTTTCGGTGGCAGTCCAGCATAGTTCTGATAAGGAGATGAGACTGTAAGGGTCAATTTTTTTCCGATATAATTTGCTGGTAAATCTATCACAGCCAATGAGAGTCCGGGATTGCTTTCTTCCTGATAATCTTTCCGTTGGTATAAAATCTTTTCGCCTAGATATACAGTAATCCATTGATGGTTTCCTTTGATTAGTAAATTTGCTTCGTCCAACGGTTTTTCAAGTGTCGTTTCCATAATGAATGTTTCGTCTTTATCCACGGTAGGAATCGTACGAGTGTACTTGCTGTCAAACTTAAAATCAGGATCATCTTTTGTATAGAAAACCCACGAATCTTTTATTTCTTTCATTTGATTGCTGTCCGCAGGAGAAAAAATAAAATAAAAGAAATAAGCAATTCCTGTTAAAAATAACAATGATAATATAATGATTATGCTCCACTTTATACGTAAATAAAAAGATTCTTTTTTATTATATATGTTATTAAAAAAAGACATAAAGGTATTCCTTTCTAAAACTTGTAATGTTAGGGTAAACGTTTTTTAAACTAACGTCAATTATTTATAATAAAAAATGAGATAAAGATGAGGAAATAGAATTAGAAACATATAATTATTAAAGGGAAACATTTTTACAGCTATAATTTGAAAAAAATTTATCGTTATTATATGATTAAGAAGGATTGAATAAAGAAAGAAGTTGAAAACGATACCTGATTACAAAAAAATAACTTTTATAAGTTCTATAACGTTGATTATATTTTTAATTCTTATTCTTCTCGTCGTCTTGGTTCCCCGAATTTTTGGTTTGACTCCTTATATTATTGAGGACAAAGAAATGAGTCCATATTATGCACAAGGAAATCTGATATATGTACGACCGAAAAATACAAATGAGATTTTAGTCGGAGATATTATTACATATTATGAAAATTCAGGAAAAAAAATCTCGACGCGTCGCGTAATAGCCGTTGAAAACAACCACGAAGATTTTTATACAAAAGCTGATACAAAGACTTATATTGAGCCTGGAGTAGTAAAAAAGAGAAATATTATCGGTAGTCCCATCTTTCAGATTCCATATATTGGACTAGTCCTTTCAAAAACGGCATTTGCATGGATTCAGGGGTTATTCTTTACGATTGCTTTTTGCCTAACAGGAATCACAGCATGGAATACCTTTGTAGAGTTGAAAAAGAAGCGGAGACGAACACAGAAATTTTTGTAAGAATGTTAAAAACATAAATGTATTCCAGAGATCCAACGACTCTTCTGAACATGAAACACGAGAAAACACTCATGCAGCTTGTAGATTTAGTCAGTTGTTCGTATAATGTGTGAAGAGGAGGAGTAGTATGCGCAATGAAATGATGCATCGTCCTGTAGTCAAAGAAGAACTATTGGATTTTATGCGTACCCAGCAAAAAAAATTACCGGGTGAGCTAGGCAAACTGGAAGAAGAAGCTCATGTAGCAGAAGTACCAGTTATTCCCCATGAAACAGTTGTATTTTTGAAATTTTTACTTGGACAGCTTCAGCCTGAACGAATCTTGGAGATCGGAGCAGCTATCGGTTTTTCATCAAGTGTCATGGCCACGACAATCGGAGAAAACGCTCATGTTACGACAATTGATCGTTTCGATGTCATGATCGAGAAAGCTAAAAAAAACTATGAACGTCTAGGACTGACAGATAAAGTGACTTTGCTTGAAGGTCAAGCAGCAGATATCTTGCCGGAGTTGTCTGGTCCGTATGACTTTATTTTTATGGATAGTGCAAAATCAAAATATATTGAATTTTTACCTGAATGCTTACGTTTGTTAAGAAAAGGTGGCGTTTTGATGGTAGATGACATCTTCCAAGGAGGAACGATCTTGCTCCCAGATGAAGAGATTCCCCGTGGCAAACGAGCTATCCATCGTAAATTAAATGAATTTCTTCGTGTTGTGATGGATCATCCCGATTTGACATCGACAATCTTGCCATTAGGTGATGGTGTGATCTTAATGACAAAGGAATCAGAAACAATCGAGTTGTGATACATGATTATGGCAGCCTGTAGATAATCGATTGAATCGAGGGCTCAATTCGAACTTGATGTAAAAGTTTCTATATTTGTAAGTCAATTAAAGGATACAGGAAATCTAAATAAACAGGAGTAGCATGAAGTCAATGTAGCTCCTGTTTTCAATTGATAACCTTAGAACAGCTGAAGGAGAATGTCTCGTTTTAAAAGATTGATTTAGTAGTTGGGCCAAAATAATTCATTATTTGCTAATTAAATAACTATTTCGTATTGACAGAAGCAATTTAATTATCTATAATTATTGATGTTCCGCTGATTCTTGTCATAGTAGCTCAGCTGGATAGAGCATCCGCCTTCTAAGCGGACGGTCGGGGGTTCGAATCCCTCCTGTGACGCTAAAAAACCGTTAGAAACTGAGGTTTCTAACGGTTTTTCTTTGTTTTTTGTGCCAATATTGTTTGTTTTCAAAGGCAAATAAAATAAAAAAACATCCTTATCGAGTACAATTATAAGGAGCAAAAAAATAAAACTCATCAGAAAAGAGGAAGAAGATATGACGATACTATCTAGAATTTTAGTGACTCTAGTTGCAATTGAATTTTTTTATATCATGTATATCGAAACGGTGAGAACTGATTCTGACACGACAAGTAGGGTTTTTAAAATGAGTAAAGAAGAGTTAAGCAGAAAATCTGTTCAAACATTGTTTAAGAACCAAGGAGTGTACAATGGACTATTAGGAGTGGGACTACTTTATGGAGCTTATCTTTCTTCCGCATCTAAAGAAATCACAAGTATGCTATTAATATCTATTTTTTTTGTTGCATTATATGGCAGTTTGACTAGCGATCGTTGGATTTTACTCAAACAAGGTGGGCTAGCTCTGTTGGCATTGCTTTCTATTTTCTTATAAATATAGAAAAAATAAGAATTTATCTAACAGGAAACTTTGTGAAAAATATTACTTTATCTCATGAAATATGATATTCTAATGAATGGTATTTTAGAAAATTTCATGAAAAAGGAGTTAGATAGGTGTTCAAAAATTATGTTTCCTCACTAAAAAAAGAATTTTCAGGTTATGATCTTTCAAGATTTCAGAAAGATCTTTTGGCTGGGATCACAGTAGCTGCTGTAGCATTGCCTTTAGCCTTGGCTTTTGGGGTATCAAGCGGAGCTGATGCGGCCGCAGGTTTGATTACGGCTATCATTGCCGGTATCGTTATTGGCGGTTTATCAGGCGGTTTTTATCAAATATCAGGTCCGACAGGTGCGATGGCAGCTATCTTGATGTCTATTGCGGCAACAAAGGGAATGCAAGGTGTATTGCTTGCTACTTTTTTAGCGGGTCTATTTTTACTTGCAGCAGGACTTTTCCGATTAGGAACACTGACTTCTTTTATCCCAGCACCCGTAATTACGGGGTTTACTTCAGGTATTGCTATCATTATTGCATTAGGTCAGATCGATAATTTATTTGGTGTTCACTCGGAAGGTACAAACGTTATTGAAAAACTAAGTAGTTATCAAACGATAGGATTTCCGATAAACACAGCCTCTTTGATCATGGGAGGGCTAGTCATTTTAGGGATGTTTATCTATCCAAAAAAATGGGCGAAACGAATGCCTAGTTCGCTGCTGGCTATCATTTTGGCAACAGCAGTTATGCTATTGTTCCATTTACCAGTAGCAACTGTGGGTAAGATTCCACAAACATTGATCAGTAGTAATCGTTTGAATATGGGAGATTTTAGCTTTTCTGCCTTGCAACAAGTGGCAGTTCCAGCTATTAGCATTGCTTTATTAGGAATGATTGAAAGCTTGCTATGTGGTGCTTCGGCTGGCCGAATGGCAAATAAGCCCTTAGATAGCAATCAAGAATTAATGGCGCAAGGAATTGGAAATCTGTTGCTTCCTTTCTTTGGCGGGATTCCTGCTACTGCGGCCATCGCCCGTACAAGCGTGGCCATCAAATCTGGTGCACAAACTAGATTAGCTGGTATGATACATGCAGTTGTCTTACTGCTCTCCATGCTTGTTTTTGCGCCAGTGATGTCACAGATTCCAATGCCAGCACTTGCAGGTGTTTTGATTGTGACGGCTTGGCGTATGAATGAATGGGAAACGATCAAGGAGCTATTTACTAATAAATATTGGTCAGCAGTTCTATTGTTTATCCTTACGATGATTTGTACAGTTATCTTTGATTTAAGTATTGCTATCGTGATCGGGGTGATCGGCGGCTGTGTATTTTTTGTTGTCAAAAGCGCTGCTATCACGATTTCATTAGAAACGATCGATTGGCAAAGAATGGGGCTGCCAGAAACGGAAAAGCTGAATAACTGGACAGTAGTGTATATTAGTGGTCCACTGTTTTTTATGTCTTCAGAAAAACTCAAAAATAAATTGGAAGAACTAAATCATCACGATGGTGTCATTTTCTCCATGCGAGGCGTACCAAGTATTGATTTGACGGCACGTGCAGTTTTTGATGAATTTCAAGAAAAAGCAGAGCAAAGAGGACAAACGATTATCTATACTTCCTTGCAGCCAGAAGTAGAAAAACAACTTTCTCACTTGTGGGAACATACATTCACGCATCAACATCAAACAGTTGCTCATGCGTTGACAGCTTTACATGCGAAATATACTGCAATTAGCCATTAAAACAATGAAAAAGAACAGACAAGACTGTAAACTGAAGATTTTATGGTCTTGTCTGTTCTTTTTAATATTGCTGTAAAAGTGAAGCTAGTACTTGCCAGTCTTGATGGATAACAGGTACAAGGGAGCGATTGTAGAAAATAGCTGCTGGATGAAAAAGTGGAAGAATTCGATAGTTTTTTTCTGACCATTCGTAGGCATCCTTTTGTTCTGTTAATTGTAAGACAGGCCCTGTATAGAGTTGACCATGATTTTTGGTAACCGTATATTCTTTGCCAAGTAAACGTTGAAGACCAATGTTTCCAAGTGTCGCAATTAATTTTGGCTGGACCTTCATCAGTTCGTAATCCAATATTGGTGCATGCGCAAATACTTCGGAACGAGTAGGTGTCCGATTTGGATAAACAGTTTCTGACTGTTGTGTCCGTTTATTGATCCGATGAGTCACGCGATACGGGCGGCTCCTTACAGCACTGGTGATATACACCTCTTCTCGTGTTAAGCCAGTTGAAGAAAGTGCCTGCATCAATTCTTTTCCAGCTTGACCGCTAAAAGGAACATGCGTATCAATCTCTGTTTTCCCTGGGGCTTCTCCCACGAGCATCAGTTTAGGATGAAGAGGTCCTTGCCCAGCGATAAATCCTTCTACAGGACGGCCGTTCATTCTTAAAGAAGCTTCTTGTATCAGTTCTTTTGGGTATTCCATTTATGCTCCTCCTTTTTCTTTTATTATAAGAATAAAAGAAACACAATGCGACTATTTTATTTGGTAGAACTGTGAGGATAGAAAAGCAGAAGTATTGCTTGAATTTTTGTTTTACTTTTTGATTTTAAATTTAGTTGACTAACGGTTGCTGTTCTGGTAAGCTAGTACTGTTGTAATTGTGGACTCCACAGCTACAACCGCTCAGAACAAGTAATAAGCACAGCATATGCTGTCACTTCGGATGGCGAGTCTAAGTATATCAGAAGGAGGTGCTTTATAGCATGTACGCAATTATTAAAACTGGTGGTAAACAAGTAAAAGTTGAAGTGGGACAAGCAATCTATGTTGAAAAACTTGACGTTGAAGCAGGAGAAAAAGTTGTTTTTGACGAAGTTATCTTAGTAGGCGGAGAATCTACAAAAGTAGGCGCTCCAACTGTTGCAGGTGCAACTGTTGAAGGTACTGTTGAAAAACACGGCAAACAAAAGAAAGTCGTTACTTTCAAATACAAACCTAAAAAACATTCACACCGTAAACAAGGTCATCGTCAACCATATACAAAAGTGGTTATCGACGCGATCAACGCTTAATAGCGTTTGAGAAAGAAGGCCTATATATGATCAAAGGAACATTTAAGCGAAATGACGCAGGTCAGATCGTTTCATTCACTTTGACCGGGCATGCTGATGCTGGTCCTTATGGAAGTGATATCGTTTGTGCGGGTGTTTCTGCGTTAGCGATCAGCACTGTCAACGGGATTGCCTCATTAGCCGGTTTTGAGCCGATTGTTGAAATGAATGAAGAAGAAGGCGGTTATCTTTATACCGAAGTCACTTCAGGAATGACACAAGAACAAAACAATATTGCTGAGATTCTATTAGAAAATCTTTTATTAGGATTACAATCGATAGAAGCTGAAAACTCAGAATATATCCAAATTAAAACAATTAATGATAAATAGGAGGTGCAGACCATGTTGTTATCTATGAATCTACAATTATTTGCCCACAAAAAAGGTGGCGGTTCTACATCTAACGGCCGTGACTCAGAATCAAAACGTCTAGGTGCTAAACGTGCTGATGGACAAACAGTTACAGGTGGATCAATTCTTTACCGTCAACGCGGTACAAAAATCTATCCAGGTGTAAACGTGGGTATCGGTGGAGACGACACTTTATTTGCAAAAGTTGATGGCGTAGTACGTTTCGAACGTAAAGGCCGTAACAAAAAACAAGTGTCTGTTTATCCAGTAGCTCAAGAAGCTTAATAAATAAACTGCTCTATCTCTTGTGTAGCAAGGGATGGAGCTTTTTTGTAAATTATGGGATTTTTTTTGACCATACTTTTGACCATACTTTCTTAGAAGTTAATATAATTTGTTAGTTTTTGTGTTGTTTCTTCTTTTTTGCTGTTAGTAATGTGTGTATATGTGTCCATAGTAGTTTTTATATTTGCGTGGCCCATTCTTTCTTGGACTTCTTTGTGATCTGCGCCTGCCTCATATAGCATTGATGCATGTGTATGTCTAAAACCATGCAGACCGATATAAGGTAAGCCGGCACGCTCACGATATATATTGTATCTTTCTGCCACTGACTGATTAATTGTGAAATTATTTTCGTCATTGGTAAACAAATAATTAGCTTTAGTAAATCCTAATTGAAATAAGTACTTTCTTTGTTCGAGCTTCCAAAATTTTAGTTGCTTTATAGTTTTTTCATCTAAATAAATTATTCGATTTGATTTTTTGGTTTTAGGAGTTTCAGATATATAATATTTATCTGAACGAGCTACAGTTTTTTTAATGGCCATTTCATTTGTTTTAAAATTAATATTGTCCCAAGTGAGTGCTAATATTTCGCCGATTCTACATCCGCTGAATGCTAATAGTCTAAAGAGCGTATAGTCTCTGTTTTTAAAATATGGATTCTGTTCTTGAGATACTTCATTTAGAAATAATTCCAACTGTTCTTTTGTATATAATTTTAATTTCTTTTCTGTTTTAATTTGTGGCTTTGGAATAAGTAAATTTAATGTTGGATTATCAGATGTTAAACCAATATTTATAGCATACTTAAAAACTTTATTCATATAGTTTATGAAAAGAGGGTACTGCTTTGAAGTTCCTTTTTCACTCCAATCATTTACTACCTTTTGACAATATGCCGTATTAATTTTAGAAAGCTTAATATTTCCAAATTTGGGATATATATGTTTATTAAAGATTATTTTAGTCCTTGAATATGAACTTTCTTTTACAGTTTTTTTGTAGCTTTCTAGCCATAATTCTGCTGCTTCTTTGAAAGTAGTATTTGTACTTGTGGGCATTCCTGTTTTTTGTAATTCTAGTTCTAACCTAGAAAGTGCTGTTTTTGCTTCTTTTTGTGTTCTAAATCCTCGTTTAGTAGTATATTTTTTCTTTCCAGTTAGCGGATCAATACCGAGATAAGTTTTAAAGTACCATGCTTTTTCGCCATTTTTCTTTTTATATTGTTTTATCATTGCCATCAATATTACCCCTATTCAAATTCTAATTCTGCCATGCTATCATTGAAAAATTCGATCAGTCCTTGTTCCTCTATAAATTCAAGCCATATTTCCTTCCCGTTAATTAATGGAACTCCTTTTTCTTTACGAATTGTTTGATACAAGTTAGTCACGACTTGTTTCCACATTTCTAATACAGCTTTATCTATTTTCTTATCATCCCAGCGTTTTTTTTGGGGTCTATTTTTGTTTTTTTCAATTTGATAATTAGTAGCTTTGATGATAAATGTTTCGTATCCGGTTGTGCTTTTTTCTAACCATTCTTTGAATTCTGTATATATCATTTTTGTTCACCTTTCTATTTTTGAACGTATGTTCTTTTTTGCTTAAAAAATTTTAGAGAGCTGCATAACAATAGATGCGAGCTTTTAATAATTCTTTCACAAGTGGTTCGAAGCGAACGCTTAAATTGTTATCTTCTATAAATTTCATGTAATTGATATTGTGTGGTTCTAATTCAGACTTTGCAATATATCTATCTAATAATTTTTCAATCATGAAGCGATCAGCCTCATATTCCATTTTTGAATGGAGAGAGAATGCTAAGTTATATAAAAAATAATTATCATGATGTTTAGAAGCGTGTCCTAATTCATGTAATAAGGTTCTTTGTCTTCTATACTTAGATAAATTAGCTTTTATTACTATGGTATTCATACAAGCAACATAATGGCCATCGGCATCAAGGTTTTCACGCTCTTCTACCTTAACGCCGAGTTCATTAATTATCATTTCAATTTGACTGTCCAAATGACTCACCTACTTATTTAGTTATCTTTTTTCTCTAAATATGCTTCAATCATAGCTGATAGTATTTCCCTATCATTATCGGTGAGCGGTTTTCCGTCGCTACTCATAACAGATGCTAAAGCTTCTTCCACGGTTAGTTTTCTTTCCTCTGGTGCAACTCCCGCGTTAGGATCATCTGTGCGTCCTAGCAAATAATCTGTTGATACATGGAAGTAGTCAGCAACTTTTTGCAAAGTTTCTATTTTAGGACTTTGTGTCTTCCATTTATAAATAGAGTTTTTTCCAAATCCTATTCTATTTTCTAATTCAGAAATAGAAATACCTCTTTTTTTACAGAGCTCTTTAACCCTTTCGAAAAGCATGTCAAATCAACCTTCCTAGAGCGTACGATAATAATTTATACAAAAAGATAGAAAGGTAGTTGACAAATCTATCCAATTGTCTTATATTTAACTCGTAAGCTAATTTAATAAGCTAACAAGCAACAAGAAATACACCTAATAAAATAAACGAATTCGAGGTCGGCAAACTAAGAATGTTAATTTTTAGGGTTTTTCTAGGCTTATTTAACTGTATATAAATATAAGACAGTTGGATAGAAATGTCAATAAAAATTAGCTAATTTTATTAGCTTACATATTTAAAGAAAAGGAGGAAACATCATGAAACAAAATAAAAAAACTCCTTCCGCAAAAGGAGCTTTAATAACTTTAAATTTTAAAGACCAAAAGTTTAGTGCTGTTGTTGATGAAATTCATCCACAAGAGCATCAAAAAAATTCTTTTGCAACTGACGAGAAAAAGACTCAGAAACGCTCTGAGAAAGTTCTTCGAATAATTCAATTTCTGTTGGAAAAGATTCGTCATTTTGGAAGTCTATTTTGAATTCTTTATTAACAGTCTTGAATACGGTTTGTTTGAATAAGGCGTCGACATCCATATTAAATTCTTCCATACTATTTTCACCTCGCTTTCTATTCAAAATTATATCAAAGAAAGGAATGAGCAAAAATGAACACACCGCAAATTTTTAACTTTGAACAACATGAAGTAAGAACAGTAACAATACATGATGAACCATTTTTTGTTGGAAAAGATGTGGCTAAAGTTCTAGGGTACCAAAATGGTAGTAGAGATATTAACAGACACGTCGATGTAGAAGATCGGCAAAACTACCAAAACGGTACTTTTGAATCGCCTAGAGGGTTAACTATTATTAACGAATCAGGTTTGTACTCCTTAATTTTAGGAAGCAAACAACCAAATGCTAAGAAATTTAAACGTTGGGTGACTAGCGAAGTGTTGCCAGCAATTAGAAAACATGGAGGTTATCTAACTCCAGAAAAAGTAGAAGAAGCTTTGCTTAATCCAGATACAATCATCCAATTAGCAACTAAGTTGAAAGAAGAACGTACTGGAAGACTAATCGCAGAACAAAAAATTGCAGAATACGAACCCAAAATTTCGTATTTGGATAGTATCTTATCTTCTACAGATTCAGTAACTATTAGTCAAATCGCGGCTGATTATGGGATGTCTCCACAACAGATGAACAAACTACTTCATAAGCTAGGTATTCAGAAAAAAGTAGGCAACCAATGGTTATTATGCAAAAAACACATGAGACAGGGTTACACAAAATCTCATACAACTGAGATTCCGAAATCTGATGGCGGAACAAAAGTTGTGATGAATACAAAATGGACTCAAAAAGGGCGTCTGTTCATTTATGAGTCGCTGAAAAAAGAAGGATATATTCCAGAAATCGATTTATTAGAGGAGGAATGACGATGTCACAAGAATTTATTTTGAAAGTCAGAATTCAATTAGCAAAATACGGAAAGTCTCAGAACTGGTTAGCTGATACTATCGGAATTTCTAGACCATATATGTCGGACATTATGAATGGGCGTAGAAAACCAGATAAACAAATCAAGCCAATTGAGGCAGCACTAGCAGAGTTAGAGAAGGAGAAATAACATGCAAATAACAATTCCAGATAATTTAGTAGTTTCCGAATTAACTACACAGATTACGAATGCTGTTCTTAATTCATTGGACGAACGATTACACCTTATGAACAAATCAGTAGAGCTTCCTCCATATCCAAACAAATCAGAGGTAAAAAAAGTTTTAGGCATTGGTGATGACAAATTAACACATTGGATAAGCCTAGGCTTAAAAACACAGCAGTGGAGCAAGTTAGACATCAGAATTGAACGATCGGAACTCCAAAGATTTTTGAAAGAAAACTTTGAGTTCTAAAGGCAAAGGAGAATGATTTTATGTCCTACACATTGCAACAAGAACATCAAATTCTAGGTCTGATTAAACAGCGTAGAAAACAATTACAAGATGATCGTGCAGCGCTTAGAAAATCCGATGAGCTATCAGATAGACAAGCTGAACTAATTGCTTCTGAACTTGAGGATTTGAGAATGCTAGAAATAAAAAATAGGGAGATTAGATTATGAAGAAGACAGACACACTTTTTATAGGATTCATTTTGGGGTTATTAGTGATTGTAGCGCACCAAAGTATTATCGGAGGAAGCTTGTTCGCAGCATTGATGGTTTTAATCAATCTGCTTGACTCAAAAGAAAGGAGCAACTATGGCACGAGAAGAAGCGCTAAAAATCGGTAAAGTGATTGCTGATAATTGGTGGGCAAATAGCCGTTCTATTATTTTAAGCAAGCAACATATCGAAAAGAAAAAAGCATGGCAACAAATAAAAAAGTGACTCCGCCGACCAAAGCAATGAGTCACTCAAAAAATCATAACTAAGGAGATTTTAACATATGGAAAATGAACTTTCCACTCTAGATCAATATTTGGCCGATCCTGATTGGGGCAAATCGAATTTACAACTGGTTGCTAACAAGTACGAAAAATCAATTGATGAAGCAATTGTTGCATTGACTGATGCAGCTTCCATAACCGCTGATGACAGTAAATGGACCAAGAGAGACTTGGGCATTCTAAAACGAGGCGTTAATTGGCTTGAAGATCAGTACAGAGAAGAAACAAAAGAGAAGTGATATGAGTGTTTAAACCACTAATAGATTCATACTCGGCGGTACTAAAGAAATTTAAAGGTAACGACATTGGTGCAACAATCAACGAAGAAGTAAATATCGAACGGCTGAAAACGATGTATGACGGATATGATGGCGATCGAGTCATTGAAATTCGCTTTATTGATCCACGACGGTTCACAGTACAGCAAAGAAACTTCATCTATGCGCTCATAGGCGATATTTTCATCGATACAGGCATGCCAACGGACTTCTGGAAGGAATTCTTCTACTTCCGTTTTGAAGGTGTCACAGGGCGCGAAATAAGCCTCAAAGACGAATCGAATACAACCGTGAGTGATGCCAATATCTTAGCGAATATCATCCTAGATTTCATCTTTGAACATCATATTCCTTTCAAAGAAGGATATGAGATTTTACCAGCGAATCAAGAGTATTACTTCTACAAATGCATTACAAAAAGAGTCTGCTGCATCTGTGGCAAAACAGGAGCTGATATCGATCACTTTGACAAAGCGCTGGGAAGACGAAAGCGCAAAGAAGTTGATCATTCAGAGTACACATTTGCAGCACTCTGCAGAATCCATCACACAGAGAAACACAAAATAGGTGTGATCAATTTCAAAAATAAATATCAAATCAAAGGGATCAAGTTAAACCAGGAAACAATTAAAAAGTTAAGGATAGGAGGATAAATTTGGCTGAGATAAGTTGGATCAAACTTAAAACTACTATGTTTGACGATGAAAAAATACGATTAATCCAAGCTGTTCCTGAGTCGGATGCCATCATCGTTATATGGATTCGATTACTAGTTTTAGCAGGAAAGACTAACGACGATGGTCTGATATATATCCAGAGGAACATGCCTTATACCGAAGAAATGCTTGCTACATTGTTTGGCAAAAACGTAAATACGGTTCGCTTAGCGCTAACTACATTGGCAAATTTCAACATGATTGATCTAAGCAGTGATGGACTAATTGCCATCAGTAATTGGGAAAAACATCAAAATATCGAGGGTATGGATAAAGTAAGGCTAAAAAATGCTGAAAGAAACCGTAAATACAGGGAAAGAAAGAGACAGGAACGTCTCAAATTGGAAAATGACGTTAGCGTGACGTCACGTGACGGTACAGATAAAGATATAGAAGAAGATAAAGATATAGATAAAGAAGAAAAGAAAGGTAAGTATTCTGACGAACACTTACGCCTTGCTAAAAAGTTGCAAAGTAATTTAACTGAAGATTTTCCAAAAGAAATGAACAAAGTAGATATCGAAAAATGGGCAGACACAATCAGGTTGATGGAAGAAAGAGATAAAGCATCTATAGAAGCGATTGAGTATGTGATCAATTGGCTACCTACAAATGAATTTTGGTTTGGAAATATTAGAAGTGCTAAGAAATTGAGAGAAAAATTTGAGAAGCTCAAATTCGAAATCAAAGCAGACAAGAAGAATCATAAAAAGCAAAGTCAAAAACTACAGTACAGCAATCCTAGTGAATATGACGACTTGCCAATTTAAAAAGGAGATGCATCACATGGAAAGCCTAGCAAATGCTATGGAGAAACTAATAAGAAGAGTATTAGTGCAAAGCGGAAAATGTCCAGAATGTAGCGAACCTTTGTATAGTTGGCGAGCTAAAAATAAGGATGGTTCAGAACGTTGTAAACCAACATGCATGAGTTGTGGTTATAAAGCGTTACGTGTGAAAGAGGATATACAGACCGAACGGATATATAACGATAGCTTAAAAGCACGAGCGTTGAGTTTTTTTCAAAATGGTTCGGTATTAACAGATAAAACTTTGTTTAAATGCAAAATGGAAAATTATCACGTAGTGGATCAAGAAACAAAAATCGCTTTAGAAAAAGCAAAAAGCTATACGAATGAGGTTCTGCTGAACCATCCTGCACATTTCATTCTATCAGGGAAATCAGGAAGCGGAAAAAGCCACTTATCAATGGCCACAGCTTGGGAAATACTTGAGCGCTCAAATTATGACAAGAAAATACTTTTTATAAGCTATCAAGAATTATTAGAGCAAATAAAGTTTTCTTATAACAATACTGAACTGAGAAAAGAAATTGAAGGATCGCTTATAGCCGATATTAAAACAACTGATTTGGTGGTTTTTGACGATATTGGAGCTGAATTAGGTAGTGGGGTATCAAATAGTAGGCAGTTTACAAACAACACGTTAAACACGCTCTTAGAAGCCAGACAGAACAAGGCAACGATCATCACAACAAACTTATCTGGTCCTGAACTAAGAGAAGCCTACGGTGAAAGAATTGTTTCTAGGATATTTAAGAATTCAGAAGGTTATGCGCTGAAATTCCAACAAACAGCAGACAAGCGCATAAAACCAGTGAAAGGTAGTATCGCATGAATAAATACCGTAATAAAAAAACTGTTCATCGAGGTATCAAGTTTGATTCTATCGCAGAAGCAGAGTATTACGATCTAGCCTTGTGGCAAGCTGAAGCAAATGGCTGGAAAGTAAAACTTCAGGAAAGATTTGAGCTGATGCCGAAATTTGAACTAGACGGAAAGAAGTATCGCAAGATCGAGTATATTCCCGACTTCACATTTTATAAAAACGGCAAACTTGTCAAAGTCGTAGATGTCAAAGGAATGCAGACAAAAGACTTTAAGATCAAGGCAAAGTTGTTCTGTCATCAATATCAAGCGCCGTTGATATTAGCTAAAAAATATCGGAATACGTTCAAGGAAGAGCGTTTTTAACGAGGTGGTCCATCATGACAACAGAAGAAGTGATTCAAATGCGTATTCGAAACATTCAGCGTGAAATTGACGATCTAGAACGAACAAAGGCAGTGATGGTCAATGAAACGGCGAGAAAGGCAATCGATTTGCACATAGAGAACTTAAGAAGGGAAATTCGTAGATTGGAGGAATGAGCGTGGATAAGAAAGCGACAATGAAACGAATTGCTGAATTAACCAAGTCAGAATCTTGGCAGGAAGACAAAGAAATAGTTGCAGAAGTCCAAAAGCTCGGTAAATCAATGTGGACTGAAAAGCCTAAACGGAAAACGCCGAGAAAAATTGCAATCTGGCATGGTGATCGAATTCTAGTAACAGGTACAGCTGAACAGTTATCTGAAATTACTGGATTAAGCAAAAACATTATCTGGGATAGAGCTAGGAGCTTATGGATTGATTCAAAAGGACGACAGTTTAGGTATGTGGAGGAGAGATAATGGATCTCATTACACAATACAGTGACATCATCCTCAAGAAAATCATGATGAAGATTCAGAAAGACAAAAAATCAAAAGAACGAGCTGAATTAGTTAAGTTAGAAATGGCTGAAACAGGAGCAGGAGTGCGAAGTAGCAGGCATTGGAAAGCAGCAGCAAACATTGAATTTTATTACAACGAAATTCAAAAAGGGTTCGATCAGATGCGTGAGCTGGATCGGCAAACAAATTGGAGCAAGAAACTTCATCAAGATCGTTTCAAATTTGTAGAGAAGTATAAAGAAATATTAGAAGAGTATTTGAGGAGGACAGCAAATGATAAAAAAACTCGTTCAATTCAGCATGGATTTATATGATATCGAATCAGGAGCAACACTATCTGTGGAATCGGACCATCTAATCATAAATTTTGGTGGAAAGCGCCAGATTATTTTGTGGGTAGTTGATGATGTACTGTTTCCAGAAATTGTTCATGATTTCGAAGAATCAAAAGCGGTTGAGTTTGAAATAGTGAAAAAAGTAATGGAATTGATTGAAAAATACGAGGAGGACAGCGAATGATACCGAAGTTTAGAGCGTGGGATAGAGAAAAAGACAGAATGAAGGCAGTAGCTTTGGTTGAATTTGCTGAGGCGTATAAATCAGGAGAACTCATTTCACGTACAAAATAAAAAAAGTCGGATTCCTCCGACTATGAATAATATTTCCGACATAAGTATTATATCATAATTGGGGGAATCAGAGGATGGTACTTTTCGATGTAAAGAAATATGAGACACCAAGCGCGAAAGATGTTGATATGGAACGCACAAAACATAATGTCGCTGTGTTTCTTTCAGCATATCTATCAGCTAGATGTAGAGTAGGGCAACCTCGAGAACCAAAAGTGACAGCATCTTATTCCTTGGTTCCACCTTCTACAGCTGATCATATATTTGAAGCAGAAAGAATGCTGATCGATAAAGAAGAAGCACAGGAAGAATTTGAGTATCTGCATAAATTGTTTGTTCGAGGCTATTCAGCGATACAGCATCCGCATAAGCCTGATGTGACTGAAAGGCGCAAGAAGATATTCTATGATCGTTATATCAATGGTCTGCCCATTTATGTAACTGCTCAAAGGAATAATACTAGCGAAGAATCGGTTAAAGTAGAATCAAACAGAATTATCATCCAATTTGCTTCATCGTTAGAACTGGTTGCTTTCAAGTAGCCAGTTTTTACACTTTTTATACCCTTTTATTACCAATTTGGTTTCCATTTTATACCTTTTTTATACCAATCACTTACCTATTCAACGTTGTATTATGATAGTGTCGAAAGATTAGGAAACAGGATCGACAAAATAAAATGTAAGGGAGGAAATCTCCCTCATCGTTTAATTAAGCTTCGATAGGCAGCAGCGGAAATATTAAGAATAAGGATGTGAATTTCAACTCCTTCTAAATTGTTCTTATTATCTATCATCCGTTGCTGTCTATTAATTTATGTATTGGAGGGTATATAAAATGAAGATCGCTTCCGAAAAAATTGATCAACTAACAATTTTAGTAAACCAAAGAATCGAAGATATTATCAAAGAATTCGAAGGTGAAAAGATTAAGAACATAAAGCTTACTTTAATGGATCATAAGTTCGAATTAAATTCGACAAAAAGGAAGATCGTTGAGCTTATAGAAGAAGAAATAGCTCTCCAGATCAATGAGCAACAATTAGCTAATTAATTTATGTATTGGAGGGGAAATGAATGGAAGTCGAACAAATAAAGTATCAAGGTATGGATCGGGAACGGTTGATTGATATTATTGAGCAACAACGTTTAGAATTGATCCAAAAAGAAGCTGTATGTAAAGAGTACAAAAAACATTTGGAACAAGTAATTGAGTATCATTCAGTAGAAAAGTACAGATCAGTGGTGCAAAAAAATAGAGCAACGAGTCCTGATTCTCGTCAAGATGTATCGATTAGTATCAAGACGCCAGTATTTAATTCTGTTAAATCAGAAAAGCTAGAAAGTATCTCAACTGCTTTGGTAGAAAAAGCAGCTGAAATGAACTCCCTAGCAAATGAAGTTAGTCGTCTTATTTAGTCATATCGATAACTTGAGAGTCTTTGGTGATTCCGTTTTTTATAGAATTAATGGTTTGTTCAGCGGAATATTTAGTCAAGTATGTTTCGCTAGTTGCTACTACTTCATTGTTATTGGACTTAATAACGAAGTAATATTGGCCATTAGTTGCTTCTCTTATAACAAAGTACAAATTTTTCACCACCTATAATTTATTTCAGCGGACCACTCGCTGATAATTAAAATTATAAGCTATGTATAAAATTTCACAATATCAATTTGTCGCTGTGGCGGAAAGGGTAGACGCAATAAAGGATGAATGGGAAAAGTCAATGAGTAATTATCTGAAATTTACAAGTCCCCTGTTTAGTTATCTAAGATTATTTGATAATATTATTTCTGAGGTGATAGAAAATGGTGGGCGTAGTTAAATTTCTTGGGTTTACATTTGATGGATATGGTACGTTAGGCGAATGGGTAGGTATTATTTTGATAGTGATTACAATTCAACAAACATCAAAGTACTACTGGTATTCTAATAGTTCTAAAATTGTATCAAGAATAACTGAAGGAATAACCAAAAAAGATATTACTGTCGTCGGTAAATATGGGTTTACTATAACTTTATTAAATGAAGGGAAATCTGAAACCGCAATAAAGTTTTGCGGGATTATAGGTAAATATAACATTTTCCAACGTTTTATCAGAAAGCATTGGTACAAATATATTTACAAATACCCTGTAGTTAAAAAGCTTATTGAAAAATATGTGGACCACGAAATATCTTATCTCAATCCAACAGACCTTATTAATCAAGAATTCCAGAATATTGGATACTTAGAAAAAGGTCTAAAAATACCAATTGTAAATGAAAGTTTAGTTACTGCAATGGTAGCTAACATAAAGAACAGCAAGAAATTAGAAAAGAGATATAAAAAATGTAAAAAATTGAAATTTTCCTTTTTATTCTTAGAATATAATGGCAAAGAATATTATCAAGATATTTATGTTTTGCGAGGCTCGAACTTATATAAAGACATTAAAAATAAGATTTCAGTATGAGATTTTTTAAAATTCGTAGATCACTCTTTGAGTGGTCTTTTTATTTTGCGTAAAGGAGGCACGACGATGTATAGACCACAATACTTAGAACAGAAGCATGAAGTAATCACTGTGCAAAACGGTAACGGTGAGATAGTACGAAAGTATAGAAGACCAATAAAGAGCGATACATATAAACGGAAGGAAAGCAATGAAGTTATTCCATTGTATGGCAAAAGAATAGCTAAGTATTAAATAAGATTGCGAAAGGAGATGGGACATGACCGAGGAATTCTATAGATGGTTATTACAGTTGATAAGAGAAGATCGTTTGGTTAAGTTCTATCAGTCTCCTAAATGGCGCAGGCTTAGAGAGAAAGCGATGAAACGAGATCACTATGAATGCCAAGAGTGTAGAAGACTAGGTAAGTATCATAGAGTAGAGAACGTTCATCATATAAAGGAAGTCAAGGATAGACCTGACTTAGCTTTAGATTTAGATAATCTTATTTGTTTATGTGTTGAACATCATAATGAAGTTCATGGCAGATATCTTACAGCGTTAGATAAACAAGAGAAGAAGATAGAAAGCTTCGCTAACTTCGATGCAAGTGAAAGGTGGTAAGTGCATGATCATCAATGACAATGGCAGAGAGTATGATACAGAAAAGATTGAAGAGTATTCATCTTATACTCAGGGATTAATTAAACGTTTGATATACGTTCGCTATGTAGGTATTAGGGATCTGTTATCAGATAACTGTTGTAGTAAATACAAAGTGAATCAAGTAAGAGAAGCGTTGAATAAAGATAATAACGTCGAAAGAATAAAAAATGTTTTTGGATATAGTATTGAAGAGATTAATTATTACATTGACTTCGCTGAAGCTTTCATTCCGATGGTGAGATAACCCCCCCTTAAAATAAATCGCAAATTTTTTGGGGGTGATGAAACGGAGGGGGCTGTCAGGAAAAGAGATTTTTTCGAACTTTATCATGAAAGGAGGGCTAAAATGTTTAAAAACGAATTGTCTCAAAATCGCTACAGAGAAAAATTACGCCGCTCTTTAATAAGCCAATTGGAAAGTCAGAAAACAAATATTGAGCCATTCTTAGATAATGTTGATCGTTATATCAGTTTATGGGAAACGGCGATATCACTGGAAGAAGATATATCCGAGAACGGCATTAGACTGGAGAATGGTAAAAAGAATGAATCAGTAGCGTTGCTTGTTTCTGTCAACAAACAAATGGGATTGATGTTGGATAAACTTGCCATTACTCCTGAATTGGTAGGTGAAGCAAATGAATCAATTCCTGAGTTATAAGCATATTGAAAATTGGTTCAAAGCTATAGAAGAAGGCACTATCAAGGTATGCAAAGAGCAATTATTGCTAAAAAATTATCTAGAAGAAAGAGTCTTTACTAGAGAAGATATTTACTTCGATAAGCAGATGGTAGAGGATTCAATCAATATACCAGCACAATACTTTCCATTCGAATTAATTCCGTGGGAAAAATTTCTACAATGTTTTATTTATGGTGTTCGATGGAAAAAAGATAAAACACTAGTGTTCAATAGATATCTTTCATTAATGGGACGTGGTAATGGTAAAACTGGTTTTGCTTCTTGGAACAACTTCTTTCTACTAACCGCTAAACACGGTATTAAAAATTATGATATTGATATCTATGCCAATAATGAAAGCCAAGCAAAGACTAGTTTTGATGATGTATTTAAAGTAATTAAAGATCATCCTGATTTAGATAAAAAAGTATTTAAAGCTACGAAGGAAGTTATTCAAAATATCGCTACAAACAGCAAACTTCGTTATAACACGGCAAATGCTAGAACAAAAGATGGGAAGCGACCAGGTGCAAACCGCTTTGATGAAATTCACGAAAATGAAGATTATTCAATGATAAATGTGGCTACTTCTGGTGGTGGTAAAATTCGAGATTATAGAGAATTTTATGATACAACTAATGGTCATGTTCGTGGTGGTCCGCTTGATGACATTATAGAAGAATCAAAAATGATTCTTTCTGGAGAACTTGGAATTGACAAGGATGGAGCAGAATTTTCTAGTTTGTTTCCATTTATTTGTCGCTTGGATAACGATAATGAAGTTGATGATCCCGACATGTGGGAAAAAGCTTGTCCAACTATTAATTACAATGCAGATTTAAAACGGAAAATGTTTCAAGAATACTCTCAAATGCAACGTAATGCTGGTTTAAGACTTACGTTCATGACCAAACGAATGAACAGACCTATGGAAGATACACGATTTGCTGTTGCTTCATATGATGATGTTCTGCATACGAAAGAAAAAGAATTTCCTGAAAAAATGGATGAAGTGATAGGAACAGTCGATTTTGCTGATAGACGAGATTTTGCCAGCGTTGGGTTGCTAGGAAAATACGATAAAGATGTTTATTTTACACAACATACTTTTATCCACGAATCAGCCCTTCGATTACAAAACATCAAACGAGAGGTTATAGATATTTCTATAGATCAAGGAAAATCACAGATCGTTCATGGAAAAAATATAGAAGCTGATTATATTGTAGGTTGGTTTCTTGAAATGAGTAATAAATATTATATTAAAAAAATCGCTATGGATATGTACCGTGCAAAAATATTGAAGCCCGCTTTAGAAGAAGCAGGTTTTACTGTGGAAATTGTTCGAAGCGGATCTGTTACACATGGTATGTTAAAAGATCTGGTTGATGACCTTTTTATTAATCAACGTTTATTTTTTGGTGACGATGCGATTATGCGTTGGTATTGCATGAATGTATATGAAGAGCATATTTCTAATGGAAATATACGCTATGAAAAAATAGAACCTGAAACTAGAAAAACGGATGGCTTTTTTTCATTCCTTCATGGTTTGAATTTTTTAGATGATATTTATGATTCTGCTCCTGTAACAGTCACAAATAGCTCAGTAGAAAATACAGGAACTGGATTTACTCCTCTAGTATTCTAACTTGAAAGGAGGTGAGAAAGTGGGGATTTTTCAAAAGGCGGTAGGATACTTCACAAAAAAAGCAACGGTTCCTTTAGAAGAATACTTTTGTAAATTGCAAGTTGATTTTGTGTATCGAAAATTTGCGATTGAAACTTGTATTGATTTGATTGCAAATGCGATGAGTAAAGCGGAATTCAAGTCATATGAAGATGGAAAAAATAAAAAGAATGATCTTTACTATAGGCTGAATGTAGCTCCTAATAAGAAAAATAATGCAACAGAATTTAGAAAAAAACTGATCAGGAGATTAATATTCTACAATGAAGTATTGATCGTTTCTCCGTCTAATAATTCTAGCGAAATATTTATTGCGGATAGTTGGGATGTCACAGAATATGCATTGAAAGATGATGTGTTTTCTCAAGTGCAAATTAACAACATAGTCCTTGATAGAGAATTTCTAGAAAGTGATGTTATCTATATAAAATACGCAGATCAACAAATTAGGCAACTAGTCGATGCGTATTATCAAGCGTATGGGAAACTCATTTCTAGTGCCATGAATGTTTACAAGCGCTCTAACGCTCGTAGATACGTACTGAAAGGGAATTTATTCCGACCGCAAGACAATACAACACAAGATCAAATCAATAAAATGATGACATCACAATTTAAGGCTTTTATGGAAGCTGATAATGCAGGTGCGGTATTTCAATTACAAAATGAGTACACATTAGAAGATTTCAGCGGAAACTTCCAAAGCAATTCAAGAGATATAAAAAACTTAATAGACGACATCTTTGAGATGACAGCAGCAGCGTTTCACGTTCCGAAAAACCTACTAAAGGGAGACATGAGTGGGTTATCGGATCAAGTGGACGCTTTTTTAATGTTCGAAATCATACCGATTGCTGAACTTATTCAGGATGCGTTTAACGCTAGTCTCTATGAAGTAGAAGAATACTTGTCAGGGAATTTTGTACGTGTGGATACAACTATGATCAAGATTACTAGCTTCAAAGATTTGGTTGACGCTATTGATGTAGGCATTAGAAATGGAGTATTTACAATCAACGAAGGAAGAGAGCGCGTTGGAAATGATCGCTCTGATAAGGCGATGGCAGATGAAATATTTATAACTAAAAACAATCAACAAGTATCGAAAGGAGGTGAGGCGAATGACGACAATGAAAACATTTCTAGCAGTAAAGAATGAAGGCGCAGTACCGCAAATTTTTATTCAGGGATTTATTGGTTCTAGTTGGTTCTTTGAAGGGAATACTGACAAGGGAATCAAAAATATTTTGGATAGTCTAGGTGATCAAGAAGAAATTGAAGTAGTAATTAATTCAAACGGTGGAGACGTATTTCAAGGGATTGCTATTGGGAACTTACTTAAGTCAAATAAAGCAAAAGTTAACGTTGTGATTAACGGCTTAGCCGCTAGTGCTGCTTCAATTATCGCAATGGCTGGCGATACTATAAAAATCTACAACAATGCACAATTGATGATTCACCGCGCTTCCACATACGGAGAAGGAAATGTCGATGACTTCCGTACGATTGCTGACCAACTGGAATCAATTGATAAATCGGTAAAGGCTTCATATAAAACACGATTCAATGGCACAGATGAAGCATTGCAAGAACTTCTTGAAAAAGAATCGTTTATGGATGCAGAAACAGCTTTGAGTTATGGATTGGTCGATGAAATTATCGATGCAGAAAATAGCTCAGGTACTGAAGCTAAAAAAGAACAAAGCGTTGAAGAAATTTTGAATGACGTTAAAGAAAAAAGAGCAGAAAAAATTGCTGCATTTACAGCAGCATTAAATAAAACATTTGGACAAGGAGATGTAAAATAATGACAGTTAAAAATTTAAAAGGTGTAACAGCTGCAAGCGACCAATTGATGAAAGCTTTTAAAGATGGTAACGAAGAATCTTTTAGCGCAGCTATGGTAAGCTTATCTAAGGAAATTCAGGATAAAATTTTAGAAGAAGCAACAGCAAAAAATCAAGATCAATTAGTATTAATGAACCGTGGTCAGCGTGTATTAACTACACAAGAAACAAAATTCTATAACGAAGTAGTGAAAAACGAAGGTTTTGCAGGGGTCGAAGAATTAGTGCCAGCTACTGTATTTGAACGTGTATTTGAAGATTTAGAACAATCTCATCCACTATTGCAAAAAATTACTTTTGTTAACACAACTGGTGTAACAGAATGGATTGTGTCACGTGGAGTCAATCCAGCATGGTGGGGTAAACTTTGCGAAGCTGTTAAAAAAGTTTTAGATAATGGCTTTGATGTAATTAACATGAAGCAGTTCAAGCTATCAGGTTATATTCCTGTATGTAAGGCAATGCTTGATTTAGGTCCAGTATGGTTAGATCGTTATGTCCGTACTGTTTTAGTAGAATCATTGAGAATTGCATTAGAACAAGCAATTGTTGATGGTACTGGTAAAGATATGCCAGTCGGAATGATGCGTGACATGAGCAAACAAACTAGCGGAGAATATGCTGAAAAAAAAGCAGAACCTATTACAGCTTTAGATGCTGTAACTATGGGCGGTTTGATGGCGCGACTATCAAAATTCAATATCGAAGGTGTGAATGATCCGATTTATCGTAATGTGAATCCTTCTGATGTGGTCCTAATTGTGAATCCAACTGATTACTGGTCTAAAGTATTCCCAGCTAAGACTGTACTAACTGCTAATGGAGAATACGTACAAGTATTGCCAGTACCAGTTTCAGATTTGCAGTCAACGGCTGTGCCAGAAGGAAAAGCAGTTATTGGGGTAGCCTCAGATTACTTCATGGGTGTAGGATCTACACTAAAAATTGAAGCTTCAGATGAATACCATTTTGTTGAAGACGAACGCATTTATCTAGCTAAACAATATGCAAACGGTCAACCTAAACGTAACGATAGTTTCATTGTATTAGATATTAGCGCTTTGGGAACTACTACTACAACTACAAAACCAACAACCACAACAACTACAACACAAGCGTAGGTGATCAGAATGAAGTATATTCTTTGTCAGCCGGCAATCAATCGGTTTAAATGGGAGCTTGAAGTTTGTTTAACTAATCTGAAGAAACTAGGAATCAAAGATATCGTATTGCTTTTCAGCAGACACGATGATCAGATTCCTATTTTTTTTGAGAAGGAATATGGTGTTGAAGTTCATGTGTACGATGATCTGCGGGACGACAAAGAGTATATTCCTTCGATTAAACCATATTTATGGTGGAAATATTTAGAAGAAGATCATTCGCGTGAGGACGACCGATATTTCTATATCGATTCGGATGTCATTTTCAATAAAAGAATTAATTTGCGCAAATTGCCTTCTAAAGATGATGTTTGGTATTGTAGCGACTGCTGTAGTTATCTAAGTCTTGATTATATTAGAAGCTGTGAAAACGGAGAAAATATTCTAAAAGATATGGCAAACATTGTAAATGTTACAGTAGAATCTTTGGAAACTATAAACACTAATTCAGGAGGCGCACAGTGGGTTATTAACCGCCCTAAAGCGAATTATTGGAAAAAGGTTTATCTGGATTCTAATCGGCTATATCGCTACCTTAGAGGGCAAAAAACAAATATACAAATCTGGACAGCCGAGATGTGGGCACAGCTTTGGAACATGATGTATTTCAATATTGGTCCTAAAGTTCACGAGGAATTAGACTTTTGTTTTGCTACTGATCCAATAGAAAAAGTTAAAGAAGTAAAAATCTTACACAATGCTGGAGTAACAACAAACGATGAAGATTTATTTTTCAAAGGGAGATACGTGACTTCTACGCCTTTTGATGAAGATTTATCATTTGTAAACAAGAAAAAATGCTCTTACGCATATGTTAAAGCAATTAAGGCGGTGGTTAGATGACGCCTGAACAAGTGACTGAAGAATTGCTAATAGCTGTGAAGGATAATATTTACGTTACCTGGAACGAAGAAGATGAGTCAATTAAAAAGATGATAGCTAAAAATGCTGTTTATCTTCAAAGTAAAGTGAGTACAACACTTTCTTTTTCTCCTGAAAGCTTAGAATACGGATTGCTAATCGAAAGATGTAGATACGACTGGAATCGTGCTTTAGATGAGTTTGAACAAAATTTCGCTAGTGAGTTATTAGGTTTCATTCAACATTATGCGCTACAAGAATATATTGCAGGTGATGTGAATGGCGAATAATCGTAGACTCGAAGAAACATTCAACGATGGTTGGTTAAAGATTTTGACGCAAACTACCAAAAGAAATGAACTAGGAAAAAAGATTGGTGTAGAAGATACAGAAATCACTTCTTTAAAATTTAGAAATCTTTCCATGAGAGATAGTGATATAACAGCTATGGATGCGATGGGATCGAAATTAACTAAGAAAGTAAAGACTCCATTTCATCCAATCGCCAAGAAATTTAATAAAGATCAATATTTTATCGTAATCGATAGTATGCGTTACAACGTTATCTATGCCGATTACGATAATTTTTATATCTATTTTTATCTTGAAAGTGTGGGTGAATATGGTGATTGATAATTCTAAAGAAAAAGAACGTTTAAATAAGCAAATTTCTGCTATCAAAACTTCCTTAGAAGAGCATTTTGGCCTCAAACTCTTTCAAGACTCCGTAGGCGAGGATGAGCTACCTGATGATTTTAATTACTTCATTCTCGAAACAGGAGAAATAGAAATGATCACTGAGCCAAAATATAGCGTGGGTCAAAATCTATATCTAACTTTCTATTCAGAAAATAGAGAAGATTTAACAGGAGATTCACTAGATATTATTTCATTGATTCAAAATCGTTCGATTCGTTTTCAGAGAATGGATCCCAATCATTTAAAACTAGAGAACCAAGATCGCTATATCGATCAATTGGTATTTACGTTTAGACGATTATTGAAGAGTGATTGTCATGGCTAAAAATAGTTGGGAGCTAAAAATAAATGGACATGATGAACTTCTTGTGCGGATGGAACGCTATTCAAGCGAGAGCGAACGACTGATTAACGAAGCATTGAAATCAAAAGGTTCGGCTATTGCAGTGGATAGGATTACAGAAAAAATTCCTGTTTCTGAAGCAGATTTAAGAAGAGGGCACCAACACGCAAAAAATAGTCGTCCACTTAAGACTCAATACATTAATTTGGGTTTCATCATTAGACCTACAAGAAAATTTGAGTATTTAAAATATCCTGATTTGGGGATAGGTACTTCTAAAAGAAATCAGCCGGACGAATTTATGAGAAGAGGATTAGGTCTTGCACTTGATCCAATTACAGAACTTCTGATTCGTCAATTCGATAAATTAAATAAATAGGAGGAACAACAATGGCTAAAACAACAACAGTAACAACTTTTGACAATATAAGTATTAAAAGAATTTCTTTTAATTTTAAGAATGCAACAAATGCAATTTCAACTGATTGTAATGGACAATTAGATGGCGAAACAGAAATGCAGAGAATTGTAAAAAAATGCGGTTCAACAGAAGTAAAATCGAAATCTAAACCAATCAATATGACGGTAACAATTACTGCACATGTACCGATGGAAGTTTATCGACGCTTCAATGGGTTGAAACAAGATGAACGTATTAAATCGGGAATTTACTCTTATGGTCCTGATTCCGTAGGGGAAGATTTCTCTCTTGCTGCAGAGATCGTGGATGATTTCGAAGAAAAAAATAAGCTGATTGGTATGTTAGCATGCACTTCGAATACAGGATTAACATTCTCTATTGAAAATGGTGCGGATGAAGTAGCTGCGTTAGAACTAGAAACAAAAGTTATGCAAGATGAATTTGGTAAATTTTATCATGAAGCAATTGTTGCAGAACTTGAAGAAGACTTAACAGATCAATGGATGACGAATCTATCTGCTGATGTGATTAAAAAAACTTCAGTTGTGACAACTACGGCCACTCAATCACAGTAAAAAAAACGGAGGTAGCGAAATGAACGAAGATTACTCAAAAATTGAACTAAACGATGGAACAATTTTGAATTTAGAACCTAAACTGAATATCAAGAAATTATTGATGATCAATAGAGATTTTAACACAGACGAGTTTGCAAAAATGACTGTGGGAAAAGGATCCATGGATATTTCTGTTATTCAAGGTGCAAAGGCTGTGTATATTGCTTACCGCCAAGCGAACATGACTGATTATATTTCATTCGATGAATTTATCGATAAATGGGATTTTGATATGGCTACTGCCAGCTATATTTATCAATTGATGATGTTCAAACAAGCACGCGATGCTTATCAAAAAGAATTTGAAAAAGCAAATAAGGAAAAAAAGCTTCAAAAGTAAAAATGCCAAAGCTCTTAGTTGAAACGTGGGTCGATGTCTATTCGATGTTGACCGACGTTTTTTCTATGCCTTCAGATTTGGTTTTAAGCGATATCTGTTTAGATGACATTTTGCAAATGGCTTACAACAAGAGTGCTTATGAAGGATGGAAAAACTATGCAATAAACCAATCCCAGAAAAACTAAAGAAAGGAGGTAAAAAATGGCTAAAAAGAGAACAGAAGCAGAAGTAACATTCATAGCTAACGATGACGGATTGAAATCTACGTTAAAAGAAATCAGTGCTGAATTAACTAAAAATAGAGCAGAATTAAAACTAGAACAAGCTCAATTACAACAGACTGGTTCTGAATCAGACAAGTTAGGAAGTAAATTATCTTCTTTAGAAAAGCAGTATGAATTACAAAGTCAAAAAGTTGAAGTAACTAGCCAACGTTTAGCCAATGCCAAAAAATATTATGGAGAAAATTCCACCGAAGTTCAGAAACTTGAGAGAGAACTGATTAACCAACAAACAGCGCAACAACGTTTGTCAAACGAAATTGATAAAACGAGTAATGCACTAGCTCAAGCAAAAGGCGAAATACAGACGTACGAGTCTACAATGCAACAGTTGGATAGTGAACAAAAAAATGTTCAAGCTAGTGCTTCTCTGATTGAATCCGAATACAAAAAATGGCAAGCAACTGCTGGTCAATCAGCTTCTGAATCCGAGAAATTAGCGAAAGCCCAAGAATATGTTTCTCAACAATCTGAAAATGCAGAGAAAACGATAGATATCCTGAGACGACAGTTAGAAGCTACACAGTCTGAGTTTGGCGCTACATCCACAGAAGCAATGCAGATGGAGGCGAAGCTTAATGATGCTGAACGTGAATTTGAAGAGTTAGGACAAGCTGCTAAAAATGTAGATACAACTAACTTGGACGATATCGGAAGCAAAATAGATATGAATAATCTAATGGAAGCTTCTGACGTTTTAAGCGACATTGGCGATAAGCTTACAGAATTAGGGAAACAAGCAGTGGACTCTGCTAATAGTGTAGGTAGTTCCCAGAGTAAAATACAAGCTAATTTTGGTTTGACTAAACAAGAGGCTGAAGAATTAACGAATGTAGCCAGAGACATTTATTATAAAGGTTTTGGAGAATCGTTAGATCAGTCCACAGATGCATTGATTTTGGTAAAGCGTAATTTAGGCGATTTAAATAATCAAGATTTACAAAATATCACGGAACAAGCTATGGTCCTAGAAAACACCATGGGCGCTGATATGGATGAAACGTTACGTGGTGTAAATGGCTTAATGGTCAATTTCGGCTTGAGCGCTCAAGATGCAATGGATTTAATGGTTTCGGGTACTCAAAACGGTTTAGATAAAACGCACGAATTAGGCGACAATATGGCAGAATATAGCCAATTATGGAGTCAAATGGGATATTCAGCTGATGAAACGTTCGGAATGCTTCAAAATGGTTTAGATGCGGGTGCTTATAACCTTGATAAAGTCAATGACTTAGTTAAGGAAATGGGAATATCGTTAACAGATGGTCGATTTGAGCAAAACATGGATATGTTTAGTGAAAGTACTAGAAAAGCTTTTGAAGAGTGGAAAAATGGCGGAGGAACACAAAAAGACGTTATTAATTCCATGATTCAAGATTTTAGCAATATGGATGGTCAATACGACCAATTAAATAAAGCTTCTACAATTTGGTCTGCACTTGGCGAAGATAACGCGATGAAAGTTGTCCAATCTTTGACTGATGTTAACCATACATTTGATGATGTTAGTGGATCTGCACAAAAAATGAATGAAGATTCTACTACTCCGTTACAAGAATTAAACGGAAAAATAGCTGAATTAAAGGATTCATTAGCTCCTATAGGCAACACAATCATAGATGCACTCGAACCAGTAATTGATTTTCTAGGAAAGATGGCTGATGCGTTTAATAATCTTCCACAACCAGTACAGGATTATGCCGTAGCGATTGGCGGATTGACTGCTGCATTTACTTTATTAATGCCAATAATAGTTGGCTTCATGGCTCTAGGTGGTCCTACTACATTAATAATAGGAGCAGTTATTACTGTTATTGCTGGAGTTATAGCAATTATAAAAAACTGGGGCGCAATTACTGACTGGTTTAAGGGAATATGGAGTAAATTCACTGATTGGTTGGGTGGTACTTGGGAAAGTATAAAAGAAGGTGCCTCATCAGTTTGGGATGGAGTTAAAGAAACCTGGTCTGGATTTGTAGATTGGGTTCAAGATATTTGGCAAGGAGTTTCTGATTGGTTTGGAGAGCTATGGAGCGGATTAGTTGAAGGAGCTTCCAACATCTGGCAAGGAGTCCAAGAGACTTGGCAAGCATTCGTTGATTGGGTTTCAAATATTTGGAACGGAGTCAAAGAAGTATGGTCGATTATTTGGGCAGACATTGTAGGAATTGTTCAAATACCATGGACCTTAATAACGTCATTGATTCAAGCCGGTATTAATATTATCGTGGGTATTTTTGATGTAGCTGGACAGTTATTAGGCGCAGCTTGGCAAGCTGTTTGGACACCTATTTCTGATTTCCTTAAAAACACTTGGGATACTATGACACAATGGGTAAGCATCGCTTGGAATGGAATTGTAACTACATTCCATACTATATTTGATCCAGTAGTGGCATGGTGGAATGGTATATGGACAGCTATTAGTACTACGGCTTCAAATATTTGGAATTCAATTAGTGCAACAGCTTCTAGTATTTGGAACAGTATCAAGAATACAATCACTAGCTTGGTACAAGCAGCTGCTACAGTAATTCAAAATATTTGGTCAACTGTATCTAGTTGGTTAGGTGGAATTTGGAATTCAATCAGCTCTACAGCATCAAATATCTGGAATAGCGTGACTAGTAGTATAAGCAATGCTATAAACGCAGCTAAAAGTGCCATTCAAAGTGTTTGGAATAGTATATCTTCGTGGATCAGCGGAATTTGGAACGGTATCAAAAACACTGCTTTGAATCTTTGGAATGGAATTACAAGCACTATTAGCTCTAAAGTAAACGATGGAAAAAATGCAATTTCAAGCGGTTGGTCCAATCTAACAGGTATTGTTTCCGACATATTCAATAATGTTAAAAGTACAATTGCTAACATTTGGGAAGGTATCAAAAAGACTGTTAGCGCTCCAATTGATTGGATCAGAGATAAAATCAGTAGTATCTTTGATAATTTGAATATTTCTATACCACATATTCCGTTACCACATTTTAAATTGAGCGGAGAATTCAATCCATTGAAGGGGAAAATCCCAACGTTGGGTGTTGATTGGTATGCGAAAGGTAGTGTGTTTAATTCTCCGAATATTATCGGTGTCGGCGAAGCAGGACCTGAAGCAGTTTTACCTTTGAAAAGATCTGTGCTGCAAGAAATTGGTGATCGTATCTTGAGTAGCACATCAGTTTCATCTAGGGCACAAACGATTCAACCTGTGAATAACTACGAATTCAATTTCACAATTGATGGTAACGCAGATGAGGTTACTATGAAGCAAACAACTCAACAAATCATTGATAGCATTACAAAAGTTCAAAATGATAATGCTTCGGCATGGCGTTAAACAGGAGAGTATTTCTCCTGTTTTTTTAGTATTAAAAAGGATGTGAAAAAATGACTGATTGTATACATTCTATAATCGATGGATTTCCTGATTATTTGCATAAATTGGCTTTAGCTGAAAGACCAACCATACCTTCTCCAAAAAGACAGAGAGTTGAAACTTCTGTTTTAGGAAGGTTAGGTGGCTTAGTACAAGATTACTCGTTTGAAGACATGTCGTTTACATTGCACTATAACTATTTAGAGGATGTGGAAGACCATCAAGCGTTCAAGCAATCGTTTTATATCATGCGTCATTGGTTAAATTATGCAAAGAAATTAGAATTCTCTGATGATCCCAACGTCTATTATGTTATCCAGACTATCGATATTGGGGATGCAGAAAACGATATTGTTGAATGGGGAGAGTTCGATGTAAATATTACTGCGAAACCATTCGCAAGAGTTCAAGAAGATGTACCTATAACCGTAGATAAACCACAGTCATTTAACTTGCTGAATAATAGTTTAGAAGAAAGTTTTCCAAAGATTATCATCACTCCTTCAGCTACTTCATGCCAGTTCATCTTAAATGATTATGTGTTTAGTTTTGAAGGCTTAGTAGTAGGAACTGACGTAGTCATTGATAGTGATTTGATGCTTTGCTACGAAGAGCAATCGGACGGAGATATTTTAGATCGGTCCAACAAAATGAAGACCATGCAATATCCGACATTGCAAGTGGATATTAATTATTTTAATTGTACTGGTTTGAGCAAAATACAAATTTATCGTAATGGGTTAAGGTAGGTGAAATAGATGATCGATAATTTAATAACTATTTACGATAAAAACGACGCGAATAATTTAGCTGAACATTTATATGATACGCAAGGTTTAGGCGCTTTGTCAGACTGGTTAACAGCTACTGTTAGCAATAAATTAAACGGAGCCGAGATATTTCAGGGTACTTATCCAATAAGCGGAACTAATGCAGATTTGATTGTAGAAGGACGTATTATTCAGTGTTATGTAGATGAAAATCGAGCAAAACAGCGTCTACGGATTTATTATGCAAAGACTTCTGTAATAGGCAATACGATAGAAGTAAAAGCTGAACCTATTTTCAATGATATAAGAAAATCGGTGTTGAATAAATATGACAGTGGAACAGAAAAGATCACTGCTAGTCAGGCATGGCAAAACGCAAAAACTTTAGCGAAACCAGTTATTCCTTCACAGTTTTCTTTCTCGTCATTAGTAGATACGCTTGCTAATGTGAAGATAGAAAAGGCGAATTTTTTAGAATTCTTTGGTGGAAAAGAGGGATCTATTCTAGATCGATTTCATGGGGAATTTCTAAAAGATAATAACACATTACGTCATGAAAAAAGGCTAGGCACGGATCATAAAATCAAAGCGATTTATACTAAAAACTTAACTGGTCTTGACTTAGAGATTGATGCTCAAAGTGTTTTAGTTGGAGTTTATCCATTCATTAGCAGCTCTTCAGAAGGAGAAGACGAGATCACTCTACCAGAAGAAGTTATTTTCACGGATTACGTGGATGATTATCCTGCTGGATATGTTTCTTTTGTTGATTTTAAAGACAAAGCGACTGATGTAGCCACATTAAGGGAAGCTGCTAAAGACTGGTTGAAAACAAACATAGATAAACAAAAACCACAAGTGAGTGGTTCGATTGAATTAGTACCATTGAGGCATCAAAGAGGCTATGAAAAATTTGTTGATCTAGAAAAAGTTTCGATGGGTGACGGAGTAGATGTGTATCATCCACAGTTAAAAGTGAATATGTCAGCGAGAATTGTGGAATATACGTTTAATGTTCTAACCAATTCATACGATAAATTAGTTGTAGGAAACGTCAAAACAAACTTCTTAGAAAACACAGAGAATAATGTCAGCAATTTGATTAATGATGCCATTGATCAATTGAAAAACGGTGGCGAAATCAGTGATTTACTCAATGATATTGTAGATCATCAAACTGATATGATTACTGGTCAAAATGGTGGTTATGTTTTATTAGATCCTAAAGAAGCGCCTAGTCGTATTTTGATTATGGACACACCAGATAAGAATACCGCAAGGAATGTTTTACAAATCAACAATGCTGGTATTGGTTTTTCTAAAACTGGCATTAATGGAACATATGAAACGGCATGGACGTTAGATGGCGGATTCAATGCCTCGTTTATTACGGCTGGTGAAATAGTAGGAATTACTATTAGAGGTACTACATTAATTAGTGATGGTGCTGATTATAGAACAAGTATTGCTAATGGCAAAATGACTTGGTACTCAAAAAAAGTTAACAAAGATATTATGGAGCTAGAAGCACGTGATTATGTAAGTGCTGATGCCGGTATTGTATCATACACCATGAAAACTGGTGGTGGTTTCATGATTAGAAATCCACAGGGTAACTTGGTTTTTAGTACGTGGGATAATGGTAATAACAGACCGTTTCTATCTTTTGGTGCGCCCAATTTCAGGTATAGCAATGCTAGTTATGTAACTTCTGGCGACGGTAGTTCTTTAAGCATTAATGGTAGTGCGGGTAACTCATGGGAATTTAAGGTAGCTGGTAGGACTATGAAATTTACTAGTGATGGTATGCTAACGTTACCAGGTTGTTTTTTTGGTTCATGGGAAGATGGGAAACTTGCTAGGTTTGAACAATCAACGGTACAAGTATATAAAGATTTTACTGTTAGAGGTACTAAAAACTCAACTGTACCAACAGAACATTATGGACAACGACTATTGAACGCTTATGAAACTCCAGAATATTATTTCGCTGATTATGGGGAAGCCGTTACAGGTGACGATGGTAAAGTTCGTGTTGATATTGACCCCATGTTTGCTGAAACAGTAAATCTAAGTCGGTATATGACACATGTGACACCTACAGAACTAGTTTTGTGTGCTGTTACTCATGAAGATATTGACCATTTCATCATTGAAACTAGTAAGCCAAACGTATTAGTTAGATGGAATTTAGTGGCACACCGTCTAGGGTATGAAGATATTAGATTAAAAGAGGATACAGCATATGATAGCACAGTGCTTGACCAAAAACGTTTTTAAAACGAAGACAAGGAGGTATATAAATGGCTAGCAGTTTATATAATTTGGCTTTAGATTTCAGCAAAGAATTAAACTACACCAAAGCTATTATGGCTCGTCAAGGTGATAAAGGGATTACGGTGACGGTTAAACCGTTTCTAAATGGCTTGCAGATGGATACGAGTGGCGGAACATTTACTTTAAAAGGAACAACACCATCTAACCGTTACGTAGATAATGTTGCAACTAGTGTAACTAGTGAAGAAGTCACGTTTTCTCTTGATGGCACATTTATGAGTGAAGCAGGATATTATAAACACTGCTACGTAGAATATAGAAAAGACAATCAAATTTTAACAACGCAAGATATCATTTTTTTCTCACTAGGAGTGTCTGACATTTCGCAAGGCCAAGCCGATGAATATGTTTCGCAATTAGAAGAGTTGATTCGAAAGTACAACGAAACTTTTGATGCTTTTATGGCTGAAATCAAAGGTAGAGTGGATAGCTTAAATCAACAGATTACTGATTTAACTGGTCAAGCTAAAACGCTACAAGACAAGTTAGATGCTCTGAAAGAAGAAATTTCTAAGTTAGGTAACTTACAAGTGATGTACAGTAACAGCATCGACTTCGGGGGATATGATTATAGCGGTAAGCCGAATTTAATGTCCAAACTAAAATCGAGCGATTTTAACGTTGGTTACCACGGGTCACTAACTTTGGATAACGAAAAGTTACATTTTACTTCTGATGGTACAGGAAGCATTATTATGTTTACGCGTATTAATACACCTCAGCTTACTAGTGGGAAAACCTATACTCTGAGTGCGAAAGTTCGATTTGATGAAGGAACTACAGGAGCTATTGATAAATTACGTTTGGTGTATCGTACATCACCAGGAGAAAAGATATTATTGGAAGCAAATAGTACAAATATTACAACAGATGATGTAGGGAAAGAAATAACAATCAAAGGTACAGCTAACGTTAATTATCAAATCACAAATTTAGATCGATTTTATATGAGTATTAGCTTTGTTGACAGGGATAAAATAAATGGCGGATTTAAGTTGTACGACATCAAAATCGAAGAAGGCTCAACAGCCACACCGTACCAGCCTAATCTACTTGATGCACCGTATTATTTGAGTAAGGTGGCTTTGGGTGAGAATCTAATTAAACCAGAATCACAACAACCAGTTACTAATAGTAACTATCTTATTAACACCTATAACATTAAACCAATGGTAAAAGGTAAGAAGTATACCATCACACTTGAAGGAACTAAGCCAGCAACACAGGTTTTTAGACCATTTTTCACACGAGCAACAGGAGATGCATGGGAGGTTGGTGACTTACAACCAGTAGAAGGCTTAACTAATGTGTGGTCTAAAACATTTACAGCAGCAGATGACTCACACCCTACTACCCCACAAGTGCAGATTTATCAAGTACCAAGCACAAGTGTAGGACAATGTACAATTAAGTGGTTAAAACTAGAGGAAGGCAATACTCGAACCCCGAATATTAGTGAGTATAAATATCGTGGTACTGGTATGCGTGATTCAAACAATCCAAAAGATTATGTTTGGGATCTAGCACCAGAATATGTCGAAGATAATTTGGCCACAGATATTAAAATTTCTGAAATTACTGGTAAAGCAAACAATTATACCGATGGGAAAGTATCGGAGATTAATTCGCAGTTGACTGCTTCAATTAATGAAGTAGACACCACAGCTAAGGATGCTCAAACAAAAGCGAATGCTAATGCGACTGCTATAGATGAATTAGACAATAAGATCGATGAACGCATTAATGATACAGCTACTACCACATTAACAGTTACAAACGGGAATACCGGATCAGCAAAGCTTTATCGTGAAGGAAAAACAGTTTCTATATATTTTGTGGCTTTAAACGGAAAACGCAGTGGTGGAAATGATTCAACGATACTAACAATTCCAGAAGGCTATCGGCCACCAATTAGTTTTGAGCAACTGGTTGGCTCGATAGACCGTTCTACTTTGAACAGTGCTCAGTTATCTATTGGTGCAGATGGAGCCATTAAATGGCGAAGAAACTCAAGTTATGGATCGGATTATACCTTTGCAATTACTTACACGATTTAGAAAAGCGTGAATCGATATGAAGGCAGCATATAGACCAATTGAACCTTACGGATTCGAGCAAATCATTGTGAATGATGAAGAACATTTACCGGAAGAATGCACAGAAGTCGAACCACCGATTCCAAATTGGAAACCGAAATTCAATTACTGGGAGGGAAATAAATGAAAAACATTTGGAAATATGGACGTACTGGCGGAGAGTACGCAGGAAAAGTATTGGACGACATGCTTGTATCCGTTCCTTACACAGATCAGCCACCGCTTGAAGGAATTCGTGCTGATGGCGAACCGTTAACAATCGCTGATCAAATGTTTGATCCTAAATTGAATCAATGGATTATTTTAGCGAACGCACTAGATCACAACGATTTAAACAATCTCAAAGCAATGTATGAGTCGTTAGAAAATGAGAACGGCGATTTAAAACAGATCAATGCCAAACTCATGCTAAGCGATGTAGCAATTAAACAGGAAAATACTGCATTGAAAGAAAAAGCGGATAGTTTAGCACAAATCAATTCAAAAATGATGCTTGCTTCGTTACAAAATAGCAAAGACATTTCAGAAATTAAAGAGCAACTAAATCCAGCTTCAAAGGGAGGTGAGTAGTATGTTTAGTTTTAGCGATGTGAAAATGATGTATGATTGGGGCTGTTTCACTAACGAACAAGTAATGGTTTTCGTTCCGTTGTGCATTACTGAAGAAAAAGCAGATAAAATCATTAGCAAAGAAGAGAGCGCATCTTAATTGATGTGCTTTTTATTTTGATTCAAGGAGTTGTCACATGATTAATTTAGGGGAATGGGGAGCGATAGCAGGATCAATAACCGCTATCGTTTCTTTGATTTTATTAGTAATAAAACCAATTACTGCATCTTTCTCGAAGATTACTGAGACTCTTTCAAAAGTAAGTCACAATTTAGATTTGCTGACTAAAGATTTAGAATCGAGCAAATCAGATCGATTGATGATTCATGAAGAACTAAAGAAACACGATGAAAGATTAGATACACATGCAGAAAAATTGGTAGAACACACGCAACAAATTAAAACTTTATTTAGGGAGAGAAGAAAATGAATAATAAAACGTTCGAAGTACTAAAATGGTTCGCACTGGTAATTATTCCCGCACTAGCTACTTTCGTGGGGTTAGTTGGTAAAGCGCTCAATTGGCAGTACACAGATATCTGTGTTGTCATCATTACTGGTTTTGGCGCGTTTTTAGGGAGTGTGTTGGGTGTATCAAATCGAACCTACAAAATGTTCTCGGCTGAAAGCGAAGAAGGAGGAAACAAATGAAAAAGAAAATTACTATTACTGCGATGAGCCTGTTAACGGCTCTTTTTTTATTACCCATTAATACGTTTGCTTATACTATTAATGACGAGTATAATTTAGCGCCGAATCAAGGAGACTCCAGATTAGCAATTCCTAACAAAATTATTTTGCACGAAACTGGAATAGATGCACCAGCAAGAAACGTAGCCGCCAACATGAAAAATAATTATAACGGAAGCAATTCTTATACTACAGATGTTATTGGTGACGGTGGGATTGTTTACCGTGTGGGTGAGCAAGGATATGTTTCGTGGGGAGCTGGTAACGCTAATCCTTATGCGCCTGTACAGATTGAATTACAGCGCACATATGATAAAGCATTGTTTGAAAAAAACTATCGAGCTTATATTGAATATACAAGAGATAGTGCAAAAAAATATGGAATTCCATTGACTCTTGATCAAGGAACTTCTTTATTTACAAAAGGAATCATTTCTCATTTGTGGGTGACAAATTATGTTTGGGGGAACCACACAGATCCATATGGTTACTTATCGCAAATGGGAGTTAGCAAAGAAAAGCTTGCTTATGATTTAGCTCATGGATTTACCGATGAAAATCCAACAACTTCTGAAAACAAGCCTGTCATTGATCCAACACGAGCTGGTGCAGCTAATCCTACGCTGACAGATGGAACAAATCACGCCCACATTGATCAGTTTGGGGAAATCGAAAACGCAAACTTGCATGTGGCTGGATGGCACATTGCTAACTATAAATACGAGTATATTTTCATTATGGACTACAATACTGGGAAAGAATTAGCTCGAGTAAGAGCTGATGGAATTTATAGACCAGATGTAAACCAAGCTTATAATACTTCTGGAAATGTTGGTTATCATGTATCTTTCAATATGCGTAATTTTCCTAGTAAGAAAGTCTATGTAATGATGCGGGCAACGAATGATCCAGAGGGAAACACTAAAGGCGGTGCGCAAGATTTCCATGACAAACGTTGGTATTTAAATATTCCTAAACGATAAAAATAGCTCCTCGTTGAGGAGCAGTACATAACTATATTGACAACTATAAAAATTATTCGATAAAATAGTGATGTTATCGCATATCTTCACTATCACCCATAAATAGTCACACTCCAAGCTATGCGATAACAGGTTTGTTGCCACACATTCTACTGGTTGATTGTTTATGGCTTTATGTGGCAACAACCAGTACCCTTAGCTCAGTTGGTCAGAGCAGACGGCTCATAACCGTCCGGTCGTAGGTTCGAGTCCTACAGGGTACATTAACGTAGCCATTTGAATCGTTCTGTGTTAGAATTTTTTTGAAGAGTATTATACAAGCTAAAGCTTTTCTTCATTGCCACTCAAATGAGTGGCTTTTTTATGTATCCTTTTATGGATTAATGAAAGGATGTTTCACATAGTTATACTTCTGTATATTTGAAAAGTTTTACTTTGATTTTTAAATAGAAAGACATTTGGGTTAAATTGTGAGATAATAATAAAGAAGAGTTTAAAGCGCACCCCAAACCACTTCCCCATAAGTGTGTTACGCTTTAAACTCTTTTATATTTGAAGCCATTAAAAAGCATACCATATTTTTGAAAAAAAGTGAGAAAAAAGGCTTACAATTGGAGTGGTAGTTAATTAGTGACTTATTTTTGATTTTATAGCCCTGAATAATTCATAGCTTTAATTCTTTGGCACATTTTATTGAAATATGTATCACTAATATCCCTATCAACTGATTTTGACTAAAAAGTTACTTCAAACATTCACTGTTCAAAAATATTGAGGAATA